>Ga0315297_10003180_pt1 | contig 10527 bp, 7 predicted proteins | sample YL17G15_0_MG_FD_203628 | JGI IMG/M metagenome (GOLD analysis project Ga0315297, IMG submission 203628) | Sediment microbial communities from Yellowstone Lake, YNP, Wyoming, USA - YL17G15_0 | ecosystem: Environmental > Aquatic > Freshwater > Lake > Sediment | place: USA: Wyoming | collected...
GCCCTGGCCTATTTCCTCTCGACGCTGATGCTGCTGATGGGTGTGCAGTCGATGTACCAGAAGTTCTACGCGGCCAAATCGCCCGCCGAGGCGAAAAAGGCCGTGGCGATCTGGATCGTCGGCACGATCCTCGTCGAGACGATTGTCATCTGCATCGCCGTCTACGCCTCGGTCTACAACACCGAGCACGCGCTGGGGTGGGATGGCCGGGCCCTCGTGCTCAACGCCGCGCGCTACATGGTCCCGAAGCCGGTCGGCATGCTCCTCCTGGCGGCCGCATGCGCCGTCGTGCTGTCGACGGGGATGAACTACCTGTTGTCGTCGAGCTCGAACGTGATGCGCGACATCTACCAGGGGATGATCAACCCCAACGCCGACCCGAACAAGATGGTGGCGCTGCAGAAGGTCTTCATCGTGGTCATGGGGCTGTGCGCATTCGCGATGATCTTCATTCCCACCTACCTGAAGTGGCAGGTGTCGGTGTTGCAGTACGCCTATTTCTCGTACACGTTGTACGGGGTGGCGGTGACGCCGGCGTTGTTCGCGGCGCTGACCTGGAGGCGGGCGACGTGGCAGGGCGGCGTGGCGTCCATCGTGGGCGGCGCGGTGTCCACGGTGTTCTTCGAGCTCGTGCTGCCCAGGATCGCGCCTGGCGTGATGGAAGCCGCGCATGGTCTCACGGGAGCGGCAGCGGCGCAGTCCAACTTCGGCGCCGATCCCTGGGGGATCCCCAGCATCTATCCCTCGGCGATTATTTCTATCGGCCTGCTCGTCATCGTCAGCCTGCTGACGCCGCCGCCCACGCCGGAAGTGCTGGAGAGGCTCTTCCCCAAGGGCGCCGCAGCGGGACGGTAGACCGTCGAACCGAAGTCGCCGGGGGTCCTCGGCCTGGAAGACAGCACAGCCGGAACGGACGCCCTGGTGCCTGCAGGCCATGGGCACACACGGCTACGCCAGTTCGCGGCCCTTGGTCTCGGGAATCCAGATCCACATCACGGCGGCCAGGACGAAGGCGACCGCCGACAGCGAGAACGCGGCCCCGAAGCCGCTTGTCTCGGCGATCCGGCCCACGGCCCAGGGGGCGATCGCGCTGCCGATGCGGCCGGCGTTGTAGGTGAAGCCCTGGGCGGTGGCGCGAATATCGGTCGGGTAGATCTCGGCCGTGATCGCGCCGAATCCCGTGAAGTACCCCGTCGCGAAGAATGCCACGATCGGTCCCAGCATCAGGAGCACTGCGGGACGTTGGGTGATGCTGTAGGCCAGCATCAGCACGGCGGCGGTGAGCACGTACATGACGTACGCGCGCTTACGCCCGATGCTGTCGCTGATAAAGCCGAAGGTCACGTACCCGAACCACATCCCCACCTGCATCGCGATGATGAAGCCCGACATCGTCCGGGTGCTGAGGCCGAGGCCGCCGTCGGCGGCCGGCAGCGAGAGATACGCGGGAATCCACTGGTTGAAGCCCCACCACGCGAACATCGTGCACGCGTTCATCAGCGTGACCGCCACCGTCAGCCGTCGCAGGTCGCCCCGGAACACGTCCATCAGGCTGCCGCGCGTCCTCGCCGGGGCGGCCCGGCGCTCGCGCCACAGGGCGGGCTCCTCCACTCGCCGCTGGACCCACACGGTCAGGAACGCGGGCAGCACGCCCACGAAGAACACCGCCCGCCAGCCCCAGATGGGCATGACGATGGCCACCACCAGCGCGGCCGCACCGTACCCGACGGCCCAGGCGCTCTGCATGAACCCCAGCGCCTTGCCGCGATGCTCGGCCGACCACGTTTCCGACACGAGCGCCGCGCCGCTCGCCCATTCGCCGCCCATGCCGAGCCCGAGGAAAATCCGGAACACCGCGAGGTGCGCGACGGTCTGCGCAAACCCGCAGGCAGCCGTGAACACCGAGTAGATGAGGATGCTCGAGATCAGGGCCCGCGTACGTCCGTAGCGATCGGCGACGACGCCGAAGAAGATGCCGCCAATCGCGGACGCCACCAGCGTGACCGAGCCGAGCAGTCCCGCCGTGAACTTCGTCATGCCCAGGTCCTTCATCAGCGCGGCCAGGACCAGGGCGTACAGCATGACGTCGAAACTGTCGAGCATCCAGCCGAGGCTGCCCGCGACGAGCGCTCGCCTCCCTTCCGGCGTGCCGGCCCGCCACCATCCGAGGAGACCCGATGTGCGCGTGTCAGCGGTCGTCATGGTCATCATCTCGAGCCTGCGTCCCGTCGAACGCGATCAGGTCCGTGCCGGCCTCGACGAGGGCGCCCGGCGTGCTCCAAGGGCTGAGGCCAGGTCGAGGGAGCCTTCGGCGGCCAGCGCGGCGCCGCTGTCCTCGTCATAGATCGCGGCGGGGTCTGCCTCCTCGGCGCCGGGTTGCCGGATCTCGTCAAGCCACGCGTGCGCGCCGCGCAGGAGGGCCTGGGCCTCATCGAGGCCGATTCGGACAAACCGAATCCGGTCGCCGGGCGACGCCTGCGCCAGGCGCGACACGTCCACGCTTGTCACCGTGGCGATCTTCGTATACCCGCCCGTCGTGCCCCGATCAGCCATCAGCACGATCGGCAGTCCATCACCCGTCACCTGGACGGACCCCAGCGTGGTGCCGTCCGACACGATGTCGGCGCCGGTACGGTGCGCAATGCGCGGCCCCGACAACCGGCACCCGATTCGGTCCGATTGCGTCGACAGCGTGTAGGTCTCCGCCAGGAACGTGCGGATGCCCTCGTCGGTGAACGCGTCATCCTGCGGCCCCATGACGACGCGCAGGCTGTGCGCGTGGCCGTAGACCGGGACGGCGTGGCGCAACAGGCGGCGTCCCGGCCCTCGCGGCGGATCGGGCGCCGCCCCTACAGGGATGCGATCGCCCGCGCGGAGCGCCCGGCCCTCGAATCCCCCGAGCGCCGAGCGCGTGAAGGTCGATCGGCTGCCGAGCACCGGCGTCACGTCGATTCCGCCGTGGACAGCGAGGTACGCGCGCATGCCGTCGCGCACGCCCGCACACGTCAGCACGGTGTGTGCCGCCACACACACGGCCTGCCACCGCGCGACCGGGCGTCCATTCACCAGAGCGCCCAGGTCGGCGCCGGTTAGCGCGAGCACGACGGGCGCGCCAAAGCGCAACTCAGGACCGAGCAACGTCATCTCGAGGCACGCCGCGTCGTCTGCATTCCCCACCAGTCGGTTTGCCGCCCGCAGCGCCAACCCATCCATGGCCCCCGACTCAGGGACGCCGTACTTCTGCGCGCCGACGCGCCCGAGGTCCTGCACCGTGGTGAGCATGCCGCCGTCAAGAACGTCGATCCAGCTCACGAGGGGTGCACACTTTCGACCCGGATGACGGGCGCGAAGGCGCGCGATGCCACCCTGCGCGCGATCTCAGCCGACTCGCGCGCGCTCACCGGGATGAACCGCAGGTAATCTCCCGCCTCGAACAGCACCGGTGGCGTCCGCGCCGTATCAAAGAGCCGCACGGGTGTTCGGCCGATGAGCCTCCACCCGCCAGGGCTGTCAGTCGGATAGATGCCGGTCTGATGCCCGGCAATACCGACTGAGCCCGCGGGCACGACCGCGCGAGGCGTCGAGAGCCGCGGCGTGGCGATGCGCGGCGACAGCCCCCCGAGATACGGGAATCCCGGCATGAACCCCATCATGAAGATCAGGTAGTCGGTGGCCGCGTGAATGGCGACGACGTCGTCTTCCGAGAGCCCGTGATGAGCCGCCACATCGGCCAGATCCGGCCCGAACTCTCCCCCATAGACCACCGGCATCTCGACCGTGCGCCGCGCCGGCACGGCCTCGTCGGCCAGGCCCGCATCGGCGGCCAGCAGGATCCTCTCGAGATCCGACACGGCCAGCCGGAGCGGATCGTAGTGGACCATCAGCGACCGGTACGTCGGCACGGTCTCGATGATGCCCGGGGGCGCGGTGGCGTCCAGGGTCGCGGCAAGGCCGCGCACCCGCGCATTCACCTGTGCATCAATGGTCGCGCCGTACTCGACCACGAGAGCGCGATCGCCGGCGGGCAGCACGCGTGGTGGGGTGAGCATCCTTCAGCGCGCCAGGAGACGGGCCATCGGAAAGACCTGCACGCCGGCCTGCTCGAAGGCCCGCCGCAGCGCGGACGCGAGGTCGACGGCTCCAGGCGTATCGCCGTGCAGGCAGATGGTGTCGGCGTGCAACTCGATGTCTTCGCCCGTGATCGCGGTCACCTGGTGCTCGACGACCAGGCGCAGGCTGCGCTCGACGACGGCCGATGCCTCGTGAATCACGGCGCCTGGCACGGATCGAGGCACGAGGGCGCCGCGAGCGTCGAAGGCGCGGTCGGCGAACACTTCGCGGGCGACCCGGACGCCCATGCGCGTCGCGACCTGTGCCCATCTGGAGCCGGCGAGCACGACCAGAATCACCTCGGGATCCACGGCGAGGATCGCGTCGCCGATGGCGGTGGCGACGTCGTCCCGGTCGACGGCCATGTTGTAGAGCGCCCCGTGCGGCTTCACGTGCTGGAGGCGCTTCCCGCGGGTGAACGCGGTCAGCGCGCCGATTTGGTAGACGAGATCATCGGTGATCTCCGAGGGTGTCGCGTCCATCATCCGGCGCCCGAAACCGCGCAGGTCCGGAAACCCGGGGTGCGCCCCGACACCGACACCATGGGTCTCCGCCAGTGTCACCGTGGCACGCATCCAGCCCGGGTCGCCTGCATGAAAGCCGCAGGCCACGTTGGCCGACGTCACGTGCCGGATGATCTCAGGGTCGAGGCCGAGGGTGTAAGCGCCGAACCCCTCGCCCATGTCGCAATTGACGTCGATCTGTGGGGGCGTGCGCACGGCGGTCATTGCGCCACAGGCTAGCGGGGCATTGCTATGATGTCAAGCAGCACCAGCCCCCCGGGGGCAACCGTCATCCGTACACGGGGGCGCTCCTGCCGCGGCTCCGAGGACCCGGTCGCAAAGGGCGACTGTGAGTGCGGCCGAACCGGAGCCCGGCGCGACTGGGGCCGGTGTGCCGCTTCACCTGCCGCTGCCCGTCAGGATCGAATGACGGTTGCGCGCGGTGCCTGCTAGCGCAGAACCAGAATCGCGCCGAGCGACGCGGCGGCCATCGCGGCCAGGCCGGCGCCGGCGGTCAGCCTGAAGGGCATCCGGGACAGCACCGTCGACAGGATGAGCTTGAATACCGTGTTGGAGAGGATGCCGACGGCGACCGCCATCGCGGGAACCGCCACCGCTCCGCCGGTCGCGGCGGTGCGGGCCATCGAGATCATCAGGGCGTCGACATCCGCCAGGCCGAGAATCGCACCGGACACGATCAAGCCGACGTCGCCCCAGGTTGCACGCACGCCTTCGACGGCGAACAACACCACCTGGAACAGCAGCGCCATCTGCAGCGCCGCCCCGAACTGCAGCGGGTTCTGGAGGGTCTGGATCTCCAACCGCTCCTCGCGCGGGCGCCGCAGGCCCACCAGCACCACGGCCACGCCGACCATGAACGGCGCGGCCAGCAGCCACAGCAAACGCTGCGCCAGCGGCGCGTAGAGGACCGCCGTCGCCAGAATCACGCGGATGAAGAGCATCGTGCAGGCCGCGACGACACCGAACGCCAGCGGTTTCCCGACCGAGGCATCGTCGCGACGGCTCGCGCGAGAGAACGAGAGCGTCACGCTCGTCGACGACACGATTCCGCCGAGCAGGCCTGCCACGAGGTAGCCGTGCCTGGCTCCCACGAACAGGCGAGCGACATAGCCGGCGAAACTGATGCCGGAGAAGAACAGGACGAAGACCCACAGCTCGCGCGGCTTGATGCCGCCGAGCGGGCCGAACGGGCCGGCCGGAAGCAGGGGCATCAGCACGACGGCCATCACGGCGAAGCGGATGCCGGCCCGTACCGCCGTCTCGTCCATCCGCTCGACGAGCGCATGGACGCGCGATTTCTCGATCAACAGCAGGGCCGTCACCGCTACCACCGCGCTGGCCAGCGCCAGGTGTCCGAGGCCGGCCAGCACGCCGGCCGCGAGCGTGACGAGCGCCGCCACTTCGGTGGTGCCGTCCGCGTCACGCTGCGAGGCGGCGAAGTACGCCACGACCACGAGGGCTGCCGCGCCGGCGAGGAGCGCCGCGGCCAGCGACGGGGCGCCTCCTCCCCACAGCCAGCCGCAGACACCCGCCAGGCCCCCGAGCAGCGTAAACGTGCGCACGCCGGCGAACCGCGCGTCCGGGCCCTTCGCATGCCCGGATCGTTCCCGTTCGACGCCGATGGCCGCGCCGCCCAATGCGGCGATCAGGATGCCCAGGGTCCGCAGTTCAGTGTCCGTCATGGGTGTTCCTGAAGAATCGGCCGTCAGGCCCGCGGGAGGGACCTCCGTTCGAGGTGCGACGCGAGCACGGCCCAGAGCGCGTATGCCAGCCTGGGGCGGTCGTGCCGGGCGATGTCCTTTCGCCAGAACCGGCCGCTCACCAGCGAGCAGGAGGCAGGCAAGGTACCCAGTTCCAGCGGGTGCTTCTGTTCCTCCGCGTAGAGTGCCAGGACGTCAGCGGCCGGCCTGGCTTCGTTGAAGATCACCGCATCAACGGGCCGGCCCACAGCCTGCCCAATCCGCCGCACCGCATCGCCGGCCGTGAAGCCGGTCATGCCCCGGCCTTCCGTCAACAGGTTGGCGATGAGCACGATCGGTCCTCGCATCTCGGCCAGCGCCTCGGGCACGCCCTTGACGGCGAAGATGGGCATGAGGCTGGTGAAGAAGCTGCCGGGGCCGATGATGACGGCCTCGAGTTCGGCGATTGCGCCGGCCACGACGTCGTGGATCTGGACGGGCGGATCGAGCCAGATCTCGTCGATGGCATGGCCACGGTCCAGTTGCGCATCGACGTCCACTTCGCCTCGCGCCGTCGTCCCGTCAACATAGCGGGCGCAGAGGCTCGCCTGCTGGATGCTGACCGGCCATACGCGGCCGCGGCAACCGAGGAGCGCGCGCAGCCCTTCGACCGCGGCCAGGAAGCTCCCGCTGTACTGCTCCATCATCGACAGCAGCAGGTTGCCGCCCGTGTGCCCCGCGAGCCGGGAGTCCTCGAGCGTGGGCAGGCGCGACAGCAGCAGCCGCCGTGCTTCACGTTCGTTGCGCGCCATCGCCAGGGCGCACTTCAGCACGTCGCCGGGAGGAAGCACCCCGAGCTCGTCGCGAAGCTGCCCCGAGCTGCCTCCGCTGTCGAACATCGTGACGATGGCATTCAATTCGAGCCAGGGGTTCTGCTTCAGCCCCCCGAGCACGCTCGGCAGCCCCGTGCCGCCGCCGAAGCACCCGACCTTCATCACGCGCAAGTACATGGGGGGATTCTATCAGTCCAGGCCCGGGATCGATCCGCCAGCCGGACAATCGCCTTCTCCCGGCATGCACGGCACGCCGCGTTTGCGTACAATGCGTTCATGCGCGTGTGGCCCGGACGACCCCATCCACTCGGCGCGACGTGGGACGGCCTGGGCGTCAACGTCGCGCTGTTCTCCGAACATGGGACCGCTGTCGACATCTGTCTCTTCGATTCACCGTCCGACGAGCGCGAGGCGCATCGGATTCCCCTCCTCGAGCGGACGGACCATGTCTGGCATGCGTACCTGCCCGACGTCCGGCCCGGCCAGTTGTACGGGTTCCGGGTTCACGGCCCGTACGCGCCTGAGGCAGGACACCGGTTCAATCCCGCGAAGGTCGTGCTCGACCCCTACGCGAAGGCCATCGGCCGACAGCTGCGCTGGCACGACGCGATCTTCGGTTACACCCCCGGGGATCGACGCGAGGATCTGGCCCGCGACGACCGCGACAACGCGGCCGTGGCCCCACTGGCGGCCGTGATTGACCCGGCGTTCACGTGGGGCGACGACAGGCGGCCGCAGACGCCCTGGCACGACACCGTCATCTACGAACTCCACGTGAAGGGGTTCACGCACGGCCACCCGCAGGTTCCGGCGGCGCTGCGCGGCACGTACCTCGGGCTGTCCTCGGATGCCGCGCTGCAGCACCTCACCGACCTGGGCGTGACCGCCGTCGAGCTGATGCCGGTGCATCTCCATGCGACCGACCGCTACCTCGTGTCCCGCGGCCTGACCAACTACTGGGGGTACAACTCCCTCAACTACTTCGTCCCCGACGCGCGCTTCGCCAGCGCGAGGGGACGCATGGCTGCGGTGCGCGAGTTCAAGGCCATGGTGCGGGCCCTGCATGCGGCCGGCCTCGAGGTGATCCTGGACGTCGTCTACAACCACACGGCCGAGGGCGACCATCTCGGCCCGACGTTGTCGCTGCGCGGCATCGACAATGCGTCCTACTACCGCCTGGCCCCCGGCGACCCACGGCGCTACCAGGACTTCACCGGCTGCGGCAACACGCTGAACATGCGCCACCCGCGCGTGCTGCAGCTCATCATGGACAGCCTCCGGTACTGGGTCGTCGAGATGCACGTCGACGGCTTCCGGTTCGACCTGGCCAGCGCGCTGGCCCGCGAACTGTACGAGGTCGACAAGCTGGGGTCGTTCTTCGACATCATCCAGCAGGATCCGGTGCTCTCGCAGGTCAAGCTCATTGCGGAACCGTGGGACCTCGGCGAAGGCGGCTACCAGGTCGGCAACTTCCCCGCCGGCTGGACCGAATGGAACGGCCGCTACCGTGATTCGGTCCGGCAGTTCTGGCGCGGAGACGGCGGGCAGGTATCGCAGCTCGCGAGCCGCCTGGCCGGCAGCAGCGATCTCTACGCGCAGGGCGGACGCCGGCCGTATGCGAGCATCAACTTCGTTACGGCGCACGATGGCTTCACGCTCCGAGACCTCGTCAGCTACAACGCGAAACACAACGAGGTCAACGGCGATGCGAACCGGGACGGCGAATCCCACAATCTGAGCTGGAACTGCGGCGTCGAGGGCCCCACGGATGATGCCGCGATCGCGGCGCTCCGGGCCCGCCAGATGCGGAACTTCCTCGCGACGCTCCTGCTGTCGCAGGGCGTGCCGATGGTGAGCGCGGGGGACGAAATCGGCCGGTCCCAGCACGGCAACAACAACGCCTACTGCCAGGACAACGAGCTCAGCTGGCTCAACTGGGACCTGACCGCCTCGCAGCAGGACCTGCTGGCCTTCACGCGCCGGCTGATCAACTTCCGGGCCGCGCACCCCGTGCTTCGCCGCCGGACGTTCTTCCTCGGCCGTGGCATCCGCGGAGAGGATGTCACCGACATCCTCTGGCTCGATCCCAGCGGTCAGGAGATGACCGACGCGACGTGGAACGCCCCGCACGTGCGGTCACTTGGCGTCGTGCTGGTCGGCGACGCCATCGCGGACGTCGATGAACGCGGCGAGCCGATCCACGACGATACACTGCTCATCCTGGCCAATGCCGGCGAATCCGCCATGGCGTTCACGCTGCCGCCCGTGCCGCCCGTGCCGGTCGGCCAGGCCTGGGAGCTCGTGCTCGACACCAACGGCGGCGGCCTCGTGCCGTCCTCGACGATGGCAGCGCCCGTCTACGAACTGGGCGCACGCTCCCTCGCCGTGCTGAGACTGTGCTGAGTAGAATTTGGAGACGACGACCGAGGTGACACGGTGAATGTGCGGACCGCGGGCGCGTGGATCACCGCCGGTGTGGCCTTCTGGGTCTCGATGGGCACGCTGGATGTGACGTCGGCCGGCTCGGGAGTGGTCCGCGTGGCGATGCTGCCCGGGTTCGGCCAACTCGCCGCGTGCGTCGCGCTGGCGGTCGCGCTGGGGGCCGTGCTCAGACTCCGGATTCCAGCCACGGCCCACGTGACGAGCGGACCGACGGGTCGCGCCGCGCTTACGCCAGGGTCCGGCGACTCGTTCCTGCCCCTGTATGCGCTGGTGGTGCTGGTCCTGCCGTATCTGCCCTGGCTGCCGGACCGGCTTCCGGTGCTTCGGGTCTTCGCGGGACCGGGCCGCCTGCTGGTCTGGCTGATCGTGGCGTGCCAGGTGACCTGGGCCATCCTCGGGAGCGGCCGCGGGCGGCGTGTCGTCGTGCGCATGAGGGCGTGGTCGCCGAGGCGCGCCTATCTCGTGGTCTTCACGGCGGGCATCGTGCTGTTCGGCGCGGCGGCGCTGGCGCTGGCGCCGTCGGGGCTCTTCCCGGAAGGAGATGAACCCCACTACCTGATCATCACCCAGAGCCTGCTCAAGGACCGCGACCTTCGCATCGACAACAATCATCAGCAGCAGGACTACGCGTCGTACTACGACTCGGATCTGCCGCCGCACACGATCGCCGCCGGACAGGACGGCGGCATGTACTCGGTCCATCCTGTCGGGCTGCCGTTGCTCGCCGCCCCTGCGTTCGCCTTCGGGGGCTACGGCGGCGTCGTGCTGCTCATGGTCGTCCTGGCCGCGGCGGCCGCGGCGCTGGCATGGACCTGGGTGCGCCGCGTCACCGGCTCGGTCTCGGCCGCGACATTCTCGTGGTCGGTGACGGCCCTGTCAGTGCCGTACCTGACCAACAGTGGATCGATCTACCCGGAGATCCCGGCCGCCCTCGCGGTG
>Ga0315297_10003181_pt1 | contig 10527 bp, 9 predicted proteins | sample YL17G15_0_MG_FD_203628 | JGI IMG/M metagenome (GOLD analysis project Ga0315297, IMG submission 203628) | Sediment microbial communities from Yellowstone Lake, YNP, Wyoming, USA - YL17G15_0 | ecosystem: Environmental > Aquatic > Freshwater > Lake > Sediment | place: USA: Wyoming | collected...
CAGCCCGCCCCAGAACGTGAGCCGCAGGAACATGTCCGCGATGAGGGCGATGCTCCCGACGAGCACGCCGACCATGAGCGAGAAGCGGATGTCGTAGTTGCGGACGTGGCTGAGCTCGTGTCCGATGACGCCCTGGAGCTCTTCCCGGTCGAGCTTGTCGAGGAGGCCGGTGGTGGCGGCCACCGACGCGTGCTTCGGGTCCCGGCCGGTCGCGAAGGCGTTCGGTGCGGAGTCGTCGATGATGTAGACGCGGGGCATCGGGACCCCGGCGGCGAGCGCCATCTCGCGCACGACGTTCACGAGCTGCGGCGCGGTCGTCTCGTCCACCTCGCGCGCCTTCGACGCCGCGAGGACGAGCGAGTCGCCGTTCATGTAGCTCAACAGGGCCATGACGACCCCGATGACGATCGCGACCACCGTCGCCGCGACCATGCCCGTGATGGACCCCGTCACGCCGTAGCCGATCGCCGCGCCGAGCACGACGAGCACTGCGATGACGGCGAGCACGAGAAGGAACGAGTTCCGCCGGTTGGCGGAGATCTGGGCGCGGAATGACGTGGCGGCGGCCACTGGGCCTCCTACCGTGACGAGCGAGGCGGACGCGAACCGGCCCGAGCCGGCCGACGGTTCAGCGGAGGGAGACGACCGGCGGGATGGCTGCCTCGGGCTCCGCGTCGAAGAAGTCGCGCCTGGTGAACCCGAACGGACCGGCGACCATGTTCCCGGGGAACGTCTGGATCGCCGTGTTGAACTCGAGGACCGAGGAGTTGTAGTACTGCCGCGCGAAGCTGATCTGGTTCTCGGTCGTGGTGAGCTGCTCCTGGAGCGAGAGCACGTTCTCGCTCGCCTTGAGCGTCGGGTAGTTCTCCGCCACGGCGAAGAGCGACCGCAGCGCGCCGGTCAGCATGTTCTCCGCGGACGCCTGCTCGGCGACACCCTGGGAGCCGGCGGCGACGGCGTTGGCCCTCGCCTCGGTGACCTTCGTGAGGACGTCCTGCTCGAAGGACATGTAGTCCTTGACGGCGTTCACGAGGTTCGGCACCAGGTCGTGGCGTCGCTTGAGCTGGACCTCGATCTGGGCCAGCGACTCGTCCACGGTGTTCCGCTTCCGGACGAGCCCGTTGTAGAAGAGGATGGCCCCGATGACGAGGATGGCGACGATGACGAGGACGACGATCAGTGCGACAGGCATGCGCGCCTCCGATCGGGTGCCCGGACGGGCGCCCCACGCCGGCAGTCTAGCGCCCCGCGGGCGCGACAGGAAGGGTGGTGGGCGGTAGAGGACTCGAACCTCTGACATCCTCGGTGTAAGCGAGGCGCTCTCACCATCTGAGCTAACCGCCCGGCGGCCGTGACGGGCCGGGAACGAAAGACGCGCCCCGCGGGCGCGTCTGGGAGATCAGGATGCGAAGGAGAGTGGTGCCCAGGCCGGGACTTGAACCCGGATGACTCGCGTCATACGCCCCTCAAACGTACGCGTATACCAATTCCGCCACCTGGGCACGGTGTCCAGTTCGGGTCCGACCGCTGGACGCGGGATGGTACCGAGGAAGGGAGTCGAACCCATACGCCCTTGCGGGCACCAGCTCCTGAAGCTGGCGCGTCTACCAGTTTCGCCACCTCGGCGCGGACCCGCCGCCGACCACCTCGCGCAGGCTCAGCGGCTCGTGGCGAGGCGCCATGTTAGCACATCCCAGTACCTGTCACTGAGGTCGCCGAGCTGCCTCGGGTGGGGTCCGTCGACCGTGTCCCGGTAGACGACGAGGTAGTCGCGGAAGTACAGCGGCGGCATGTACTGCTCGGTCGACATGTCGTCCTCCAGCGTCGCGTAGCGCTTCTTCCGGGCCGCGAGCGAGCCGGGCTTCCGGGCCTCGACGAGGAGTGCATCGAGGTCGCCGTTCTGGATCCCCGAGATGTTCGACCCATCAGGTCCGGCCTGCGTCGAGGCGAGGAGCGGGTAGGGGTCCGGGTCAAGGCCGACGTTCGCATCGAGGAGGACGGCGTCGAACGCGTGTTCGCGGAGGCGCTGCACGAGGACGGACGGGGCGAGGCCGACCACGGTGGTCCGGAAGCCGAACGTCGTCAGGTCCTTCGCCACGCGCCCCGCGATCGCGAACGCGAGCGGGTTCGTCGCCTTGTCGAGCGCGAGGATCTGGAGGGAGAACGGCTTGGTCGTCTTCGGCGCGATCCACCCCTTCGCGGTCTTCTTCCAGCCTGCCTTCGTCAGCTCCGAGGCAGCCCGGGTGACGTCATACGGGAGCGCGCGGCTCGCCGCGGCCGAGAACGCCCACGACGCGGGCGGGATGGGCGTCTCCGCGATCGCCCCTCCCCCGCCGAGGAGGTCCCGGACGATCGCTTCGCGGTCGATGGCCTGGACGACGGCCCTGCGGAACCGCCGGTCGCCGAACTTGGGGTGGTCGGGGCGCAGGTTGAACGTCACGCTGGTGAAGATCGCCGACGGGTACTTCACGAGTCGTGCGCCGGGGATGGAGGCGAGATCCATCCCGGTCGTCGGGTCGACGCCTGACGCAGCGTCGAGATCGCCTGCGCGGAACGCCGCCTCCAGCGCGGCCTCGTCGTCGTAGAAGCGGATCTCGATCCGGGCGAGGCCGGGCGCCGCGAGGTCGACCGGGATGTCGGTCGGGGCCGTGGGGGCCACCGTCGCCGATGGGGCAGCCGGGGCGGACGCGCCCGCCGATGGCACGGCCGTCGCGGCGGCGGACGGGTCGGGCGGGGCCGCGTAGTCGTCGACCGGCTCGAGGATCGCCCGGTCGAAGTCGCGCTCGACGATCCGGTACGGGCCGTCGCCGACCGGATCGCGTGCGTAGGCCGAATCGGCGAGGTCCTTCACGCTCGTGTCGCGCAGGAGGTGCGCCGGGAGGAGCGGCTGCCTCGCGAGCTGGAGGAACCCGGCGATCGGCTTGCCGAGCGTGAACTGGACCGTGCGGCCGTCCACCGCCTCGGCCTTGACGTCCGACCACGAGGCGCCCTCGGGTCCGGTGTACTCGGGATCCTTGAGCATGCCGACCGTGAAGACGACATCCTCCGCGGTGACGGGGACCCCGTCCTGCCACGTCGCGTCCGGGCGGATCGTGAACGTGTACGTCTTCCCGCCGCCGCCGACGGTCCACGAGTCCGCGAGGTCCCCGGACAGCGTCTGGCCCGGGCCGAGCCGCACGAGGCCGCGGAACACGAGGGCGACGAGGTCGCGATCGGCTCGGGTCCGCGCGGTGAGCGGCGTGATCGAGGACGGCCTGCCAACGACGCCGTCGCGGTACGCGACCTGTGCGATCTCGGCCGACGGGGATGGGCTGGTCACGGGAGTGACACCGACGCCACCGGGCGCAGCGACCGGCAGGAGGATGCCGATCGCGAGCACGCTCAGGGCGATGACGAAGGCGAGGATGACCGCCCGGTCTCGATGAGGCATGGGATCAGTTCCGCTGCGGGGCCGGCGACGGCCCGGAGACGCACCGGACCGACCGCGATTGGCGCGGCCGTTCGATGGCCGCTGCCGGAGGCGCCGCTAGCCGAGCTTCAGGTAGCTCGCGAGCGAGAAGACGACGAAGAGGACGCACAGGGCGATGGTGAACTGGAAGAGGCGCTTCTCGACGCCGCGCCGGCTCCTGTACACCGACGAGTCGCCCCCGAACGCGGCCGAGAGGCCGACGCCGCGCGCCTGCATGAGGATCGAGGCGATGAGCGCGACGCTCACGATGAGCTGGCCAGCTGCCAGAAAGGGATTCACGACGCGAGAGACCTCCTGCGTTCGACCGCCGGATGGTAGCACAGGGCGCCCCGATGCCCGCCACCGGCCCGACCCGGGCGAGCCCCGGTGGCAGCGTGCAGGATCGTCACCCGCGCTCGACGAGCGACCGTCCGGCCATGCCCTCCCATCGGGGCAGCCCCACGAGGTCGGCCACCGTGGGTGCAACGTCCGCCAGGACACCGTCGCGAAGACGGAGCCCGGCGACCGACCGCCCGGCGAGGAGGACCGGGACGGGGTTGAGGGAATGCGCCGTCATGGGCTTCCCGTTCGCGTCGCGCATTTGGTCGGCATTCCCGTGGTCCGCCGTCAGCACGAGCAGCGCGCCGGGGCCGTCCGGATGCGCGGCTTCCACCGACTCGATCGCGCGGACCACCCTGCCGAGGCACGCGTCGACGGTCTCGCAGGCGCGGATCGTCGCGTCCCACATGCCGGTGTGCCCGACCATGTCGGGGTTCGCGAAGTTCGCGACGATGAGGTCGTAGCGGTCCGAGACGATCGCCTCGACGAGCGCATCCGTCACGCCCGCCGCGCTCATCTCCGGTTGCAGGTCGTACGTCGCGACCTTGGGGCTCGGAACGAGGAGGCGCTCCTCCCCCGGCCACGGCTCCTCGCGCCCGCCGTTGAAGAAGTACGTGACGTGCGCGTACTTCTCGGTCTCGGCGACGTGCAGCTGACGCCAGCCCGCCCCGGACGCCACCTCCGCGAGCGAGGTGGAGACGGCGGGCGGGAAGACGACGCGCACCGGCAGGTCCGACTCGTACTGCGTCATCGTCGCCACGAGCAGGCCGGCGGGCACCGGACCCCCGTCCGCACGGTCGAACAGGTCGAACCCGGCGTCGGCGAGCGCGTGCGTCAGCTGACGAGCCCGGTCGGCGCGGAAGTTGCAGTGGAGGACGGCGTCGCCGTCGTGGATCCGCCCGTCGATGCCGGCCACGAGCGTGGGCACGACGAACTCGTCGTTCTCGCCGCGCGCGTATGCCGCGTCGACGGCCGCGGTCGCACTCTGCGCCTCATGCGCCGCGACACCGTGGACGATCGCGCGGTAGCCGGCCGCGGTCCGTTCCCAGCGCTTGTCGCGGTCCATCGGGTAGTACCGGCCGGCGACCGTCGCGATGCGGGCGTCCGGATGGGCCGCGGCGAGTCGCGCTTCGAGGTCCGGTACGAACCCGATGGCCGATCGCGGCGGGGTGTCGCGGCCATCGAGGATCGCGTGGACACGCACGCTCGCGACGCCCTGCCGGGCCGCGAGCTCGACGACCGCGACGAGGTGGCGGTCGTTCGCGTGGACGCCGCCGGGTCCGATGAGGCTGATGAGGTGGAGGGGCCGCTCTCGCTCGGCCGCCCGGGCACACGCCTCCACGAGAGCGGGCCGCGCGAAGAAGCTCCCGTCCTCGATGGCGGCGTCGATCCGCGGCAGGTCCTGGAGGACGGGCTTCCCGGCCCCGATGTTGAGATGCCCGACCTCCGAGTTGCCCATCTGACCTGCGGGCAGGCCGACGGCATCCTCGGACGCGCGGAGCGCCGCGTGTGGCCACCGGGCGAGGAGGTCTCGCCAGACCGGCATCCGGGCAGCGGCGATGGCATCGTCCTCCGGCCGCTCCCCGATGCCGAAGCCGTCGATGACGACGATCACGACCGGTCGCGGCCGGCCATCCGGGCCCGGCACCCCTGCCATCACGTGCTGGATCGCCGCCGACGGTCGCTCGTCGGCGGCGCCGCAATCAGGAGCCGTCGCGGTCATCCGGCCTGGGCAGCCGCGCGAGCCGCCGCAGTGATGCTCGCCTGACCGACGAGTCCCGCCATCTCGTCCCGCTTGAGGGACGCGCCGCCGACGAGCGCACCGTCGATGGACGGCTCGGCGAGGAACTCCGCGATGTTCGCGCTGGTGACGCTCCCGCCGTAGAGGACGGGCACGGCTGCGGCAAGATCGGGAGAGCCGACCTCGGCGACGACACGACGGATCGCCTCGGACATCGCCGCGGCATCGGCCGCGCTCGCGGTCCGCCCGGTCCCGATCGCCCAGACGGGCTCGTATGCGATGACGAGCCCGCCGTCGGCGAGCGCCGCCGCGTCCAGGCCGGCGAGACAGCCACGCACCTGCGCGGCGACGACGTCCTCTGCACTGCCGGCATCCCGGTCCGCGAGCTGCTCACCGACGCAGACGATCGGCCGGAGGCCGCTCTCGAGCGCGCGGGCGAGCTTCCGGTTGATGAGCGCGTCGGACTCGAGCGCGTCGCGACGCCGCTCGGAGTGGCCGAGGATGACCCACGTCGCGAGTCCCGCGAGCATGGGCGCGGAGATCTCGCCGGTGTAGGCGCCGGCGAGCTCGTGGTGGACGTTCTGGGCTCCGACGTCGATCCCCTCCCCCGTGACCGCGTCGCGGACAGCGGCAAGAGAGAGGTACGGCGGGCAGATGACCCGGACGACGCCGGGCGCTTGGGACGCGGCGGCGATCGTCACGGCGAGGCGGCCAGCGTCTGCAGGGGTGGTGTTCATCTTCCAGTTGGCGGCGATGATGACGGGTCTCATGGCGACAGGATGCCAGAGCTCACCCCCCCCGGCCCCGTGCGGGTCGGCACGTACCGACGGGACCGACGGCCCCCGCAAACGTCAGGCGGTGCGGACCGCCCCGTCCGCGGCCCGCCCCCTGCCCGAGCGCGGCCCGGTGGCGCGACGCCCGATGCCCTCATCGTCGTGGAGCGCGAGCGACTCGATCCGCTCGAGCGCACGCTGGACCGCCGAGCGGTGGACCCCCAGCCGTTCGGCGAGCTCGGAGAGCGTCGCCTCGGGCTCCGCCCGGCGCGCGTCGGCCACGAGCCGCGTCACCCGCGGCAGATCCGAGTAGCGACCGTCCCGCTCGAGCCGAGCGATCGCCTGGACCTGCCTCGACGATGCCGCGACCGCGCGATCGATGTTGGCCGACTCCGCGTTGATGACCCGGTTGAGCTCGCCTCGCAGCGCCCGCGCGACCTGTCGTGCCTCCAGCTCGAGGAGCGACCCGCCCGCGCCCACGAGCCGGAAGAAGGTCCCGATCGTCTCGATGCTCTTCCACGTGACGACACCGCGGCCTCGACGCAGCCGCCACGCGGCCGGGAGGCCGATGCCGTCGAGGCGACCGGCGAGCACGGGGGCGGCGTCCGGCGGGACGACGAACTCGAGGTGCGCCCGGGACGCCGACAGGCTCAGCGAGCCACGGGAGAGGAAGAGGCCGCGCAGGTAGGCAGCGCGACAGTGATCCGCCGATCCGTCCCAGTCGAACGCCTCACCTTGGTCCGTGGCGCCCGCACGGACGTGGTACGCACGGCGGCCGGCGGCCGGCCGGGTGACGACCGGCAGCGCGTCGCCGTCGAGCCCGGCGTCCCGCTCGAGCTCCCGCTCCAGGCGCACCGCGAGCCGGGCGACCGCCGGTTCGCGAGTCGCGAGTGACGCACCGAGTCCCGCGGACTCCGCGCGTCGATCGCAGGCGCGGGGAGGATCGATGGCCGCGAGCTCGGAGCGGAGCGAGATGACGAGGTCGCGCTCGGACCCGCTCATTGCCGCCGTCCTTCGGCCGCCCGGCGACGCGCTCCGGTCGACTGCCGCTGCCCTCCGGCCGCCCGGCGACGCGCTCCGGTCGACTGCCGCTGCCCTCCGGCCGTCTGCCGCCGGATCACGCGCTGCGCGCGACCGACGCGCGTCGCCGGACGGTGCCGGCACGGTCGCTGACTCTCATGAGCGCGTCCGCGAGTCGGACCGGGTCGTGGTGATGCGGATTCGCGCGGTCCACGACGTCCTCCAGGACGAGCTGTGCCCCGGGGCGAGACGTCGGCGGCCACCGGAGGCGCACCGGCTCGACCGGAGAGCCCGGGCTGGGCTTCACGAGCGGTTCGCTGTTCGCGAGGACGATGTCGGCGAGCCCGGGCGCGGTGTGCCGCTCGAGGGCCTCGACGTGGTCGGCGAGGTCGAACCCTTCCGTCTCCCCCTGCTGGGTCGCGACGTTGCAGACGTAGACGCGAAGCGCGGGAGACGCGAGGATCGCCTCCCGCACCTCCGGGACGAGCAGGCCGGGCAGGATGCTCGTGAAGAGGCTGCCGGGTCCGATGACGATGACATCGGCCTCGGCGATCGCCCGCAGGGCATCGGCGGACGGTCGGATATCGTCCGGCGAGATCCACACGCGCTCGATCCACCGGGTCTTCGCGACCGACGACTGACCGTGGACCTCCGTCCCGTCGTAGAGCGTCGCGTGGAGCACGGTCGGGGTCGCCGAGACGGGCACGACGCGGCCGCGGACGGCGAGGACACGGTTCATCCGGCGCACGCCCTCCTCGAAGTCGCCGCCGTCGAGCTCGAACATGGCCGCGAGGAGCAGGTTCCCCATCGGGTGGCCGGCGAGCGCGCCGTCCTCGGACGGGAACCGGTACTGCAGGAGATCGCCCATGATCGGCTCGGCGTCCGCGAGGGCGACGAGGCAGTTGCGGATGTCCCCGACCGCCGGAAGACCCAGCTGCTCGCTGAGTCGACCCGACGATCCGCCGTCGTCGGCGACCGACACGATCGCCGTGAGGTTCGCGGTGTGCTCCTTGAGGCCGCGGAGCAGCGTCGAGAGGCCGGTGCCGCCGCCGATCGCGACGATCCGCGGACCTTTCGAGAGGAAGCGCTTCTGGTAGATCACCTCGACGAGCGGCTGGTTCCGATCCGCCGCGAGGAACGGCCCGACGAGGACCCCGATGAGGCGCCACGCGCCGAAGACGAAGAGGGCTGCGCCTGCGACGAGGAGGACCGCGCCGCGGACCGCGTACGGGAGGAACTGGAGCGTCACGACGGAGACCACGGACTGCAGGGGGCCTCCGACCTCGATGTCGCGGTAGACCTGCCGCAGGGCGAGCGCGCCGGCGAGCGCGAGGAGGAGAAGCCCTGCGAAGACGACCGCGAGCCAGCGCTTGACCCCGATGCCGGGCCGGAGCCACGGGGTGAGGTTCATGCCCGCTCGAGCTCGCGGTGGAAGACCGCGACGGAGATGTCTCCGCGCCGGCGCAATCGCGAGGCGATCTCCTCCGTCACGACGATCGACCGGTGGTAGCCGCCGGTGCAGCCGATCGCGATCGTGAGCCGGCTCTTGCCCTCCTCGAGGTAGGCCGGCAGCGTGATGGTGAGGAGCCGGTCCACGCAATCGAGGAATGAGGCGGCGAGCGGCTGTCCCAGCACGTAGGAGCGCACTGCGTCCGTCAGCCCCGAGAGCTGCTTGAGCTCGGGGACGTAGTACGGGTTATGGAGGAAACGGACGTCGAGCACGATGTCGGCCTCCAGCGGGACGCCGAACTTGTACCCGAAGCTCACGAGTTGGACGACGAGCGTCTCCGGCTCGACCTCGACCGGCAGGTGTGCGAAGAGCCGCTCCCGCAGCTCGCGGAGTGAGAGATCGGACGTGTCGATGATGACATCGGCCCCTTCCCGGACCCCCGCGAGGAGACGGCGCTCCTCCGCGATCGAGCTCGCGATCCCGCGCTGGCTGGCGAGCGGGTGGCGGTGGCGCGTCTCCGAGAACCGCCGGATCAGCACCTCGTCGCGGGCCTCGAGGAAGAGGATCCGTGGGCGGATCCCCCGCGCGTCCAGGCTCGCGCGGACCGAAGCCAGCGCGCGCTCGACGTCCCCCGCGCGGATGTCGAGCACGATGGCGACCCGCTCGAACCGCGTCGGGTCGTCCGCGACGAGCTCGCCGAGGCCGGGCAGCAGCTCGCCCGGCAGGTTGTCGACGCAGGAGTAGCCGAGATCCTCGAAGAGCTTCGTCGCGGCCGTCTTGCCCGCACCCGACAGCCCGGTGACGACGACGACGCTCTGACGCGAGCGATCGGGGGCGTCGCCGCCGAGGTCGGCCCGGACCGTCGACGTCATCGGCCGGTCACGCGGACGAGCCAGATCGACAGCTCGTAGAGCGCGTACATCGTCACGCCGAGGATCACCGGACTGATGGGGTCGCCGCCGGGAGTCGCGACCGCCGCGACGATCGCGATGACGAGGAGTGCCTGGCGGCGCCGCCCCGCGAGGGCCTTCGACGAGACGATGCCGACCTTCGAGAGGAGGACGAGGACGATCGGGAACTCCATCGCCAGGCCGAAGACGAGGAAGAGCATCGAGACGAAGCCGAAGTATGCCTCGGCCGTGATGAGCGCCTCGAGATCGGGTGACTGGAAGCTCAGGAGGAACGCCGAGGCGTACGGGAGGACGAGGTAGGCGACGACGACGCCGAGGACGAAGAACGCGAGAGCGAGCGGGACCCACGGACGCGCGAGTCGCCGCTCCTGCGGCGTGAGCCCGGGCGAGATGAACGCCCACAGCTCGTAGAGGATGATCGGCATCGTGACGATGACGCCGAAGACGAGTGCGATCTTCAGGTTGATGAAGAACGCGTCCCCGAGACCGGTGAAGACGAGCGGCTTGTCGGTGGCGAGCGGCGCCTTGAGGAAGCTGATGATCCGGGACGCGAGCCAGAACCCGAGGGCGCTGCCGATCGCCACGGCGACGATGACGACCACGATCCGGTTCCGCAGCTCCGTGAGGTGATCGACGAGCGTCATCACCTTCTCATCGCCGGGTGCGGCGGCGGGGAGCGGAGATGGCGCGTCGGGCGCGGACGGCTCCGGGCGGATCGCGGGGAGTCCTGCCTCCCGGAGCGCGTCGACCTCGGCCATGCAGGTCAGGCCCTGGCCGAGGTCACGCCTGCGGCTGGGTCGGAATGTCCGCGGTCGGGACCGGCGCGACGAGCGTGGCGGCCGCCG
>Ga0315297_10003184_pt1 | contig 10523 bp, 9 predicted proteins | sample YL17G15_0_MG_FD_203628 | JGI IMG/M metagenome (GOLD analysis project Ga0315297, IMG submission 203628) | Sediment microbial communities from Yellowstone Lake, YNP, Wyoming, USA - YL17G15_0 | ecosystem: Environmental > Aquatic > Freshwater > Lake > Sediment | place: USA: Wyoming | collected...
CCGACACCGTCGTGCTCTTCCTCGCGACCAGCCCGCACCTGTTTCCGCAGATCTGCAAGCAACTCGGCGACGTCGGTTTGAACGGGCCGAAGGTTCGCGTCGTGCTCGAAAAGCCGCTCGGCCATGATCTGAAAAGCGCGCGCCAGATCAATCGCGAGGTGCGTGCCGCGTTCAGCGAAACTCAGGCGCTGCGCATCGACCATTACCTCGGCAAGCCCGCGGTGCAGAACCTGATGGCGCTGCGTTTTGGCAATGCCCTGTTCGAGCCGCTGTGGCGGCGCGAGTGCATCGCCAACATCCAGATCACACTGGCCGAGGACCTGGGCGTGGGCACGCGCGGCGACTTCTACGACCGCACCGGCGCGCTGCGCGACATGATCCAGAACCATGCGCTGCAGCTGCTGACGATGGTCGCGATGGAGCCGCCGATCAGCGGTGACGCCGACGCCATCCGCGACGAAAAACTCAAGGTGCTGCGCTCACTCAAACCCTTCAGTGCGGAGGCGATTGCACGTGACGTGGTGCGCGGCCAGTACCGCGCCGGCAACGCGAAGGGCCAGGCAGTGCCGGCTTATCTGGAAGAAGCCAACGTACCCGCCGACAGCCGCTGCGAAACCTTTGTCGCGCTGCGCACCGAGATCCAGAACTGGCGCTGGGCCGGCGTGCCGTTCTATTTGCGCACCGGCAAGCGGCTTGCGGCGCGCGATGCGCAAATCGTCGTCAACTTCCGGCCCACGCCGCACAGCATCTTCCCCGGCATGAACCAACCGAACAAGCTGGTCATCAATTTGCAGCCGGAAGACGGGCTCAAGTTGCACCTGCTGGCAGCGAAAGGGGCGCGCCAGCATGAGGCGCTGTCGCCGGTATCACTCGACCTGGATTTCGACAAGGCATTTGCGCAGGACCGCGTTGGAGGCTATGAGCGCTTGCTGCTCGATGCACTCGCAGGAAAGCTCAACCTGTTCGTGCGCAGCGACGAGCAGGAACAGGCCTGGCACTGGGTCGAGCCCATCCTCGAGGCCTGGAAGGCCGACCATGCGGGCCCGCGCCCTTACACCTCGGGCACCTGGGGGCCGGCTGCGGCCAGTGCACTCGTCGCGCGCGACGGCCATACCTGGATCGAGGAGCAGTGATGTCTGCCCCTCGCCCCATGAATCCATGGGTCGATCCCCCGCGGGGATAGTGCCTTGCTTGGGAGCGGCCCGGCGCGGCGGCCCGGTCAGCCCCTCGCCCAAAGGCGAATATTCCCGCCCAGCTCATGGCATACGCACTGAATCGAACTCGCCGTTGAGCGCGCGCCACACCACCATCGGCGTCAGCGGCATCTGCAGCTTTTCGGCGGCACGCCCCAGGCCCGCTTCGGCCAGCGCGTCGATCACGGCATTCACGACGGCCGGCGTCGCGCCGATCGTGCCGAGTTCGCCCACCCCCTTCGCACCCAATACATTCGTGCGGCACGGAATCGAAGTGTCGAATTCGGTTTTGAATCCGCGATAGCCATCGACGCGCGGCAGCGCATAGTCCATGAAGCTCGCACTCAGCAATTGGCCGCTTTCCTTGTCGTAGACGACCTGCTCGCACAGGGCCTGGCCGATGCCTTGCACCGCACCGCCTTCGACCTGGCCGCGCACGATTTGCGGGCTGATGACACGGCCGATGTCGTTCACCGACGCGTAGCCGACGACGTCGACCTGCCCCGTGTCGGGGTCAACCTCGACCTCGCAGATGTGACAGGCATTCGGCCAACTCGGCCCGCCCGCCCTGGCCGTGCCGTCCATCGAGATCTGCGCGGCGCTTTGTTTGGCGGCGAGTTCGAACAGGCCGATGCCCAGATCGGTGCCGACCACGTTGAAACGCCCGGCGCGGTATTCGATGTCCGACGCTGCCGCTTCGAGTGCCTCCCCGGCCAACTGCTTCGCGTGTTCCACGGTGCGCTGCGACGCCACGTGCACTGCACCGCCCCCAGTGAACAGCGAGCGCGAGCCGGCACTGCCGAATCCGTTGGCACGATCGGTGTCACCTTGCAGGACCCGAATGCAATCGATGCCGACGCCGAAGACATCGACCGCGAGTTGCGCGTAGCTCGTGGCGATGCCCTGGCCCATCGCCTGCGTCGCACTCGTGAGTTCGATGATGCCTTCGGGCAGCACTTTGACGCTCGCGTTCTCAACCAGAGTGTTGCCGCCGGTCCATTCGAGGAAGGTTGCGATGCCGCGACCGCGCAACTTGCCGCGCAGCTTGCTTTGCGCGCGGCGCGACGCAAACCCGCGCCAGTTGGCCAGCGCCAGGCCCTTGTCGAGGATCTTTTCGAACTCGCCGCAGTCGTAGACCTGCGCCATCGGGTTTGTGTACGGCATCTGCGCCGGCTTGATCATGTTGCGCCGGCGCAGCTCCGACGGGTCAACACCCATCTTGCGCGCCGCGGCGTCGAACAGCCGTTCGACGATGTAGATCGCCTCGGGCCGCCCGGCGCCGCGGTACGCGCCAACCGGGGTCACGTTGCTCATCACCGCCGTCAGATGCAGCGAAATGATCGGGATGTCGTAAATGCTCGTCGTCACCCAAGGGCCCACGAGCAAAGGGATCAGCACCCCGGTGGCCGTGGCGTAGCCGCCCACGTTCGCAGCTGAGCGCACGCGCAGCGCCAGCACCTGGCCGTTCGCGGCGAGCGCCATTTCGGCATGGCTCAGCACATCGCGGCCGTGCACCGAGGCCGAGAACTCCTCGAGCCGCTGCGCACACCATTTGACAGGGCGGCGCAAGCTGCGCGCTGCATGCGCGACGACGATGTCTTCCGGGTAGATGCCCGTCTTCATGCCGAAGCCGCCGCCCACATCGCCCACACGCACGCGCACCTGGGCCGGCGTCAGTTGCGCAAGCGTCGCGACCAAGCCGTCGCGAACCGACGTCGGCATCTGGCTCGACAGGGTGACGATCAACCTGTCGCCTTCCATTTCTGCGAGAACGACGCGCGGCTCGATCGGGCTCGGTGCAATGCGCTGGTTCACGAGGTCGAGTGCAACCCGGTGCGCAGCGCGTGCAAACGCCGCGTCGGTGGCGGCAGCGTCACCGTGACGCATCTCGGCGGCGATGTTGTCGGGTGCGGCATCGCACAGCACGGGCGCACCGGGGGCCATGGCGCTGACGGCGTCGACGACAGCGGGCAATTCTTCATATTCAACGCGCACCGCATCGATGCCGGCCAGCGCCGCGTCGCGGCTGACACCGACCACTGCGGCGACGGCTTCGCCGACGTAACGCACTCGATCCAAGGCCAGGGCATGGCGCTGCGCCGACGCCGCGGGCGAACCATCGGGCCGGGGAAACGGAATCGCCGCGGCGATCGGCTTGACCCCGGCCGCCACCAGGTCGGCCCCGGAATACGCGGCCAGTACCCCCGGCAGTGCACGCGCGCCGCTCACATCGACTGCGGCAATGCGGGCATGTGCGTGCGGCGAGCGCAGAACGATTAGATGCGCCTGCCCGAGGCGATTCAAGTCGTCGGTGAACTGGCCCTTGCCGGCGACGAGAGTGGGGTCTTCAATGCGGCGCACCGTCTTGCCGCTGCCGAAACGGCCCACTTCCAGCGGCGCGTTCACCGCGAGCCCCCGCTCGGGGCCATCGCCAGCGCCGCCTGTTGCACTGCCGTGACGATGTTCACATAGCCGGTGCAGCGGCACAGATTGCCTTCGAGCGCGTCGACAATTTGCGCTTCGCTCGGCTGCGCTACGCTCTTGAGCAGGCCGCAGGCCGCCATCAAGATTCCCGGCGTACAGAAACCGCACTGCAGGCCGTGACAGGCCATGAAAGCCTCTTGCAGCGGGTGTCGTTTGCCGGTGGCGTCTGCCAAGCCCTCGACGGTGGCGACATGCCGATCCTGCGCCTGCAGCGCGAGCAGGGTGCAGCTCTTCACCGCCATGTCGTCGAGCAACACGGTGCAGGCGCCACACTGGCCCGTGTCGCAGCCGCAGTGGGTGCCGGTCAGGCCAAGCGGGCCACGCAACAGGTCGAGCAGCAACGTATTGGGCTGAATGTCGGTCACGACCGGCTGGCCGTTGACCTGAAGACGCAGACTGGTCATTTGAAGAATCCTGGGTGGTTCGCGATCCTGGGAGCCTGCCGGGCGGCGCAGACGCGTTGCGGCTTCCACTTGCCACATCGGGTCGGCGCAAACCTCAACCGCGGCTTCCCGGCGTCAACGATATACCGGTCTGGCCTTCAACCCAGCGCGCCAGTTCGCTGATGCTGGCGCCCGGGCCCGCTTCCCGCGCTGCGGCGCGCCACAGTTGTTCGCCCAGGCCGGACAGCGGCAGAGTGAGCTTGCCCCCGAAAAACGTACTCCATAGCCGAAGCTGAAAATGCATTCAAGGAGCACGAAGAATGAGCAAGCAAGGCGGATCGAAAAACCGGGCGCGGTACACGCTGGAGTTCAAGCTGGAGGCCGTCAGGCTGGTCAAAGCGGGGCAGGAGGCGGCAGTGACGGCGCGTGTGCTGGGGGTGCCCAAGCAGACCCTGAGCAACTGGGTAAGGCTGGCCGGCAAGGGCGCGCTGCAGGGTGCCGCAGAGCGCCCGGTGAGTGCCGAGCAAATGGAGCTGGCACGACTGCGCGCGGAGCTGGCGCGCGTGAAGATGGAACGTGACATCTTAAAAAAAGCGACGGCGTACTTTGCCAGGGAGTCGCTGTGAAGTACGCCTGGATTTTCATGTTCAGGGCCGTGTGGCCGGTCACGCTGATCTGCGAGGTGCTGAGTGTGAGCGTCAGCGGCTACTTCGAGCATCAGCGCAGGCGCGCACAAGACCGGCCCAACGGGCCTGGAGGGCGGCAGAGCAACGAGGCCCTGCTGACCCACATCCGGGCCATCCACGCCGAGTTTAGGGGCGAATACGGCTGGCCAAGGGTGTGGAAGGAACTGCTCGCACGCGGCATCCGCGTGGGCAAAGACCGGGTGCAGCGGCTCATGCACGCGCACGGCATCAAGGCGCGCGGCAAGAGGAAGTTCGTCGTCACCACCGACAGCAAACACAGCCTGCCTGTGGCCGAAAACCTGCTGGCCAGAGACTTCACGCCAAGTGCCCCCGACCGCGTGTGGAGCAGCGACATCACCTACATCGCCACCGATGAAGGTTGGCTGTACATGGCCTGCGTGATCGACCTGTTCAGCCGCCAGGTGGCGGGCTGGAGCATGCAGCTGCATATGCAGACCAGCCTGGTGACGGATGCGCTGCGCATGGCGTGGTTCAGGCGCCATCCGGCGCCGGGTCTGATCTTCCACTCGGACCGGGGCAGCCAGTATTGCAGCCACTCGTTCCAAGCGGCGCTGAGCAGCTATGGCATGCGCAGTTCGATGAGTCGCAAGGGAAACTGCTGGGACAATGCGCCGACCGAGAGCCTGTGGGGTAGCCTGAAAGTAGGCAGGTTGTATGGCAAAAGATTCGCCACGCAGCGCCAGGCGATGGACGAGGTGATCGACTGGTTGACGTTCTACAACCATCGCCGACTTCACTCCACGTTGGGCTACGTCAGCCCAATGAGGTTCGAAGAAGCCTGGCACGCGGGCCAGCCGAAACAAGCCGCGTAACCGAGTGGTTATGGACTACGTCGATCAAGGGCAAGATCAGTCGTACACCGACCCGCTGGACATGGCGACGCTGGCGTCGATCGCCGCAGGCGTTTCCACGCGCCGCTACGCCGGCGCCTTGGACGAGTTGCCCGAGCCCGAGGAGCCGCTGTCGGTGTCCAAGAGCGCGGTCTCGCGGCGCTTCGTCGCGTTGAGCCAGGAGCAGCTGCTGCAGTGGCAGACGCGCTCGCTCGGGGACATCGATCTGCCGGTGGGGATGATCGACGGCATCCACTTCCATAACCGCGTGATCCTCGTGGCGCTGGGCATCGACGCCAAGGGCGACAAGCACGTCCTGGGCTTGCGCGAGAGCTCCACCGAGAGTACACGCGTGGAGCGCTCGCTGCTGAGTGATCTGATCGAGCGCGGGCTCGACGCCGACCGTGCTCGGCTGTGGGTGATCGACGGGCGCAAGGTGCTGCGCCGGGCGATCGTGGAGTGCTTCGGCCACACGGCACTCTTGCAGCGCTGCCAGGAGCACAAGCGGCGCAACGTGATCGAGCACCTGCCCGAGCAGCTGCACGCCAGCGTCGGGCGCGCCCTGCGCGACGCATTGGACGGCGCCGACACCGACTTGGCCAAAAAGCAGCTGCAGCGCCTGGCAGCTTCGCTGCAAGCCAGGCACCCGGGGGCGGCCGCCAGCTTGCGCGGGGGGCTGGAGGAGACCTTGACGGTCCAGGGCCTTGGCATCACGGGCGCGCTGTACCGCACGCTGCGCACGACCAACCCGATCGAGAACCTGAACGGCTCGATCGCGCAGTACACGCGCAACGTCAAGCTATAGAAGGACGGGCAGATGACCTTGCGCTGGGTCGCCAGTGCTCTCAGCGACGCGAGCAGGCGGTTCCGCAAGCTTCGCGGACACCGCGACATGAAGGTCTTGCTGGCCGCCCTCCAGGAGCGCGTTGCTCACGCCGCACACGCCGATCTCAAGGCCGCGTAGTGTCTCAACCGAGGAACCGTCACACGCGCTCGTTCAACAACGATCGGGACAATGCCGAGTTTCGGCATCGCAGTCAAGACGGGATTGCTGACTGCTTACGTAAGGCGGTGCCCGCTCATTGCTGCAATGCCTTTGTCTTTGCAGTTGACTCGGCGCGCCAGCGCCGCTCGAATTCCGCGGGCTTGATGTAGCCCAGCGCCTCACGGCAGCTTTGTCATGGCGATGCGGCCACGTGCACGCCCGTCTTTGCTTTACGATCGTTCATCTCGGTTTCCTCTTCGATGGCTTCAGGTTGGTAAGCTGGATTCTGCCGAACTCAACTGGAAACCGCCGCCCGAAGTTCCAGCTGTCCCGGGGGACATCACCGTGCCTTGTCGGTCGCGAACACGTTCACGATCAACAGCGACAACTCGGCCGCGCCTGTACAGCACTCGCTGGGGTTAAGGCTTCAGGTCCCAGTCAGCGACTGGGTGACGGTGTCGATCGACAGCAACGGCGACATCGTTTACGACATACCGTTCGATTTCATTATCTCGCGCAACTCGCAGCCGTGATCGCCGGTTGCCATTGGATGCGCCACGGGCAAGCCAGCCGGTGGCTCCGAGAATCGGTCATCTGCCGGTTAGGCACCCTCATTGCACGGGTGTGCCCTGCGCGTTTCCCTGGCCTCCTGGCTCGCCAGACGCCGCCACGCCAGCGTTCGTGCCACTTGCACTGCTCGACTCTGTGCTTGCTCTGGGCATCTGAATCTCGGCACTGGAGAGCCGAATCACGCGGTCTTGGCTGAGCTGTGTCAGCAACTTCTTGGCGAACTCGTCGGCAAGCGCTTCGTCAAAGTCACCAAAGCCCATCGTACCGAGGTTGATCTCGCCCGTCCAGAGAACCCTCTTACCATAACCCACGATTGCAGCGCCCAAGCGCAATGACGAGCCGCCTCTGCTGTTCCAAGATACCGACCTAGGAAAGATTTGCAGGAGGTGCGCGAATCTAGCTACTTTTGCCGGCGCTGCTGATTCTCCACCGCTGCTTCCGATTGCCTGACTGTCAATGCCGTTAAGCGACAGTATGAGCGGAAGTCGCCGAACCAGGTGAGGGAACAAGCTGGCGACTTGTTGGTTGCCCAAGAGTGAGGCGGTGTTACCTTCGACAAAGTGGCCGGTCTGGACGTAGACACCAAGACTATCAATGGGCGCAAAGGGCACAAGTGTGCGACCTGTAACGCTTGTCCCGACGCACCCTGAAGCGCATGCGGCCACGACCAAACACAATGCCGCTACCTTCAAGAATCGCAGCATTTGCTTTCCTTGTGCACTACGTTGCATTGGATTGTGTCAGCGGGACGTGTCGGCGCTCACCGCGTGAGCCAGGGCCACGTTGAAGTCCGGCACATCTTCACGCGTCGCTTCCAGTTAGGCGAATCCAGGACTGGAATTGACCTGCTTTCGCGGACACCTCATCCTTATGGACCTAGCAGTCCAACTCCAAGTCCAGGTGCCGCGACATGAAGTTTTTGTTGGTCGCATTGAAACCCAACGCGATCCCCGCCACGAAAGCCCAACGCAAATCCACGTAGCATCAACAAATTGGAGCCGTCATCCGGCTGCGTTCCACAACGATCGGGACATCGCCTCATTCAACACCTGCGTCATCACGGCGGGGTCCAGGCCGAACGACTTGCCGATGACGAGGCCTTCGGCGGTGGCGCTGAACGTCATTGCCGTAATCAGGTTGTCGATGCACTTCATCGCATGGCCGCAAGCCAGTCCGCCGAGGTGGAACACGGCCCGGCCCATGCAGTCGAGCAGCGGTTTGATGCGCTGCACATGGCCGGCATCGCCCCCGACCATGAACACCAGCTCGGCCTCCTGCGCGCCCCATTGCGCGCCCGACACCGGCGCATCGACCATGAGCACGCCTTTGCCGGCAAGCGCTTGCGCGGTTTCGCGCGTGATCCAGGGCTCGGCGGAGGAGGTGTCGAGTAACAGCGTGCCCGGCTTCATTGCTTGCGCCAGCCCATGCGCGCCGAACGTGACGTCGCGAACCACTTCGCCGTTGGGCAGCATCGTGATCACGACTTCGCTGCGTGCACCCACTTCGGCCGGCGACTCCGCGGCGCTCGCCGCGCCGCCCAATGAATCGGCCAGGCGCGTGGCGACGCCTGATTCCAGGTCATGCAGCGTCAGCGCATGCCCGGCCTGGGCGAGGTGCGTCGCCATCGGCATTCCCATCACGCCCAGCCCGATGTATCCGACCTGCATCGAGTCGGCTGCTACAGGCGCATCAGCCGCGGCAGGATCAGGCTGATTTCGGGAAACGCCACCAGGATCGCGAGCAACAGCACGAGCGCCACTGCAAACGGCGTGACGCCCCGAAACACGGTCGCGGTCGAGACCCCGCTGAGCATGCTTTTGACGACGAACATGTTCATTCCCACCGGTGGGCTGATGAGTCCGATCTGGACCACGACGACGATGATGATGCCGAACCAGACGGGGTCGAAGCCCAGGCCGACCACGAGCGGAAAGAACACCGGCACGGTGAGCAGAATCATCGACAGCTCTTCCATCGCCGTGCCGAGCACGACGTAGATGAGGCAGATCGCGATCATCACCGTGATCGGGCTGATCTGGTACTGCGTGACAAAGGCCTTCAGGTCACCCGGCATCGACGTGTAGTTGACGAAGTTCGCGAACACGAGCGCACCCACCAGAATCATGAACAGCATGCCCGTCGTGCGCGCGCTGTCCACCAGCACATCGAACAAGTCCTTGAGCGTGAGCACGCGGCGCGCCAGTGCAAAACCAAACGCGCCGAATGCGCCGATGCCCGCGCCTTCGGTGGCCGTGAACACGCCGCCGTAGATGCCGCCCATCACGATGATGAACAGCGCCGCGACGGACCACACCTCTTTGACGGCGATGGCGCGTTCACGCCACGAAACTCGCTCGGCATGCGGCCCGGCGCCGGGGTCACGCCAGCACACATACTGCACGGCACCGCACAACAACAGCACCGCGACCAAGCCAGGCAAGATACCGGCGGCAAACAACTTGCCGATGCTCGTCTCCGTCATGATGCCGTAGATCACCATGATGGTGGACGGCGGGATCAGGATGCCCAGGGTTCCGCCGGATGCGATGGCGCCCACTGCCAGTTGGTCGGAGTAGCCGTGGTCGCGCATCGAGGGGTAGGCCACTCGCGTCATCGTCGCCGCGGTCGCGATCGAAGAGCCGCAGATCGCGCCGAAGCCGGCGCAGGCGAGCACCGTGGCCATCGCCAAGCCACCGCGCAAATGGCCGACGAAGGTGTAGGCGGCGCGGTACAGCTCCTTGGACATCCCGGCGCGCGTGACGAAGTTGCCCATCAGGATGAACAGCGGCACGACCGACAGCGTGTACTGAAAACCCGATTCGTAGACGACGGTCGTGGCCGAGGCCATCGACGGCCCCAGGCCGCGCATCCACCACAGACCCAGGAACCCGACCAGGCCCATCGCGAGCGCGATCGGCACGCGCACGAAGGCCAGCGCCATCATCAGAGCGAGACCGCACAAGGCTTCCGTCATCGGGACATCAAATGATCGTCTTGCCTTCGTCCGCCTGGTGCGGTACGAAGATCAACACCAGGTGAATCAGCGCCGCGATCACGATCATCGTGCCCATGGCGTAAGCCACGGGCGCGAGCGGGAGCTTCAAGACGCTGGTCGTGTCTCCGTATTCGGCGACGCGCGCGGCGCGGCGGAAAATCAGGTAGCCGATGCCGCTGAGCGTGGCGAAGCACACCACGTCGGCAAAGACGTCGAGGAAGTGTTTCACCGGGCGCGACATGATACCGTCGAAGGTGTCGATGATGATGTGCTCGCGGCGTTTCGACACCAGGGGCAGGCCGCAATAGATGAGCGCGGCGAGCATCATTTCCGTGAGCTCGAATCCGCCTGCGAGCGGCTTGTTGAAAAGGTAGCG
>Ga0315297_10003187_pt1 | contig 10521 bp, 6 predicted proteins | sample YL17G15_0_MG_FD_203628 | JGI IMG/M metagenome (GOLD analysis project Ga0315297, IMG submission 203628) | Sediment microbial communities from Yellowstone Lake, YNP, Wyoming, USA - YL17G15_0 | ecosystem: Environmental > Aquatic > Freshwater > Lake > Sediment | place: USA: Wyoming | collected...
ACTGTTTGTAATTTAGTATTTTGCTTGCCCTCCGCAGCTTTAGCGAAGAAAGGAAAATTGGAAATTTTAGCGAGAGTTATCACTCTCGCAACCAAATTTCCGAGTCCATTGGCCAAATCTGCATTGTATCTTTTTTCAAACTTTTCATAAGTAAAATCTCCGTCCTCGGTCGGCGGAATTTCCCGCAAAAGAAAATATCTTACGGGATCAACCCCGTATTTTTTAACCAATTTGAAGGGATCGATAACATTGCCTAAAGATTTTGACATCTTTTGGCCATTTGAAGTTATGAATCCATGAACTAAAATTTTCTTGGGCAGCAACGATCCCAAAGATAAAAGCATGCCAATCCAAATTGTGGCATGAAATCTCAAAATATCTTTTCCTAAACAATGGACATCGGCCGGCCAATATTTTTTGAAATTTTTCCCGGCAGGATAATTTAAAGCTGAAAGGTAATTTATGAGGGCGTCTGCCCAAACGTATATGGTTTGGGAATCATCTCCCGGAACGGGTATCCCCCATTTCAAATCTTTTCTCGGTCTTGAAAAACTGACGTCTTCCAGCCCTTGCCCTACAAAACTTAACATTTCATTCTTTCTGCTTTCCGGTATTATCTTAAATTCATTTTTTTCGATTAATTCTTTGATTTTTAGGGAATATTTTGAGAGTCTGAAGAAATAATTTTCTTCTCTTACTGTCTCCGGCTCTTTTTGATGATGGATGCATTTTCCGTCAACCAGATCTTTTTTTGTGATGAAGGCCTCGCAACCAACGCAATACAAACCTTCGTATTGCTTTTTATAGAGATCGCCGGATTCCTTTAATTTTTGCCAGACCCTTTCGACCGTCGGCCAATGACGTTTTTTATCGGTAGTCCGTATAAAATCATCGTTCGATAGGTTTAAAGTTTTCTTCAATTTTTTAAATTCAGCGGAAATTTCATCAACGAATTTCTTTGGCTCTTTTCCTTTTTTTTCAGCCGCTTTCACGACCTTCTGGCCGTGTTCATCTGTCCCCGTCAAAAAGAAAACGTCTTCACCCAAAAACCGATGATATCTGGCTATGACATCTGCTTGAACGATTTCCAAAGAAAACCCCAGATGAGGAAAAGAGTTAGTATAAGCTATGCTCGTTGTAACGTAAAATTTTTTCTTTTTATCGGGCATACCCGGTTAGTAGAAATTCGACAAATTTTTAATTTTTATCACTGCTCCGGCAGTGGTCGAATTTTCACTACCGGGCATAAATCTAAAAAAGGAGGCGAAACCTCCTTTAATTTTACCCCGTAGTAGAATTTTGACAAGGTTTTTCAGAAGAAAACCAAAATCACGAAGTGGGTAAAAATTTCACTACGGGGTTTATCATAATCTTTATTTTACTCACCTCAGACATTCCTTACTTCCGTTTCTTTCTTTTTTTTCAAAAAATCCCTGCAGAATTCAAAAACTATTCCGGCCAAAGGAATAGCCAAAATTGCGCCCAAAACTCCAAAAAGCTTTCCTCCTATGGTTAAGGAAAGTAAAACTAAAACCGGCGGAAGACCGATGAATTTCTTTGTTAAAACCGGGGAAAGAATATTTCCTTCAATTTGATGAATTAAAACCAAAGCGACTAAAACAAATGTGGCTTTCAGCCAGGAATCCAGGGCAATAAAAACAAAAGCAACGACTCCGGTTATAACCGGTCCTAAAATCGGGATAAAATTTAAAACCCCGGCAAGAAGAGCCAAGCTTATTGCGTAATTCACATTAAACAGATAAAGAGCGATAAAAAACGCCACGCCGACAAAAAGAGAGGCTAAAAGCCTTGAACTGAACCAGCCGGAAACTTTTGTCTGGGATTTTTCCCAAACGTACATAATATAGCTTTCGTATTTTTTCGGCGAAAGCAATCCGATTACTCTTTCAACCCACTTTTCTTCCAGAGACAGAAAAAGGGCGATAGTCAGGATAAACAGGGTCGAACTGATGCCGCCGAAAACAAGCGCCAAAGCATTCAGGATATCAGAAGAAGCTTTCTGCAGCATGTCTCCCAGAGCTTTGGTAAAGTTTTCCATGCTTTCAAAGGCCGTAATGCCCAAACCTCTCAAGGGAGGAGAAATTTTTTCGAAATACTGAGGAAAAAGCTGCGAGAATTGTTGTATTTCGGAAACAAAAGCCGGCATAATCCAGTAAATCAACAGACCTAAAATTCCGAAAATAACGACGTAAACGAAGATTGCAGATAATACTCGGGGGATTCTCAGTCTCTGCAGAAAATTAATCGCCGGATTGAATAAAACCGAGATAATCAAGGCGAAAATGAACAAAACCAAAATGTCTTTTACCAAGTAAATAATGTAAAAAAATAAAGAGGCGATGGAAATCTTCAGAATCGTCCCCCAAGAAATGTCTAAAACTTTATTTTCACCGTTCATGCGAGTTTTTATTTAAAAGAAGGCTTACCTTCTTTGACTATAGCTTTAATAATTTTTTAAATACCGAGCTTCGCGCAACGAAGCGAAGGTGAAAAAGAGGATTTATCCTCTTTGACCTTCAAAACTTCAACAATTTTATGAATCGGCTTTTGTCTTCAAATGGACCGATTAAGGCTAAATTTAACTTCTCGGGCCTAAAAATATCCTTTGCTGCCTTTAGAATATCATTTGCAGTAACTTTATCAATTTTCGCGAGGATTTCCTCCGGAGTTAAAATTTTCTTTTCTGAAATTTCCTGGTCGGCATAAAAAACAGCTTGAGCATCGGAAGTTTCCAATAATAAAACTATTCTGCCCCTGATGCAGTCTTTGGCTTTTTTAAGTTCTTGTTGGGATATTTTTTCCCGGCTTATTTTTTTATATTCTTTTAATATCGTCAAAATTGCCTTATCCACTCTTTTGTTGTCTATTCCCGCCTGAGTCACCAAAAAACCCACATCGGGATTGGAATCAACGACGGTCCTGATATAATAAGCCAGCCCTAATTTATTTCTGATTTCCGTAAATAACCGGGAACTCATCATTCCGCCCAAAATTATCTCCAAAATTTCCAAAGCATATTTTTGGGGATGAAAAATATTATGGGTTCTCACGCCGATAGCTATGTGGGTCTGATCGGTCTTTTTAGGGAAAAGAAGAACTTCCGGTTTATTTTGTCTTTCAAAAACATGAGGTTTTAATTGAGGTTCGGTTGTTTTAATTTTGGAAAAATATTCTTTTATTTTGTCTATCGCCTTAGAATTGGAAATTTTACCGGCCAAACAAACTATGGTATTCGAAGCGACATACTGGGAATTCCGATAATTAAGAATTTGCTTCCTTGAAATATCGGCAATGCTTTCTTTTGTGCCGGCAATGTCCCAGCCGGCCGGCTGATCGCCGTAAAGCAACTTTTTCCAAAGCTCTCCAATATAAATCATCGGCGTATCCAAATACATGTTTATCTCCTCAATTATCACTCCCCTTTCTTTTTCTATTTCTTTCGGAGGCAACAAACTGTTCAGGTAAATGTCGGAAATCCAATCCAAAGCCAATTCCATGTGAGAGGAATCAACTTTGGCGAAATAGCCCGTGTATTCCTCCGAGGTGAAAGCGTTGTAAATGCCTCCAACTTTGTCCAAGGATTCGGAAATTTCCAAAGAAGAGGGCCTTTTGGAAGTTCCTTTGAAAAAAAGGTGCTCTAAGAAGTGGGAAATACCGGAAATTTTTTTCGTCTCGTTTTTAGAACCCGTTCCCGCCAAAACCAAAGCCGTCACCGCTTTGGTGCCTTTTTGGGGAATCGTAATGATCCTCAAGCCGTTTTTAAGAATAATTTTTTTATACATCGAAATAAATTGAAAATTTATTGAAGATCGAAATGAATCGAAGATTCATTGAGTATTTACTTTTCTAATTTCTCTTTTAAAACTCCGATCAAATCGCTTATCTTTACTCTTTCCTGTTTCATCGTGTCTCTGTCGCGAATTGTAACGTCTCCTTTTTCCAAGGTTTCGAAATCACAGGTTAGGCAAAAAACCGTTCCGATTTCGTCCTGCCGGCGATAACGACGGCCGATCGAACCCACTTCGTCGTATTGGCACATAAAATAAGGTTTTAACATTTGATAAACTTCTTTGGATTTTTTAACTATTTCGGGTTTGTTTTTTACCAGGGGCAAAACGGCTGCTTTAATCGGGGCTAATTTTCTATCTAATTTTAAAACTACCTCTGTTTCTTTTACGGCTTCGGTTGTATTGCTTCTGCCGCCTTTCACTTCTTGATATCCATCAACTAATAACGCCAATAAAAGCCTGTCGATGCCCAGGCTCGGCTCTATCACGAAAGGAACATATTTTTCTTTAGTTTCTTCGTCGAAATAAACCAATTCTTTTCCCGAAAACTTAGAATGTTGGGAAAGATCATAATTGGTTCTGTTTGCGATGCCTGTTAATTCCGACCAGCCAAATGGAAACTTATATTCAATATCAACCGTTCTTTTCGAATAATGAGACAAATCCTCTTTTTTATGCTCGTATCTCCTCAAGTTTTCTTTTTTAATGCCGAGCCCGATAATAAACTTTTCCCAATCATCAACCCATTCCTCAAAAACTTTTTCGTCTTCCCCGGGTTTTACAAAATATTCAATTTCAGTCTGCTCAAATTCTCTCGATCTAAAGGTGAAATTACCGGTAGTAATCTCATTCCTGAAAGAACGGCCGATTTGCGCTATCCCGAAAGGAATTTTCAATCTCATTGATTCCTGCACCAAAGCAAAATCGGTAAACATCGATTGGGCTGTTTCCGGCCTTAAATAAGCAATATGGAGCTCATCTTCAACCGGACCCAAAAACGTTTTAAACATCAAATTGAATTGTTTTGGCGAAGTAAAATCTTTCCCGCCACATTTGGGACACCGATTTTCGGTTATGTGGTCTGCCCGAAAACGAGAATGGCAATTTTTACATTCAATTAACGGATCGGTAAAGTTTTTAATGTGTCCCGATGCCTCCCAGGTTTTAGGATGCATTATAGTCGGCGTATCGATCAAAACGATATTTTCTCTGGTTTGGACAAAATTCTTCAACCATTCCTGTTTTATGTTGTTTTTTAAAAGCGAACCCAGGGGGCCGTAATCCCAAAATGCCTCCACGCCGCCGTAAATTTCCGAGGATTGAAAAATAAATCCCCGTCTTTTACAAAACGAAACTATTTTTTCCATTAAATCCTGCATATTTTTTACTGTACGATTCCCTTTTCCCCGGTAATCGTTGTATCGTCCGGCAACGCGGTAGTAACGGCGGGGCCTTGAGATTTAAGGGTCTCTTTTGTCCACTGGTCTTCGCCGCTAATTTCGGCGATGCCTATAATTTCAGGAGTCTGGCCTCTTTGGTCTCCCGCAGGAGTAAATTTAATCTGAAAGGAAATATTAGGAGAGGGCGTTCCCGAGACCCCCTGGCTCATTTTTAAATCTCCGATCTGCCAGACAATTTCACGAGACTGGGAATCAAAAGCGAATTTTGAAGATTCCGTATCGGGGAAAATATTTCCGGTTAATTCAACATTCATGGGCAAATTGGCTTTAATTTTGACATTGTTAACGTCGTTATAAAAATTTTTAATCTGCCACATAATGGTATAAGTGGTAGATTCTCCCGCTCTTGGGGGAATGGGCCCGGAATTGCCGAAAACCTCTTCCTCAAAATATCCTTTTTGCAAAATTACCAGTTTTGAATTGACTTTGTTTACAAATTCTTCTTTGGCCTGGGAAAAATAAACATTATTTTTAATCACCGGATTTTTATCCGCTGAGCTTTCGATCGGCCATTCATCCTTTAATTCAATCCAAAACTCAACTTCTCCTTCTTGGTCTCCATCCAAAAACTGGAGCTCCGGAACTTTTTTCCAGTCAAAAATGAGCGAATTGTCTCCCGCCGTAAAACTTCCCTGCGGAGATCTCAAGGTTTCGAAATTAAAAGCCTTGCTCTCTAATTTGCATATCAAAGACAAATTACTTAGAGATTCATCTCCAAGGTTCTTGAAGAAAATCTGATAATGGAGCAAATCTCCCGGGCTGGCGACGTACTGAGGATTACCGTTAATTTGTTGGGAAACATATAAAGATGGTTTTACGATAGCGATCCCCTTATTGGTTTCTTTCAACAAAATAAATTCCCCCGCCTGCCAGCTGCCAATTTTCGCCTGGAAAACTTTTTCCTCGCTGACTTCTCCCGTAAGCCTGCCCGAAATTTCAATTCTTCCTCCTTCTGCTTTGTTCAAAAGCCCGATGTCCCATTCCTTTTTTTCTAAAGATTGGGGGACAGATCCGATAAACTCAAAATTTGAAGGGTATTCGACTGCTATTCTCAAATTGGAAAGAGGATAATCTGTGTTGGAAAAATAATTCAATCGGAAATTGAATTCTTTCCCGGATTCAACCTTAGAAGGCAGATCGAATTCAAAAGTCAGAGAGACTTTTTTAATCACAGTGGTAAAGGTGGTCGATGATTCGTAACTGGCTTTTAAATTTTTGGGCCGATAATTCAAGGTGGCCTTAGCCGTTTTTGCCTCTCCCTCTTTGCCCAAGAGTCTTGCCTTGAAACTAAAAGTCTTTTCTTCGCCGGGATAAATAGCTCCTCCCAAATCTCCGGAATTTTTGGTTATTCTTAAGGAAGTTTCCCCCGTCGGAATGGAATATTCGGGGTATTCAAAAATAAGTTCCGGCTCCTCCAGGCGGGTATTCCCGTTGTTTTTATATTTGACAATATATTCAACTTCCTGAAGAAGATCAACTTCTTCCTGGCCCAAAATTTCCAGCTTTAAAACTTCCTTCGAATAAATGTTTTTTTGATAATAATAAAAACCGGCGATTCCGGTAATTAAGGCTAAGATAATAATAACAAGAGTAATCTTTTTCATCGTATTTGATTCATTCTACCAGATTACTTGCTTTGTTCCAAAATCTCGGAGAAATAGTAATCGGAAATTATTTTAAGCGATTTTAAATCCTCGGGTTTTATTTTTAATTTTTTAAAAGTCGGCCAGTCTTTTTTAAGAATGATTCTCAATATTTTTACGGTATTCGGACCAATTTCTTTCACTTGCTGGATTGATGTTCCGCATATATTACAGATTAATCCTCCTTCTCCGGGACTAAAAAAAATATTTTCGGGAGTTAATTTTTTCCGGCATAAGGAACAAAGATAAAACTCCTGTTGATATCCTAAAATTGAAATAAAATTCCAGAGAAAATAGTAATATAGTATTTGGTATTCGGTGTTCGGCATGCGGGGATTATTTAACTTTTCGAAAATCTCGTTTAATAATCCCCAGATTTTTTCGTCCGATTCCTGGCCTTTGAGCATTGCGTCCAAAACTTCTGAAATTTTATAAGCTGTAGCCAGTCTTTTCAGACTCTTTCTTAAATTTTTAAATTTGTCGATTAAAATGGCGTCTGTTAAGGTTTTATGGGTTTTCCCTTGGATAAATTCAATTTCGCTTAAATAGAAAATTTCCGCGCCCGATCTCAACTTTGAAGAAGTTTTCCTGATCGCTCTTCCCAAAACTTCCAACTTCCCGAAATCCTTCGTATAAATTGTGAGCAGTTGATCGGTTTCTCCCAGATTTATTTTTCTGACAATAAATCCCTGAGTTCTATAATGAGTAAACATTAAAAATTTTATTTTTTAAACAAATCCTTCTTCATCGTTTCCAGCCCCTCGATATCTTTTTTAATCTGTTTGGCAGTTTCCCATTTTCCTTGTCGTTCATTAAAGGACTTTTCATTTCTTAATTGTGATATCCTCCGGTCTATTTCTTCTGGTTGGATCAGAGAACCGAATTGACTTGGCCCTGATTTAAGCCATTTTTCCCCCAGATTTCCTCTTTTCTCACTTGGTAAACCAGTCTTTTGTAAAAGTTCTAAGTTAGACTTGGATAGGTATTGCTCAATTTTTGACATTGAAAAATCTTTTATGGGAGACTTTATCGACCCTTCTTTTAATGGCGGATTCGCCTTTTCCAGCCGCTGGCTCATACCGCCCCGACTTAATTCCTGTTTTCTGTCTTTAATTGACATAATTTATGCATTTATACTTTTTTAATTGCTAACCATAATTTTTTTTGGTCGACCATTATTTCGCTTTCCGCATCAAAAATTTCCTTTTGTTTTTCTCCAGATGTTAAATCCCTGACCTTGGCTTCGGCCAAAATAAATTCTTTATTCCTTAACAGAAAGTTATTTAATTCGGAATCTCCCGAATACCAAACTTTAATCCTGTCTTTCGGTTTCAGATCAGCCTTTTTCCTCATTTCCTGAATGTTGCGAATAATTTCTCGGATTATCCCTTCTTCTTTTAATTCAGGGGTGATCTTAGTGTCTAACTTAAGATATTTTCCAAAAGTAATTTTCTTTACATTAACCTCTTCTTTAATCAATTCCAGCAACTCATTTTCTTTTTTCAGATCAGAATTCCTGCGCGAGAACAGCCGGCCAATTTGCAATTCGTTTAACGGTTGTCTGACTTTTATCCCCGTTTTCGCCCTTTCGGCCAGGGCCCGAGCTGCAATCTCCCTGATTTTTCCCATTTTTTCTTCCAGTTTTTTATCAATTGATTTTTTATTAACTTTCGGCCAATACTCCAAATGCACGCTGTTTGTTAATTGTTTTCTGTTTTCTGTTATTTGCCTATAAATTTCCTCGCTCAAAAATGGAATAAACGGTGCCGTCATCTTGCTTAGGGTCAAAAGCACAAAACCCAAAGTTTTTGAAGCCTCTTCCAATTCTTTTTTTGTTTTAGGTTTCTGAAATCTCCTTCTTGACCTTCTGATATACCACTGGGACAAATCTTCAATGACGAATTTTTCGATTGCCCTTGCCGTTCCCGTAACATCATAATTATCCAATTCTTGAGTTGCTTCTCTGACAAGACTGTTTAATTTGGAAATAATCCATTTATCTAATAAAATCGCTGCCCCGCTCTTTTTAAAAAGGGCTGGACGGCGTTGAGATCCGCGCTTATCAGCGTATGTGTTGTAAAACACATGGCTATTCCATAGAGTCAAAATAAAACGCTTTAGGGCTTGATCTATGTCTTTTTCGGAAAACATTTTCGGATCCCCCGGCTGATTAATGGTATAAAAATACCATCTGGCCGCATCCGCGCCGTATTTATTAATAATATACCAAGGATCAACCACATTGCCTTTGGACTTCGACATCTTCTCTCCTTTTTCGTCCAAAACATGCCCTAAAGAAATAACGTTTTTATAAGGTGCGCCGGAGTCAAGCAACGTTGAAATCGCCAATAAGGTATAAAACCAGCCCCTCGTCTGGTCTATGGCTTCGGAAATATAATCCGCGGGAAATTGTTCTTTTTTATCAATCAATTTTTTGTTATCAAACGGATAGTGATACTGAGCAAAAGGCATACAGCCTGAATCAAACCAGCAATCAATAACTTCCAACGCTCTTTCCATTATGCCTTCGCATTTTGGACAATAAAATTTTATTTCATCGACGTAGGGCCGATGAAAATCCAACTCCATTCTGGCGTTATGCGGCAGATTTACGAATTCAATCCTCCTCCATTTACCCGTTGAAATCGTGCCTCCTTTGTTCCGCTTTCTCCATTCTAATATTTCTTCCAGAGAGAAACTGCCAAGAGTTTTTTCTAAAATAGTGAGGGGAAGTTCATGGGAAATAATTACGATATTTTTATTTTGATATTTCTCATTCACGTTTTTCAAAAAAGAATGCATTCTTTTTTGAATATCCACCAAACTTTCGCCCTTTTGGGGCTTAGCCAAGATTATGTTTTTCTTTTTGTTTAAAAATTCCCAGATTATTCCCGGGGGCTTTCCGTTAAAAATTCCGACATTATATTCCCTTAATCTTTTATCGAAAATTATTTTGGCTCCGGTTTCTTTCGCCACGATTTCGGCGGTTTGCTTCGTCCTCAGAAGATCGGAGCTGAAAATAACGTCGATTTTTTGGGACCTTAACCTCTTTGCCGATATTTTTACTTCTTCTTCACCCTTTTTAGTCAGAGGGCAAACGATCTTCTCCGGCCAACACATTGCCACGTTTTTTACCTGTCTCAAAGAATGGCCGTGACGAAATAGATAGTAATTATTGCTTGAAAATTTTTGGGAAAGCAAATCTTTTATTGAGCCGATGACTTCTGAATTTTTACAACTTTTGCATTCCCAAATGGGCAAGGGAGTCCCCCAATATCTCTCGCGGGAAAAAGCCCAGTCTTTAATGTCATTCAGCCACTCTCCGAATCGCCCTTCTTTCAAGTGAGCGGGCACCCAGTTGATTTTTTGATTATTCAAAATCAGATCTTTTTTGACTTTTTGCATGTTTATAAACCAGGATTGCTTGGCGTAATAAATCAAAGGCGATTTGCATCTCCAGCAAAAAGGATAATCGTGTTCATATAGCTCTTGCTTAAAGAGGAGATTCCTCCTCTTTAAATCTTCGACAATTTTGGGGTCTGCGTCTTTGACAAAAAGGCCCGCCCATTTTTTAACATCGAGTATAAACTTCCCTTCTTCGTCAACCGT
>Ga0315297_10003188_pt1 | contig 10518 bp, 8 predicted proteins | sample YL17G15_0_MG_FD_203628 | JGI IMG/M metagenome (GOLD analysis project Ga0315297, IMG submission 203628) | Sediment microbial communities from Yellowstone Lake, YNP, Wyoming, USA - YL17G15_0 | ecosystem: Environmental > Aquatic > Freshwater > Lake > Sediment | place: USA: Wyoming | collected...
GTCCGGGGCGCCGGCGCAGCGTTGCGCCGCTTGTCCTGCTCCTCTTCCTGGGCCGTCGGCGGCCGGCGGTTGCCGTTCTCGACGACGGCGTAGAGGATATCGGGGTTTTTCTGGTAGACGTCGAGTCCGATGCGGCCGATCCGGCCCGTCGGCAGGCCGCCGCCGAGGCGGGCCCACGTCTTGCCCGCGTCCGTCGTTTTGTAGATCGCGCTCTCCGGGCCGCCGAGCTCGTAGTGCCAGGGCTGGCGGACCTTGTCGTACATCGCCGCGTAGAGGACGTCGGGCGCCGATTGGACCATGACCAGGTCGACGGCCCCGATCTTGTCGTTGACATAGAGGACCTTCTGCCAGCTCTTCCCGCCGTCGGTCGTCTTGAAGAGGCCGCGCTCGGCGTTCGGGGAAAAAAGATGGCCCATGACCGCGACGTAGACGGTGTCGGGGTTCGCGGGATGGATGACGATCCGGGCGATGTGGTGCGAATCCGGAAGGCCCATGTTCGTCCAGGTCTTGCCCGCGTCGACGGACTTCCAGACGCCGTCGCCCGAGTTCGAGCTCCGGGCGCAGTACGCCTCGCCCGTCCCGACCCAGACGATGTTCGCGTCCGACGGGGCCACGGCCACGTCGCCGATCGAGAGCTTCGGCTGGGCGTCGAAAATCGGCTCGAAGGTCGTGCCGTTGTTGACGGTCTTCCAGACGCCGCCGTTCCGTGTCCCCACATAAAGCGTATAGAGATGATCGCGGGCCGGGACGTCGGGCACGGCGAAGCTCGTCACCCAGGACCCGGCCCGGTAGGGTCCGAGCGCCCGGTAGGTGAGGCCTTTCAACAGGTCAACATTGAACCGTTCCGGGGCCTGTTGGGCATATCCGGCCCCAAGCATTAAGATGACGGCGACAGTAACGATGGCGCGTGAATGCAGACGAATTCTCATAGCTCCTCCTCTTTGTTCCGGGAATTCGTGGAAAAGGCGGGAAAACGATTCATTTCAGTTCGATGCTGATATATTATATTTTAATTACTTATCTATTTAAACAACTCACGCAAAGCGTTTCTTGACCGGAGATGCAGCATTGAAACGCCACCCGGGCCGGGATGGTGACCATCCAGAGACCCTGTACTAAAGCGGGGACATGCACGTCCGGTACGTGTCCCCAATCTTCACCGAAGACTCGTTTCAGATATTTCCCAGAAGTGCGGCTCCGAGTTGCTCCGTCGCACTTCTGCCGGTCGCTTCTCAGAATCCGCTCCCCGCCGGCCGGGACTGGTTCCCTGGGGGGCCGGGGGAAATGGATGGTTACCATCTCAGCCAAAAACGGGTGGCGTCCGGCATCACAGGTCAAGAAACGCCTAGCGGGGAGTTGCCCCAACCCCCCCGATGGGTATAATATTGGCTGGCAGCAACCGGCGATCGCACGCAAGCGGAGGTTCACCGATATGAGAGTCGCCAAATTCGCGCTCGGCCTCGACTTCGGCACCAATTCCGTGCGGGCACTCATCGTCGACGTCGGGAACGGCGACGAAGTCGGGACGGCCATCTTCGCCTACCCGAGCGGCGCGGCGGGGATCCTCCTCGACCCGAAGGACTCGAACCTGGCCCGGCAAAACCCGGCCGACTGGATCCTGGGCATCGAGCGGGCCGTGCCCGAGGCCATCGCGGAGGCCAAGAAGAAAAGCCGGGCCTTCAAGCCAGAGGACATCGTCGGCATCGGCGTCGACACGACGGGCTCGACCCCCTTGCCCGTCGACCGGGCTGGCAAGGCCCTGGCCCTCTACAAAGAATTCAAGAAGAACCCCAACGCCCACGCCTGGCTCTGGAAAGACCACACCGCCCATGCCGAGGCCGCGGAGATCACCGCCCTGGCCGCCGCCGAGCACCCCGAGTACCTGGCGAAATGCGGCGGCACCTATTCCTCCGAGTGGTTCTGGAGCAAGATCCTCCACTGCCTGAGGACGGACCCTAAGGTCGGGGCGGCCGCCTATTCGTGGGTCGAGTGCGCCGACTACATCCCCGGACTGCTGACCGGCGTGACCGATCCTCTCAGAATGAAACGGAGCCGCTGCGCGGCCGGCCACAAGGCTATGTTCAACGACCGCTGGGGCGGCCTGCCCGCCAAAGCGTTCCTGGCCAAGCTCGACCCGGGGCTCGGCGAGCTCCGCGACCGCCTTTACCAGAAGACCTACACCGCCGACATCGCCGCCGGCGGACTGACGAAAGAGTGGGCAAAAAAGCTCGGCCTCCGGCCGGGTATCGCCGTGGCCGTCGGCTCCTTCGACGCCCACCTCGGCGCGGTCGGTTCGGGCGTCGAGACGGGCCGTTTCGTCAAGATCATCGGCACGAGCACTTGCGACATCTGCGTCTGGCCTACATCAAAGAAACTCCCCGACGTCCCCGGGCTCTGCGGCATCGTCGACGGCTCGGTCCTGCCGGGTTACCTGGGGCTCGAAGCCGGGCAGTCCGCCGTCGGCGACATCTTCAACTGGTTCGCGAGCGAGATAGAACCCGGCGGCCCGAAGAAGGGTTCCCATGCCGCCCTGACCCGCAAGGCCGCCGCCCTCAAGCCCGGCGAATCGGGCCTTCTCGCCCTCGACTGGCACAACGGCAACCGGACCGTCCTCGTCGACCAGCGCCTGACCGGCCTTCTCGTCGGGCTGACGCTCCGCACCCGGCCCGAAGAGATCTACCGGGCCCTCATCGAGGCCACGGCCTTCGGCGCCCTGACCATCATCCGCCGCTTCGAAGAGTTCGGGGTCAAGATCCGGGACGTCGTCAACTGCGGCGGCATCGCCGAAAAGAACCCGCTGGTCATGCAGATCTACGCCGACGTGACCGGCCTGGAGATGAAGATCGCCCGTTCCGCCCAGACCTGCGCCCTGGGCGCGGCCATGGCCGGGGCCGTGGCCGCAGGCCGGAAGGGAGACGGTCACGAGACCTTCGCCGAGGCCCAGGCCGCGATGGGCGGGATCAAGCGAACGAGCTACAAGCCGAACGCCGCGAACCACAAGGTCTACCTCGAGCTGTATGGCCTCTACCGGGAGCTCCACGACGCGTTCGGAACGAAGGAGTGGAACGGCGGTCTTCACAACGTCATGAAAGACCTCCTGGCCGTCAAGGACCGCCAGCGGAGATAGGACCATGCTGAGCGAACTCAAAGAATCCGTCTTCAAGGCCAACCTGGAGCTTGTGAAGGCCGGGCTGGTCATTCTGACGTTCGGCAACGTCAGCGGCATCGACCGGCGCCAAGGCATCGTGGCCATCAAGCCGAGCGGCGTCCCCTACGACAGCCTCAAGGCGGACGACATCGTCCTCGTCGACCTCGAAGGGAACGTCGTCGAGGGCCGGCTCAACCCGTCCTCGGACACGCCGACGCACGTCGAACTTTACAAGGCCTTCTCTAAGATCGGCGGCATCGCCCACGCCCACAGCGAGTATGCGACGATCTTCGCCCAGGCAAGGCGCGAGATCCCCTGTTTCGGGACGACGCACGCCGACCAGTTCCGCGGCCCCGTCCCCCTGACCCGGCTTATCGTCGAGGCCGAGGTCGTCGAGGATTACGAGCGGAACACGGGGAAGATCATCGTCGAGAGGTTCGCCGGGCTCGACCCCCTCGAGCTCCCCGCGGCCCTCGTCGCCGGGCACGGGCCTTTCGTCTGGGGCTGGACGCCCGCGGAAGCCGTCGAGAACGCCCTTGTCCTGGAGCTCGTGGCTAAGATGGCCTACGGCACGTGCGCCCTCGACCGCAACATCGCGCCCCTCGACCGCTATATCCAGGAAAAGCACTACCTCAGAAAACACGGACCCCAGGCCACCTACGGACAGAGGAAGGAGAAGGACCATGACTAACATGCCCAAGGTGCGGCTCGGCCTCGTCGCCGTCAGCCGCGACTGTTTCCCCATCGAGCTCTCCCGGAAGCGCCAGCTCCGTGTCGCCGAGGAGTGCCGCAAGGCCGGCCTGGCGGTCGTCCGGATCCCGACGATCGTCGAGAACGAAAACGACGCCCTCAAGGCGCTCGAGGAGGTCCGGGCCAAGAACGTCAACGCCCTGGTCCTCTACCTCGGCAACTTCGGACCGGAAGGCCCAACGACGATCCTGGCCCAGAAATTCGACGGGCCGGTCATGGTCGCGGCGGCCGCCGAGGAGTCCGGAAAAGACCTGGTCAACGGACGCGGCGACGCCTACTGCGGCATGCTCAACAACTCCTACAACATGGGCCTGCGCAAGCTCCGGCCCTACGTCCCCGAATACCCCGTCGGCACCCCGGAGGAGGTGGCCGCGATGATCGCCGGGTTCGTGCCCGTCGCCCGCGTCCTCCTGGGGATGAGCAAGCTCAAGATCTTCTCCTTCGGGCCGCGGCCCCAGGATTTCCTGGCCTGCAACGCGCCCATCAAGCCCCTCTACGACCTCGGCGTCGAGGTCATGGAGAATAGCGAGCTCGACCTTTACGACATCTTCCGCAAGGCCGAAGGAGACCCGAAGACCAAGGCGGTCGCCGCGGACATGGCCCGGGAGCTCGGCGCCGGGAACCAATACCCCGACATTCTGGTCAAGCTGGCTCAGTTCGAGGTCGCCCTGCTCAGGTTCATGGAGAGGAACCTGGGGGCGTCGGAATACGGCGTCTTCGCCGACAAGTGCTGGCCGGCGTTCGAGGGCTTTTTCGGGTTCGTGCCCTGCTACGTGAATTCGCGTCTGGCCGCCCGGGGCATCCCCGTCGCCTGCGAAGTCGACATCTACGGCGCCCTCAGCGAGTACATCTGCACGTGCGCGACGGAGCTGCCGGCGACCCTCCTCGACATCAACAACACCGTCCCTTACGACATGATCGCCGGTGCCAAGAAAACGGTGAAAGGCTACAAGCCCACCGACCTGTTCATGGGTTTCCACTGCGGCAACACGCCGGCGCCGTGCATGCTCGACCCGGCCATGCGCTATCAGCTCATCATGCACCGGCTCATGGAGCCCGGGAAAGACCCCGACATCACCCGGGGGACGCTCGAGGGTCGGATCAAGACGGGCGGGGTGACGATCTTCCGGCTCCAGTCGACGGCCGAAACGGTCCTGCGGTCCTACATGGCCGAAGGCGAGGTCCTCGACATCGATCCCAAGTCGTTCGGCGGCATCGGCGTCATCGGCATCAAGGAGATGGGGCGGTTCTACCGGCACGTCCTCATCGAGAAGCGCTTCCCGCACCACACGGCCGTCGCCTTCGCCCCCATCGGGAAGACGCTCTGGGCGGCCATGCGCATGCTCGGCGTCGAGGACAGCTCCTTCAACCGGCCGGCCGGCATGCTCTACCCGACGGAGAACCCGTTCTAAAGGAGCTCCTCCCGAGATAGGAGAAGTCCCTCCGCATTAATTCCTTCAGCGCGGGGGCGCCGGCGCGCTCGCGTCGAAATATTTCCGCGGCAGCTTCTCCTCGCGCATGGCCGCGTTGTAGACGAACCAGGCCATGACCGTGGCCGCCTGCATCAGGTCCCCCCGCGACAGGTGGTCGTAGACGTCCATGTTCGAGTGGTGGGTGAGCGTGTCGTATTCGAGGTCGTCCTGGATGAACTGGAAACCGGGCAGTCCGACGGCGTCGAAGGGCAGGTGGTCGGTTCCCCCCGTATTGCGGAGGGTCACGGTCGCCGCCCCGAGATCGTGGATGGGCTTGAGCCACTCCTCGAAGATCGGGGCCACAGCGCTGTTGCCCTGGGCATAGATGCCGCGGATCTTGCCGCTGCCGTTGTCGAAGTTGAAGTAGGCCGCGAGCTTGTCGTAGTCCGGCTTCTTCTCTTTCTTGGCCCTGTCGAAGAAATGGTTGGTGACGTAGCCGCGCGAGCCGACGAAGCCCTGTTCCTCGGCGTCCCACATGGCCAGGCGGATCGTCCGGCGGGGCTGGACGCCGAGCGCCTTCAGGATCCTGACCGCCTCTAAGGCGACGGCGCATCCGGCGCCGTCATCCGTGGCCCCAGTGCCGGAATGCCAGGTGTCGAAGTGTCCGCCCAGCATGACGAGCTCGGCCTTGAGCTTCTTGTCGACGCCGGGGATCTCGGCGATGACATTGTAGCCCGGCTGGTCGTCTTCTGTGAACCGAGCCTGGACCTCGACCTCCATGGCGACGGGGATGTCCTTCTGCAGGATGCGGGCGATTCGGTTGTAGTGCTCAATGGCGACGACGACTGTCGGCAGCGGCATCGCGGCGCCTTTCGTGCGGGATCCGCCACTCGAGACAAAGACCGTCCCGTCCTTCCCGCCCCGGCTGGGCTCGAGGACGACGCCCGCCCCTTCGGCCTGAAGGAACTTGGTCACCGCCTGCTGGAGCTGCTGCTGGGCCATCATCTCCGCCGCCCGAGCGGCGTACGGTGAACGCGCGGCCGGCTCGGCGGCCTGAACGAGCTTTTTCAAGTCGTCCTCGGAGAGCCGCGAGGCGGCCGGATCGAAGGAGATCGGGAGGTCTTGAGGACCCTGCGTCAGAACGATGGCGTCTTTGAGCTTGCCCTTATACTTGTCCAGGTCGGCGGGTTTCTTGATGTCGAGCAGAACGGCGTTCCCTTTGAGGACGCCGTTCGTCCCGGGCGTCCAGGCCTTCGGGAAGGCGATGAGCGGCATGTACTGGGGAGCGGTCATCGCGGCGTAGAACTTCTGGAGTTCCCAACTGCGGCCAAAAGTGCCATAGGACTCCATCTGCGCGTTCTCCAGGCCGAGTTCCTTGGCCTTAGCAACGACCCATTCCCCCGCTTTGATGTACTGCGGCGAGGCCGGGAGCCGCGGACCGTAGACATCGCAGAGATAGATTAGGAGATCCGTGATCTTGGAATTCTCGAGCCCTTCCTTGCGGATGCGCTGGACCATCTGGAGGTCGAGCTTTTCCTGGGCGCCGATCTGGACGGCGAAAAGGACGAGCAGGATGACGACGGCGAACGAACGCCCCGAGAGATGTTTTTTCATGGTGCCTCCTCGAAGACGCAAGAAATATATCAACCTCGCCGTGCCGATGTCAAAGTGCCGAGTCTTCCGGAACCGGGCATTTCTGCATTATAATAGGGCCGCCATGAAAGCCGCCTTCCTGACCGGGGTCCGGACGATCGAGATCCGCGAGATCCCGGCGCCGCGCCTCGTCCGGGCCGACGACGTCCTCGTCCGAAGCCGGGCCGTCGGCGTCTGCGGCAGCGACCTCCACTATTTCCTCTCCGGTTCTGTCGGCGACGACAAGGTGTCCTACCCGTTCATCCCCGGGCACGAGTGTGCCGGCGTCGTCGAAGAAGTGGGCCGGGGCGTCACTCGGGTCAAGCCGGGCGATGCCGTCGTTATCGAGCCGGCCGTCTCCTGCGGGACATGCGACCAGTGCCGGACGGGACGGCCGCACACCTGCCGAAAGCTCCTCTTCCTGGGGCACTACGGCGAGCTCACCGGCGGCATGGCTGAGTTCGCCCTGGCTCCGGAGCACAACTGTGTCCCTCTGCCGGCCAAGATGAGCGTCGTTCAGGGAGCCTTGGCTGAACCGCTCTCGATCGCCCTCTACGCGGCCGGGTTGGCCGGGTCGGTCCGCGGGAAAACGGCCGGGATCCTCGGAGCCGGGCCGATCGGATTGTGCACGGCCATGGTCCTCAAAGCGGAGGGCGCAGGTGCTCTCTATATGACGGACAAGGTCGAGGCCCGGGTCAAAGCGGCCGGGGCGGCCGGGGCCGATTGGGCCGGCAATCCCGACCGCGAGGACGTCATCGCCGAGATCCTCGGCCGCGAATCCCTCGGCCTCGACATCGTCTTCGAGTGCTGCGGCGACCAACCGGCCCTCGACCAGGCCGTCGCCCTGCTCAAGCCGGGAGGCACGCTCGTCGTCGTCGGCATCCCCCTCGAGCTGCGCGTGTCCTTCGAGAGCGGCAAGATCCGGCGCAAGGAGATCCGCGTCCAGAGCGTCCGGCGTCAGAACAGGTGCCTGGAGAAGGCCGTCGGCATGATCTATGCGGGGCGGGTCAAGGTCGATTTCCTGGCCACCCACTTCTTCAAGCTCGATGAGGCCCGCCAGGCCTACGAGACGGCCGCGGCGCGACGCGACGGCGTCCTCAAGGCCATCGTCCAGCCGTAGATACGCGGGTTCTTCTACTCTTCATTTTCCCAGCCCGGATTCCGCATACCGCTTGAGAGGAAGATGCGCGGCGATCGCCGCATAATGCTTGTCCGATTCGACGAGGACGAGGCCGTGGTCGATGCAATCCGAGGAGATGATCACATCGCTCAAAGGGACGGATATCCCCTTTCTTTTCAGGGCCCAGCCGTTGCTGCCGGCGGACTGGAACGAGTCCCAGCCGCTCGGGACAAGCTTCAAGCCTGCCAAGGCTAAAGACAAACGGTCGATTTCGGCCGGACTCCTCGCCCCTGTGAGGAGCTCGGCCAAGACGATCCCGTTGATATGGACGCGGTTCTCGTCGATGAGCGCGTCGATGAAATCGCCATATTCCGCGCCGCCGTCCCGGAAATACGGGATCCAGACGCTCGTGTCGATAAAGTATTCCGGCTTCATGAGAGGTCTTTGGTCCGCAGCGTTTCCAAGTCGATGTCTAGATCGATCTTGCCCCGCAGGCGTTTCAGGTTCTCGCGGCGGACCCGCTGGAGCATTTCTTCGAGGGAACGGCAGACAAGGGTCGTTTTGCTCTTCTCGCCCGTTTCCTCAATAAGGTCCTTCATCAGGTCGTCAGGGATGATCAATGTCGTCCTCATGCATATCTCCCATACATATGATATATACATATAAGAGATATGTCAACATATCATTTTCACTATTTGCTTTCGCTGAAGAGACGCCAAGGGCCAGGAATTTCTCGAATGCGGAGCGAAAAACCGGATTTTCAGCTGGCGAGGAACCGGTACGTAGCTGTAATGGGGACGCTGGCCTTAAGCATGACCCAGACTGGGCAGAAGCGTTCTTCCGACAGGGCGAAGGCCTTCTCGACCGAGGCGCCATCGACCCGGCCGCCCCGGAATTCAAAATCGAGTTCGACCGAAGTGAAGACGGTCGGGTGGATCTCCCGCTTCTCGCCGCGGGCGCGGACCGTGAGATCTTGGACCTCCTGGCCCATCCGCTTCAAGAGCCCGACGACGACCTGGCTGCTGCATCCGGCCAGGCTCGTAAGGAGCAGTTCGAGGGGGGAATAACCGTCGATCGCCTCGCCCTCCGGGGTGAAGTCGATGGCCACGGACTTTCCGGCCCGGCCCGACTTGCCGTCAAAGCGCATCCCGCCCCTGAACACGATCTCAGTTTGGACTTCTTTCGCCATCGGGGCTCCTTCCGGCCGTCAGCCGCCACGCTTCTGGAGGTAGTATCCAACATGGAGATGCGCGGCGTCAATGCGAGGCCGGGGCCAAGGCCAAATGAACCGGAGGGACAGTCCCTCAGATCCAGTCCCTAGATCTCCTGGTGCTCGGTGCGGTGGATGATCTCGTTCTGGAGCTCGGTGCTGCAGTCGACGAAATAGTCGCTGTAGCCGGCGACGCGGACGATGAGGTCGCGGTACTTCTCGGGCTGGGCCTGCGCCTCCTTTAAGAGGTCGGCCGTAACCACGTTGAACTGGATGTGGTGGCCCATCAGCCGAAAGTAGGACCGGACAAGGTCTTTGACCGCAGCCAGGCCCGTATCATCGGCCAGGAGCTGGGGCGTGAACTTCTGGTTGAGGAGCGTGCCGCCCGTCCGGACGTGGTCCATCTTGCCGAGCGACTTGATGACGGCCGTCGGGCCCTTGCGGTCGGCGCCCTGCACGGGTGAAACGCCTTCCGAAACGGCATCCCCCGCCAGCCGGCCGTCGGCCGTGGCCCCGGTCATCTTACCAAAGTAGATGTGGGCCGTCGTCGGCAACAGGTTGATCCGGTAGGACCCGCCGCGCGGCGTCGGCCGCCCATCGACCGCTTCGAAGTAGGCCTCGAAGACCCGCTTCATCAGGCCGTCGGCGTAGTCGTCGTCGTTTCCGAACTTGGGCGTCCGGTTGAGGACGCGCTGGCGAAGGCTCTCGTAGCCGACGAAATTCTTTTTCAGGGCCTCGAGGAGCTCCTTCATCGCAAAGTGCTTGTTGTCGTAGACGTTGTGCCGGATGGCGCTGAGGATGTCTGTGATCGTGCCCACGCCGACGCCCTGGATGTAGTTCGTGTTGTAGCGGGCGCCGCCGGCGTGGTAGTCCTTGCCGTTCTTGACGCAATCGTCGATAAGAACCGAAAGGAACGGCGCGGGCAGGTAAGTGGCATATAGCTTTTCGATGACGTTGCTCCCGCGGACCTTGATGTCGACGAAGTGACGGATCTGCTTCCGGAAAGCCTCGAAAAGCTCGTCAAACGTCTTGAACGTTTTCGGGTCGCCCGTCTCGAGTCCGATCTTCTTCCCCGTACGCGGATCGACACCGTTCCCGAGCGTGATCTCAAAGACCTTGGGCAGGTTGAAGTACCCGGTCAGGATGTAGGCCTCTTTGCCGAAGGCCCCGGACTCGACGCAGCCGCTGGCCCCGCCGTTTCTGGCGTCGACGACCGACTTGCCCTGCCGGACGAGCTCCTGGACGA
>Ga0315297_10003190_pt1 | contig 10514 bp, 9 predicted proteins | sample YL17G15_0_MG_FD_203628 | JGI IMG/M metagenome (GOLD analysis project Ga0315297, IMG submission 203628) | Sediment microbial communities from Yellowstone Lake, YNP, Wyoming, USA - YL17G15_0 | ecosystem: Environmental > Aquatic > Freshwater > Lake > Sediment | place: USA: Wyoming | collected...
TATTCATTCTAGGTTTTGTACTCATTATTTCTTCCTCCCACACCGCTTTGAGTGCACCTCCCTCCCCAAGAGACAATCCCGAATTTTGGGATAAACTCTCCGGGATTGTTGTCATCGATCCAACCTAGTCAAGCTCCCCTCCAGACCAATTACCTATCCTACCCGCAAGCTTAAATGACATCCTAACCGTGTTGGGAGATGTCCGCTTGGTTCCGAATGTCCTCTGTAATCAAGACCAGACCACCCAGGCTCAGAATGAGCCCAGCATCGACCTCAACCCATCCAATCCCTACCACATTATCGCCACCTCCAATGACTATCGATTACACGTCGACCCGCCGCCCGAACACGATGTACGTGCCGGCTATTATGTCAGTTTCGATGGTGGCAATACCTGGCCAGGTGATGGCATTATCGATATCTCGACCATACCCAACACCATTGCTGCTGGCGACCCTGCCATTGCAATCCGCGATATCAACACTGTCTATTATTCATATATCGCCTTTAACCGTTCCACCAAAATGGTGGTGTGGCAGTCTCCAAATCCACCGACGGAGGCCTTACTTGGCTGGATCCGGTGGGGGTGGATTGGAATTCAGACACAGAATTCCAGGACAAAGAGTATCTAACCGTGGATTCTACTGGAAGCATTTATGATGGCAATGTTTACCTCACCTGGACATGCTTCTGTGCTGGTACCCCCATTTATTTCTCTCGCTCAATGGATGGGGGTGCATCTTTCTCGACTCCATATGAAATAAGTGATCCAGATTACTCATCTAATCAAGGTTCATTACCTGTAGTTGGCCCCGATGGTATTTTTTATGTTGCCTGGTTCAACTACAATACGGGTGGTATCCGTATGGCCAAATCCACCAACGGTGGTCTATCATTCGGGACACCCTTCCCGGTTGCATCAGTGAATGAAATCCCCAGCCCATTGCCTGGGGGCGCTTTTCGCGATAATTCCTTCCCAACCATGGCAGTTGACCAAACCAATGGCAATGTCTATGTTGCCTGGAGTGATTATCGCAATGGGGATGCTGATATTTACTTCACCCGCTCGACCAATGGTGGGACAACCTGGTCCACACCCGTGCGCATCAACGACGATACGTTTCGACCGTAATCGTAATATCACCCAGAGGGGCTGTTCAAAAAGAAAGGGACAGCCCCTGATTGTATTTTATACTTTATCTACTCTGCATAAAATCATCGATGCCGCACAGCAGATTCTCCAAATCCCTCATTTGGATCTCAGCCATGTGTGCGATGCGGAAAGTCTTCCCCTTCAAATCCCCATAACCATTCGCCAATCTCAGGTTGTGCGGACTAATAAACTTATTGAACTCTCCACAATCAAAGTTTGGCGGATTGACTACCACGGTAATGGTTTGTGAGCGGTACCCCTCGGGAGCAAATAACGGCCATCCTTTTTTGGTTGCCCACTCCTGTGAGTACGTGGCCATCGCACTGTGACGTGCGAAACGATTTTCGATGCCTTCAGACAACATCCGGTCAATTTGGTAATCCAACGCAAAGATCAATGACATCGCAGGGGTCATCGGTGTGGAATCTTTGAGGCGGTGCTTCTCCAGCAGGAGATAGTCAAAGTACCAGCCGCGATAAGGCACTTCAGCTGCTCGAGCCATCGCCCGGTCATTGACTCCGACTAATGCTATCCCAGGTGGTAGTGCCAGGCATTTCTGCGAAGAGGTGAACAGCACATCCAATCCCCAGGCATCCATTTCGATCTTCACCCCGCCCAAGGATGAAACCGCATCCACCGCGATCAATGTATCCGGGCTCACCCGGTGCACAACTTCAGCAATTTCCTTCACCGGGTTCTGCACCCCCGTGGAAGTCTCATTATGCACAATTGTAATTAGCTCGTACTTCTCCTTCTTAAGCGCTTCTTCTACCATCTCCGGCAAAATAGCCTGCCCCATGGGCACCTCGACCTTGTCTGCAAGCTTGCCATTGGCGATCGATATGTCATACCAACGCTTGGCAAAAGACCCGTTGACACAGTTTAGCACGCGCTCTTTTGCCAGGTTGCGTACCGCTGATTCCTGCGCACCACTGCCCGAGTTGGTCATGATGAAAATACGGTATTGAGTATAAAAAATCTGGCGCAATTTGTCTGCAGAGCGTTGGAAAATGGTCTCGAAATCTTTGCTGCGATGGGGGATCATCGCCTTCGTCTGTTGTTGTAACACATCCGGGGACACATCCACCGGACCAGGAACGAACATCGGTGACATGAATACCTCCTCAGAATTTGGTTGTGAAATTTCTCATCAAATTGGATTTATTCTACCACCCCTATGTATTTTATAATATGTCCATGCGTCGCTATTTGACAATGATATTCATCCTCTTTATGGTAGTTTCCTGTGGGAGTTTTTCAAACCCGTTCATCCATCCCGCTCCTACGGCAACACTTACCTCCCAGCCATCTATTACCTCCACCATCCCTCCATCGTCGACTCCCACTCTGACACCATCCCTAACTCCCAGCCCGCTGCCGCCCACTTCCACAATTGCTCCCAGCACAACCCCCACTCCATCCATTGATACATTCAAAGTTCTCTATCATCCAGATGATGTTCTCTACGTGGGTGATCAGGTTAGTTTCGAAGTGATTTCCCCACCTGGGTTGGATGTAAAGGATGCCAATCTGCACATACAGGTTGACCCGCCGGGTGGTCCAATTCTTGGTCCTGTCAACTTTGGTACCTGGGGCATTCAAGGACGTAATGAAGCCACCATGCTCTGGTCATGGGATACCCAGAATATGGATCCTGGCCTCCACACCCTCTCTTTTGACGTCCAGCCCCAAGGTTATCGCTGGACCGAACAAGTCAACCTCCTGCCTTCCAGCGCAATGCCCCCTGCCCAGGCCGCTGCTCATTGGGCTACGACGCAAACACAATGCTGCTCAGTTTTTTATATCACTGACACTGCTTCCGAACGCGACCTACCCTCATTAACCAGCTTGATCGATGAACAAGCTCAGGATGCCATTGAAAAGATGGGAGCAGACTTCACTCAGCCTATCACGATCACCGTCCTGCCGCGACTGTTGGGGCATGGAGGGTTTACCAGCACTGAGATAAGCGTTTCTTACCTTGACCGCAATTATGCTCAAAATTTATGGGCGATGGTAGTGCACCATGAAATGATCCATGTCATTGATGGTCATCTGGGAGGCGATTTTCGCCCCACCATCTTCGTTGAAGGACTTGCTGTATATATGTCTGGTGGTCATTACAAACCCGAACCACTCATGCCCCGCGCTGCAGCCTTGCTAGAAGGTTACCTGAACTGGTATATCCCCCTGAAACCTCTTGCGGATGACTTTTACCCTTATCAACATGAGACTGGATATCTTGAAGCCGCTTCACTTATTGAATACATGGTCAAAACTTATGGTTGGGAGGCCTTCTCAACCTTCTATCGTGATATTCACAGCCATGAGGGTGAAAGCCAATCAGATGCCATTGATGCAGCCCTGCAAGTTCATTTCTCCATCTCGTTTTCTCAGCTGGAGCAGGATTTCCTGGCAGCTTTGAGCAATGAAACCGATACCCCTGCATGGGTGGATGATGTCCGCCTGACTGTGACTTTTTACGACACAATGCGCCGCTACCAGCAGCTTTTGGATCCTTCCGCCTACTTCCGCACGGCCTGGTTATTGGATAATAAAACCATGCGTGACCGTGGGATCGTTGCCGATTACCTTCGTCATCCTCACACCCCGGTCAACCTGGCATTGGAAACTCTCTTTATCACCGCTCATCAGCAGATGACCGCCCAAGACTACACCTCAGCCAGCCAAACCGTGGACATGATCAATTCTGTCCTGGATGGTGTTGAACATGGTACGGCGGATCCATTCTCTGTGTCCACCATGGCAGCAGACTATCTATCGATCTCAGACGCTCTCCTGCAGGAAGGGTATGAAGTACAAAGCATTAACACCAATGGAGATACAGCTTCAACCACTGTTACCACCTCGATTGGACCAGATTTGATTCCGCTCAGCCTGCAGCGTACAGGCGGGCAGTGGTCCATCATTCCCAAACAGTAGATATCTATTAAATATTAAGTAGGGGATTGATCTCTAATAACTCTGATTGCCAAGGATGATAATAATCCATAATATTCCCAGATTAACGATGGCACCAAACATTAATAGGACAAAGCTTTCCAGCCATTTCGACTCTTGTCGAACCGCAAGAATAATCGTAGAAAACACAAATAAAAGGAACGCAACCAATACTGCCAAACCAATTGAAAATGCTCCCAGTATGATTAGAGGAATTAACATTCCCGTGATTAACCAGGCCAATCGCACCCACTTTGTGGACCTCTGCCTAAAGCTCATATAAACTGTTAAAAAAGCCATCAACCCAAGGAATACCCAATCGATTAGCACCAGACCTGGTAATGGCCAAAGAGATGCCTCAGGGTTCTGTGCTTGAGAAACGTATGTTACTAAAGCTCCCCAAAAGGATACGATCGCTCCGAAAAATGCTAGAATCAAGGCCAGGATACCCGACCAAGAGTTTCGCCGGCCGTCTTCCTTATTCATTAGATTTTCAGTCATTCCTTTTCTCCCCTACCCTGGTGGATCCAATCCTCTCGTTTCATACTTGTCTGATTATTGCAATGAAATGCATCCTGGTGGGTAATTTATGGGCAGAACCCTAACGTTTTGAAGATAATATCAAAAGGTGAAACACAATATAGACCACCACCGGGGTTCCAGGGTTGGTCAATAAAGACGAAAAATGCAATCACCAATATCAGGATTACCAGCAAACACCCACATCCCGCCAACAGCCAGGAGTTGATTGGCTTTGAACCTGTCTCCACAGTTTGCTCAGGCTGAATCTCAAGCGCGGTTTGTTGTGCTAAGGGTATTTTGCTGATCTGTGGGATAGGTGGCGCCGTAGGCTGCACATAAGTTTCGACCGGAGCAGGAATCGCTGAGACGGGTGTCATGCCCAGATCAATCGGGGTTGGAACAGCAAGGTCCGGTTGGGCAGGCTCGCCATCGAAAACCACCCCGACGTTATCCCCGAACATGATGATCTCACCAATTGCCAGCAAATGCGGACCAATCAGCCGTTGCCCGTCGATGTAGGTTCCATTGGTTGAGTTGAGATCCTCGATTTTATAACGATCCCCTTCTAAAGTCAGTTGGGCATGTTTTCGTGAGACCTCAGCATCGTTGACCACAACATCATTGGTGATATCCCGCCCAATGGTTATCTCATTTCTGTTTAACTCAAAAACCTGACCAGGAGTTAGTCCTTGCCTCACTACCAGGCGATAATGTGCTTCTGCCATAAAGTCCTCCTTTATTAATTCAACTCCTCATCGTTACCCGCTTGACCAATAATCTAATATTAATAAACTTTGTCTGTATTGTCAAACTAGCCGATGAACAGGTTTAACTGGCAAAAGGAAACCCACAATATTGACAAAAACGTGCATCTGTTGAAGAGGCTTTACCACACGTTGAGCAGATAAGTATACTTGTCAACTGGGAAGTTTCTTTTTGCTTACGCCGGTTTATATGAATTCGTTTAGCTTGATGTGGCTTACTAACTTTTTCCTTGCTTACCACCCCAGTATTATATAATGAAGTTCCACTTAGCTCGTCGGTAGCCGGTACTAGATTGTCAGCGCTTTCCATAGGGCTAGTCAGCTGCGGGAGGCTGCTCTTCGTTAAGAACACGTTTTCTTCTTGCATCAGCTCAGCCTTATTTTGAGGTGCAGAAAGCCTATCTTTTTTATGTCGCCCCAACCTGGGTCTGGGAATTTTTCCACCGAGTTTACGTGCATATTCTTTGCCTCTGGCGAATGCCTGCACAGATAACGCTTGCATCTGCTTTGGGGATAAATGACGCCCAGACAAATACCAACCCAATATGGCATTCCCGACCACATAAGTACCAGAATAAGCGATTGCAACCTTGGGAAGGATTCCCCACCCGGGTACAAGTCCAATTAAGCTGCGTGCGATTTGCCTCCACACGAACCCACTACCAATCACACCGCCAAACTCAGTCACATAATCCTGCCAGCGTGTTGAAAACCCCAACAACAGCCCCAATTTATAAGCCAGGAATGCCTGCGATTTGGTTAATATTATCAAGTCAGTAAGATTTAACGGCAAATCCAATACCGGTACAATTTCAGCCAAACCTGTGCTGAAAGAATACGCTGCATTTGATAAACAGGTATCATTGATAAGCTGGTGAGCAATGGTCAATCGAAATAAGGGGAACTGTCTGCCCAATGCAATGTGCTGTTGTGGTAAAAACTCCAGCACCGTAGGGATGAATTCCCGTTCTAAAGACACAATATCATTGACCGAACCATAGATCACTCTGGAAGCCTGCCACCCCTGCCGGTCATCCCCCACAATTTTGCTGTTTACTAAATCGATCTTGTTGATAAATACCAGCACATTTTTCCCGCCTTCACTCCACTTTTTTACCAATAATTGCTCTTCCGAGAAATCCGCCCTCGTTGCATCTACCAGGACGATAATTAGGTGTGCATCCGGCACCTCAGTAGCTGCCTCTACCGTGATCAGAGCCAATGTTGATTGGGTATGGATCCCTGGTCGAGCCGGGTCAGTCCGCATTTGTTCTGCCAGCGTATGTTTTCCTGCACCGGGCGTACCGACCACAGCAATCCTGACGGGATAGGTTGCCGAATCTCTAATCGGTTTCAAATCGATTTCTTTGATATTCTGCCAAACCAAAGAAAGGTTTTTTATTCCTGCCACTTCGCCTCGTTATGAATGAGAATTACCAGCATCCCTACACTTCAATTGCATTATACCGCCGGAACCAGCTTCATTCTTAATACGTAATTTCAAGGTTGTAGTTCCGCTCATGGGGAATTTAAAATAGCCATTTCTCCACTCCTTGGGGAGGTTTGATATCCACATCCTCTTCCACTGCACCCATTACTATTCTCCCCTTAAATTAGATGTTAACCCGATTATTAAACCATAGGTGGCAAATGGAAAGCGCCCATTTGCCACCGCTTTTACCAGACAATCAAGCCTGTTATTTACAGTACAATCAAGCCTTTTTTTAATCCAAGATTGACGGTTTCCACGCGATTGGTTGTTCCCAGCTTGCTGAATATCGTAGAAACATGGAACTTGACCGTATGTGCACTGATCTTCAATCTCACTGCAATTTGCTTATTGGTCAGCCCAAGTGCCAATAATTGCAAGATTTCTATCTCCCGTCCAGTGAGCGACTCGACCAAATTGTCGTTGGCATCCTTGCTGGTGGTGGGACTTGTAAATGCTTGCTTTAACCAAACCGGATTGGTAACACTCAGCCCCTCATGCAAGGCTTGAATGCTGGCAATTAATTCCGCTTGGGTTGATTCTGGATCAAGCAAACCCCATGCCCGTAAAGGTAAACGGATCAAGGATTCCATCACGCTTGGATCATGGAAAACCAACAACAAGGCAGCCGTTTCCCCAATCTTCAATTTGCTAAATTCAGAAAGCATTGCTGCCCGATCCAAGGATGACGCGGGTGCCCATACTATCACATCCACCTCGCGGTGCGCTTCTGCCATTTCAGCCAGGTTGGCAGCTTCAGCAATGACATTAATCTGCGGGTCATCACTTAATAATGCCCTTAGCCCTGCCCTGACGGCTATTGCTGGCGCGATAATAGATATCCGTATCAACTCAACCTCTTGCAGGTTATTATATCCAACGATTCGCTTGCCTGGGTTTTCGTTTACAAATAAATGAGATGGAATGGATCAGCGATTTATTTACGTTCTCCAACCGTTACCGAGACTGCCAGAGGTTGTCCACCCCGCAGTATCTGTATCGAGATCGGGTTTCCCACCGTCTCTCCAGCCAGGTGGACCATCAGCTCATCATGGTCAATGATCGATTGCCCTTCAATTGCCACCAGGACGTCTCCCACGATCAAACCAGCCGCTTCTGCAGGGCTGCCTTTTTCCACTGAAACCAATAATAAGCCTGCATCCTGCTCACGACCAAGTGTCTTGCGCAAATCAGGTGATAATTCCACCTGTTGAGAACGAATACCCAGATATCCGCGTTTTATATAACCATATTTTTCAAGGTTTTCCGCATCCGACCAGGCGAGATAAGCTGGGATGCTAATTGCAGCACCGTGTGCCAGTCCCGACGTGTTCAAGCCAACCACTCTCCCTTCTGTGTCGATGAGCGGTCCGCCTGAAAATCCAGGAAATGGGATTGCATCCGTGCGGAGATAACGTTCCAACAATCCACCGCGACCAGTTCTAGCAGGCCCACCAACAGCGCTAACGATCCCAAAACTGGCCTCGATCCCCTCCAGGCTGGGACGGCCAAGTGCTATCACCACCTGCCCCACCTGAGCCTCCTGATTCGCTTTCTTGGCTGGGGTGGCGCTTGTTTTTTCCAGACGCAGCAATACCAGATCATTCCCAGGATCGCGCCCCGCAATACTTGCGTTGGTGCTCGTGCCATTGGCGAGCGTAACGGATATGTCCTCATCGCGCTCAACCACATGGTCTGCCGTCAGGATTAAACCTGGTGCATATACGATTCCACTAGCCGGCATACGATGGCGTCCATTTACCATTACCGTCGATTCCCCTGCTTTTGCAACTGCCTGAACCAAGGATTCGGAAAAGGCGGTCAATGGGTTTATTCCATTAGCCATATACTACCTCCATAACAAATAGAATTCCACAATTTCCAAATATGAGATGTTACATTTCATATTTGTCCTTGAGTATAAATAAAATTGCTCATCCGTACATCCTCCATTTGGGTAGATGATTACCTGGATATATTGGCAGGTCCAAACCATTATGGGGTGGTCATAATCCTATCAAATATGTAAGCTATCCTTTTATAACCTTGTCTATTACACCCTACTTGGCTACAATTGTAAACCTAACCAATGGAACTTCAGCGTATTGGGCGTTACGACATAAAATCACTTATCGGACAAGGTGGCATGTCCGTTGTCTACCTGGGGTATGATCCGCGCTCCCAGCGCGAGGTCGCTATCAAGATTCTGCCACCCTATTATTTACACTCGCCGAAATTTCGCGAGCGGTTTGAGCGCGAAGCCCTGATGATCGCCCTGCTTGAACATCCCGCCATTGTGCCCGTGTATGATATGGGCGAAGAAAACGATCAGCCGTACATCGTCATGCGTTATATGTCGGGCGGCTCACTAGGAGACAAGCTCAAAAAAGGTCAAATTCCCCTCAGGGATTGTATGGAAATGTACCTCCGTCTGGCACCTGCACTGGATACAGCCCATGCCAGGGGTGTTACTCATCGCGATGTCAAACCAGACAATCTATTGTTCGATAAATATGATAATGTCTACCTTTCAGATTTTGGCCTTGCCCGCTTAAGAGAAACCATCGGTTTTGCGAATATTAGCGATGGTTCTATCTTGGGTACCCCGGCTTATATGAGCCCGGAACAGATCCAGGGTGACCAAGAAATTGATGGACGTTCGGATATCTACTCCATGGGCGTTGTACTTTATCAGATGCTGGGAGGAACTGTCCCATTTTCAGGTACCACCGCCGCATCAGTGATGATGATGCACCTGGTCAATCCAGTGCCTCAGATGTATGAAAAAAACAATACCCTTCCCACCGGAATCCAGGCTGTCCTGGAAACCGCCATGGCAAAAAACCCGGATGACAGGTATCAGAGTGCGGGAGATTTTGCCAAGGCAATTCAAGCAGTGACAACCGGAGTACACAAAAAGCCAGCACTCCAAAGCACTGCCAATACAGGCACCCAGCGCCCCCAGACGCGTTCAACCTCTGATATTTCGCCCCAAAAGTCGACTGATTCGACCAATCGTGGCAGTGCCACATCTTCAAAACCTGACCTGATGAATGGCAGCATTAAGACTCCTATTCCTGGAGAAACCTCTGGGATGCGAAAACCTGCTGCTCCCGTGACTGATACTACTCAACATCGGCCAGAAGGTCGTCTTACTCGATCAACTTCTCATCCTGATCCGCTGTTAAAACGACGCCTGATCTTACCCGTGTGGGGCTGGATGGTTAGTTTGGCAGTAATCATCTTCCTATCACTGCTGATTATCTTATGGTCTCAGGGTGTATTTCCTTTTATTTCCTCACCGAGCTCCATTCTAAACCCCAATAATTCCCACCTGCAAACTAGCCCTGCTGCTCAAACGATAGATACACAAGCTGCATCTTCACAGTCACCCATCATCCTTGGGCAGGCAGATATGCTTGCCTTTGTTAAATCCTCGGATATCTGGGCCTCTAACCTTGACGGAAGTGACCTTATCCAGCTAACCACCGATGGAGCGAAAAAATCCAATTTGCATTGGTCACCGGATGGTCAATCGGTGATTTTCACCTCCGACAACTGTATCAATTTGGTGGGTCTGCAGACCAGGCAGGTGCTTACGGTAACTTGTTTCACAGGCATCCCT
>Ga0315297_10003193_pt1 | contig 10511 bp, 13 predicted proteins | sample YL17G15_0_MG_FD_203628 | JGI IMG/M metagenome (GOLD analysis project Ga0315297, IMG submission 203628) | Sediment microbial communities from Yellowstone Lake, YNP, Wyoming, USA - YL17G15_0 | ecosystem: Environmental > Aquatic > Freshwater > Lake > Sediment | place: USA: Wyoming | collected...
TTAGTGCCCACGACATCGGCGTGATCATGATGGAAGTGGTGCGCAATCATGTCCCCGAAGACAACTTTCTGCACAAGGTCCGTCAACTCGCCACCGCGCGGAACATCGTTCTGATTTTCGATGAATGCAGTTCCGGCTTTCGTCAAACTCTCGGGGGCCTCCACAAACTCTACGGCGTCGAGCCCGACATGGCGATGTTTGGTAAGGCGTTGGGTAACGGTTACGCGATTACAGCGGTTATTGGCAAACGTGAGGTCATGGAAGCCGCGCAGACCACTTTTATCAGCAGTACCTTCTGGACAGAGCGCATTGGCCCTACTGCCGCCCTCAAGACGCTGGAAGTAATGGAACGAGTCAAGTCGTGGGAACTGATTACCATGACGGGGCTGGAGATAACTGCAGGATGGAAGGCCCTAGCTGCAAAACATGGGTTGTCGATCACCACTAGCGGCCTGCCCGCACTGACGGGATTCTCGTTCAACAGCCCTAACGCGCTTTCTTACAAAACCCTGATCACGCAAAAAATGCTTGCCAAGGGTTATCTGGCCGGCACCAGCGTGTATGTGTGCACCGAGCATACATCCGAAGTGGTGGCGGATTTCTTCGCGGCACTTGATCCGATTTTTGGGCTGGTCAAAGAATGCGAAGAGGGGCGCGATGTCATAAGTCTGCTTAAGGGGCCGGTGTGTCATGGCGGGTTCAAACGTTTGAATTGAGAATGGGAACTGGGGTGATTTTCCGTTGCGATGCTACAAAGGAAACCGGACTGGGCCATTTGAGCCGTTGTCTGGCGTTGGCGGAGGCTTTTCAAGACTTGGGGCATGAATCCCACTTTGCCGGGCACTACGACGGAGCGTGGGCGGCAGGGATCCTGGCGGCTGGCTTTCCAATCATCGAATGGGACGAGATCACGGGCTCCCAGGGTGACGCCGTAGCGCTCGCGAGCCACGCGCGTGCCCTTGGCGTTCACGACATCGTCGCGGACGACTACCGAATCGACGGTGTCTGGCTGGAATGCCTGCATGGCCAGGGCTGGATGCCCATATTGTTCGACGACTTTGGGCGCTTGCCGGATTATGGTGCATGCAGGGGCATCATCAACTTCGGTGTGGGCGACAAACGACCCCCATATCCCGGCCTGCCCGAAGCGCAGATCCTGTACGGCCCCCGATATTTCCCCGCGCGACGCGAACTTGCTGCCGTGCGGACAACGCGCCCCGGCCGCGCCGAGCAGCAAGACGTCAACAAAGTCCTGGTCACCCTGGGTGGACGTGACCGTCACGGAATCCTCCGGCCACTGCTGAGAGCGTTGTCCCGCGTGGCCCCGAAGGCGGCAATTCGCGCAATCGTGCCGCCCGATGTGATCCGTTCCACGCAGGCCAATCCTTTCCAGGATCGATTGGTCGCTTTCACCCCGTCTATGGCCGATCACTTCGTCTGGGCCGACGCCTGCATCTCGGGCGGGGGGCTGACCAAATATGAATGCGCCTACATTGGCCTGCCCGTAGCTATCCTAGCCAAGACCAGTGATGAACAGATGGACACCGCAGTGTTTGCGACCAACAACTTGGGCTACGACCTGGGCGGGTTTGCCGAACCGGACAGGCTGGAGGAGATGCTTGAGGTGTTCATTCGCGAAGCGGACCTTCGCCGAGCCCTGACTCAGAACGGCCTCGATCACTTTCCACCTGATAGCCCCCTGAATGCTGCTCGCTCCGTACTCTCATGGGCAAACATGAGCCTTTCGCCATCCATTTTTGGCTAAGCGGCTGTTTAACGAATGCGCCACCTACGATAACTATGAGCCTGCCTGACCCATTAAGCGGCGAAATTAAACGGCTCCAGGATCATTACGATTACCGAGCGAGGGAGTACGGCGACACTCCGGCCGGCGTCCATTGGAGTTCGTTAGAAAGTCAGGATCAACGCCTGAATATCCTGGCCCAGATTGGTCCGCTGATGGACACCTCCGTCCTCGATTTCGGCTGTGGAGCGGGGCGTCTTCTCGACGTTCTTCGCGAGAGGTTCGCCTTCAATGGACAGTACACTGGTTACGATCTTTCCGAAGAACTCCTGCGCCTAGCCAAGACAAGACACGCGGAAGCCCACTTTGAACGACGTGACATCTTCGTAAGCGGAGTTGATGGGGAGTTTGACTACATCTTTATCAGCGGGGTCTTCGGAATTCGGTGTGAGAACAATCTGCTGTTTATCACCAGGGTGTTGGAATTGCTGTTTCCTCATGCTCGGCGCGGGATCGCCTTCAATTCACTCAGCAACTACGTTGACTATAGAGCTGCGAACCAGTACTACGCAGATCCCGAGGAGCTCTTCCGTTTCTGTAAAGAGAATCTTTCGCCGACGGTAACTCTGCGCCACGATTACGAAGTCAAACCGGGGGTGATGCCATTTGACTTCACCATGTATGTGTACCGTTCCCAGCATTCTCCCCGCAGGAAGAACCTGGACTGACAGCTTGAATCAGATTCAGGGCGCACATGTGCTGTGCATTGGTGCCGGGATTGAGCAGTTACCAGTCATTCGCCTCGCCCGGCAGATGGGATTGCACGTCACCGCTGTGGACGGCGATCCCGAAGCAATCGGGCTGCAGGCTGCCGATCGAAGCAGGGTAATGGACTTGCGCAACTCGGACGCCGTGATTCAATTTGCCAGGGAGATGAATACTCGCTGCCTGTTGCCGGTACCACTTGGGGCAATTCTGACCACGGTTGGAGCCGTGAATGATGCGCTGAAGTTCCGCGGCATCTCGGAAGCGTCGGCCAGAGCCTGCACCGACAAACGTGCGACGCATCACATCTTCATGGACGCGGGCATTCCCATTCCGAAGTTTGCCATTGCGACGACCGAACTCGACATTGCCGCTGTCGCCGTCAAGACCATCGGCTTTCCAGTGATCCTCAAACCACGGTCTGGCAGCGGTAGTCGGGGGGTCTTTGTAGCCCGGTCAATCTCTGAACTACACGATTGGCTGCCGTGGCATCTGGATCAGCGTCTCAAGAACAATCCTTCCCCCAGCACGATCGTAGAACAGTTCATTCCGGGGCAGGAAATTGGGGTCGATGGTGTCGTCTTGGACGACCGGTACGCTCCGCTCCTCATTCGTGATAAAGAAGTCACGGCACTCCCTTGTCGCCTGCCTTATGCTTTCTTGGCTCCCACTCATATTTTGGAAGCGCAGCAGCAGCACGTCAACGCCATCGTGGCAAGGGCGGTCGCGGCTTTGGGACTGAGAGACTGTCTAGTTCATGCCGATGTGATCCTCGCCGATGATGGGAAGGTGTATGTCGTCGATATTTCCGGGCGCCCCTCAGGGTTCAGCATCAGCACTCGCATGATTCCAGCGGCGATTGGAGTTGACCCCATTCGTCAAACGATTCAGCTTAGCCTTGGTTTTGCAGCAGGGTTTCAACCCCTGTATCAACGAGGTGCCGTGTTAAGAATGCTGTCTGCGCCTCAGGGGTATCTACACGCTGTTGAAGGCATGGAGCAGGTCAGGCAGCTACCAGGCGTCGTCGCGGCTGAAACCTTTCTCCATCCCGGTGATTTGATACAAGAGCGGCGAACGGGTGCAGCATATGCAGTCGGTTATTTGTTGACGACCGCTGATACCCGAGACGAAGCCAATCTACTCTGGCAGCAAGCCGCCCAATCCATTCACTTTTGCGTGACAGAGCAGGCCCCTCAATGAGCCTTTGTTGGCACACGCTTCATAGCCTGGAAAAAGAATACGGAGATTCTTTTTTCATTCTAGACAGCAGACAATTTGAGAATAACTATAAAGAGTTTCGTCAGGTGTTTCGCTCGATCTATCCCAACACCAACTTGGGCTATTCTTACAAAACCAATTACATTCCTCAGCTATGCCAGGCTGTCCATGCCATGGGGGGATATGCAGAAGTGGTTTCCCAAATGGAATATGACCTGGCGATCGCCATCGGGGTATCTCCCCAGAGAATTATTTTTAACGGTCCCCTCAAGTATCAGGAAGAGATCGAAAAGGCTCTCTTGGCTGGTTCTATAGTCAATTTGGACTGCGTAGAAGAAGTGGACATCATCGAAGCGTTGGCTCACCGATCACCAGAACAGCGACTGGCCGTTGGGTTGAGGTGCAATGTCGATATTGGCACCAGCCGCGTATCTCGATTTGGGTTTGATGTGGACACCGACCAACTTGATAGTGTGTTCAAGAGACTTGGAGCACTGAGTAATTGCTCTGTCGAGGGATTGCACTGCCACATTTCCACATCTGATAGAACCACGGAATCCTACTCTCGGCGCACCAAGAGACTCTTGGAAATCGTCGATTGCCACTTCACGAAGACACAGCCTCGATTCATTGATATCGGTGGCGGTTTCTTTGGGAAAATGCCGGACGACTTGAAAAATCAATTTGACTCGTACATTCCCAACTATCAAGAATATGCGGAGGCGGTTGCGCCTCAAGTGAAGCGACAGTTTCCGGGTAGTGCGGGACCGGAACTCATTATGGAGCCCGGCCTAGCTATTGTGTCTGATGTGTTGAAATTCGTGACCAAGGTTGTGGGAGTAAAAACAGTGCGGTCGCGTCACATTGCGCTGGTGGTTGGTAGTGTCCACAACGTCAAGCCCACGATGACTGATAAGAATCTGTCATTGCGAGTTTATAGAAATGAGGACAATCGCAAACAGAGAAGTATTGCAGGACCCGTAGACATAGTTGGATACACCTGCTTGGAGCATGATTGCTTGTACAGCAACTATCCTGGAGAGATAGGTGTAGAAGACTATGCAGTGTTTGACAATATGGGTGCCTACACCGTCGTCCTGAAACCACCATTCATTCGCCCAAATCCGCCAATCGTTGGCTATGACTCCATCGAGAACAAGTACGAACTAGTCAGACGTCGAGAAACACCTCAGGATGTGTTTTCTACTTATGTCATATAAGAAGCTGTACCAGTGAGAATCCCGGCTACGGTCTTATCATTGTGGGCAATGTGCGATTCTCCAAGCGATCTTGGCACCGACGGGACTGTATCCGTGGGCAAGCGCAGCAGTGCTGAGGAACTTTTCCATGAAGATTGATCATCGTGAAATCGGCCTGAATTGTGCTCCCTTCATCATCGCCGAGATGTCAGGAAACCATAACCAGTCGCTTGAACGGGCCCTTGAAATCGTTAAGGCGGCTGCCAAGACGGGTGCGCATGCGCTGAAAATCCAGACCTACACGCCAGATACTATGACGCTTGATCTGGACGAGCGGGAGTTTCACATCAGCGACCCCAAGAGCTTGTGGGCGGGCACATCTCTCTACGAGCTTTACGGCAAGGCCTACACCCCGTGGGAGTGGCACAAGCCGATTTTTGACCGAGCGCGTCAACTCGGGATCATTGTGTTCAGTACGCCGTTTGATGATACTGCGGTGGATTTTCTCGAAAGCCTGGATGTGCCCTGCTACAAGATAGCTTCGTTTGAGAACACCGACCTGCCTCTGATTCGTCGCGTGGCCGCGACTGGAAAACCGCTGATGATTTCCACTGGCATGGCGACCGTCGCAGAATTGGACGAAACCGTTCGCGCCGCCCGAGAGGCTGGTTGCGAACACCTGATCCTGCTCAAATGCACCAGCGCGTACCCAGCCCTGCCCGAGCACGCCAACCTCCTGACCATTCCGCACCTGCGCGAGTTGTTCAGTTGCGAAGTGGGCCTGTCCGACCACACGATGGGCATGGGCGTGTCGGTAGCCAGCGTGGCGCTCGGCGCCACCGTAATCGAAAGACATTTCACCCTCAACCGTGCCGATGGTGGTGTGGACAGCGCCTTCTCCATGGAACCCGCCGAGATGGCACGATTAGTAGTGGAGACCGAACGCGCCTGGCAGGCGTTAGGGCAAGTGTGCTACGGCCCGACCGAGGCGGAGAAGGGATCCATCCAGTTCCGGCGCTCGTTGTATGTGGTGAAAGACATGAAAGCCGGCGATAGGCTCATCCCAGACAATCTGCGGGTCATCCGCCCCGGGCGAGGGCTCGCCCCGAAGCACTACGAACTAGTTCTTGGCCGACGGGTAGTAAAGGATGTGAAGAGGGGCACACCAGTGAGTTGGGGATTGCTGGGAGAAGCGACCAGTGGGTGATAGAGGAGGAATCATCCACACACCGAACAAATTCAACTTTGACGTAGTGGGCGAAATCGACGCGAAATCTTTCTGGGAGGACTCGCCTCATGCGAGTGTCTTTACGAATCCAACCGTTCTGTCCCTTATGGGAACGCCCGTGGATTGGTGGGTTGCCCGTAAAGGCAACGAGCCGATGTGCATGTGGCCGGTCTGTCGGCCTGACGGTATTACTGTGGGCCTGCCGTGATTTTGTTATTACGTCGGTCCGATGTGGACTCAAGAAGGCAGCGAGACTCCTGCACATCGCTGGCTGGCCGATAGCACAAGGGTATATAAGGGTCTGATCCATCTGTTCATCGAACGGTACGGCGCGGTGCATGCCGAGCTTCCGCCTGGCGTCACGGATGTCCGGGTGTTTGATTGGTGGAATTATCACAAACCCGAGAAGCCTCGGTTCGGGATACGGCCTCGTTACACGGCCTGTATACGTGGGCTTCAGAGTCTAACAGACGAGGGGCTACAGGCCAGATTCCGTGAGCTGCGTCGCCGGGAGTTGAGGCGGGTCGCTAAGAACATCGCGCCTGTGAGGGTGGCCGATTGGACCTTGGAGGACCTGATCCTTCTCTACTCCGAGGTGATGCCGTTGCAGGACGTAGTAGTGCCTTCAGCCACCAAGGATGAGATCGCTGCCCTCGTCAGCGTTGAGGCCGACGGGATGGGAGAAGTCATCGCCTTTCACGATACCGAGTCCGTCGAGTTAGCTTCCATGGTGCTACTCCTTCAGGACAAAGGTTTGCGAACATGGTGCTGAACCTCACTGCCAACAGATGGCGGGGGTTCGGTATTGCAGCCTGGACCGTCTATCATGCGATACAGGCAGCACAAGCACGTGGCGCTGATGTGTTTGTCTTCAACGGAGCCAACAGCCCGGATCGAGGAGATGACAAGCACAGCTTCGGCGCAGCGCCGGAACTATTCTTCGAGGTTCACTACCCGGGTTGAGGAGCTTCGGAATACCGAAAGGAATTTTGAGCATGAATCAGATGAGACCATCTTCGGTTGATTGGGAAGCTGACATCTATGCGAGAGGTAAATGTATTCTCAAGTGGCCAATTTCCCAGGTTGTTTCCTCGATCATGCGGGCGACGGCCGGACGCGACCGTCGCGAAGTCTCTGTGCTTGAAATCGGCTGTGGAGCGGGAAACAACATCTGGTTTCTCGTCTCCGAAGGCTTTCAGGCTCATGGTCTCGACATGTCGGCAATCGCTATTGAATATGCGAGAAGCCGATTGCACGCTGTGGGGCTGGAAGCTGACCTAAAAGTCGGTGACATGGCGACGTTGCCCTGGAAGGACAACCGTTTTGATGTTGTCATCGATTGCGGAGCCCTTACTATAAACACGCACAGCCATATCGCGACGATACTAGAAGATGTGCGACGGGTTCTTAAGCCCGGTGGTGTGATGATGTCATTCACTCTTCTAGGCATGAACCACGCCGAACGGATTTACGGGAAAGAGGTGTCTTATCACGCATTCGACCACTTTCGTGACGGGTATTTCCGATCTTTCGGGCTGATTTCATTCTTTACGCGCGATGATTTGATCACTCTTTTCAGCTGTTTCGGGAAGTTGGAGATCGAGCGAACCACGGTACACGATGGCAACGATCAGATTGTCAACGAAGAGTTTTCCGTGAAAGCCATCAAATTGTGAATGCAGAGATGCTCATGACCGGCAACATGATGTTACCTAGGCACAGGACCTCTTTCCTATTAGCCGGAGCCTCACCGGTCCTGGGGTTCGGGAGACACTTGAATACCTCCGACAGTTGCTCCCAACTCTTCAAACTCACGAAGTGCCATCGGGCACTCAAGCCTTCGACTGGGCGGTCCCGGATGAATGGACGATCCGGGATGCGTACATCGCCGACAGATCCGGCCGGCGGGTCGTGGATTTCCGGAAGCACAACCTTTACTTCGTAGGCTACTCGGAGCTGGTGGATCACTGGATGAGTCTGGGGGAACTCGACCGGTATCTGCATTCGCTGCCTGAGCAGCCCGAGGCGATTCCCCACGTCACGTCATATATGAACGACGATGGGGATTCTGCGTCGCGCATGCGCAGCGTCAGACGTTGAGGCCTGGCCGGTACCGGGCGGTGATCGACTCCGATCTGAAACCGGGAGTCCTCAACTACGGTGAGTTGATCTTGCCAGGTAGCAGTGACCATGAGGTGCTGCTTTCCACGAATATCTGCCATCCCTCGATGGCGAACAATGAGCTCTCGGAGCCGGTGGTCACAGCCGCACTTGCTCAGTGGCTTACCGGCCTCGAAGACCGACGATACAGCTATCGCATCATTTTCATACCCGAGACAATCGGGTCGATCGTCTATCTCAGTCGACATTTGGAGCATTTGAATACACATGTCGTGGCGGGATTCAACATCACATGCGTCGGCGATGAGCGGGGCTATTCCTACCTGCCATCCCGTGCCGGCAATACGCTCGCTGATCAAGCTGCATTGCATGTGCTTGGGCACATGGCTCCTGGCTTCACACGGTACTCATTCCTCGATCGCGGGAGCGACGAGCGCCAGTAATGCGCACCGGGCGTCGATCTTCCCATTGCCACAATTATGCGAAGCAAATATGGTGAATATCCCAAATACCACACATCGCTGGACGACCTGTCATTAATTAGTCCTGAGGGTTTGGAGGGCGCGTTCAGAGTGTTACAGCGTTGTCTGCAGGCACTTGAGGCGAACTATCGGTACAGGGCCACAGTACCCTGCGAACCGCAACTCGGGAAGCGGGGGGCTTTATCCGTCGCTGAGCAGGGGAAAGAGTGGCAAGCAGGTTCGCGCCATGCTGGATCTGCTTGCGTATGCAGATGGTGAAGCAGATCTGCTCGAGATTGCTGAGATGATCGATAGGGATATCATGGAGTGCGCGGAGATTGCGGAAAGTCTGGAAAAATACGGATTGCTGGAAAGGGTGTGAGCGAAAACACCAACCTCCTGACCATTCCGCACCTGCGCAAGTTGTTCGGTTGCGAAGTAGGTTTGTCCGATCACGCGATGGGCGTGGGTGTGTCGGTGGCCAGCGTGACGACTTCCTCAGCCATGACAGCGGCCACGGCCTGGAGGCCCAACGGGATGAGGGCGTGAATCAGCGCCACCGTACTCTCGATATGCGCCGTCCCCGGCACGCTGGCCCAGGCCCGACGCCCAACCTCTTTGCCATTGCCTTGTCGCGAATCCAGAATATCCTTTTCATGGGAACGGCTCCTTTCCTGGTGTGGGGTGGTGGTGGTCTCAGCAACGATCACTGCACTACACCGGAGCCGCTTCGTCAAATTTCAACTAAGGATGGCATACCTTCGAAGTCTGGTTGCACAGACCTGAGTCTGTGACACCACGTATTACACATCACACAAAATAGTCTTTCTATGGCCATAGAGCAAGCTAAGGGTATCAGTATATGCTACTGAGCATTTCTTCTTTACTTTGGAGTTCTAATTGGAATAATGTTGAGGGCCAACACGCTACAGAGTAGGCATTAAAAGGGGTATCTGTGAACGAAAATATCCATACTATTTTCGCGTTGAGGTAAGTCTCATGAGAATCTATTTGGCAGAGCTATATCACGTCCACCATGCCAGTATGGATCCGGACCAGTACCCTTACACGGTGCCCCTCGGGATCGGTTTCCTGGCTGCCACTCTGTCGCACCGCATGCCGGATTGCGAGGTGCGGCTTTTTCGCGATCCCAATCGGTTGTTAAAGGCGGTTCGCGCCGAACCCCCGCAAGTCATGGGTTTCTCTTTCAGCTCCTGGAACACCGATCTCAGTCGTCGGGTATCGGAGATCGTAAGGTCCAGCTGCCCGGGGACCGTTATCGTAGGCGGCGGCCCTAGCGTCGACGACGCCGATGATCAGCTTATCGATTTCTTCAAGATGTTCTGCGCGATCGACTATCTCGTGCCGAACGAAGGCGAAAGCGGTCTCCTTGCTCTACTTCAGTCGATCGAACACAAGCAGGAACGTCAGGGGCCCATCCCAGGCGTCGCATATCTCGATGAGTCTGGACACTTGGTCCGAGGAGGATACGACCGGCCCATCGTTCCCGGTGCGGCACGTGACCTCAAGCGAATCTCGAAGCAGGAGCGCCCGGCGAGTGCTTTGGACATCGAGATTCCCTCGCCTTATCTCGACGGGACACTGGACTCATTCCTGGATGAAGGGCTCCTGCCGATCATCCAGACGATGCGGGGCTGTCCATACCTGTGCCATTTCTGTGTCAGCGGAACGACGGAATGGAATACAGTCAGGGGATTCGACCTGGAGCGTGTCAAGGCTGAGATCGACTATGCCCTGTCGAGGAGCAGCTCAAA
>Ga0315297_10003195_pt1 | contig 10509 bp, 8 predicted proteins | sample YL17G15_0_MG_FD_203628 | JGI IMG/M metagenome (GOLD analysis project Ga0315297, IMG submission 203628) | Sediment microbial communities from Yellowstone Lake, YNP, Wyoming, USA - YL17G15_0 | ecosystem: Environmental > Aquatic > Freshwater > Lake > Sediment | place: USA: Wyoming | collected...
CCAGGTAAGTCGAGACGGCCAGCCTGCGAGCGCTCTCTCCGGAGATTCCGGGCATCAGGCCCACCAGGACGGTTCGCATCTTGGGCCCGGCCGAAGTGGTGGCCACAAAGAGGTCGATGCCGGCCCCATCCCGGGTCGAGGGCATGACCAGGGCCTCGCTTTCGTCGACCAGGCGCCGGCCGGTGATCGCTCGAAGCTGATCCAGCGCCATGCGGACGCCCTCACTGATGTCGAACAGGGGCGCGCCGCCCGTGGAGGAGGCCCGGCTGGTTGCCACCAGCCTGTAGCGGCCGTCAACCACGTCGAACAGGCCGGCGCGTGTGTTCACGCTCCCCACATCGATCGCCAGCAGGGTTTCGGCGTCAAGGATCGTGCTCATCGACCTCGCGTGTCCCTTCGATCTCCACCCGGCATCCAGACGCGCCCGGAACTAGCATCCCCTCGCCTGCTCCGCGCCGCCGCCCGGCGCGGATTCAACCACCCAGCAGACTGGAGAACAACCCCACCAGGAACTGAATGCGTTCTGCCAGCACAGCCATGGCCGCAGCCAGGGCACCGGCGTACATGACGCCAAAGGTCAGGGCGATGAACCCCCGGCCAACATCGGCAACCCAGGTCGTGAGCCTGGATCGGGTCGCTTCACCCGACGGACCGCGGCGAGCCGTGAACTGGAAGTAGGCCAACGTGGTCACCGTCCCAATAAGGAGGATCAGGACATTGGCCACGCGCTCCAGACCGGTCTCTCCCGTCAGGGGGGCGACCGCGCCCGGGTTGAGTGTGTCCATGGCCGCCAGCGATTGGGGAATCAGCGTTCCGGTCACGGCCCCTCCGACCACGAGCGCCGCGCCGACACCCACCAGCAGCGCCACCGGGAGCGAACCCCAGGCGGATGTCGACGGCCACGCCTTGAGCGCCAGTAAGAGCACCAGCACCCAGGAGACGACCAGCACGCTCGAGATCGCCGGCCCGCCCTCGCCCAGCAGAGGGTCCACGAGCCTGGGCCAGAGGACGGTACGCAGGGCGATGGCGCCGGCGTAGCCGGCTGCCACCCCGACAAAGACATGGACGGCCGCCCGGAAGAGCGGGTTGTCCCCCAGGGCGTAGCTGAGCACCATGATGGTGAGAAGGGCCGCAATCATGCTGCCCGCCAGATCCAGGCCAGTCAGGTCCGCCATCGTCAGCGCCTCGCCTCAACCACCGCCCGGCCTCAGGAGCCAGGAGATCAGGCCGTAGATGGCACCCAGGACAAGAGAGAGCTCCGCGACCAGCATCCCACTCCCGAAGGCATCCCATAGTGTCCGGGCCTGGCCCGGCTGACCGTTCGCTTGCTCGTAGGCCACCGCCGCCGGCAGGCCAGCGAGGATGGCATCCACCTGCGGGTCGAGGGCCTCATAGTAGGGCCGGACCAGGGGTTCGACCCCTGCGCTCAGGACCATGACCAACGGGGTCTCCCCCAGCATGGGGCTGGCCTGCTCGACCCAGGTGCGGGCGATCTCCGTCCCCGCCGCAATGACGACCACGGCCCCAAAGTCCGAAAGCCTTTCCACGCCACGCACGACCGGAGATTGCCAGATCGTGGCGCCCGTCGTTCCCTCGGGAAGCAGGAAGCCTCCTGCCACGGCCAGGTGAGGATCCTGGGCGAACAACTGCGCTGCCGCCGGTCCGCCCGGCAGATACCCCAGGTGCAGGTAGTCCTCACCATTCGTGTATTGGTGCATCTCGCCGATCTGCTGGATCAGCCGCTCTGCCAGGGGTGGCCCGCTGGGACGAGTGGAGACCGTGGCCAGGCGCAGGCCGCGCAGCATCAGGTGCTCAAGCAAAGGACCCGCCACAGCCTCCAGCTCACCCGAGTAGGCTGGCTCGTAGTCGAAGACAAGCAGGACGGGCTTCTCGGTGGGCAACTCGTTCACCAGGTTGATCAGCGAGGGAAGCCCCGGCGGGACCAGTGCCGGCACCGGAAAGGACGGACCGCCGATGAAAGATGGCAGGATGACGGCCAGGATCAGAAAGACAGCCACCGCCCATCGCACCAGCGGCAATCGTCTCTTCCCCCGCGCAGCCGCGGGCGATTCCCGTTCCTCTTCCTCCACCAGCCGCCGCAGCAGGTCACCAAGGGCAAACTGGCGCTCGGTCACGTCCAGTCGGGCGGCCGCGGCCGTCGACTGGTGAGGCATGGCCACGACCGGTTCTGCCAGCAGGACGCCCCGCAGCCCAGCCAATGGCCCTGCCGCCTCGACTTGCTGTTCCTCCTCCGGCTGGATCTCGACCACCGGCCGGAAGGTCTCCATGGGCCGCATGGCCTCAAGCCAGGAAGGCAGGGTAGCCGGCGCCAGCCTGTCTTCCAACCCCTCCGGCTCTGGCCTGGCGTGCGGCGCTGCGCCCTTCAGCTCGCTCAGCCAATCCGGGAGATCGATGGGTGCAAGCTCGACATCCGCCGAAGAACCGGAGGGAGGGGCCGACCCCTCGTCTCCAACCAGGGCCGGGACATGAGGGAGTTCGTCGTCCGCCTGCTCACGGGCTTCGGCCAGCCAGGCTGGCTCGGTAGCCGAATCCAATCCCCCGCGCCGGGCCGGTTTCTCGCCTTGGCCCTGGTCCCCGGCCATCTCCGCCCCCGCGGAAGGCTTCCGACCGAAACCCCGCGAAGGGGTCAAGCGGTCGCCCGGCGGGTGCCAGGGCAGCGGAGGCGATTCGGTGCTTTCCTCCTCTGGCTCCAGCCCGATGTCCGGCGCCGGGAAGAGTCTATCCTCCTTGAAGACCTCTTCACGGAAGACCGGCCGTGACACCGGTTCCCTCGGCATGGCGAGAGGTATGGATTCGACGGGAGGCGGCTCGGGTTGGGCTGGCGGCGGCACGGCTATGGCGGGAGGCTGTTCGGGCTTGGCAGGAGGTAGCTCTTCTGCCCGGAGCCGTCCAAGCCAGTCTTCCTCTGGCGCTGGCTCAGGTTCGCTAGCCTGGACCCGGGCCTCCGCCTCTTGACGCTCCCGGATCCGCGCCAGCCAATCGGGAACCTCGCCGGCAGGTTCGGCCTCCGCCTGGGCTCTTCCCTCTTCGCCGCTGGACAGCCAATCGGGAACCTCACCCTCCGGCGGTCCCTCTTCCTCCTCGGCACCCGCTGGCCTTAGCCGGCCCAGCCAATCCGGCTGGTCACCAGACTGATCAGCGCCTCCCGTCAGCGCCTCGTGCTCCGCCTCTCCGCCTTCGTCTGCGGCAGGCCGTATCCGCTCCAGCCAATCGGCCCCGCCCTCCCCTTGGCCCGGTTCTCGCTCTTCGCCGGGAGGGAAGGCTCCGCCCCGACCCGGCGCTCCCCCAATTGGGGATTCACCCGGGACCAAAGGCTTCAGACGGGCACCACAAGACTTGCAGGTGGCCGCGTCCGAGGGGTTAGGCTTGCTGCACATCGGGCAGCGCACATCGGGCATGGCGCTAGTCCCCATAAGGACGGTCGGAGCCGAGGAGCACCCGCAGGCCCGTCAGCGTGGCGCCCAAAGCCACGCCGAGCAGCACGCCGCGCGCCCCGCCTGCCGCCCAGACCTGTGCAAACCAGTTACGCAGATCCCTGACCAATTCGTAGGCGCCGCCACCTCCGCCGACCAGCCACGGGCCCGTCCCCAATAGGACCACAAAGGCAACGATGGCGAAGATCAGACTGAGCAGATCACGACGCCGGGCCACCAGCCGGAACCCGGCCACGGTCAGCGAGATGGCCAACAGTGCCATCAGGCTGGCCTCCACCGGAACCTGGATGTAGCGAAACAGCATCAGGATCACCGGGTAGTCCGGCCCGAAGAGCACGCCCAGAGTCAGGGTGACCAGGAAGCACAGCACCAACAGCGCACTGTACGGCCACCCCCGCTCCTGGAGGCTGACCTTGTGCCAGTGCACGCTGAGCAGGTTGTAGAGACCGAGCACGAGTGCGGCCGCACTTAACAGGACCGCCCAGCTGATCAGAATCCGGCGAATGCCCAGGATCACGGGCTGATCGACGAAAAACCCAAGCAGCACGATCAGCCCCACCCCTATGACAACCGCCACCCAGACCAGGGAGAGACGCAGCCTCATAGCAGGTCCATGACTGTGCGCACGACGGTTCCCACCAGGATCAGTCCGATGATCAACATGCGGACGACGTCCTGCGTTCGCAGGCTGGCGCGGTGGAGAGGTCCGACGTTCAGATAGGCGCCCCCGGCGAAGACCTCCTCGCCGATGAGCGGATGCTCGGCGGTGGCGTAGAGCAGAGCCTGAGTCTGGATGTCGTCGGTTCCCGCGAGGACGAAGGCCCCTTGCCTCTCACCGAAGTCCGCCGCCAGCGCCCCCTCGACGCCGAAGGACCCCATCAGCATGTGCACCGAGACGTCCTCGGTGGCGAGCACGGTGGGAAGCCCGGCGGCGTAGGAGAACGGGGTCGGGCCCAGCATGCGGCCCGAGGTGGCCTGATAGCGTTCGCCTGCTCCCACACGCTCGTAGGCCGAGCGCAGGGTATCCTGCGCCAGGATGGCCATGGCGCCGTCCCCCGCGGTGACCACCACCGGGCGGTCGCTCATCGTCGTCGCGGCCGCCACGCGTGAAAGCACCGCCAGGCCCGCCAGCGCGGGGGCGACCTCCGCCCCCGTCACCGAGCCCGTGCCCAGCGAGAGATGGACTCGCTCCCCGGCCTCGACGGCGCGCTCGATCGCCACCCCCAGGGCCTCGAAGCCCTTGATGGGACGGAAGACCGCCGGCCAACGTCGGCCGAGAAAGACAAAGACCAGCAACAGAACAACCAGACCCACGACTGCGGCAATGCCAACCAGATCGACATTGAGCCCGATCATCGCTCTGCCTCACGCAGTAGACCGACAAGGTTGGACACCTGGTCCGGGTCCTCCAGCAACCGCGCCATGTCCGCAACCTGCGAGCCTGACATCCCGAACAGCGGTTCCGCCAAGTAGCCCATCTGGGCCGCAACCCACGTCAACGGCCCGGCCGCGTCCAAGAGAACTGCTGCGGCCTGCCCCAGCCCTGCCTGCTGGAGCCGTCGCGCTAGATTGTGTGCGAAGTCGTCGCCAATGTCCATCTCGTCCGCGGAGTATAGCACAACCCGCCACCCCCAACCACACCTCACCCCTCGGGTTGCACACACCGTACCGAACAACGCCAGTGCCCTCGATTCCGCCGAGTCGCCGCCGGCATAACAGAGCCATGGCCCACTCCCGGGTGAACGCCTGCCCGCCTCCATGGGCCGCAGCCCAAGGCCCCTCCTCGGTTCTGCGGCCCTGCCGCCCCGCGTCGCGATCTCCCCCCTCCGCCCGATTGCGCCCTCCGCCTCATCGGCTATAATGCGGAACAGGTGTTCGAAAGGATCCCCATGAGCCTCAATTTGCCGCAAGTCCTGCCGCAGGTCGAGAAGCTGGGGAAGGCCGCCGCGGACAGGGCAGCTGACCTGAAGGCCAGGATCCCGAGGATGCTCCAAGCCTTCGAAGAGGCGGGCCGCGAATCGCTGCAGGATCTGACGGACAAGATCTCTCGGGCAGGCGACCGCTGGCCTGGAGCGATCCCCACCCAGGAGCCTCTCCACGCAGTCTACCCCGCTCCGGCCCACCCGCCGCGGCTGAACATCCTCGGCGCCGACGGTTCCCAGATCCATCCGGATCGGCACAGCGCGGCCCTCTACTATCTCATCAACATCGGCAGCATCCTTGTTGCCCACGGCAGCGGGCAGGCCCCCCAGACCGCCAGCCAGCCCCGGCTGGTGTTCGAGGAGTCGGATCTCTACGGCGACAACGAGGGTCTGATCCCGTCCGCTCTCATCGATGGGCAACGCGACGTTGCCGAAATGGCGGAGCTGGCTCGTCTGGCAGAGACCGTCGCTGGCCATCCAACCCTCGCCCTTCTCGACAACGGGCTACTGCTCTGGCTGGCCTTGCAGGAAGCCGGGCACAACCGGCGCCAGGTCGAACGGCTGCTGGCCGACTATCTCCAACAGTTGGGACGCCTGCGTCAGACCGGGGGCGCCGTGGCCGGCTTCGTCGACCGGCCGCGCACGGCCAACGTCATCGCCCTGCTCCACCTGGCCAGCCTGCCTCGGGAACGGATCGACGAGGAGACCCTGCGAGCAAACCCCTTCCGCGGCCTGACGGACCGGACGCTCTTCGCAGACAGGCTTGCTTCGGGCGAGCGCAGCGCCCGGTTCACCAACGCCTCGCCCGTCAACCAGCGTTTCCGGGACTCCGGCCACGCCATCCAGTTCTTCTATCTCCACTGCGGGCAGGCCGGCCAGATCGCTCGGGTCGAGATCCCCGAATGGGTGGGCGACAGCCCAACGCTCCTCGACCTCGTGCACGCCGGAATCCTGGAGCAGTGCCGCACGCCCGAGGGGTTCCCCTACCCCTTGGTCCGCGCCCACGAGCTCGCCGTGGTCCCTCAGATCGACCGCCAGGCGCTGGACCAGATGCTGGCCGAGTCCCTGCTCCGCCACGGGCTGCCTGCCTCACCCTCCCAGAAGTCAGTGACCAAGCAATGGACCAGCGGCCGGCGCCATCACCGGCTGTGAAGGAGAAGGAGCGATGAAACAGGAGAAGGCATCCATCGGCCGCGTCACCCGGTCCAGCACCCTCGGCTTCGTGGGTGTAGTGCGCCTGCCGGAGCCCGATGTGCCAACCTTCGGATCCTTCTGCCGCGCCGAGGCCCAGCGCGGTCAAAGCTGGGTCATCGGTCTGATTTACAACATCAGCATCGAAGACGATGCCTTTGCCCGCCAGGTGGCCACGGCCGATAGCCTGACGCCCGAGCAGCTCGCCGACACCCGGTTCAACCGCCAGGTGCCGGTCGAGTTCAGCGCCCTGGCCGTCGGCTACCAGAACGGCAGTGACCTGTACTACTCGCTGCCTCCACAGCCGCCCCTCACACTTGCCCCCATCCAGGCCATGTCCTCCGGCGAAGTGGGTTCGTTCACCGAGCGGCTCGATTTCATCCCGCTCATTCTGTCTGCGGTCGAGGTTCCCGCCGACGAACTCATCGCCGCCGCGCTTCGCCTGGCAACCGCTGCTCGATCCGAGAACGAACGCCGGGCATTCCTTGTCCGGGCCGGTGCGGAGTGCGCCCGCCTCCTGCCGCATGACCTTGTACGGCTCAGCAAGCTGTTGCGGAGCCTGGGAGCGTGAAGACCCACCCGGAAGGGCCTTGGTTTCCTAATGATCCGTCGCCGGACGCCTCCCCGTTCGAACGGGAGCGGGTTCCCAGAACGGCGCAATTGTGAGGGACAAGACTGACATGGCCGACAACTCAGGTCTCGACACCTACTTCGGCCCGCGGTCCACGGAAGCGCCTCTCGGCATGGTCGTCGGCGGATCGCTGTCCGCCGGCCTGCTCGTCAAGCTCGAGTCGCGCCTCTCAATCGAACACCTGGCTGTCGGCCGCTACGTCGTCATCCAGGGCAAGAGCGGCCGCAGGTTCTTCGGCCTGGTGACCGACATCGCCCTGGATGCCACCAATCCGGACCTGGTCCGCCAGCCGCCCGATCCGTCCGACGGCTTTGCCTTGGAGGTCTACGGCCGGGAGATTGCCTTCGGCACCATGCACGTCAGCCCGATGCTGATGCTGGACGAGGGCCAGGACCAGCCGCGCCCGATCAAGACCATCCCGGCGCATTTCTCGCCCGTCTACGAGGCCTCGGCCCAGGATGTCGAACGTGTCTTCGGCGGCGAGGACGCCACCCACTTCTACATCGGCACGCCCCTCGAAATGGAGCACGTCCAGGTCAACCTCGACCTGGCGCGCTTCGTCGAGCGATCCTCGGGCGTGTTTGGCAAGAGCGGCACCGGGAAGTCGTTCATCACCCGCACCCTGCTCGCCGGAATCGTCAAGGCCGGCTTGGCCTCCACCCTGATCTTCGACATGCACAACGACTACGGCTGGGCCGTCAAGGACGAGGCCGGACGCGAGTACAAGGGCCTGCGCCAACTCTTCCCCGATGGGCGGGTGAGCGTGGTGACGCTCGACGAAACGACTTCGCGTGCCCGCGGCAGCAAGGTGGACCGGGTGCTCAAGATCGGCTACGAGCAGATTGAGCCCGAGGACGTGGAAATGCTCGCCGGGCTGATGGGCCTGGGGGACATTCAGACCGGGGCGCTCTACTACCTGCGCCGCCAGCTGGGGTCCGCCTGGATCGCCAAGCTCCTGGAGGAAGAGGATGCCTCCGAGGAACTGCAAGCTCTGATCGACAGCGGCCGGATTCTGGCCGGCACGCTCGGCGCCATTCAGCGCAAGTTCGAGCTCCTCCGGCGCATGGAATTCCTGGTCCCCGGGAGGGGCGACGACGCCGTTGACGAGATCTTCCAGCGCCTGAGCATGGGCACCAGCGTCGTGCTCGAGTTCGGCACCTACGGCAACACACTGGCGGCCTACGTCCTGGTGGCCAACTACCTCACCCGGCGCATCCACCAACGCTACGTCAGGCAGAAGAACCTGGCAGCCGGCCACAAGGCCGACGAGCCGCGCCCGCTGGTGATCGTCATCGAGGAAGCCCACAAGTTCCTCGATCCGGCGATCGCCGGGCACACGATCTTCGGTTCGATCGCCCGCGAGCTGCGCAAGTACAACGTCACCCTGTTGATCGTCGATCAGCGGCCGAGCGGGATCGACGACGAGGTGATGAGCCAGATCGGCACGCGGGTCACCTGTCTCTTGGACAGCGAGGCCGACATCCGGGCCGTCTTCTCCGGCGTCAGCGGCGCCGGGACGCTGAAGGAAGTGCTCGCCCGGCTCGACACCCGGCAGCAGGCGCTGATCCTGGGGCACGCCGTTCCGATGCCCGTTGTCGTCCGCGCCCGCGACTACGACCAGGACTTCTATGCCGCCATCGGATGGTCGGAAGGGGACGATCTCAAACAGCAGGCGAGGAAGGCGAGCGAAACGCTGTACGGTGAGTAGGGCGCCCCGCCAGGCCGGGACGCCGCCTCACCCCGAACACGCCAGTCTCGTCCGGACATCGGCAACCACGCCCGAGCCCGTTGCCCCCGGGTCCGCTTCTCCCTCCAGCCTTTCCCACGCATGGCAGAGGATTCGGTTGGCTCCCGGGTTCTGGTCCAACGCCTCCAGAGTCAGCTGCCGCGCCCGCTCCCAGTTCCCGAGGTGGGCGTAGCCCTCGATGAAGGGAATCCTCTCCTCGGCCTGGTTGGGGTGGTCGTCCAGCAGGAAGGCCTCCTCCCCAAGCTCAACGATTCGCTCCCAGTCTTGCGTCTGCCGGGCGAGATCGGCTTGTTCGAAGTAGTAGCACCAGGAGTGCGGTGGCTCCGGCCCCTGAAACTGCGCCGGCAACTGGGCCGGCGGAGATGCACCCACGTCAATGAGGTCCAGGCGGGAGAGAGAGGCCGCGGCGGACACCTCACGCGAGATGACGACCGACGAGTCGTCCCGGACCGGGTCGACGACCCGCAGGCAGCCCGGAGGCGCGTAGAAGAGCACCAACGCCTGGGAGGTGGAGCCGGTGAAGGTCGCGGCGCGGTACCACTGGTAAATGGGCAGGCCCTCCTCCAGACCTGTCAGGCTGCGCCCCAGCCTGACATTGATGTCGGAGACCATGTAGGGCATGTCGCGGGAGGTGGACTCGGGAGCGTACATCCAATTGATGACCGCCGCGAGGGAGTTGTCGGTCATATAGTCCAGGCCGATCTCATTGGTGAGGAGAACCGTTCCCGGCTCGAGGCCGGGAATCCTCCACGTCAGGTTCCAGTAGAAGCCGCGTTGAGCCTCCCAGGAGCGACGGAAGGAGTTGGCGGCCTCGAACTGCGCGCCAACGGCCAATCCCACCACAACAGCCACAACGCTCAACTTCAGGAGCCGCCTCCGCGTCAGGGCTTCCAGGAGGCCGACAAGGAGCAGACAGGCACCTAACATCATTCCCAGCGTGAAGCGGTCCCAAGGATAGAACAGCTCCAGCGGAAGCTTGGGGATCCAGAATGACCATCCGCTGGCCAAGAGGGACAGGGCTCCCATCAGAATCGCTTGCTTTGCCCACGTCCTTCTGGCGGGGCCGGGGGCAGCGGCAGGCTCCGAACGCAACCTGAAGAGGAAGAGCGCCACAGCGGCGATCCCCACAAAGACCAACGCCCAGAAGACCGGCGTCGAACGGATGCCCAACTGCTCCAGATTGGGAGGGACCAGAATCCTTCCCCACGCGACCGTACTCGCTTCGACAAGGTCTCCCGCGATCGTCCTCGCCAGGGTGGCCACCTCCTGCAACGGATTCGTTCCCAGATCCTCCAAGAGCCTGGGTTGGTAGGCACGGAACCCGACGAACCCGACCCGCCAGAAGAGGTATGCCCCGGCGACAGCCAGGAACGGAAGCCAGAGCTTGAGTGTCTGCCGCAGGCGGCTGCGGGAGGATTCTGCCGCCCGCTCGAGGGTCAGCCAGAGCGCCACCGGGCGCAGGACCTCCAGCCCGATGAAGTACTCCAGCGTGAACATGTTGACCGCTGAGGCGATCACCGATGAGACCATCAGTGGCCAGAACCATCGACGTTCACGCAGCGC
>Ga0315297_10003197_pt1 | contig 10506 bp, 6 predicted proteins | sample YL17G15_0_MG_FD_203628 | JGI IMG/M metagenome (GOLD analysis project Ga0315297, IMG submission 203628) | Sediment microbial communities from Yellowstone Lake, YNP, Wyoming, USA - YL17G15_0 | ecosystem: Environmental > Aquatic > Freshwater > Lake > Sediment | place: USA: Wyoming | collected...
TGTACTAAGCCCCAGTTGTCCAGACAGTCTGGTAATATTTTATTGGCGGCATATTGTTGCATGAGGAATGTAATCTTAAAAAGTTATATCTGAACATCCATTTCTGAAGTTCCAGCTGAAGCTTCTGGGAATCCAGTGAGGACAGGTCGAGAAGCCGGTAGAATTCCTCCTCATCCGTCCTGTGGCTCCGTTCCACAAAACAGTTATGCCTTGGTGTGGCAGGCCTGCTCAGGATATGCCTGACTCCATTTTTCAGGCACTTTTTGGTAAACGGATGTATACGGAGAAGCTGATGTTCTTTTTTATTCCTTCCTCCGACGTAAAGGTTGGTGAATGTCATATGATTATCCGTCTGTATACATTCTACTTTAATGCCGATCTCCCTATAAAAACTGAGGACTTTATTCAGGAAATCAATTGAGTTGGCATTGGAAAGCTCACTGTATATCCAGCAGAAACGTATCCTGGTGGCTATATCTATGGCTGTGAACTGATGCCTTTCCGCACTTCTCAGATTTATATTCCCGTCAGGTACGGCCTTTGTATCCACCTGTAACCGGTAACCAGGATAAGGGGCATAGAACTTCTGCTGTTTCCTTGCCCTTTTTTTCCTATGGTTTTTTACCAGCCCGCTTCTGTTAAGAACGCCCCTGACTGCTTTTTCACCGAGCTTCACGCCTATAGCCAGGAGCTCCTGCCTTATCCTTTTCGGTCCGTAATTGGTGGCTTTGCGGATACGGATGATTTCATCCTCAAGTTTCCCGGAGGTCTGCCATGCCACCCGCCCTTTAGGGCCTGTCTTTTTCGGGCTAATAGACTTCCTCCATTCGTAAATAGTAGAACGGTGGATACCGTAGATACGGGCTGTTTTGGCGACACTATACCTTTCACAGTCTTTCAGTACGCGCCTGCGGTATTGAATTAACTGTTGTTCATTGAGATATTTATTATTCATAGCTTCAGTTTAATCCAAAGAAAAAGTGTCGGATAAACTGGGGCTTAGTTTAGTTGTAATGCTAAAAACACTTGACAAAATGATAAAAATAAGATACAATTTCGTTCCAATCTTTGTCTCTTGATAGAGGTCAAAAGTTGGGAAAGGGCCTTCAATGACTCTTTCAATGTTCATTAAAAGCAGAGGGATTTGTAAGTTCTTAGCGCCAATGAGCATGTCCGATCCTTCGACCAGCTTTCGCTGACTCAGGATACGGACGCTTTTGAGTGTCTGAAGAATCTTACATTAACTATACCTTAATTTTTGTAATAAAGCCGATCTGACGGCTTTGCGTATAACTTAATTTAATTTGAGATTTGTGATTTTAGATTTGATCCGCCTAAGGCGGAAGAAATCACAAATCATAAATGTTATACTCAGTGTCGTCAGATTGGCTTAGTAAGTGCGATAACCTATCCGAAAGTAGTCCGGTTCGCTAAACGACGTTCTAACCCCCGACCTCCCGTCGGGGCAACCTCCCCACGGGAGGAAGCAAGGAGGAAGTCATGAGGTACAGGAACCCGAGAGTGTCCGCCCGCGCCAAGGTGTTGGCGAACAACAACAAGCTCATCCTGGTCGTCATCTTCATGACGGCCGCCCTGATCCTCGCGAGCACCGCCCGCGCCCAGAACTACGATGGGCTCGCGGTCCAGGTCACCAAGGCCTCGGTCGCCAAGAAGTACCTCGAGTACATCGCCGCGCACTGCAACAAGGTTCGCGACGGTGTCGGCGTCTGCGCCACGCAGGCGCAGGCCGACAAGGCCAACTCTCTCCGCGGCAAGGCCGCGGAGAACTGCGACTTCGGATACCCGGCCGAGCTCAACGCTACGGCCAACACCAAGTGCAAGAGCGTCATTGGAAGGACTCCCCCGCGGTTCATCGCAGGCACGCCCCCGTCCGTAACTCCGCCGACGAAGGTTGTGACGCCTAGTAAGGTGACACCGCCGACGAAGGTGACGCCACGTCCGCCTCAGAAGGCGGCGCCTCCCGCGTCTCCGACGCCACCGGAGCCGCCTGCCTCACAGCCGGCGCCTCCCGCGTCCATGCCGGCCCCGCCAGCTTCCATGCCGGCGCCCGTCGCGCATGTCTGCCCCCCCTGCCCCGCCTGCCCCAGCTTCTGGAAGATGGTGAGGTGCTGGTGGGGCCTCTTCGTTTTCCTCTGTCTCTTGATCGGGGGCGGCACCGCCCTCGGTTACTTCATTGGTCTCCGTAACAGGAGGCTGTAACATGTGGACAACGACCAAGGAGGTCGCGCTATGAGAACGAAGCTGTTGTCTCTGGCCGCCATTCTCATGGCGGCAACCCTCATCTCCAGCACCGCGTACGCCCAGTTCGGCGGTCTCGCGGGAAAGGTGCCCAAGGCCTCGGTCGCCAAGAAGTACCTCGAGCACATCGCCGCGCACTGCAACAAGGTTCGCGACGGTGTCGGCGTCTGCGCCACGCAGGCGCAGGCCGACAAGGCCAACTCTCTCCGCGGCAAGGCCGCGGAGAACTGCGACTTCGGGTACCCCTCGGAGCTGGACTCCAGCGCCAACTCCATGTGCAAGGGCGTCATCAACAGAACGCCCCCGCGGTTCATCGCTGACAGCGATCCGCCTCCGCCCCCGCCGCCCAAGTGCGATGGGGTGAAGTGCCCGCAGGGTCAGAAGTGTGACCCGAAGACTGGCGAGTGCAAGCCAGGCACACCTCCGCCCCCGCCACCCAAGTGCCAGGGCGTGAAGTGTCCTCCGGGTAGCAAGTGCGACCCGAAGGACGGCGTCTGCAAGGGCGGCGACAAGCCCGACCCCTGCAAGGATGCCACCTGCCCGCCCGGACAGAAGTGCAAGGGCGGCAAGTGCGTCAAGATCGACCTGTGCAAGGACAAGAAGTGTCCGAAGGGTCAGAAGTGCGACCCGACGGACGGCCAGTGCAAGCCTGACAAGCCGCCAGTGAAGCCTGGCAACCCGTGCGACCCGAATCCGTGCGGCGAAGGCAACATCTGCCGTGTGGAGAAGAACGAAGACGGTAACAAGGTCGCCAAGTGCTACTGTGACGGCGAGGTCAAGAAGTTCGGGGAGAAGTGCAACGAGGTCTGCCCCGACTGCCCGCCGACCACCACCTGCGACGAGGGAACGTGCAGGAAGAAGTTCCCCTGCCCGGAGGCCGTGTACGACGAGGCGACGTGCAGGCAGAAGTTCCCCTGCAAGGAGTGCCCCACCTTCGTCACGATGGTGAGGTGCTGGTTGTGGCTTTTCCTCCTCATCATCGCCATCATCGGCGGCCTCGTCCTCCTCTGGCTCTCCTACAGAGCCAAATGGAAGGAAAGGGCGGAGTTCGCCAAGACTCTTCAGCAGCGCCTGAAGAGCGGCGGCGGACCCATCGAGGAGAAGCCAACCCCACCCACCTTCGGCGCCCTGCTGAAGAAGTGGTGGTGGACACTCCTCATCTCCTTCGTCGTTGGCAACCTCTTCATCCTCTTCCTCATCTTCCTCCTGGCCCCGGCTCCCAAGTAGCCTGAGGCCCACCTAGGTATAGCATCCCCTGCCCCCAAAGAGCCTCCTGGTACCATCGCGTATCAGGGGGCTCTTTCACATACAACGAAATAACCGTTGCTGGCTCCAGGCTCTGTCTGGAGACACTTATCGGCTCCGGACTGAGCCGCGGAGCCATCAACAGTAAACCGCCAGATAGCTTTAGCTATCTGATTTTAAATTTTATAATAAATCAAGGTAATCATGGTAATCAATCAGGGTAATCCGTTTAATCCTGTAAGTCCGTGATCAAAATTCCTCTTGACATTTCAGAACATTTGTTATAAAATTGGGAACCTAAACATTTTAGGCGACATCATGCCCCGCTCTCTAATCGATATTTTCGTATGGGATGGGCACGGCGTCCTCTCGTGTTTAGTTGATCTTTAACAACTTATGTACTAGTAAGTAGCGAGTCCGATTTTACATCGGACCCTATTCATTTTTATTCGTTTGACTTCGTTGGATCTCGATCCAGCCTTCGTAGCCACTATGGCGGAGTGGGCTTGATTTCGATTGACGCCGACTTGGCCAAACTCAAACTTAAAAACAGCGCTCGCTTACCTGTTAAAACAGTGAGCTAGAGCGCAACAATTTTTTTTCTACGCTAGCTGACAGTGTTCAGTACTGAACAACCGATTATCATCTTCGGGTCGTTGCCCGAGAATGACATAAAGAACTCAGCTCTGTGCACTGTCCGCTAGCAGTACCCAAACCCAACAACGCCCACTTTTGGGCCTAACGATATCAGTATCCAGTTTGGCGTCCAGTGCCTCCGAACCCCGTCGGGGAGGAGCGCACATTGACCTCCCCAAAGACGGGAGGAAGGAGGAAACATGAAGTTCGACCCGTTCGACAAGCCCACCAGGAAAGGAGTCGCCATGAGAACGAAGCTGTTGTTCCTGGCCGTCCTCACGGCGGCCACGCTCTTCGGAGCGTCCAACACGGCGTGGGCCCAGCCCACGTCCGCGCCTCCCACGGCCTGCAACAAGACGGCCGTGCAGAACTCCCCTGCCTACCACGCATACGAAACGTACTTCAACGTCCCGCCCGCGCGCAAGTGCACCGACGCCAACGTCTCGTCCCTCCAGGGGACGAGCCAGCTGCTGCAGCGGGTTCTCACCACGAACCGCTGCAGCTGGGGCGACATCGCCCCGTTCGTCCTGGTCGCTGGCCCTGCCAATCTCGGCTGTGGCCCTGGCGCCAACCCCTCTCCCAACGTGCCCGCGCCCGCGAGCCAGCCTTCGGTGGATTCCGCCCTCATCCCAGTCTATCTTCCTTGGGGCGGCGCCGCATACAGGACACTGTCGGCCAAGGCCTACTTCGATCGGTTGTCGGCATTCCTCGTCCGCGCCAAGCGAGCTGCGGATGCAAGGAAGGCTCTGGCGCCCACCGATGAGCGCAAAGACGACATGGATACCCTCGCCGACGGCTTCAACGCCGGGAGCGACTACGCTCTCGCCCGTGCGAAGGACCTCGGCGACGTCATGGCGCAGAAGCAGATCTTGGCCAACAGGGCACTCCGCGACCGCGGATGCTCGTGGTCAGGCGCTGCCTCCCAGCCGGCCTCCGCGCCCGCGAGCCAGCCTTCGGCCAGACTCGTCTGCCGGGACAACGCCGACAGGAAGGATCTCGCCGCTCTGACGAGCTACCTGTCCGGCGTCAGCCTGGACGCTGCCACCACCGCCCTCATCCAGCCCCTTCTGGTGGAGGCAGCGAGCACCAATGAGTCCGACCTTCGCCTGTACATCGTGTGGTACGTCATCAGCATGCTGCCCCCCGGTAGCGTCGCGTACCTCACCATGAACCCCAAGAAGTACGCCGATACGGAAGGCCTGGCTCACCAGGTCCCTGCCGGTTCGCTTCCGGATGGGGAACCCCGCATCAATGTGAAGCGTAACGGCGCGCCTCGGGTCGACATTACCTCGGCGCCCGACGATCACGTCTACATCATCGACGCGATTCTCTTCGGCCGCTCGCGGTCCGGGCTCGCGCTCGAGGTCAGCCCCTTCCTGGCTGTTGGCGTCTCCAACCCCTCCCGCCAGGCTGACAACGGCCTTGGTGGTTTCTCCGTTGGCGTGAACCGACGGTTCGATTTCGGACGGCGTATCTCTCTCGAGCCCAATGCCTCTCTGGGTTGGGTGCGCGTCGCGGGCGAAAGCTCGCAGCGCCAGGTCGGTGGAGACACCCCCGAAGTCGACCGCAACGCGTTCTGGATCACCGCGGGAACCCGTGTGTACGTCCACCTTGGCCAGACCAAGAAGTGGTCCCTGTACGGCACGGGCAGCGCCATTCTCCGTCCCGGTTGGGGCGGCATGGGCGGCGCTGGCGTCGAGCGCCGCTTCCGCAAGTTCCGTGCTGCGCTCGAAGCGCAGTACGTCTCCATCCCCAACACCGGCATCTCTGCCGGCAAGAGTTGGGGCAAGTCTGTTGGCAACGTCGGGCTCAAGGGTCCGTTCGTCGCCCTTCGGATCGTGTTCTAGCTAGTGGCGGGGGCTCCTGGGCATCAGGCTTGGGAGCCCCCGCCAAATGTAGTACCACAACGAAACGCGACACAGCGCTCAGGCTAAGGAGGCCAAAATGCGCATGAAGCAGTTCGGGACCCTCGCGTCCCTCGTGTCCTTCGTCATCTTCGCCGCCGCAGCGTGCGACGGCAACAGCCCGACCGAGTACAACCCCACCCTGAACGTCGGCATCCAGCTGGCGGTCGGGTGCACCCTCGCCGACGGGGAAGCCGTCCCCTCGGTCGAGTGCAACGTCAACGGTTCGTACATCAAGGCCGACGGCGACACCCAGGCCGTCTCCGTCACGAAGTCGGCGGAAGTCGATGCGTCGATGACCTTCGACTCCGTCAACGACGGCCTCGCCCCGGGCTCGTTCAACGTCAACTGCCACAGCCTGACCGCGGGCTTCGTCATCGAGAATCCGGTGAACACCGTGACCATCGGTGACAAGGACCCCGCCTCGCTCACGCTGTACGTGAAGCGCGACTCCATCGTCATCAGCGACCCCGACAAGTGCGAAGCCACCCTCACCGTCAAGGACGAGAGCGGCAACGCGCTCGAGGGCGTCCAGTGCATGGACTTCGGAACCGGCGGCGTCATCAACTCCGACTCCGACGGCGCGTGCAAGTTCACCGGCCTCAGCTGCGGTGACAGAACCTTCACCGTCAGCGAGGACGGCTTCGCTTCCCAGAGCTGGCAGACCATCCTGGTCGCCAACTCTCCCGCGAGCCACGAGTTCGTCCTCGTGGCCGAGACCACCCAGACCGACGGCGGCGTGCAGGATGACGCCGGCCAGACGGACGGCGGAGTCCAGGATGACGCCGGCCAGAGCGACGCACCGCCCCAGGACGACGCCGGGCAGACGGACGGCAGCAACAGCGACGCGCCCACCCCGGGCACCATCGTCTTCAAGTGCGTCAAGGCTGGTAGCTCCCCGCTCCAGCCCCTGCGGTGCACAGTCACCGAGGTCAACCTCGTGCCGAACAAGACCTGTACGGGCAACGCAACGTACGGCGTATGTGCGATCGACGGGCTACCGTTCTCGGTCAGCCTGCGGTTCCTCGCCACGTACAGCAACTGCGCGGTCGCCAGCTGGCCCGTCAGCGAACCGAAGCTCAACGACGCGGGCGTCTACGATCCGCTCCCGGTCATCATCGATCCGGGCGAGCCGCGTGAGCCTCACGAGTTCGCGCTCAGCTGTCCGTAGCGCGCGCTCACCTACCTACTAGTACATGCCATGCTTCTGTCTTCTCTCCGCCACCTGCGGATGAGTGAGGCAAGGCTCCTACCCACCTGTCCCGAAGTCTTCCAAGACTGTCGGGGCAATCCTCAGGACACCAGAAATTCTGATGTATTGAGGATTGTTACCACGGATTTACAGGATTTATAGGATAACGACCTTAAATGATTTAAGGTTTTTTGGTGTATATATAATATGGTATAGAAAAATTAATCAAAAAGACTTGGTTTGTTTTTTTGTTTTTGTTTGTTTTTACCCCCTCCGCACTTCGTGTCGGCTCCCCCTTATGTAAGGGGAGAGCTTAACCCCCTCCGTCACACCTTCGCCCAGGCTTCGGTGTGTCGGCTCCCCCTTAACTCAGGGGGAGAATTTTTTGTTTTTTGTTTTTGAATCCCCAACCCCCTCTGTCTCCCCCTTTTCAGGGGGAGTATTTGTATTTTTGTTTTTTTGTAATTCTGTATAACTGAAATCCCCCGGCCTTGGATAAGGCGGGGGTCAGGGGGCGGTGAATTACCGCACCCTTTATTCAAAAATTGCTCAATTAATTTATTTTTAAAAAATACTATTGACAACTAGTCAAACTTTATATACATTATCTTCCAATACCTTAATATTTTTATGGTTCCGGGTTAAAATTTAACCCACATATATAATAAGGTATTCAAACAAAACAAATGCACCAAAAATTGTTGTATTTGTTTTGTTTGAAATTTTTAAATCATTAAACCATCAATATGCAAAGGATTCTCAAATTTATCGCAAAATTTACTTCAATAGCTTTGATCGCAGGCTTAATTCTGCCGTTTACAAGCAGTGTGAACGCAGAGGAATACGGCACTTTAAATGTGAACGTGTCTCCTGCTATTGGGAAGTATGTGGTAATAGATGAACTTACCACTAATCCCGTATCAAGCGAGACTACAGGACCCGCGAGCTTTACGCTCCCTGCGGGCTTTTATACTGTAGACTTTAAAGACATCGGTGACCCATGGGAAACACCTGCTGACCAAAGCATACAGCTTGATGCGGGGAGTGCAGTGACTGTAACAGGTTTCTATGAGATAAAAGGAAATGTATACGGAGATCTTTATGTAAATGTAACACCTGAAAGCGGAAAATATGTAGTTATAGATGAGCTTTCCGGCAATCCTATATCAAGCGAGACTGTAGGAGACGCGAGCTTTACGCTCCCTGCGGGCTTTTACACTGTAGACTTTAAAGACATCGGAGGCTCATGGATTACACCTGCTGACCAAAGCATAGAGCTTGAGGCCGGCCATTCAGTAACTGTTGATGGTATTTATACCACAGCGCCAACGACAGGCACTGTAAATATAGTTGTGCAGGATAACAACAGCCAGCCAATAACCGATGGTAGCTGGATACTGTATAGCTGCACTGATGTTAACAATATTAATTCATGCACTGTTCCTTACGCATCTGGCACCTCTACAACCCCATTAACTAATGTGCCTGTGGGAATTTACGGTCTGAAACTTACAGTTACACAGGGATATTCCGGAGCAGTTGTACTAAGCCTTAATCCTCAGGCCTTAGTTGCCGGAGGCACGCTTACTTTCACCGCGCAGTACACAATCGCCGCGAACGCGGGAATGGTGGAAGTTTATCAGTTGGCCGCTAACGGTGTATTAAGATTATATGGCCCTACACCTGCCACAATTTCTAACGCTATATATAAAGAACCTTCATCTCTTCCAGGTGTATACAAACTGGCTGTTTCTTCTATGCCGGCAGGAGGCCAGTATGTGATCGATTATGTAACTAATGGTAACGGACAAGTGATTTCCGCCCCATACACACAGACTTTGGTTGCTGGCGGAAAAATCGTGTTTAATGTTAAATATAAACTTATCGGAGAGAAAGGCACAGTTGTTGTAAACCAAAACAGGCCAGACGGGTCAGTACAATTAGACGGACCTACTTCAGCCTTAATCACAGCAACAACATATATCAACAGCAATTCTGGAGTCGGGAATTATCTTTTGGATATGCTAACTCCGCCTACCGGATTTGTTTTGGATAAAGTAACCGATGGAACAGGAGCCACACTTACCTCACCTTACAATCAGACTTTAGCAAGCGGTGCCACTATTACCTATAATATATTATATAAGTTTAACGGTGATACTGGCACAGTTACAGTTAATCAGACAGGCGGTATTGGCACAGTAGGCCTAAGCGGCCCAAGCTATGCCATGGTTACAACCGCGACTTACACGGATGCAGGCGCAGGCGTTGGCACATATACTCTTACAGGAATAAATCCTCCAGCTGGTTTTGTGCTGGACAGAGTGACCGATGGCACAGGCGCTACGCTGACTTTACCTTATTCACAGACATTGGCATCAGGCGCTACAGCTACTTACAACGTCGCATATAGAGCTATCGGAGATACAGGAACTGTTACAGTAAATCAGACAGGCGCGGTTGGGTCGCTTGATCTAGTCGGTCCAAGTCCCGCAACGGTTACAACTGCCACATACACAAACAGCTTAGCCGGAGTCGGAACCTACACACTTTCAGGAATAACTCCCCCAGCTGGTTTTGTGCTGGACAGAGTAACTGACGGCACAGGCTCAAATGTTGCTGCGCCATACACACAGATGCTGGCTAAGAATGCCACAATAACATACAACGTTATTTATGCACCTATCGGCGATACCGGCACTGTTAACGTTAATCAGACAGGAGCTGTCGGCTCACTTCAGTTAAACGGCCCGACACCTGCTTTGGTAACTACCGCCACTTACACAAACGCCACTTCAGGCGTAGGCACATACACACTTACAGGCATCACTCCTCCAGCTGGATACGTAGTTGATATTGTCACAGATGGAACAGGCGCGACTTTAACCGCTCCTTACTTACAAATTCTAGCTAAAAACGCTACTATTACTTACACCGTAGCCTACATTGCTATTGTAAACACAGGGACAGTTAATGTTAACCAGACGGGTGCAGTCGGGTCAGTTGACCTGGTCGGCCCAAGCCCTGCAACAGTAACTACAGCCACTTATACTAACGCTGTTGCGGGTGTGGGTTCATATACCCTTGCAAACATAACACCGCCAGCGGGTTTTGCGCTGAGCGGAGTAACTGATGGGGTTGGCGCGACTCTTACTTCACCTTACACCCAGACACTGGCAACAGGCGCAATAGTGACTTATAACGTCGCTTATGTTGCTATTGTAAACACAGGGACAGTTAATGTTAACCAGACGGGCGCAGTAGGGTCTG
>Ga0315297_10003198_pt1 | contig 10505 bp, 12 predicted proteins | sample YL17G15_0_MG_FD_203628 | JGI IMG/M metagenome (GOLD analysis project Ga0315297, IMG submission 203628) | Sediment microbial communities from Yellowstone Lake, YNP, Wyoming, USA - YL17G15_0 | ecosystem: Environmental > Aquatic > Freshwater > Lake > Sediment | place: USA: Wyoming | collected...
CCGATTCCTGCGGCACCTGCGCTTCCGAGAGCGGTGGCGATTCTTCTGTTTTCTGGATGCACGGCCCAGTTGAGGGCTTTTCCGAGTCCTCCAGCAGCGGAGGTGATTCCTGGGGATGCAACACCGGCTGTCTTTCGGAACTCAAGATAAGCGGCAATCTTGAGCACCTCCAAATCATCGGATGACGTCTTCGAAATGCCCTCTTCCGCTTTCTGTAGGTACTTAGCTGCATTCTCCCCTAGCCATTTCTTCTCAGTGAGCCCAGACTTCAATCCCTTGCCTGCGCCTAGGTAATGAGCACCGAGACCGACACCGAGGCCTTTTAAGGCCCCTCCGGCATAGTCCTTCTGCCCGGTCTGTGGATCCCTCTTCGCCGTGACTGCCCCTGTGAGAGCCCCGGCTGCTGCCAGAGCATGCCCGGGGTTCTTCATCGCATGGCCGGCAATGGTCTGGGCGATGTTGGCCCTCTTGACGAGTAAGGCAGAAGCAAACTTTCCGTAAGAGAAGGGCTGCTGGCCCATCACCTGTCCGCCAACCACCGCCTGCTGTGGTTTGCGACTTAGGGCGTTGGAGGCCATCTCGGTACCCTTGTTGACGGCCGTATTCCTAAGGATGTCCTTTCCCAAGGATTTTAACCCCTGTGACCCCCCGACGGCAGTCGTGGCGGACTGTATAATGCCACCCATCTTCGCCAAAGGCACCTCCATCTGTCTCGGCCGTTGAGCGGGACGGAACAGTTTGCCTGCTGCGCTAGTGGCGGCATCGGTGACAGCACTCTTGGCGACATCACCAGCAAGGGCCTTGGCTCCGCTGCCGACAAGGGCCTTGGCTCCTTGCCCTGCTAATAGCCTTCCGGCCCCTGCAACAAGAGGAGCTATCCAGGCACTCTTTTCGAGCTGGTCACCATGAATGTGAGCAAGCTCTCGACCCATCTGATCGGCCTGGTTGTACTGTGCCTCCATCTCATCGACATGCTTCGTCGGTTCGACGATTCCGGCATCAAGAGAGAGCTCATAGAGTTCTTCAGGAGGAAGCTCATTGATGGCCCTCTGGAGAGTCTCTTCGTCAGAAAGCGCTTGTTGAGACAGTTTGGCAAGCCAGTTGTCCATCACTTCTCTCCTAAAAGACTTGCTGCAAAACGTCCAATGACGGCCCCAGGAACAGCGGAAGAAATAGCTCCCTTGATTGGGTGTTCTCTATACACTTTGGCTAGACCATGGTTGAACTCGGTTAAGCGGTTCCTCACCTTTTTGGTGAAACCAGCACCCTCTTCTCCTACTTCTTGTTGATGACGAACTGCGCCTTCGAGTTCAACCTCTGCCGGACTCTTGCCCTTGTATTTGGTCTTAGGAAGAGAAGTGAGATACGTACTACCTCCAAGAAGTAGAGCTCCAACCGCCGCTCCTAGATTCTTGGGTTGGAGAAGAGTCTCACGGATGCCAGCCATCTTGCCCATGCAAGAGTCTTTCTCCTTCTTCCCTCGCAGCTTTTCGATTAGCTTCTCAATCTTGGGGTTGGCGTAAGGACCAACGAAATATCCCGCATGCTCCGCACCTTTCGTCATGCAGGAGTCTTTCTCCTTCTTCCTCTGGTGCTTACCTAGAGCATAGAAGCCTGCCCCAGTTGCAACAGGCGGAGTGGCCAGACCAGCGAGCCCTCCTATGTCTCTGGCGCGTCTCCCTCCTGGATTCTCTTCACCACCTTGGAGCGCGTCGAATCCGAGCTTCCTCATCGCCGTCTTCACTGCCCCCTCAGAAGCGTGGGCGTGGTGTAGATGCTGATTCATGACCTTAGCGATATCGTGGAACTTACCGGTCATGTGTTTGTGGGAGGGGTGTATCTCTGAGCTCTCTATTACTCCAGTCTCCGGGTTCATGATAATATGCCCGACTCGGCCACTAGAGTGGTGATCTACTAGAGAGTGGTGCTTTCCTTGATGAGGGACGGTCGTGAAGTTGTACCCTCTGCGGCTGTCCCACCCGACTATAGGAGAACCTTCAGGAGTTTTGTAGGTTCTGGGGGAGGTATCTCCCTTGGAGGCTTCGGGCAGACCGGCGATCTTCGCCAGGTCTTCTCGTGAATGACTACGGAACATTCTTCCGACGTCCTCCGTCGGCCCCCGAGCGAAGTCTGAGTGCTCTCCTGCCATCCGGCCGAAGTTCCTGGCATCGAGACGGTTTCTCATGAAGTCGCGGGCCCTGACCGATCTCTTGATGGCAGGAAGCCCTCTCCCAAGAACCATCTCTTGCTGAAGAGCCGTCTCGAGGCCCTTGGGGATGCCCGCCTCCTTCTCGAAGAGCTCCGGCCCCTCGCCCCGTGCGAAGGCGAGCATGGACTCTTCGCCAGGAGACCGGGTTTGAGTCTTCAGGCGAACGAAGTGCTCGGCAGCATCGACATGCTCCTTGTTGAGCTCTCGATCTGTCTTCAGTCCCTCGTAGAAGTCACGGTTCTCCATCATCGGATCCTACGTGTAGAAGAGGACGTACTTGCCACTGTTGTCCGCCACGATGGAGAGAACAGTCGTGACCGAGCTGATGAGGAAGTCAGTCAGCTCCTGTGGAGAATTGAAGATCCTGCACTTTGCGCCGGTTATGAAGGCCATGACGGCATTCTCCTATTGAGCGAGGCCGATGGGAAGCGCTACTGTCTTCCACTAGTCCCAAATAGCATCGGCAGTTCTTGCATTCATGATGTCTGTGAGATGCCGACGAGCATGCCGAGACACTCTAGGCCCTTGCCCATACTGAATTCCTACATTTTGAAGAGCCGGGGCTTCGGCTGGAGCCCTCACATTCTGCATGTACTGCCTTACCGGCGCATACTCAGCCGGAAGAGTAGCTACTCTGTTATGCTCTCGCAAGAGCACCTCCGGGCTACGATGTCCAAATTCCATGGTTCCTAGACCGCTACGAACCTTGATCTCATCCAACTCATGTCCCTCCAAGATAGAGTTCAGCATCTGGTGCTGTTGTGGAGACTGAAGCTTTCCAGGAGCAGCCCCGAGATGTTCACGAAACGCCTGATTTATACCCTGCTGTGCAGGGACAGGACCTCGCAAAATAGCCCCCTGTGGAAGGGCAGTGTTCAATTTCTGCACCATATTCCTATTAGTAGCCTGAATCGGGGCGAGTTGTTCTCTGGCTCCAACTTGGATATGTTGAGGTAGGTCAGATACTGCCTTGTTTTGGGCAGCCTCCATCAAATGCACAGATAGAGGAGACTGTTTGGCATTCGTTAATCCTGCAATTGGCGAACCAGAGGCTGCTGCCGCCCCTCCGGCAATTTGACTTATAGATCTCTTTGGCAACTTGAGAGGCTTGGCCACTTGGAGTACTTTTTTAGCCGCTGCCAGATCGTATGAGATCTTCTCTAGCTCATCACAGAAAGACACCAACTGTTGTGTGTTCATCGTAGACCTCTACGAGCTCCCGAGATTACCGACCACTGTCAAGTACGTAGATCTACCATCCTCCATAAAAACCAGAAGTCCACAGATATTCGCTGTGGAGCCCACCGCCCCAACCACCCTCGATATTCAGAGCGATCTTGAGCTGGGTCTTCTTCTGTTCATACTTGTTCGTGAACATCTGTAGCCACGACTGGATGAGTGGTGTCTTGTCACTGACGCCGACCTGGATGCCGCCGTCAGAGAAGGTCAGGTGGTTTCTAGTCATGAGGAGCCCAACCGACTCCAAAAGAGAGATGACTGTCCCACGAAGCAGGAGATGTTTTGACGGGAAACTGGATAACCCATAGCCAGTCATGGGAGGAGTGGTGTTGAAGTCTTCAAGAGTATCAATGATGGCCCAAGCAATGAGGCGATCTGAGTGCTCCTCCCCCTTGATGAGCCTATTGAGCTCTGGGTAGTCACGCATGAATGCGCGCACCACGCCTACGAACCGCTGTAGAGCGATATCGTTCGACGGGGTTACGGAGTCGTTGATGTCATCCACCGGGTTGTCTCCTACGCTTGCGTTCGAGTTCCTCGGGGGTTTCTTCCTCAGAGACCTTCAAGATTGCCTTTTTGAGCTCCTGTGCCTTCACGGCAGCTAAGGTGATGAGGGGCTTTGTGATCCTCTTTTGCTGCTCCTCGATAGTTAGTTCCCTGCCCCTGTGTTTTTTCGCCCCAATATACCATGCCGGTATCTGACCTATACAAATAAGACCTTGCGTCTCGAGGGCTCGCACCTTTAGGTCCACTAGCTCCGCTGGGAGCTTGATGGACACTCCTGGATCTAGTGTCTTGTTGTAAATGTCGACTTGGACAGGGGTATGGCCTGGCCCGTCCGTGATGTTGGTGACCTCAACAATCAAGAGTCACCTCCTTAGATCAACTTCTTCTTGGCGGGGCTCTTCTTGAAATTTATTCCCTCGGCCGAGTCGCCGGGCACTTCAGTTGCGGTCTCAGTCGGAGCAGCGACTTTTTGGGTGTGCCCGGGCTTCCTATCCTCTGTGAGAGCTTCGGATACGACGACCTTTTCTTCGACAGGAGGCTTCTTCTCAACTTCTGGAGTCTTTGTCTCGACAGGAGGCTTCGTCTCGCCGCCGATGTGCTCGAAGTCAACGATGCCCTTACTCTTCCAGCCCTCGAGCTGATAGCGAACTGCCTCAAAGTGGGCATCATCGAGCTCGATGCTTGCGCCTAGACGAAGACGGAACCCTCCGATAGAGGGCTCGTAGGTGAGCTTAGACGCAAGGCGATGGAGGTGCTGCTTCTCTCTGTCATTCACAGTATTGGTGACTTTCCACATCGATCAGCCCTCCTATACAGTAGAGATGAGAAAGGGGCGCCGGGTTGTCCAGCGCCCCTTTCAGGTTTAGCAAGAAGCAACCCAGTTCTAGAACTGGGAAACGTCTGGGAACTTGAGTCCCTGGTCGACCTTGTTGTTCACTGCGCCGAGCTGGTCCTCGTCAACCGGCATCGCGGCCTCAAAGCCGGTGTCGGGGGCGTTGCCAGCCGTGCCGGGGGCGACGTTGCCCGAGTAGAGCTCGAGCTTCGCGATGGACGCGATGTTGATGACGCACACCGCGATGTCCATCCAGGACTGCCAAGTGATCAGGTTTGCCACCTTGTCGATGTAGAACTTGGTGTTGTTGAGGATGTAGTTCTTGCCCAGGAACTCTGGCGCCGTGAAGGCGTAGATGTTGCCTGGACGGAGGATGTCGGTCTTGATGGTGCGGATGAGCTTGCGACCGAGGAGGACGTTGTACTTGAAGCCGTCCACCATGGTCTCCGACTGCATCTTGTCGCCCATGTCGGTCAAGGTCCACGACAGGATGTCGTCGTAGTCCACTTCCGTCATGATGAACCGCTCACAGCGTAGACGGCTTCCGTCCAGGAGCTTGAAGAGGTTCACGAGATCTGGGCGCAGAAGTGGCCGAATGACGAAATCGTCGGTCGATGCCGTGAGAGCGCCAGCTCCCTTGATGACCCTCTTCTTGACGACTGCGGCATAGCCAGTCTTACGGAGGGCGGTGATGACATTGCCGTTGGCGTCCTTCTGCATCGCCTGGACCGCCGCCTCGATGTGGCGGGTGTACTCACGGTCCTTGACTTCCTGGAGATCCTTCACAGAGTTGTCTTCGATGATCTTGGTGATCGGCATCTCGTAGGCAAGGAGCTCCTGCTCGGTCTTCTCGAACTTCTCCGAGGAGACCGTGAAGAAGGGGACTTCGCAACGAGAGGCGCGAATGAACCGAGCTGTCGGCTGACCACGGAAGGTGATCGCCATGGCGCGGCTCTGGGGCTCGATGTCCACGATCTTGACGAGCGTGTCGTGGTTGACCGACCGCTGGCAGTCGGCGCGAGTCACCGGCTCCGACGGCTGGATCTTGTCGGTATAGCAGACCTCACGAAGACGGTCGCGGATATAGGAAGCGCCGAGCTCGGCAATCTTTTCTTTGCCTTCGCTCGTGTCGAGCTTCTGGTTGAACAAATCGTTCAGGATACGTGCGGGAGCGCTCATGATCTTTCTCCTTCTTCCTTTCGATCAGGACTCGCGTCCCGGTTACGCCGGCACAACGATCTTATAGCCAGTGGTCAAGTAGCGAACCTTGCCGCCACCCGGCATCTTGGTGACCGTGCCAACGACCCAATAGGCTGCGGCCGAGGCCGGCAGCTTGAGGAGACCCTTCTTGTTGACTCCTCCCACATCGACATCTCCAACCACGAGCTCGATACCGATATCGAGGTTGGCGAGATTGACGATCGAGCACTCGGCCTCGTACTGCCCGATGAAGAGCAGAGGGGCCTTGCCGATGGCCTGGGTATCATAACGACCGCGCTCGGCGAAGAGCTGCCAAGAACGGGTCGCCAAGGTACCCGTGCCACGGATGAGTTTGCCTGCCGTGTTGAGCGACAACCACTCACCGTCGAGGACGGGGTTGCTGTTATTCGGGTTGAGGAGCCCTGCGTCCGCCATGTAGAAGTCACGGCGCTGGACAGGTAGGAGCTCCGAGATGAGTGTCAGGTACGGGGCAGTCGACATTTCAATTCTCCTTGATCCTCAGCGGTTGTCCTTAGTCTCCCACGATCCCTGCTTCGAACGCGGATGCCGCATCCGATGGGTTCCCGTGGTGGTCGGAGAGTGCCGCCAGCTTGATTTGCGGTGCGGAGAGCTCGACGGCCTTCTCCATAACGCCGAGATCATCGGACGCCATGAGAGACTCGACCTTTTGGTCGAAGGACATCTCGGGATCGAGATTCTTCTCTTCCATACGAGAAGCGATCTTCTCGACCCTGTCGCGCCTTTCATACTGCGCGACCTTCTCCTTCAGGACTTGGTTCTCCTCCGAGATAGCTCGGAGAGTAGGGCCGACTTGGCTCAGGACCTCGGCCACCTTCGTGCTGCTGAGTTTGTTCATGGTCGTCTCCTGTTCCTAGCCCTTAGTAAGTGCCGCCCATCGGTGCTACTGAAGGGGGTGCGGCAGTTTGCATGGATCCGGCATCAGCCATGTCACCGGAACCCTGTGCCTTCGCAGCGGCCAAAGCCGCCTTCAGCTTGCAGATCCGGCACTCGCCCGTGTTGCCACAAGTGCAGCCATCCGCGCCTGCTCCAGCATCAGCCATTGCACCCATCCCACCGGCAGAAGCTCCCATGCCACCCATTCCACCCATTCCACCCATCTGAGCGGTCTTTTCAGAACCCGTCCTGATCGCTGACTTCATACGACAATATGCACACTCTCCTGTGCTGGTACATTGGCACCCTTCCGAGGCGATCTTCTCGAGAAGGGCCTTAGCCGCTGCGATCTTCACCCCGGCACTGCCGGCGTTACGCAGGTTCTCCTGAAGCTTCGAGTCGGTTCTCTTGGAGAGAGCTGGCTCGTCTAGGACTTCCTTGAGCTGTGTCTTCTGCGGACCTTTGGCGTCACCCTTGGTGTAGCCAATGGCTGCCGCATTGGACGCGATGTACTTGCGTCCCTGGTTTCCGAATCCGCCAGTGGGATCACCGGGCTGCTTTGGACCCTTCTGGGTCGAGTCAGTCACCGTGAGCTCACCACCACCTGGGAGTGGGTCGGCATTACGGGCCGCACTGATGTTCGCCTTCATCACGTCTTCGCCGGCTAGCTTCGAGAGGATGTGCTCCCGAGCAAACTCGGCGGCGGACTTCTTCATACCGTGACGGATACCCTCTTCGGTCCCGATGGCGGCAGCCGCCGTGCCGGCCCGGGCACCGTGAGACGTGAGCGCCTCGCGGAACGCTTCTGGGTGCTCCTTGCGGTGCTTGAAGAGAGTGATGGGGTTGATATTGCCCGCCCGCTTCAGATCGTCGCCATGCACGTACTTGCTCTGACCGCCCTTCATGTACTGGCCGTACCTACTTAGCAAGTCCTTGATTCCGGCGGTCTTAAGGTTGACGAGCGGACCCTTCTCCGGGTAGTTCGCTCCTCCTGGGGCTTTGCCCAGGTTGTTGTCGAGCTGAGTTGAGCCGTCACCAGGATGTGCCCCGTGCATGGGCTTGCCGGCTGTCGAAGCCGCTGCGTCCTCAGTGGCCGGCTTGTCCTTCTTATACTTCTGGACTCCACCGATGGCCTTCGAGACCTCGAGAGCTCCAGGTCCCTTGCCTGCACCTTGAGGTGAACCCTCTTCCGCCAACTTCTTGATGGGTGGCATGGACGGAGGAGGAGTGGGTGGCTTCAGAAGCTTGGCCGCAGCGAGACCAGCATCCGGCTTATCGGCCAAGCGAATAGTGCGAACCATGCTGACCGCACCATCCTTCTCCTCAGTGGCCAACTTCTGGATAGCCTGAGAGAGAACTCCCTGCGCCGGTACCTCAATCTTGTCGATGTTGGCCGCGATGAAGTCGCATGCTGATGCTAGCTTCTCCACGTAGCCTGGATCGACGATCGAGGCCTCCTTTTCATACTCTTCCCTTTCCTCCTTCTCGGAGGGAAGGTGCCCATGCTCCTTCTTTTCTGAGGAGATGAGCTTCTTCACTTTCTCATCCTTGCGAGAATCGTCCGCCGCCAGCTTCTCCGTAGCATTGGCGATGACGCTACGGATCATATCTTGGAGCGGAAGGTTCGAGGCGAGCTTCTTCATCGGCTTTCTCCTGAGCTCATCTTTTCACTGGTGGTGGTGCTTGCGGACCGATCGACGGGGCGGCCTGGGGAGGCGGCGCTATATGTGTAGTCGGCTTCGTAGGCTCGGACGCCGAATTAACCTTCACAGGAGTCATGCCTTGCAAGCCTCCCACTCTGGTCGGATTCAGAGTACCCTTGTGCCCAGATCCAAGGTTCGCAATCTTTGTGAGTTCGTCTGTGAAGCTGCTTAGTAGAGGCGCGAGAAGGCTCACATCACTACTAAACAACTCCGCAGTCTTCTCTGTCCCCATTGCACCCAAAGCCCGATTTACTACTGACCCTGCGGTGGCGCCTAAGAACATGCCTGGCAGTATAGCACTGACCCCGCCACCGTATTTCTTCGCTACCATGGCCCCGGCAAGGGCACCAGCCAGATTGATGCCTGTGCTCTTGAGTATCCTTCTGTCGATGTATTGACGTTGGGCAGGACTCAGCTTGAGCCGGTCCATCTCGACAGATTCTCTATCAGGGCTTTCTCCAAGAGACTCAGAAATATCAGAGAAACTGGCTGTCTTGGACAACCCCCCTGGATCTGCCGTCTTAGCGTCATCTTTGGGAGTGTCGTACTTCTGCTTGGCTTCGTGGCGACCTTGAGGAGTGCCATAATCCTTGGGGGACTTTTTCACGGCATGAGCTTGTTGCGTGGCGCAAGCGAACGCTTCTGATTCAGGCATCGAGGGGTTCTTCGCCTGAATGTGACGTGCTCTGTCGTGAACCCACTTTGGCAAACTTCTCTCCTCAAAAAAAAAACGGAGATCTCCGGGGGAGGGGGGAAGGTGGACTAACCCCCTCCCCCAGAGAGCCCGATGGCCTTATTCGCCTGCGAGCCCGCTCACATCATAACCATTCGCCTGGAGGATTTCCAAGGCGCGGTTATCGAGAGCTTGCCCGAACTGCTCATCCGGAGCCTCTTGTTGTTGCTGCTCAGCAGGGGCTCCTGTGCTAGGGTCGATGCCGTTGGCCTGGAGGATCTCGGCCGCTCGCATCTCAGCGAGCTTCTCAAAGGCAGATGCGTCCTTCTCGAAATGCTTCTTGGCAGAGTACGCGCCGCCTCCTACTGTCGCGGTGGAACCTCCGGCAGTTCCGTAGCCAATGGCACGAGCCGTACGTGGGCTCATCGCCTCCTCTTCCCCGTGGGTACGAGCGACACCTTTGAAAACCTTCTTGCCTAGTCTCTGGGCGCCGGTGTCTACCTTCTTTCCGAGGCTCTTGAACTTGCTGAGAGCCTTAGCAGGGATATCCCTGATTCTGGCGATCTTCTCGAGCTCTTGCGTATAGCTGTGCGCCATCACGCGGCCCAAAAAGTCGGCCTCCTCGAACTTGGCCTGTGCTTCCTTAGCGAGGTACTCCTCAGTTTCCTCTGGAGTAAGCTCTTGCTGCTCTTGCTGCTCTTGCTGCTCTTGATCAGCCTGCTCCTCGTCATTGAGTACTTCGTTTGCGAGTGCCTGGAGCTGTTCCTCGCTGAGGCCGGAGAGATCGACACCCTCATCCTCAGCTAGTTTCTGGAGCAACATGTTCTGCGCAGTCTTCTCAAGATCATCGCCCCCGCCGGTTCCGTAAATGTTCGCAAGCCACTGGTCCATGAGATTCTCCTATTCCTTGGTCAGCCCGAGATAGCCGTCTTCGAGGTGGTTAACACCTCTAGGCCGCCTCCAGCACTGCGCCCGTTAAGGCGAGGGATGCCACGACCTCCTTAGAGGATACATGGAAGTCCCGGTTTGTGTACGCCCCCACCAAGTAGGCGAGCGAGTCGGGGCCGAACACGCTCACAGAAGCGACCTTGTCGATCCCACCGGCGAAGGCCTGTGCCATGCTCCCACCGAACAAGTCGGCCCTGAGCTGGGGATCGATGGTCATATATTGTTGGATCGAGTTGGCCTTCTTCAGAAGAGAACGACGATACCCGTTGTAGGCTGCTG
>Ga0315297_10003199_pt1 | contig 10502 bp, 8 predicted proteins | sample YL17G15_0_MG_FD_203628 | JGI IMG/M metagenome (GOLD analysis project Ga0315297, IMG submission 203628) | Sediment microbial communities from Yellowstone Lake, YNP, Wyoming, USA - YL17G15_0 | ecosystem: Environmental > Aquatic > Freshwater > Lake > Sediment | place: USA: Wyoming | collected...
CCCGGCGGGTCTTCTCCCAGATTGCCAACGACCAACCGATCGTGGCTCCTGTCGCGACGCCCGCTGCCAACGCCGTGCCCGCCGGGCAGATCAGCGTCCGGGTCTTCAACGCAGCTGGCGTGGCCGGGTTGGCGGGGCAGACCAGCAATGCCCTGAAGACCGCCGGTTACGTCATCGCGGCAGCACCGGCGAATGCGCCCGCGTCGGCGGGCGGTCCAGCGACCAAGACCGTCATCAAGTACGACCCCACGCTGGGCACCTCGATGACGACTCTGAAGGTCGCCTTCCCCGACGCGACTTTCGTGGCCACCCAAGGACTGGGCAAGACCTTCGAGATCTACGTCGGGTCGTCGTACAAGGGACTTGGCACAGCCAAGCCGACGACAACGAAGAAGGCCGACCCGCATCTGAACGCGCGCAGCGCCGGCGACAACATCTGCGCCTAGGTAAGTCCGCCTACCCCCGCATTGGCGTGGCTGACTGCCACCAAGATCAACGGTTCCGCGGAACCGCCATTTCTGCGATGAAGGTGCCCCAGGCTGCCTTAGGGGCAGTCCAGGCGCCCCACCGGTGAAGCCAACATCGGCCTCATGCCCGTCGAATTGAGGTCCTGGTGCCTGCTGCGGTCCTCACGGGTGAGGGTTTCCGGCAAGTCGTGACGTCGAGACGGGGTTGGGGGACGCGTGGTTGCGAACACCGGGTTGGGTCTAGGTGTTACTCAGCCCGGGCCGCTCGCTCGGCGCTGATCGCCTCCCGGCGATGAAGTCTGTTGGCTCGGCGAATCTCCGCCTCCCGCCAACGAGCGCGATCGGCGTCCGTTTCGGGCGTGACCTGCGGGATCGGCCTCGGCCGCTCGGCGTCGCCGATGCCCACGAACACGAGGTACGCCGAACCCACATGGTGATCGGCCAGGCTCGCGTCGTCCCACCGCTGGGCCGAAACGCGTACGCCGATCTCCATCGAGGTATGCCCGGTCCAGTTGATCTGGCCTTTGCAGGTGAGCACGTCACCAACGCGGACCGGCTCCAGGAAGACCATCTCGTCCATCGACACGGTGACGGCCTTCCCCCGGGTGTGGCGGGCGGCACAAGCACCGGCAACGTCGTCGACCATCTTCATGATCGAGCCACCATGGACGTTGCCGTGGAGGTTGGCGTCGGTGCTGTCCATGATGCGCGCCAAAGTCACACGCGAGAACGACGTCGGGTTCGGGTCAAGATCCACGCCCGCAGTCAACCATTGGTGACCCGTGAAACCCGTCAGTCACGCAGGTAGCGGCGAGCCATCACGATGCGCTGGACCTGGTTGGTGCCTTCGTAGATCTGGGTGATCTTCGCGTCCCGCATCATCCGCTCGACCGGGAAGTCCTTCGTGTAGCCGTACCCGCCGAGCAGTTGCACGGCGTCGGTCGTGACCTCCATGGCCATGTCAGACGCGTAGCACTTCGCCGCCGCACCGAAGAACGTCAACTCGGGGTCGTTTCGCTCACTCATCGCCGCAGCCTTGTAGACCAACGCGCGCGAAGCCTCGACCTTCATCGCCATGTCGGCGACCATGAACTGCAAGCCCTGGAAGGACGCCACCGGCTTGCCGAACTGCTTGCGCTCCTTGATGTACGCCGACGAGAAGTCCAACGCTCCTTGGGCGATACCTAGTGCTTGTGCGCCGATGGTGATCCGGGTGTGGTCGAGCGTGCGCATCGCGGTCGAGAAACCCGAACCGGGTTCGCCGATGATGCGATCGGCGGGAATCCGGCAGTTGTCGAAGTGCAACTCGCAGGTGGGAGAGCCCTTGATACCCAGCTTCTTCTCCGGCGGGGCGAACGAGAATCCCTCGTCCCCCTTCTCCACCACGAATGCCGAGATTCCCCTCGTGCCCACGTCGGGCTCGGTCACGGCCATGACCGTGTAGTAGTCGGCCACCCCCGCGTTGGAGATCCAGCTCTTCTGGCCGTTGAGCACCCACGCGTCGCCGTCGGCGACGGCTCGGGTCTTCATGGCGCCGGCGTCGCTTCCAGCCTCGCGCTCGGACAAGGCGTACGCGAACATCGCCTCCCCACGCGCCAGCGGCGGCAGGTACTTCGACTTGACGTCTTCGGAGGCTGCCAGCAGAACCGGCATGCTCCCCAACTTGTTGACCGCAGGGATCAGTGAGCTTGATGCGCACACGCGCGCCACTTCTTCGATCACGATGACCGCAGCGAGTGCATCGCCACCGGCACCGCCGTACTCCTCGGGGACGTGGATCGCGTGGAAGTCACTCGCGATCAGCGCGGCGTTGACATCGTGCGGAAACTCGCTCGTCTCGTCGATCTCGGCTGCGCGCGGCGCGATCTTGTCGGTCGCCAGCGCACGAATCGCCTCTCGGAGCATCTCGTGCTCCTCGGAAAGGCGGAACAAATCGAAGTCAGGATTGCCCAACGAGCCCATGGTCGAAGTCTGCCATTACCCTGACTCGACCCGTGATGACCCCCGATCAGCGCTGACTCAGTGCGACAAGGAGATCCATGGCACCGCGCTTGAGCGTGATCGGCACCGGCTACCTCGGCGCCACGCACGCCGCCTGCATGGCCGACCTCGGCTTCGAGGTGCTTGGACTTGACGTCGACGCCGACAAGGTCGCGCGGTTGAACGCGGGCGAGGCGCCGTTCTTCGAGCCCGGGCTCGTCGAAGTGCTCAAACGCGCCCTCGACTCGGGGCGGTTGCGATTCACGACGTCCTTCGCGGAGGCCGCCGAGTTCGCCGACGTGCACTTCCTGTGCGTCGGGACGCCCCAGAAGCACGGCTCCTACGCCGCGGACCTGACCTACGTCGATGCCGCTGTCACGTCGCTGGCTGTCCACCTGAAGAGGCCTTGCCTTGTCGTCGGGAAGTCCACTGTCCCAGTGGGTACAGCCGATCGGCTTGCCGGGCTCCTCACCTCCCTCGCACCTGCTGGAGCCGACGCCGAGCTGGCCTGGAACCCCGAGTTCCTTCGCGAGGGTTTCGCGGTGGAGGACACCGTCACGCCCGATCGTCTCGTTGTCGGCGTACGGTCGGCGAAGGCCGAAGCGACCTTGCGGGAGGTCTACACCCGCCAACTCGACGCCGGTGTGCCGTTCGTCGTCACCGACTTCCCGACCGCTGAGCTGGTCAAGGTCGCCGCGAACTCGTTCCTCGCCACCAAGATCTCCTTCATCAATGCGATGGCCGACGTATGTGAGGTCGCCGGCGGTGACGTGACGATGCTGGCGAAGGCCATCGGCTACGACCCCCGGATCGGCTCCCGCTTCCTGCAGGCCGGCCTCGGCTTCGGGGGTGGCTGCCTCCCGAAGGACATTCGAGCGTTCATGGCCCGCGGTGGCGAGCTCGGCGTCGGTACGGCGTTGGCCTTCCTGCGCGAAGTCGACGAGATCAACATGTCGCGGCGCACCCGAACGGTCGAGCTCGTCCGAGAACTGGTCGGCGGCTCACTGCTCGGCAAGAACATCGCGGTGCTCGGTGCCGCCTTCAAACCCGACAGCGACGACGTCCGTGATTCGCCCGCACTCAACGTCGCAGCGGCACTGCAACTCCAAGGCGCTCAGGTCAAGGTCTTCGACCCGCAAGCGATGGCGAATGCGCGCGCACTGTTCCCGACCTTGGACTATGCCGAGTCGACCGAGGACGCCTGCGACGGCGCCGACCTCCTCCTACTTCTGACGGAGTGGCGCGAATTCCGGGAACTCGATCCGGCTCAAGTCGGAGCCCGGGTGCGCTCGCGGCGCGTTCTCGATGCGCGTAACGCGCTCGACCCGGTCGCCTGGAGAGGTGCCGGCTGGACCTACCGCGGCCTGGGCCGCCCACACGCGTAGGTCTCAACAGGCATAGGTCTTAGCAGGCATAGCGCTCAACAGGCCCAGGTCTCAGCAGGCATCGGTCTTAGCAGGCATAGCGCTCAGGCGAAGCCGGTGCCTGGGCCGGACAGCTTGCGGCGCAGGGCTTCTCCCTTGGTCTTGGCCGTGGCGTTCAACTCGGTCCGAAAGTCGACCAATGCCGCGCGCAACCGGGCCGCTTCGTCGCCGGCACCGGATCCCAGGATTCGCACAGCCAGCAGGCCGGCGTTGCGTGCGTTGCCCACTGCGACCGTGGCAACCGGAACACCCGCGGGCATCTGGACGATGGACAGCAGTGAATCCATCCCGTCGAGGTTGTCCAACGGCACCGGGACTCCGATCACCGGCAATTCGGTCAACGACGCCACCATGCCGGGCAAATGTGCGGCTCCACCGGCGCCCGCGATGATCACGCGCAGCCCGCGAGACGATGCCGACTCTGCGTACGCCACCATCTCGTGCGGCATGCGATGCGCGGAGACGACGTCCACTTCGTAGACCAGGTCGAATTCATCCAGGGCCAAGGCGGCCGCTTCCATCGTGGGCCAATCCGAGTCGCTGCCCATGATGATGCCGACGACGGGTCCAGCCGTTGCTTCACTCATCGATGACTCCGGTCAGGTAGTCGGCCGCATGATGCGCTCGGTCCAACAGTGACGCAAGGTCGTCGCCCACGACAGTCACGTGCCCGATCTTTCGCCCAGGGCGTACCGACTTGCCGTACATGTGAATCCGCAACCCCGGGTCGCGGGCCATGCAGTGCAGGTAGGCCGGATACATGTCCGGCTGGTCACCGCCCAAGACGTTCACCATGACGGCGTACGGCGCGATCGCCGCCGGTGAGCCCAGGGGCAGATCCAACACCGCTCGTAGGTGGTTCTCGAACTGACTGGTGACTGCCCCGTCCATGCTCCAGTGACCGGAGTTGTGCGGGCGCATGGCCAACTCGTTGACGAGAACCCCGTCGTCGGTGTCGAACAACTCCACGGCCAACATCCCGGTCACGCCGAGAACCCCCGCTATGCGAAGGGCGATCTCTTGCGCCGAAGTCGCGTGCTCGTCGGCAAGTCCCGGCGCCGGGGCGACAACCTCGGTGCAGATCCCATCGGTCTGAAGCGTTCGTACGACGGGATAGGCGACCGCCTGCCCTTGCGGCGAGCGAGCGACTTGGGCAGCGAGTTCGCGCGTGAACGGCACGAACTGCTCGACGAGCCACCTCGCTCCCTCGGCCAGCTGGGTGGTCTCCAACACTGCCTGTGCTTCCACGAGATCTTCGACGATCCAGACTCCGCGTCCGTCGTAGCCTCCCCTCGAGACCTTCAACACGACCGGCCAACCGCACTCGACAGCGAATTCAGCCACGTCCTCCCCGTTCGAAACGGCCCGCCAGTTCGGACAGGGAATCCCCGCGGCGGTCAACGCCTCCCGCATGACGATCTTGTCCTGGGCATGGACGAGGGCGCTCGGCCCCGGTCGTACCGACACTCCGCGCGCAACGAGTTCGTCCAGGTACGCGGGTGGCACGTGCTCATGGTCGAAGGTGATCACGTCGCAGCCCTCGCTGAAAGTCAGCAGCGCGTCGTGATCATCGTGACGGCCGATCCGGACGTCCGGAATCACCTGCGCGGCGCTCTCGTCGGGGGACATCGCCAGCACCCGCAGGTGAATGCCGAGCTCAGCCGCCGGTCCAGCCATCATGCGGGCCAGTTGTCCGCCTCCCACCACACCGACCGTCGGATAGCCCCCCCGTGGAAGGGGTGTGGTGATCGACACGGGAGTGACCCTACCGAGCGGCGATCAACCTCGGGGTAGCCCGAGTTCGCGCGCGATCACCATCCGCTGAACCTCGCTCGTACCTTCACCGATCTCGAGCACCTTGGCATCGCGATAGAAGCGACCTACGGGGAAGTCGAGCATGAATCCGTATCCCCCGTGCACCTGGGTGGCATACCGGGCGTTGTCCATGGCCGCATTGGAGGCGTGCAGCTTTGCGATCGCTGCCGCGCGCTTGAACGGTTCGCCGCGACCCATGCGATCAGCGGCATCCAGCCACGCCAACCGTGCGGTCTGTGCCCGCAACTCCATGTCCGCGATCAAGAAGGCGATCGCCTGGTACGAACCGATCGGCGCTCCGAAGGCGACCCGCTCCTGGGAGTACTTCACCGATTCATCGACGCACCCCTGGGCGAGTCCGGTCGAGAGCGCGGCGATCGCGATGCGGCCTTCGTCGAGAATCTCAAGGAACTGCGCGTATCCGCGTCCACGTTCGCCCACCACATTCGCAGCCGGCACGCGTACGTCGTCGAATGCCAACTCGTGGGTGTCCGACGCGTCCCACCCGACCTTCGCGTACGACGGAGCTACGGCGAGTCCGGGTGTGCCCGCTGGCACGAGGATCGTGGTGATCTCGCGCTTGCCGGAAACGGCGGGACCGGTGACTGCGGTCGCGGTGACAAAGGAGGTGATGTTCGTTCCACTGTTGGTGATGAAGGCTTTCGTCCCGTTGATGACCCATTCCGGACCGTTCGCGCCGTCGATCAACTCTGCCTTCGTCGAAGTGGCGCCCGCATCCGTGCCCCCGCCCGGTTCAGTCAGCCCGAAGGCGCCCAAGGCCTCACCGCGGCACAACGCCGGCAGCCACTCGCGCTTGAGCTCCTCGGAACCGAAGCGGTAGAGCGGCATCGCCCCCAGGCAGACCGCCGCTTCCAGCGTGATCGCCACCGACGAGTCCACCCGGGCCAGTTCCTCGATCGCCACGCAGACGGCGAGGAAGTCCCCGCCCATGCCGCCGTACTCCTCGGGGAAGGGGAGTCCGAACAAGCCGAGTTCGCCCATCCGTTCGATCACCGGGTATGGAAACTCGCCCCGCCGGTAGTAGTCCCCGATGACCGGCGCGACCTCGGACCGGGCGAAGTCGGCGACCACGGAGCGCAAGGCGTCGTGGTCCTGGCTGAGTCGGAAGTCCACGGCATCCTCCGGGTGTGTTTCGGTGCCTCCAGCCTGCCACGCGCGCGGGGTTGACACCGGAGTTCGCGGGTAGACTCCTCGGGTGCCCGTCGACCCCCGCCCCACCGCTGACGAGCGACCCTCGAAGGTGTCGCTCCTACGCAGCGCCTACGGCCAGGTCGATCATCTGGTCCGCGAGATCGCGAAGTTCGGCATCGTCGGCTTGATGGCTTTCGTGATCGATGTTGGATTGTTCAACCTGCTGATGTTCGCCGGCGGCCAGGGTCCGCTCAACAGCAAGCCGCTCACGGCTAAGTGCATTTCGGTCGTCGTGGCCACGACGTTCTCCTACTTCGGCAACAGGCACTGGACCTTCCGCCACCGCGGTCGTACCGGCTTCGCCCGCGAATACGTGCTGTTCTTCGTGCTCAACGGAGTCGCGCTCGTCATCGCATTGGGATGTCTGTGGTTCACTCACTACGCCTTGGGACTCACGAGCGCCTTGGCTGACAACATAAGTGCGAACGTCATCGGTCTCGGACTCGGGACGTTGTTCCGCTTCTGGTCGTACCGCAAGTGGGTGTTCCCGCACGAAGCGGACGACATCGATGAAGGTGCGGTGCTCGAGCGCGACGCAGTTACTCCGATCTAGTCACCAGCACTGTGTCAACTTCGGCACAGTGTCCGCTTCGGCGGGTCGTGCGACGGGTCCCAGAATCGGTTATACCGGGGTGACTCCGTGACGGCGCCGAGAGAACGATCGATCCTTGTTCGCAGCTGCGCTCAGCCGCTGAAGTAGCTCGCCGCGCAACTCATGCGGCATCACCAGAGCGTCGATGACGAGTTCGTCGGCAAGCCGCAGGATATCGATGTCTTGTTCATACTCGTCCCTGCGCGCGGCGATGTATGTCGCCCGCTCGGTCTCGTCGTCAATAGCGGCGATCTTGTTCGCGAAGACTGCGTTGACCGCCGCTTCCGCACCCATGACCGCGATCTTGGCCGTGGGCAACGCAATCGTCGCGTCGGGTTCGAATGCGGGACCGGCCATGGCATAGAGGCCCGCGCCGTACGCCTTGCGCACGACGACACAGAACTTCGGCACGGTGGCCTCGCTGATGGCGCTGATCATCTTGGCGCCGGAACGGATGATGCCCTGCCGCTCCACCATGCTTCCGACCATGAAGCCGGGTACATCGGCGAGGAAGATGAGTGGCACGTTGAAGGAGTCGCAGAGTTGGACGAAGCGAGTGGCCTTGTCGGCGCTGTCGACGAAAAGCACGCCCCCCTTGAACATGGAGTTGTTGGCCACGACACCAACGGTTTGCCCACCCAGACGCGCGAATCCGACAGTCAGTTCCTTCGCCCACAGTGCGTGGATCTCGAAGAACGACTCGCCGTCGACAAGCCCGCGTACGAACCGGCGCATGTCGAAAGCACGACGCTCGTCACTCGGTACCAGCTCGTCGAGATCGATGGACTCGGGCGCAGCAGTTTCGTGCTTCGGCGGTGTCTCTTCCCAGTTGTCGGGCAGATAGGACAGATAGCGGCGCACCGATCCCAGCGCCGAGTCCTCATCGGGGACGAGCGCGTGCCCGACCCCGCTCTGCGTGCAGTGAACTCGTGCGCCCCCCATCTCCTCGAGCGTCGTCTTCTCACCGGTGACCATCTCCACCATTCGATCCGAGCCCAGGTACATCGAGGCATTGCCTTCGACCATGATCACCAGGTCGCAGAAAGCGGGGATGTAGGCACCGCCGGCGGCGCTCGGACCGAACAGCGCACACACCTGCGGGATCGCACCACTGGCTCGGACTTGGTTCCAGAAGATGCGCCCCGCTCCTCGACGACCAGGGAACAACTGGACCTGGTCGGTGATGCGGGCTCCGGCCGAATCCACCAGATACACCATCGGAACACCCGTGGCGTAGGCCCGCTCGATGATGCGGATGATCTTCTCCACGGTTCGCGCACCCCACGACCCGGCCTTCACCGTGGAGTCGTTGGCCATCAGCGCGACGCGTCGCCCGTCGATGCAGGCAGTCCCGGTGATGACACCGTCCGCGGGCAGGTCCCCCGCCCGAACATTGGCCAACTCACCGTCCTCGACGAATGAACCTTCGTCCACGAGCCGGCTGATTCGCTCTCGGGCGAACATCTTGCCCTTCGCGGCATTGGCCTCGTGATACTTGGCGGCACCGCCCAGTTGAACTCGCTCGCGATGCTCACCCAACGACTCTGGCTGGACCATCCGGGGATCCTCCGATCGCGCGTACTACGAGGTCACGAGAACAGAGCCATGGCAACCGATGCCTGCGCGAGCGATGTGACCGCACCCAGCGAGGGTGTGTTGGCGTCACCATAGATCTCGAGCAGGTACGACGTCCCGGTTCTGGTCGTACCACCGACCATCAGGATCTGGGTGCACGACTCACCGGCGATGAGTTCGACCTCGCGCGGATCAGCCTCGGGATCGTCGATGGACAGGTAGACACCGCGGCCGGATAGTGCAGTCTGGGTTTGGGGGAAGTCATCGACGGCGAAGAACCCGGGGTCGGCGGCCGGATACTGAGCGTCATCCGGCACATCGTCCGGCCGACGAACGACACCGCCCTCACGAGTGAGAATCCGATCAGAGGTGGCGGAGCGCTCCGACACAAACCACGACACGCCTTGTGCCGCAGTCGTCAGAACGTCGGCGGCACAGGCGATCCGCTTGACCATATCGTGGGTCTGACACATCGCGAGTGCATCCACGATGCCGTTCAGGATGCCAGCGATGTCATGGTCGTCTCGGCCTCGAAACGTGCGGCGATCCCTATGCGGTGGAGCGAACTCCTCGATGGAGAGGAAGTCCGTCGCGAAGACCGGCGTCGTGAATCCGCCTCGCTTCGCGCGATACTGGGCCGCATCAGCAAGTCGAAAGAATGACAACGACGAACGAACGTCGCCCGACATGTCGGCCGTCGTCGCAACCCCGCAGGCGATTCCTTCCCCCAGAACGCGGTCCGCTCGCGTGCAGAGGTCAGTTGCGAGAGCAGCGACCGTCTCCGGGGCGACCCGTTCGAGCAGGATGCAGAACTCGTCACCTCCGATGCGTCCGGCGACTGCGCCGGGCCAGAGGGCCATCGATTGGGTGAGCACGCGACCGAGCAACTTCAAGGCAGCGTCACCTGCGTCGTGACCGTGCTCATCATTGAGCCTCTTGAGGCCATTCAGATCAACCGCGATCATCGCTGTGACCAAGCCTTCGGGGTCATCCATGGCCAGGGCGGCGTCAACTCGGTCGGTGAACGCACGCCGGTTGGCCAGCCCGGTCAGAGGGTCCGTGTAAGCCAGGTGCTGAACATGCGCGACGTGCTCGGCCTGACCAATCGCCGCTGACACCTGGGACGCCACGGCCACCGCAAAATCGAACTCGGCAGCTCTGAATGGTTCCTCCTCGTCACTTCGGGTGGCGTACAACTCCCCCCACACCCGACCGTCGAGAAACACCGGCACGCCCAGCGCCGATTGCTTGCCCAATCGGGCCACCAAAGCTGCCGCAGCGGGGTGCGCCGGCAGGACGGTTTCATCCAGGTCGGCGATGTACGGCAGACCGGAGAGCATCGCCTCCTGCTCGAGCGGGTAGTCGTTGAGGAGGTACACCTCGTCCTGTGGAAACGTCACCTCGCCGGGGCCCAACTCACCCACGTTGACCAGTGTG
>Ga0315297_10003200_pt1 | contig 10502 bp, 8 predicted proteins | sample YL17G15_0_MG_FD_203628 | JGI IMG/M metagenome (GOLD analysis project Ga0315297, IMG submission 203628) | Sediment microbial communities from Yellowstone Lake, YNP, Wyoming, USA - YL17G15_0 | ecosystem: Environmental > Aquatic > Freshwater > Lake > Sediment | place: USA: Wyoming | collected...
AGCAAAAACTAAAACTTTTCCTGGCTAAAACCCAGGTTGATGAGTTCAATTACAAGTTACGTTAAACGTATGAGTGTCCACGATGTCCTGGCACGAAAATCCGTCCACGATGTCGTGGCACTCAACAGGTAGCTTGTACAGCGTGTAATAAAGCGAGGAAAGCTTATGAACGGTCGCTTTTGTGAGCGCGTGAAGAGGGTCGCGAGATTTCTCAGTGAGGTGAGGGTGAGACTCATCTATTGGCCGGCATGCAGGCTCTCCATAGACCACGCTGCTGCTGAGGAAAAGAAAATGTTTGACATGACTCGCGGATGCAGCTTCCAAGACGTTAATATACCCGCCAACATCGATTTTAAAGGCATCTGCCGGCCTGGAGGGAAAAGACCAGGCTAAATGGTAAACCACATCCACGCCTTTCATCGCGGAATGAACCATTTCCAGGTCTTGAGTGTCCCCTGTCACTATTTCCAGTTTAGGATGGCCCTTTAATGTCTCCAATTCACCGATGACCCTGTCGAGAACTCTAACCTCAGAGCCTCTGTTAAGCAGCGATTCAACAAGGTAACTCCCGACAAACCCGGCTCCACCGGTTACCAAGAATTTCATCTCAACCTCCCATGAACGCATGGTGCCTGCAATATCATGAAAAGCGTGGGACAGGCGCCTTGTCTGTCAGACAAACCGGGGGTTTCCGGCGCGGCAGTCATATCCGCCGGCATATCCGTCATGATTTTATGAGGTTTAGCCCTTCCCCAGCTTGATGGCACACAACTCACCACACATGGTGCACCCCTCTTCCTTGGCCGTCTCGCTTTTCTCAAGTAATCTCCCGGCCTTCTCCTGGTCTATGGCTGTAGAAATCTGTCCCTGCCAGTTGATAGCCTTTCTGTACCCGGCCATCATGACGTCCAGTTCCAGGGCGCCGGGCAATCCTTTGGCAATATCAGCGATATGAGCGGCAATGCGTGAAGCCATGATCCCTTCCCGCACATCCTGGATGCTGGGCAGGCGGAGGTGTTCGGAAGGCGTCACATAGCAGAGAAAATCGGCCCCGGCGGCGCCGGCAATGGCCCCGCCGATAGCCGCGGTGATATGATCGTAACCGGGGGCGATGTCCGTGGGCAAAGGCCCCAGAACGTAAAAGGGCGCCCCGCTGCAGAGACTCTTTTCCAGCTGGACGTTCGCCTGGATATCTTTGATGGGTACATGGCCCGGCCCTTCGATCATCACCTGCACGCCCTTATCTCTCGCCCTTTTACAGAGCTCTCCCAGGAGGATGAGTTCCTGCACCTGACCCCGGTCGGTGGCATCGGCAATGCACCCCGGTCGCAGACCGTCGCCCAAGCTTAAAACCATATCGTATCGGTGGGCAATTTCCAGCAACCGGTCATAATATTCGTAGAGGGGATTTTCCTTTTCATTGCATCTCATCCAGTTGGCCGTAATGGAACCGCCCCGGCTTACAATGCCCAAAATCCTCCCCTGGGCTTCTATGCTGGCGACGCTTCTCCGCGACACCCCGCAATGGACGGTGATGAAATCCACGCCATCCTCGCCATTTTTTTCAATTGCGGCAAAGATGTCATCGGCCGTCATGGCCACAATGGCCTTTTTAGCGGCCAGCATGGCGGCCGCCGCCTGGTATATCGGGACGGTGCCCAGCGCGACGGACGACGCCTTAAGAATCGCCTTTCTGATGGCGCCAAGATCGCCACCCGTGGAAAGATCCATGATCGTATCCGCACCGGCGGCTACGGAAACCTTTACCTTTTCCAACTCCACATCAAGGTCCGTATGGTCGCCGGAGGTTCCGATATTGGCATTGATCTTAGTCCGCAACCCCTTCCCGATGGCAAGGGGTGAAATAGCGGTATGCCTGTTGTTGCGAACTACCACAATATTGCCCTCGGCCACACCTTTCCTGATAAATTCCGGGGACACCCGCTCCTTTTCTGCGCATATCTTCATCTCTTCCGTTATCCGGCCGTTTCTTGCTTCTTCCAGTTGTGTCATTTCCATCCTCCTTGCATGTTTTCCGACGGGACCAGTAGACCTGCACCTGCCGCCAGTTTTACCGGCCCTTGCATCAGCGGGAAACAAGGTCTCCCCCTGAACAAAAAAGGGCCACCCTTTTTCTGAAGGATATGGCCCCCGCATAAGTTAAGATGTCAGCTGCCAATCCCTACGCTGGCATTACCCAGATCAGGTTCAAAGGGTCTCTTCTCAGCCCCTACGGGCACCCCCTGTTTTCTGTCCCAAGTTTACTGTTATATTTTTCTAAAATCAAGTACTTTTTATCAGACCGAATTGCCTCAAATAAAATGTTACTGAATGGTCGAAAAATCCTGCACGGCTTACCGTGCGAAGGAGCCCATGGATACCGGCCGGAAAGAAGGATTTCCTTGAAATCGGCAAGAAGGTCGAGGCAGCCGAGTTCGTCCAGATGGAGGATGGGACCGGTGTCGCATACGATATCCCTGGCTTCCTCAATCATTGCCGTGAAGGCCCCACTCGATGTCGTCGCGGACAAACTTTTGCATCAATTCCGATTGATGGGTGTCGAGAAAACGTCGGATTGCTTCAGAAAAAACATCCTTCTCGTCGCGAAACCATCCCTCGTTCACAAGGGCCACGGCCTTGTTTATAGAGCTTCGGGCACTTCTGTCTGAACGGTCTTCATAATGCGACTCCTGATAAATTTCATTCAATCTGTGGCATACTATACATCACCTCTGAACAATTCACAATACATGCGATGATTTCCTTCTCGGGTTTAAAATGCAAACCGCCGCTCACTGCCGGAAAAGGTGTGAGAGGCTAATGTTGAGACCCTTCAGACGGGAAGATCGGCACGTTTCATCCTCACGCAGAAGAGCCGCTTTTTTGCGTCTTGGCCGCAATATCTTCAAATTGGCTGATCTTAACGGACCCATCGGGAAATTTCGCGACACTTTCCAGATCTCCCCCCGCGTTCAGGTGAATTTTAAAAGTCTGATGATGAGTTCATTCCCGGAGCGATAGGGAATAAACAGTCTTTCCCTCGCCCTGGTGACTGCCACATAGAACAGCTTCCGAATCTGTTCTTCGGTCCAGCGACTGCTCGGCGCCAACCAGTCCAGGCCCAGGAGGAAAACGCACGCATAGTCGAATCCCTTCACGCTGTGGATAGTGGAGATCGTCACGCTTTCCGTGGTGACGTCATAGGATCTCTTGGCCCGGTAGTCTTCCGAGATCCAGTTGTGCAGGAGGCCCCTTTTGTCCAGCGCTTTCCCGATGAGGAGGGGCAAATTCATGCCGGGGTCATACTCCGGGGTCTTCATGGCATAGATCACCGCCATTTCCGAGAGGGGATAGCCTTCTTCCGCCGAAAGATGCCGGATTGTCTCGGCCACCCAGGAGGCAATGGCCCCGTAATCGGGGAAAGCCCTGATGTCGGGAGGCGCGCCATGAGGCGCTTCAAAGGTTTCCGGAAACAGCCGCCATAGCGCCATCTGATAGGGGACGCTTTTCAGATGAAGGCAATGGCTGCCACTGTGAGAAAATCACTGTTCTTTATTGCTAGTCAGTGAGTGAGGCCGATGCGTTTGTATAGAAGCTTTCCTTCGGTAATGCGCAGCTGCAGTCGATGGAATCTGGATATCATCATTATCATTTTTCTCGGCGGCTCGTCGGACGCTACTATGAGCCGAAACCGAGGAGGTTGACAATCCCCAGTTTCTCCCGGCAGGCATGGCACAGGTTACGACCATCTTGAATACCCGGATTGTTGCCGCCCATGGTCTCCAGAAAAATCTCCCCAAGGACCTCGACTGGACTGGCCGTGGTAACCACCTCGTCTTCAAATTCCTGAAAACAGTTTTGGCAGATCTTCATTTGCGCTATGATTCGCAGAGGGGGAACTTTTTGTTGCTCATCTGCTTACAAAGTACCCGCCGCTCTTCCTGGGCCCGGAAAAGACGATCTCTCCCTGCTCCTTCAATTTCTTTAACCAGCGTTCGATGGTTCTTTGAGGGATATCCAGGGCGGTGGTGATCTCCGTGACATTCCTGCCGGGAGTATTCCTGATGTACTCGGCAAGACGGTCTATCCCTTCCATTATACCGCCATCTTTTCCGCCACTCATACCGCCATTTACACCGCCATTTATACCGCCACCTTTCCCCTCACTGGCGGGACGCCGGGCAAACTTCACGACAAAAGCGCCAGTCATTTCTTTCAGTTCCGGCTTGGGATTGCCGTTCATGGCGCACCCCTCCACCATCCGCTGAAACCCCGTCCCCCAGCCTTCGATAAAGCCGATGTCGTGGAATATTTTCGCCAGCCCCCTGTTTCGCGGGATGGAGCGGTTTTCCGCAAGCAGGCTTTTGATGTTCAGCTCCTTGGGAAGAAGTCCCGGACTCCAGATCTCCAGGCGGTCGTCGAAGATACGGATCTGGATGTTGCCGGGGTCCGTATAATCCCGGTGGACGATTGCATTCACGACGGCCTCGCGCAACGCCTCCAGCGGATAATCCCATTTCTCGTCGCGGGCGGGTTTGGCGCCGATGCCCACGCCCATGCTGATATGCCTCTGGATAAAATCGAGGACCTCGTTAACCGCTACGATCAGGTTCCCCTTGAAATCCTTCATGTCCAGGAAATGGACCATCGTCTTCCCCTTGAAGCGGGCGCCTTTGATCACGGCGCTGGGGATCAGGTCGTTTTTCTTGGCAAAACATAGGTAACCGGCGTTCGTGAGCTTTCCTTTTCTCAAAACCATCAGCTTCTCGATGATGCGTCTTTCCGGGATTTTCCCGAAGTGAAAGACCGTTTCGTTCAGACGGTGGATCGCGTTCACATCCAGATCAAGGGTCTTGAAATCCTGTGAGAGCACCCGCTGATCGAAATCAGGCAGCGTGTAACGTTTGACCAAGTCGCGAATCTCGGTTGCCGACAGCTTCTGATTGGCCTTCCCAACCCGGACATAGGCCTTCTCAAAGGCAAAAACCGGCTTGTTGTCCGACTCGGGGATCTCCAGCTCCACGATCTCACCGGGGCCGAAGGTCTTGACGTTGATCGAGGGATAGAGGATCGGGTCCGTGTGCATCTTGATCTTGTTGGCCATCTCCTCCAGGGTGTCCTTGCCTATGCTCAAGCCCGTCGGATTTCCCTGATCATCCAGGCCGACGACGACTTTCCCGCCTTTTTTGTTCGCGAAGGCGGACAGGGAAATGATGATCTCCTTCCAGGCAGCAAAGGAGGATTTCTTCTCCAGGGTTCCTGGGCCTCCCGGCTCCATTGCTCCAGCCTGCACTCTTCGGGTTTATCCGCCTCCAGGCGGGACTGGTGCAACAGGAGGTACAGAAGGACGAAATCGGGGTAGATCTCGCCCTCCATCAAGGCTTCCAGATCGAAATCGACGTAGGCCTGGCGGGTCAGGCTGATGTTGTCACGCAAGATCCGGAGACGGTGGCCGTTGGAGACGACGCCCCAGAGGTGATTCTCGGAGCGGTTGAGAAACTCCTGAACGAGGCTGTGGGGGCTGAGACGCGCGGTCCCGGCAACGCCCGGCGTCCGGCGATCCAGGTCCTGGCGGAAGCTGACCAGGTGGATGGGGGTGTGATGCCAGATATGGCTGATCGGGTAGGTGTTGCCCCCAATCTCCTGGGCTTTCGCGGCCAGCAGCCTGCCATAGCCCAGTTCCTGGAACAGGATCAGGAGCCAGCGCTCGCGGGTCAATGTGGTTCCGGTGTCCGAATCGGTCAGCTTTTCCGCGGCGGCCCGGAAGGTGCGCCAGGCGCCGAGGCAGCGGAACCAGGCCCGGTTGACGGCCTCGTTGATCTTCTCCGATTTTTCCAGATGATAGGATTCCGGGTCCAGTCCCTCCAGTTTACGGTCCCCCTCGACGATGCGCCGGAGGATCTCCGCCGGAAGCAGGGCGCCTTCGGTTCGTATCGTCGTGAATATGTCGCCGGTTTTTCCTCTCATGGCTGAGTCACGGGCAGATAAACATAAATCCCCAACACATCAGGGGGCAGGTGCGGTTCGACGCGGTATTTCACGCCGCTCATCCGGGCGGCGCTGCGGACGCGCCGGTGGGCGTTCAACAGCTCTTCGCCCCGCCGGTAGGCCTCTTTTTCCAGATACGGCTTCAGATGAGCGAAGCCTTCAATGATCCTCGTCACGAACTGGGCGGCGCGGTCCGGGCTGATGTTCATCGCCGGTTCGGCCAGGATCAGCTTTTCCGCCGCGTCTTCATCCAGCCAAGCGGCCTGCTCCGGCGCTCCGGAAAATCCAAGCAGTCGGCAGTCCTCCGCCAGGAGGGGGTTGTCGATGCCGTTTCGGGTCGTGATGATGTAGTAGCGGAACCGGACGAGGAGCAGGGTCGTCCGGCGCTCGACCCTGTGGGTGTAGATGACGCCGCAGCGCCGGGCGACGCCTTTCAAAAGTGGGTCCAGGGATGCGTTCATCACGTAGGCCGCCAGGGCTTCTACTGTGGGATGGGTGCGGTTCAGATAGGCAACCCCATCCGGGACGGGCATGTCGAAACGACCCTGAAAAGGCTTGCTGTAGAGAAGGGCCTCTTTCAGCGGAGCGGGGGATTCCGTCAGGTCAAATCGATGCGAATCCTTCCGGTCCGTAATCACCGCGCCGTGGGCGACAAACGCGTCCAGGACGAAACGCCGGACATCAGCGCCCAGACCGATCGACGCCTGAACCGCCTGCAGTTCCGCGGCGACCTCGTCCACCTTGATGGTCTCCTGGGCAAAGACGGTCCGGGATCGCTTTTCGCGTGCCGTGGCGTCATCCCACTTGCTGAAAAGTTCCTTGCGTTGCGGTTTGAACATCTCATCGAATCCGGGCAGATAGGCTTGGGCGCTGCCTGTGGCCCTTTCCCGGAGGAGGAGGCCCTCAAAGATCGCCTCGATCACCTGGGCGGTTTCCACGGGGACGGGAACGGAGATGCCCAGGGTTGTCCGGATCGTCTTGTGCTTCCGGATCAGGACGTCCAGGACGATGCCGTCGATCTGGTTGTCCGTCCCGTAGTAGGTGAGGACCCGGATCCTGTCGCGCGGCTGGCCGAAGCGGTCCACGCGGCCCTCCCGCTGCTCGTGGCGGGTGGGGTTCCAGGCGAGATCGTAGTGCATGACGGCGTCGAAGCGCTCCTGGAGGTTGATCCCTTCGCTCAGACAATCGGTGCAGACGAGGACCCGCTTGGGGTTTTCAGCCAGTTGGATGATCCTCTCCTCCCGCTCGGCGTGTGGAAGGGTTCCCGTGACCGCCGCGACGGCTACGTCCGCGGGCAGCGCCTTGCGGAGCTGTCCGGCGATGTACTCCGCCGTGGGGATGAACCGGCAAAATACGATGGGGTTGTAGCCGTCCTTCAGCAATTCTTTGACCAAGGGGATCGCTTTTTTGAGCTTGGCGTCCTTTTCCCCAGCAATTTTGTCCGCTTCCCTTGCCATCGCCAGAAGTCTCCTACGGAGGACCTGATCCGCGTCCGCTGTTTCCTCGGCATCTCCGGGGTCGCTCCCGGGGATGAGGTCCGCCCCTTCTCCGGCATCCTCCAGGTCGATATCCAGGACGGTGCGGCGGCCGATCTCGTCGGCTTCCTCGGGCGTCCCGGCGTCAGCGGATGCGGCGCGGTTTCTCAGGGTGGCCGCGGCGGCCGCAGGACTGCTGGCGAGGGAGCGTAAAAGGGCCAGGGCGGACCACCAGCGGACCCTCTGCCGATAATGACCGCCGGCCTGGTCTTGAACCGTCTCGCGGGCGTAGTCGAGGACACGGTCGAAGAGGCGCCGGTAATCGGAGCCCTCGCCCAAGGCGTAGTTTTCCTCTCGGTCTTCGCGACTCGGGAACGGGGTGTCGGTCTTCATGTAATGGCGGATGTCGGCCCGGCGCCGCTGGACGAAGTGGGCGGCAAGTTTTCGGCGGTAGGGCTCGTTCTGCGGTCCGGCAAGCTCGGACGGCAGATCGGCGAAGGCAGGATCGATAAAAGACAACAGCGACCGGAACGCCTCTTCCTTGCCGCTGTGGGGCGTCGCCGTCACGAGGATCAGGTGGCGGTTCGGATCCTGGGCGATACTGCTGATCAGGCGGTTTCGCTGGTGCCGCCCTCCCCGCTGAACCTCCGCGTAGGCGCAGCCGTGGGCCTCATCGACGATGACCAGCTCCGGACAGGTCCGGATGAACTCGTCGCGGCGGCGGTCGGCCTTGATGTAGTCCAGGGAGACGACGACATGGGGGTAATGATCGAACAGGGACTCGCCGATGCGGAGATGCCTCTCCAGACGGCCGGCGGTTCCCGGTAGGACAAGCTCCGCGGAGATGTGAAACTTGGCGTCCAACTCCGTCTGCCACTGCTCGGCCAGGTGGGGAGGGCACAGGACGGCCAGGCGCGTCGCCTCGCCCCGGTCGAGGAGTTCCCGCACGATCAGCCCCGCCTCGACGGTCTTCCCCACGCCGACGTCGTCAGCGATCAGAAGACGAACCGGGTCCAGCTTCAAAGCCATCAGGAGAGGAACCAACTGATAGGGCCTGGGCTCGACGCCGATTTTGGCAAAGGAACGGAATGGTCCCGCGCTGGAGCGGAAGCCCAGGCGTATGGCGTCCCGCAGGAGGCGGCAGGAGCGGTAATCGCCGATCTCATTCGGCTCGGGAAGGTCGAAACGGGCCGGTTCGACCGGCTCCAGGGAGGTGCAGATCCCGGCGATTTCATCCTCCGTCCCCCCCAGAGGCCGCAGCATCAGAAAATCGTCCTGCGACTCGGGGAGCACCACCCATTCTCTGCTGCGCGTTCGGACCAAAGAACCGACGGCGAATGCCATTCCACATCCTTAGAGTTACATATTGAGATAATCTTTCATGGCCGCCAAGAAGGCTCGACCCTCGTCGATTTTCAGTGAAGCGACGGGTTCGACGATTTTCTCATCGATGTCGTAATCGGCAATCTCCCTGACCTTGCGGGCATTGATGAGCATCCGGTGGAATTTCGGATCGATTCTTCCGGGCTTGGCGAAATGGTAACCGAAGGCGGACTCCACCGCTGAGTGCTTGATGACATCGATCCCTTCAGCCTTCAATACCGCCTGGGCGGCGTAATACATGGCATAATAGATTTTGCTGGCCGCATCCGGCGCGTGCCCGCCCTTCAGTAAATCTTCAGCCACTTCGAGGGCATGTTCGGCCTTGCTGAGATACCTCCGCGCTTCATCCGTCATATGGAAATGCCTTCTTTTTCGACATGCTTGTAAAAGGAAAGACCTTTTTCCGTTGCGCTGCGGAAGCGCGCCTCGGAAAAGACCTTCAATGAAATGACCGGTTTGAAATCATGATCCCACATGACGCCATAGGCGATGTCATCGAGGGCGCCCTCGATTTCCGGCGTCTTCTCATCAACCAGCGCGACCAGATCAAGGTCCGAATCTTCCATACCGCCGCCCCTGGCGCGAGATCCGTAGAGGATGAGTTTTATCACGCGCTTCCGTAGGTCGGCGGATAGCCTACTCTTCAATTCCAGGATGATCTTCCTGTCTTGTTCATTCATGGCTCTTGTCATATCATACCCCTTTAACGTCGCCGAAGATGCCTGGAAAGCGAGAGGCTGTTTCGCGCCAATCGTCCTGATGACGAAAGACGATCACCGTATAACCGAAGTCTTCCAGGCTTTCCCGCTGCCGGGCGTCTCTTTCCGCTCGCTCCGGGTAATCGTGGATCGGCCCGTCCACGTAGATCATAGTCTTTTGGTTATCGTATATGAAATCGGGCCGGGTTTCAAACTTTTGCATGTAAACCTGTGCCCTTTCCGGAAGATTCAGGTGAAGGGCGTCAAGAAAACGGAGCCATTTTCTCTCCAGCTCCGAACCGGCCTGGTCCATCAACCGTTGCAGGTGCTCCGCCCGGGGGATGCCGGTCGGGGATGCAGAAACTTTGGCCTGCAGAAATCCCAAAAGCTGGTCGCGAATGGACTTGCGGTCGATGTGCCGGTGGTCCGTCTGGTTGGTGTAACTGAGTAAGCAGTCGTAGCAGGCGGCTTCGCAGTCCTCTTTGGCCCTGTCGGCCCTTCTGCGATCCTCACCCGTATCCGGATCAAAGTGACAGAGTTCGAGGGCCGTCCTGGCCACTTCGGCGAAGGCGTCCGGTTCATCGACCAGGTGTCTCAGTACGCCGGCGCCGCCCTCGGCCGCTTCATAAAAGAGCAAAACCCGCCGCTCATCTTTTCCGGGCAGGGGATCGACGGCCAGCTCATTGTCCTCAAGTTGGTAGCGGGTCTGAATCGCGTTCTTGAGCGCTGACTGGAGGGAAGCCATCTGATTCAGTTCCGGCTTGCCGACCGACTCGAACAGGAGGCAGTTACGCCGATCCTCGACAAAGGGAATGACCCGGACGGATTTGGCCGTCATCGGATCGTCTTCGTCCTGCTCGATCGCGGCGCTGTTGCTTCCCCAGTAGCCTCTTTCCGTGTCGAGGACAAATCCCGTCTGCCGGTCGCTGCGCTTCCACCCCATATTGATGCGCCAGAT
>Ga0315297_10003201_pt1 | contig 10499 bp, 9 predicted proteins | sample YL17G15_0_MG_FD_203628 | JGI IMG/M metagenome (GOLD analysis project Ga0315297, IMG submission 203628) | Sediment microbial communities from Yellowstone Lake, YNP, Wyoming, USA - YL17G15_0 | ecosystem: Environmental > Aquatic > Freshwater > Lake > Sediment | place: USA: Wyoming | collected...
GGATGAAGAAGATGAGGGGAATGATCCAGGAGAGGATGTTGGTCACCCATTTACTATCGATCTTGCCGGTATATTTCACCTTCTGGGATTCCAGTTCCTTTATCAGATCGGGATCCTCCACCCGGACGGTCTGAAACTTTCGGGCCCCCTTTTCGGTTGTCCACTCGCCGGAGATCGTTTCGAGTGTGATCGTTAATTCCGTGATCCTGCCTGTCCTTAAGGAATCCTTAAATTCGCTATAAGGAATCACATCCTCTGTCCTTCTCTCCATAAAATAATTCTGGATGAGGAGGATGAGGAGGAAGGCAATAACAAAGTACCAGATCGTAAAGTGTGCCTTTTTTAAGACGGGTTTCTTTCCCCCTCGATCCGGAGGTTCTTTGATCCCGAGAAGCCTTCTGAAATCAAAAGGAGGGTTTTGATCTTTTTTCATCTATAGCTCTCCAAAAACTCGCTGGAATATGTCCTCTACATGTTTGAGATGGCCCCTGACATCAAAAGCGTGCTCCAGTTCCTCCCGGTTGAGAAGCCGTTTGATCGTTTCATCCTGAGAGAGAAGGGTTTTGAAATCGGCTCCCTTCTCCCAGACCTGCATGGCGTTGCGCTGGACGACCCCATAGGCCTCTTCTCTGGAAAGGCCTTTTTTGGTGAGAAGGAGAAGGATCGCCTCCGAATGGATAAGCCCCCCCATCTTCTCAAGATTGGCTTTCATATTCTCCGGATAGACGATGAGATTTTCGATGAGGGAGGCGAAGCGGTTGAGCATGTAGTCCGTCAGAATCGTGGCATCGGGACCAATCACCCGTTCGACCGAGGAATGGCTGATATCCCGCTCGTGCCAGAGGGGAATGTTCTCCATGGCCGCGAGGCTATACGACCGGATCAGGCGCGCCAGTCCGGAGAGATTCTCCGCTGAGATGGGATTGCGCTTGTGCGGCATAGCAGAAGATCCCTTCTGCCCTTTTGAAAAGAATTCTTCGGCTTCGAGGACTTCCGTCCGCTGGAGGTGCCTCAACTCCACGGAAAATTTTTCAATCGAGGAGGCGATGATGGCCAGGGTGGTGAAAAATTCCGCATGGTGGTCCCTCTGGACGATCTGCGTGGAGATGGAAGCTGGTTTCAACCCCAATCGCTTACAGACAGTCTCCTCGATCGAGGGCGGGACATGGGCAAAGGTTCCGACAGCCCCTGAAATTTTTCCGACGCTGATTGCCTCCCTGGCCCTCTCCATCCGGAGGAGGTTTCGCTTCATCTCATCATACCAGAGCGCCATCTTGAGGCCGAAGGTGATGGGTTCGGCATGGATCCCATGGGACCGGCCGATCATCAGGGTGTCCTTATATTTGAAGGCTTTCTCCTTTAAGACTGCGAGAAGCCGCTGGATGTCCTGGAGAATGAGGTCAGAGGCCTCTTTGAGCAGGAGGGCGAGAGAGGTGTCGAGAATATCAGAAGAGGTGAGACCGTAGTGGAGATACCGGGAAAGAGGACCGATCGATTCTCCAACATTGGTGAGAAAGGCGATGACATCGTGCTTTGTCACCTTTTCGAGATCATTCACCCGATTGACATTAAACGTGGCCTTTATCTGGATTTCCTTCACTGCCTCCGGAGGAATCTCTCCCATTTCAGCGAGGGCTTCACAAACCGCGAGTTCGATCTGGAGCCAGGTTTCGAATTTTCTTTCTTCAGTCCAGATCCTTGCCATCTCCGGTCGGGTATATCTTGGTATCATTCCTAACTCCTTTTGTTTACCCCGTTAGAAATAATGGACCGCTCGGTTTCGAGTCGTAACGACTGGAATTTCTAACGGGGTTTACTCTATACCCCCATTTTACTGGTTGAAGCAATAAAGTCAACCCTTAGGTCAATTGTAGAGAATCCTTCATGACAGAGCATCATCCTCGAAGAATGAAAATAATCCAGAGGCCCGGGTTAGGGTTACGGCTACGAGGCCCGTTTCGTTTTTCGGTAATGGTTACGTTTAAAAGAATTAAATACGAGAGACGTAGCCTTTAAACATGATACGGGCATCGTTACCGTTGCCGTTAGACGAAGCCCATATTTTTTGAGTAATGCTCCGGATTGAACCATATTGACAATACCAGGGCTCAAATGCATACTAATCTTGTGATTATTATCAAATCTCCCCGCGAGATCGAACAGCTAAAGAAATCAAACACGATTGTGGCGGAAGTCTTCCGGGAACTAAGGAAGATGGTTGTGCCGGGGATGACGACCCGGGAACTTGATCGGATGACAGAGGAGATCATTCTTTCAAAGAGTGCGATTCCGGCTTTCAAGGGTTACCGGAACTACCCTGCCACCCTCTGCGTTTCGATCAATGAGGAGGTGGTTCATGGCATCCCAGGACCAAGGAAGTTAAAGGAAGGGGATATCGTCAGCATTGATGTGGGCGTCAATCTCAATGGTTATTTCGGAGATGCGGCGATCACCCTTCCGGTCGGCGAGGTGGATCAAGGGGCAAAGAGACTTCTGGAGGTGACTGAGAAGGCGCTCCATATCGGGATTGAGATGGCAAGGGTGGGCAATCGCCTCCATGACATCTCCCACGCTATCCAGAAATGGGTCGAGGGGAAAGGGTTTTCAGTGGTAAGGGAATTCGTAGGGCACGGCATCGGCAAAAACCTTCACGAAGAACCGCAGGTCCCGAATTTTGGATCTCCCGGCCAGGGCCCGAGGCTGGAGAAGGGAATGGTCTTTGCCCTGGAACCGATGGTCAACGAGGGATCCTATGAGGTGAGAATCCTCTCCGATGGCTGGACCGTGGTGACCGCCGACGGGAAGCGCTCCGCCCATTTTGAGCATACGATTGCGATCACCGACGGAAAGGCGGAGATTTTGAGCATCCTGTAATTTAGGGAAATGTAGCAATGTAGCGCCCCCATTTATTGGGGGCGAAAAATAAGGAGGCAGTGGCAACTATGTATCGCGTGGCCAAGGACATGGTCGATTTGGTTGGGTACACTCCTTTAGTGAAGATCAACCATATCGTTCCCAACAAAAAGGTGAAGGTCTATGCGAAGCTGGAACGGTATAACCCGGCGGGTTCTGTCAAAGACCGGATTGCGAAGTATATGATCGAATATGGAGAGAGGGAAGGTCTCCTTACAAAAGATAAGATCGTCATCGAACCTACCAGCGGGAATACGGGTATTGCCCTGGCCATGGTCTGCGCTGTGAAGAGATATCGATTGGAACTGGTGATGCCGGAGACAATGAGCATCGAAAGACGAAAGATCATCACTGCTTTTGGAGCGAAGATCATCTTAAGTCCGGGCCCGAAGGGGATGGATGGGGCGATTGATTTGGCCGAAGAGATGGCGCAGGACCCAAAATATTATATGCCCCATCAGTTCGAGAATAAGTATAATGTGCTCGCCCATTATGAGACAACGGGCGAAGAGATCTGGAAAGCGACCAAAGGGAAGATCAAGATGTTTGTTGCAGGCCTGGGGACAACCGGAACTCTGATGGGTGTCTCCAAGAGACTGAAGGAGTACAATCCGGAAATCAGAATCGTGGGAGTGGAACCCTATCCCAATTCGGCTATTCAGGGGCTGAAGAACCTCAGCTCTCAATATGTCCCCGAGATCTATGATCCAGGCCGGCTGGACGAGAAGATCAATGTGACGGATGAGGATGCCTTCGAGATGGCAAGGGCCCTCACCATCCGCGAGGGAATCTTCTGCGGAATCAGCTCCGGTGCGGCCATGTGGGGGGCCTTGCAGAAGGCAATGGAGTTGGATCGTGGCGTAATGGTCACCGTCTTTCCGGATGGCGGAGAGAAATATGTGAGCACGCCTCTCTACGAACCCGGCAAATGCTTCGAATGTTTACAGAAACATCGAATCCCCACCTGCATGACCGAGGAATATATCACGGCCCTGGAATGCCTGGTGAAAAACGGGAGCTAATTGGATAAAAATGCATAGCGCATGGCGCAAAGTGCATAGCGTTTAATAAACCCATTTACAACTTATACTTAAATTTCCTCAGCAGTTCCTTCCTCCAGGCAATCCCGTCTTCTTTTTCAACCCCTTTTGGAGAGGAACCATCGATGACACCGAGAACCCCTCTCCCTTGATCCGACTGGGCGAGGATCACCTCCACAGGATTGGCTGTGGCGCAGAAGATGTGACAGACCTCCTGGCACATCTTCACGGCATTGAGGACATTGATCGGGAAGGCATCCTTCAAGAGAAGGATAAAGGTATGGCCCGCCCCGATCTTCATAGCGTTCTTCATGGCCGCCTCTTTCAATGCCTCGTCATTTCCTTCTCCTCTGACAAGGCAATGACCAGAGGCCTCACAGAATCCAATGCCAAACTTGGCATTGGGAACGGCTCCCGCCATGATCTCATAAAGGTCTTCAACGGTCTTGATGAAATGGGTTTGACCAAAAATGACATTACATCCTTCCGGGATATCCAGTCGCTCCATCTTCAGCTCCATGGGTTACCTCCTTGATTCTCAATCATTCGGTCATTAAACCTTTTTGGATCTCTCTCCGACGGGTTTAAAGATATCCGTAAGAGGAAGGGTAAGCCCGACCTCAGGCTGGTACCGTAAAAAGCTGGGGATCGGGTATCGGATTCCTCTTTCGTGAGTCTTCGTCAAGCCTTCTATAAGATCGTTGAGGTGTGATGCAGGAATGGCATAAGCCATCTCGTGATCCTGGGCTGTGGCCCAGACACGGTCTCCGTTTCCGGGAAGGACCACTTTGGGAGATTGGTCCAAATAAGCTCCTAAAACCCCCTCAGTGCAAGAGGCCGCCCGGCCGGAAAATGAAGCCGTGATGGGTTGGCCGGACTTCTGAGTGCTTCCATGGATACAGCGCATGAGCTGGGCGGGATTGAGATAGATCAGGACAACATCCGGCTCGATCCTGGTCCACTCCAGGGGAGAATAGACGACCGCCTCACACTGGCCGGGTTTCAGGGTTCTGAAGGACTGGAGGATATGAAGAGCCACCTGGGCATCGGAGGCATAGTTCATCCTTGTGAGAAAGTCAATGGCTCCTTCCTCGCTTGCCGGTTCCCATCCATAGGTATGGCCGGAGATGGCGCATCCTAAGTCCTCACGGGTGAGGGCAATGGTCCAGCCGTATTTTCGGGCAATGGCTTGCGCCTGACAGTGGGCCATTTTGACTTGAAGATCTTTCAAGGGAGTACGGGTTCCTTCCGGGATCTCCCCTTTATCCTTTAAGATCCTGATCGCCACAGGGAAGGTTTCCGTATGGATGTACCGCCTGAGTTCTTTGCCGAATTCTTGCCATGGGTTCACTGGAGATGTTCCTCCTTTCTATTTAATGGAGACGATACGGCCTCCTGTCATTTGAGCGAGGTCGGAAGGGGTGAGCCTGAATACGGCATTGGGGCTGCCGGCGGCGGCCCAGATTTCCTCGTATTGCAAAAGGTCCTCATCGATAAAGATTTCGATCTTCTCGAGGTGACCCACCGGGGGAACACCACCGATGACAAATCCGGTCCTCTGGCGCACAAAATTGGCATCGGCTTTACCAATGGGCTCGGAGATCAATGCCTCAATCTTCTTCTCATTGATTCGATTTGGACCGCTGGCAATGACCAAAATGGGTTTGTCCGTGTGTTTAGATCGAAAAACAATCGATTTGGCTATTTGCTCCACCTGACACCCGACTGCCTGAGCCGCTTCAGCAGAGGTTCGTGTGGTGGATTGTAATTCCATCACCTCGTTTGAAAAACCGAGCGCCTTTAGCGTTTCCTGAACTTTCTGAACACTTGGGCTTGACAGGTTTGACATATAGTGAAATTTATTGAATCCACGACTAAAAGTCAATTGGAATAAAAACATCAACTTTTTTGTCGCAATTAAATGATGATAAATGTTAGAAGCACAAAAGGAGGTGGAGTCGGTATGTAGATTACTCAAAGAGTTTATAGAAGCTTTCTTCCCGGGGAAGCAGAAAAAGGAATCCGCCCTTTTTCGTGAAGTTTTGAACATAGTTTTACCAACCAGCCTTTCAATTATATCTTTTCAAGTATCAATTTAGCTTTTTGAAAAACTACGGCAAACAGGGCATTCAACGGATTCGTCATTCCTGCGCAAGCAGGAATCCAGTCTTAAATTGTATGGTTCCCTGCCTTCGCAGGGACGGCGTCTGGATTCCCGTTCCCCGATCAGGTCGAGGACAAGTTTCACGGGAATGACAACTTGGGTGATACACTAAAGGTCTCTTTTCAAAAAGCTAAAGTGTTACCTTTTCAGGGAAGTCTTAATCTCAACTCTCTCGCCGTCCGTCATGACGGTGATGGCTCCGTGTTGATCCGTTCTGAAGATCTTTGAACCCAATCTTTTATATCTCTCTATGACCTCCGGGTGGGGAAGCCGGCCAATGGTTCGTTCTCCGACGCTTATAATCGCATGGTCAGGATTCACCTTTTCAAGAAAGATGAGACTGCTTGACGAGGAGCTCCCATGATGGGGGACTTTCAGAAGATGCGCCCCGAGCGGATACCCTTTTCTCACCATCCGTTCCTCCGCTTCCTTTTCCACATCTCCTGTCAGAAGGAGAACGATGTTCTTAAACCTCAGTTTTATCACCAGGGACTGGTTATTGAGCCAGGCGGGGTTTGGGTGACGAACAGGGCCGGCGCTTCCGGCCGGTGGATTGAGGAAGGAGATCTCAACCCCATTGATCATTTGAGAGTTGATGTTCTCATTCAGGGGGAAGCGGTCAATTTTTCTCCTCTGAAGCGTCTTTTCTAACTCGAGGTAGAATTCCGAATCTCCGCGAAGCCCGTTGTCCCAGAACCGGCCGATTTTAAATTGAGAGGCGATGAAATTCAAACCCTTGAGGTGGTCCGGGTCAGGATGGGTCAGGACAAGGGTGTCAATTCTTTGAATCTTCTTCTTCCAGAGAAAAGGTGCGATCACATTCTTTCCGACATCAAAACGGTCCTCATGGAGACCCCCTCCGTCTATCAACATCCTCTTCCCCTTTGGGAATTCGACCAGAATGGAGTCTCCATGGCCCACATCGATGAAGGTGAGGGTGAGGTCTTTGCGAAGGCGGTCCTTGAGGTTCCAGTAGGCCAAATCAGCGGCGAAAAGAATGCAGATTCCGACGAAGAGATATTTGACCCATTCGGCGGCGCCAAGCCCCGTTTTTGAAGGCAGGGTAAAGAAGCGCCGCCCAGGGTCAACCCTGAGCCCCTCGGCCTGAGCTTGGGTCGAAGGCAAGCCTCGGCCTTCAGGCCGGAAAGTCGAAGGGTTGATCTTTTTCCCTTTCCGGAGATGCACCCCTAAGAAGAGGAGGAGATAGTAGAGAATCATTTCAAGGGCTGTGGGAGTGGGGATATAGATGGACGCAAAAGGGATGGAAGCGAAGAAGGCCACGACTTTGAAAAGAATGGTTGCAAGAAATTGGTCCACCGTGATCAGAAGGCCGGCAAAGGGATAGAAGAAGAAGGAGAAGATGGAGGCGATCAGGGTGACGGGAACGATGAGAAAACCCACCCAGGGGACGATAAAGAGATTGGCAAGGAATCCGATCAGAGAGACCCGGTTGAAATGGAGCGCAACAAAGGGTGCGGTTCCCAGGATGGCGACAACGGTGACAATGAAAGAGAGCCTCACATATTTCCATATCTTCTGTTTCCATGAGATTTCCGGGGGGATGTTCATTTCTTCTCGTCTCAGATCCCGGTAGATACGCGGCACCAGGTAAAGAATCGAGAGGACGGCTAAAAAGGAGAGCTGGAAGGAGACATCGAAAAGGGAAGGAGGTGAAAAGAGGAGGATGAGAAAGGCAGCCAGGGCGAGGGTGTGGAGGAGGTGCCTCTCCCGGTCGAAGACGATGGAGAGAAAAAAAGTGATGACCATGATCGTTGCCCGTATCACGGAGATCCCTCCGCCGGCGATGAAGGTGTAGAGGAGGAGGCAAGGAATGGTCAGGGCGGCCGCCCATTTTTTGACCGAGAGGGAAAGGAGAAGAAAATTCGAGCGCTTCATGACCCAGAGGAACAACGAGAAGGAGAGGAGGGCCACAATCCCGAGATGATCTCCTGAGATGGCCAGAAGGTGGGCGATCCCTATGGTAATAAAAGATTCTCTGACGTCTTCGGGGATGTTTCCCTGTTCTCCCAGAACCAGGGCCTGAAAAATGGAAGAAGAGGGCAGGGTTGCTTCTTTTTCTAAAAAATCACGGATGTGATCCCTCCATGATTCGATTTTCAAGAGGATGGGGTTTTTAAAATCCTCGCCCACTTTGACCCACATCTTATCATCGGACAAGAATCCGACCACATGAATCCTTTCAAGGGCAAGGTGGCGTTCGTAGGAGAAAACGCCCGGATTACGAAACCCATGTGGCTGGTGAAGCCTGCAGAGAAGCCGGAGCCGGTCTCCTATATGGAGTTGGGGGTTCTGCTCTTTCAGAAAAAGGAGGAAATGGCCTTCCACGGAGATGTGGCGGTCTCCGGAGATGATCTTGTGAGACTTGATCAGAAGTTGGGTTCTGCTCTGAGTTCGTTGTGGGGAACGGTCGATCGTTCCCTCCAGCAGGATTGGTTCAGAACCAATGAAACGGGAGATATGAGAGGGAGGATGCTTCGGATGGAAATAACTCTGCATCGAAAAGAGTCCGAGAAAAAGGAAGAAAGAGAGGGCAACCCAGGAGGCCCATCGGATTCTTTTCAGAAGGATCAGGAGGATCCATAGGGCGAGGAGGATGAAGAGAAGGAGCAGTCCTTGAGAAGGCAAGGGGAGGCTGAATTGGCCCCCATAGAGCCCGATCGCATAAGCGATCAGTATGGGAACAAGAGGCAGGCGAAGTATTCCGGTCATCTCCGCCCCGGTAGAATCAATTTTTCAAAAAGGGTTATGTCATCACCAGGATGACCCACCATAATGAAAATCAAAGAGCTTTGTCAAGCTTTTTCTCTTGACAGGTGCCTTGAAATGGATAACCCCATCGCCTCTTTTTTTATAGATGACACCTGCTCTCTATACTAAATGCATATTTGCCAGCCTGATTCCGAAGACGTTTACCCCGTTAGAAATAATGCCCCACTGCTCCCTCCGGGCCAGAGGCCCTCTGGGCTGGCAGCTGCAGCGGGGTTAGATTTTATAAAAATTCCGCCTGCCTGCCCCGCCCTCGGTCGGGACCGGGGCCGGTAGGCAGGGCGGGGTTTAATGCCTCGCCCGTCGAGAGCCTCTGGGTCGAACGACTGGAATTTCTAACGGGGTAAACAGTGTTAGAGGTTTTCATTAATTTCCCTATCCGAAAAGCCCATTGCCTTCAGCCTTTTTCTTAGGAATTTTTTTTCTTCTTCTTTGGCCCTTCGGGCTCGCCCCATTTCTGCTATTGTTTCTAACGAAGTAACGAAGCAACCTGGTTTTTGAGCATACAAAGATAAAACAGTTATACCTATCCCGAAAGCAACGCCCACCAAAAATGTTTCAAAAACAGGTGACTTCATTTCTGCTTCTCTATGTCGATTAAAAGATATCCCCGATTCTTTCCTTTATAAAATCATGAACCTTTAAAAAGAGCTCAAACGCTATCTCATCACCGGTTTCAATAATCTCCACGCCGATGAGATAATTCCCCATTGGCTCTTCCTGAACACAATATTTAATCTTTCCTATGAAGGAAATTTCTTTTGTAAGGGATTTAGGCACCGAGACCAAGCACTCAATGGTTGAATCGAACGGTAACTCATGTCGGCTTTTTACCGTGATACCATTGGGGCTAAAATTCAAGAGTTCGGCGTCCACAAAGTCACTGGAGACTTCCTTGACTTTGAATGTAATGTACTCCCTGTATATTTGAGGCACGACATGTCTTTCTCCCTTACGTCTCTCCATCAATGATCGCCTCCACCTTTTAAAGAATTTGTCTGAAAAATGGAAACACCTCAAAAAATGGTGCTTCCCGGAAAGGTCACTGTCATTTCATATTGTGCGCTCGGCAGCGGACCTTGACGGCCAGTCAGACCCAACGGTCTAGATTTGAGGTTTGAACCCTGCCACAATTGACTGAATAATTCAGTCAACCACTATCCAACGACTCTGAGATCGAATTACGCAATAACCTAATGACTTGTTTCGAGCTTTAATCTGTTCGCTTCGTTCTACCTGTCCTCCATAGTCCCGCCCGCTGCGCCAGCGCGACAGCGTGGAGAGCAATGCAGGACGAAGGATGGATGCCCTTGGCGTTATGTTCTTTGTCCTCGGTAGTATGCTGTTTGAAGAACTTTATCTCCCCCTCTCCTCATGTTCCCTCTTTAAAGGCAGGGCCAACTTTTTATGGAGGACACCAATAATCTATTATATAGATTAAATCGATGATTTGTGATATTATTATTCTGTGAACAGGAAGCCTTTAATTCAAGCAAATCCTTATCTAAAAGATCCTGCAAACCGGCAAAAACTACTCTCCATAGTGGTTTCTTCTTCTACAGCCATTGAAGGAATTCATAGAGTATTGCCAGAAG
>Ga0315297_10003202_pt1 | contig 10499 bp, 12 predicted proteins | sample YL17G15_0_MG_FD_203628 | JGI IMG/M metagenome (GOLD analysis project Ga0315297, IMG submission 203628) | Sediment microbial communities from Yellowstone Lake, YNP, Wyoming, USA - YL17G15_0 | ecosystem: Environmental > Aquatic > Freshwater > Lake > Sediment | place: USA: Wyoming | collected...
AGCCTGTAGGCGAACCTGCAGCTGAGCTTGTAGTCCCGCGCCGCTTGAAACCTTGACCTGGCAGCCCCGGTAGACCTACGATGGTGGCAACATCGCGCAGGATTTCCCTGCGCGCAGTCCAGGAGATGACACATGGCAGACGAAGGAATCCTCTATGCACGAGTCAAGCCGTACAACCCCAAGCGTGGGTACCTGGTACAGCGCATCCACGTCAAGTGCCTGGGCAGGACAATCGAAGGCGGGGACGGCAAGCAGCGGCCCATCGAGTGGGTTCAGATAAGGCCCGATCAGGCCCAGCTGCTGCAGACCTACCGGCAGGATGCTCAGGACCCCGACGCCAAGCTGGTCTTCGACATCGTGACGCTGGAGCAGCGCCAGGCCATCGACAGGGCCGAAGACGCTGTCCGCCTGGCTGGGGGTAGCTCCGCGCCGCAGGCACGGAAGGCCCCCAAGGGCCGAGTCACCGACGTGCGCCGAGGCGATGGGGTGGCGGACGCCGGAGAGACCGAAGAGGAGCTGAACCGGCGCAAGCACGTCCTGGAAGGCAACGAGCAGGAGCTCAACGAGGCCACGCACACCACGTCCAACCCGACGCTCATCGCAGGTGCGGAAGCCTTCATCCAGGATCCGGCAGTCGTCGGGCGCATGCAGGCCCTGAGCGGACTCGACAGGAGCACGAGCTCGAGCTCGAGCTCGAGCTCGAAAACCTCTGCCCCTGCCAAGGATGACGCTCCCGAAAAGGACGCCGACGAGAGGCCCACCAGTCCCGCGGTCAACCTCGCACCCATCGACACCCGACCCAAGCGCCGCGGAGTGCGTACTCGGACGCAGCCGCGCGCGGCCACCGACCTGCCGCCCATGGAAGAGGGCGCCGACATCAATGAGGCCATCGGGAATCAGCCTGCAGTGGACCCTGACGGCGACGACTAGGTGAGGCCATGATGCCGCAGGAACAGGCGGGTCCAGGCACAGGTAGCGGACCGCGGGCGCTGGGTCCCTCCGTCGACGGAAGGCGTCCGGACAAGAGCTCGGTCATCCTGTGGCGCAACGGGGTCGAGGTCGCGCTGAGCGACCTTGACACCTCAGCCTACGTCTACTTGAGGGGAGTGGCCTACGCACGCGGCAAGCAGCTTGGGCCCACAGACTACGAGCTCGTCTTCCATGACCCGGGGGGCCTCGTGGAGAACCTGGTCGTGGACTTCACCAACGACGTCTGCGCGCGGTACGCAGACGCCATCCGACGTCTGAAGAAGGTCATCCTCAAACCGCCCAGGCGCGAGCGCGGGTACAGGTTCTAGCCATGAAGGGCATCTCGAAGGGTGAACAATCCACGCTGGCCAACCCTCGGCTGCAGCTGCTGTCTCGGTCGGGGGGCTTCCTGCAAGACATCCACTCAGGGTCGTACATCATCCAGGACATCCGCAGCGCGGATCCCGTCGAGAAGGTGAGCGTGACGTCCATCCACACCACGAACGACAAGCTGGGCACCGGCCGGTACGTCTTGAAGACGGGGGACACGGCAGCCTGGTCGCTGGGCACCTACCGAGTCGTGGTCAGCTTCAAGCTCAGCGAGACGGGCGCAACGCACACGCAGGTCGTCGAGTTCGAGGTCCTCGACGCAGGTGACTGGGTTACCGGCCAAGGCTACATCGGCTACATCTCCACCAGGCGGATGCTGCTGGACAAGTTCGCCGACCTGCCGACCATGACCATACCGGAGATGCACAGGCTCATCCGGGAGTACTCGCAGCTCATCACGCAGTGGACAGGCCGGATGGGCTTTCACCCCATCTACACCACACTGAAGGTGGATGGCTCGGGCACCTTTCAGCTGCTGCTCGACGAGGCCATCATCGCCATCGACAAGATCACCGACGTCGAGGGCAACGCGTACGACAACACGGCCTACAAGGTGTTCAATCGGCACCTCGACAACGGCCCCGATGATCGCTACAACCCCAAGCTCGCGCGCTCAGGGTCCATCTGGCCCGAAGGCCGCCAGAACGTCTGGATCACGGGCGTCTTCGGCTTCACCGAGCCAGAGGCTTGTGAAGGCACGGAGCAAGTGTCGTTAGGGTACACGCCCGAGGAGCTCGGGCGCGTCGTTGGAGTGCTCATCAGCCGACGGGTGCAGGACCCGCAGCTCACTGATCCCACCGTGGCTGCACCTGGCAACGTCGTGTCCATGAAGACGCGGGACCAAGCGATCACCATGGGTGGCGCGGCCAGCACTGCAAGCGCGGGAGCAGGCTCATCCTCGATGACTGGGGATCCCCTTCTCGACCAGATACTGGTGCGATTGGCCCGACCGGTCTTCGCAGCGTACGCCGGTCGGGGATTCAACCCCACCGACACTGGGAACGTGCTGTGAGAGTCCCGCTCATCAGCCCCATGACAGTGGTGGTCACGCAGTTTCTGCCTGCCGAGACGTGCGCGCAGGATCCTGCCGGAGACTCTACCGTGGGCTACGACCCCGACTTTAGGGAGCCCGTCGCGCTGCAGACCGAGGGGGGCCAGCCCGTCACCGACACCAGGCAGTACGGTGACGAGATCAAGTTGCCCTGCCAGGTCGAGTTCAAGACCTACGAAGAGCTCCAGATGGTCGAGCAGGGCGACAACGGGATCTCCAAGGTCGCCCTGGTGCTGCACCGACGTGACCTGCTGCGGCTGGGCCTCATCGACGACAACGGCAACATCAAGCTCAAGAAGGGCGACAAGATCATCCGCTTCGAGAAAGCGGGTCGAACCACCCTGGTCCCCAACGCAACGCTCTACTTCTACCGCATCGACCCGGCATCGCAGGGATTTGGCCCCGACGGGTACGACTTGCACATCGTCTGGACTTCCGACCGAACCTCGAGCGTCTACGGCAGGTGATGCCGTAGAATGTAGGGAACAGGTCGGAGGAGTGACGTGACAATCAGCATAGAGCTCACCTTCGACCCTGAGGGCACTCTGCGGAAGTTTGCAAAGAGACTCACCGCGGAGGCAATCATCAAGACGCACGAGAAGGCCCTGCAGGCAGCGGCCAAGGCTGCCGTGAAGATCGTCAAGGACGAGTACCAGAACGCCGAAGACCTCCGCACCTGGGGCACGCTGGAGGTGTACCAGCAGGGCAAGGCAGCCTCGAAGACGGGCGGGACCCAAGAGCGCCGCACGTACCCCGGGGCTACGTCCATGGTGCGCACGGGGCAAGTGAAGGACAACGTCACCTACAAGAAGACGGGACGAGGCACGAGCGTAGCCTACACTGTCTTGGTCAGACCAGGACGGCACAACAAGGGCGACCCGGACGACGCTCAGATGGCCCTGGAGATCATCGCCTCGCAGCTCGAGGAGCCAGTGATCACGCAGGTGCCCCTGACTATGCGAATGAATGCCTATCTGCATGCGCTGCAAGACGGCACAGCAGGGCGCGCGTCTCGCCGTGCGCCTGCGAGCGATCCCGGCGGCCTCGTAGGGAAGGGGTTCGTGCTGGTCACCCCCAGGTCCCGAGGAGTCTGGCGCAAGGCAGCCGACCGCTTCGGGGAGATCGAAGCGCCGGTGGCGCTCGTCTGGACCCGCCACTTTCTGTGGGAGTAGAGATGACCTCGCCGGTGCGCGACGCCCTGCTGCAGGCGGGGCTGCTGAGCCGCCTGGAGGGCCTGAAGCGAGAGGTGGACGGCATGCTGGAAGCCGTCGAGGGCGTGCGCAGCACGTGCAACACACTCATCGATGCCATCGAGAACCGCATCGCGGGAGCCTCGCGGAGGCTGAGGCTGCTTCGAGAGTACGTCGAGGGCAAGGCGGAGGAGCCGCCTCTTCCTCCCTCCCCTCCCCCATAACCCCGCCTTCCTTACCTGTCAGGGTACACTTATTGAAACGGCTTGTCAAGTGCAGATGCGTGTGGAAGTTCTAGCCGGGGTTGCCATCAGAAAGGTAGAGTAGGGCATGGCTGTTCCCACCATCGTGTCTATCAGTCCTGCAACCGGCCTGGCGCAGGGCCACTGGCTCGTGACCATCACCGGCACGAACTTCCGGAACCGAATCGCAACGCTCGGTCCGCCCGTGGCCCTACCTGAAACGGTCAAGGTGATCATCAACGGCCGGTCCGCGCTGTGGGCCGGAGCCAACTCACCCACCGAGATCGTCGCTCTGGTGCCTCCTTCGCAACAAGATGCCAACGCCTACCCCGAGACGTTTCCTGCGGTCGATGTCACCGTCCAGAACCTGGACGACGCTGGGGTGCTCATCCCAACTGAGACAGTCACGAGCACGGGTGCGCTCACCTACATGCGAACGCAGATCGGTGCTCCGGCTGCAGTGCCTCCTCTGCAGCAAGTCATCCGGATGTTCCTGTTGCGCCTCAGACGGAATCTGTGGAAGGGCGCAGTCATCCGCACTCACCCTGACTTCTCCGACGGCGAGCTCGACTACACTTCTCTGGCTGTCTTGCCCATGGTGGCCGTGAAGGTGGAGATGCCCAGGGACAAGGACTGGTCGCAGTGGGACAACGAGAAGGTGCTCAGGGACACCCGCGGCACCAAAGGGTACTACGAGCAGTACCGCCCGTCGCGGACCTATGCGCCCATCTTCAGGTTGGTCGTCGCCGATGAGCACCAGGGGGTCGCACATCGCATGCTGGATGGCCTCCTGGGAGACTTCATGGATGAACCCGACCTGGTCGTGCCGGGCGATGTCAGGTGGTCAGCTGAGGAGAACAGCTTCCCCGTCGACATCCTGGACGAACCCAAGACGGTGGCTGTGGTAGGCAACGCGGGCGTGGAGGCTTTCTCTCTGGCCTTGCAGGTGCGCGGAGTTCCGCTCATGCCTGGGCAGCCTATGGCTCAAGTGTACGACATCGCACAAGTATACTTGGCCATGGCTAACACCGTTCCAACGCCCGCTGCGGTGGAGGCCGAACAGGTCCTGGTCACCTACTGAGGATGTTGCCGAGGCGCCGCCCCGCGAGCTAGCATGAAGCCTGGAAATTTCCCGAGGACTGGAGGCTAACGTGCCGAAGATCCAGCTGCAAAATGTCACCTCGCAGCCCTTCGAGTTCACCGAGTACCACGACGTCGTGTGCCGCCGTCGTGATGCGTGCAAGTGCGCCATCAAGCATGCGGTGGGCCCGAATGGCAAGAACGTGTCCAAGCACCTCCCGAGGAGCTTTCGGGTCGCTGCTGGGAGCATCTCGGAGCCGGTGGATCGCGAAGTGCTGTACGTGCAGCATGTCGCGGACCTCGTCAAGGTGGGCAAGCTCGTGATCGTTGATCTCGAGGCCCCGCCCGTGAAGGAGTCGTAAGATGACATTCCCCGCTGGCGCGTCGAAGACTGAGCTTCGGGACATCCAGCCGACCAACCAGGGCTTGCCCTCACGGCCCACGGACGTCGTGCGGATGATCGGTATCACCCCCTGGGGTCCCATGGGCGTGGCCACCATCTGCACTGACTTCGATGAGTGGCAGAAGACCTTCGGGCCACACCTGGCCAGCTACTTCTCCTCGGTGATGGCCCAGCAGATGTTCCTGGCGGGCGTCCGTGAGCTCATCACCGTGCGCACCGCGCACTACGGAGCTGGCAGCGCTGTGCCCCTGACGGCGGCCAAGTCCAACAAGACCTTCCAGACAGGCGCAGGTGGGGCCACCAAGGCTTCGGTGACAGGCTCCCTCGTAGGCCCCTGGGCCCTGACCTCCGGCGACACCCTGAAGGGCAAGGTCGGTGGCGTGGCGGCGCCCGAACGCACCGTGACTCTGACGGCCACGGCTGCAGTCCGCGAGAACGCTCCGGCGGAGACCTACGCGCTGGTGAACGGTCAGACCCTGACCGTGAAGGTCGATCGGGAGAGCGTGGCGCAGTCCATCGCTTTTCTGACCGCTGAGTTCGTGAACATCGCGCTGGCCACGGCCGAGGAGGTGGCTGCGGTCATCAACGCCAAGATCGTCGGCGCTCACGCGACGGTGACCTCCGGGGGAACCAAGGTCACCATCACCTCCGACAAGAAGGGCTACGCGTCGTACGTCGAGGTCACCGGCGGCACGGCCAACGCCGTATTGCTCTTCAACGTGGCCGAGGTGCAGGGCACCGGCAACGACGGCGCAGGGCACAACTTCGACGACATCGCCTCGGTGACGTACAGCGAGCTCAAGGCGATGATCGAGGCCTCCTGGACCGACAACGGTGGGGTCACCGTCACGTCCTCCAGCGGTTACCTCAAGATCGAGACCAACAGCGCAGGGGCCGCAGCCAAGGTGCAAGTCCTGGCAGCCTCCACGGCCGACGACGAGATCGGCCTGGACAACGCCGAGCACGTGGGCTCCGATGGCGCGGCCGTGGACACCCTGAAGGTCTACGGCAAGTACGAGGGCACACTGGGTGACCTCGTCACCATCGTCATCGCCGATGCCTCCGACGGCAACGCCGAGCACTTCAACCTCAGCGTCTATCAGAACGGCACCCTCGAGCGCACCTGGGTCAACCTGACCATGGACTCGAGCGACTCGGAGTACGCCGAGACGGTCATCAACGGCGTCTCCGGCTGGATCACGGTCGAGGACAAGGACGCCGCGGGCACCACGCTGCAGAGGCGTCCTGCCAACGCGTCGGCGACGGCCCTGACTGGCGGCAACGATGGTCTGACCGCACTGGCCGACGTCGACTTCTACGGAGTCGAGGGCAACGGCACGGGGCTCTTCGCCTTCGACCTGCTGCCTGACGACGGCGACCTGCTCATCTCCCCGGACTGCACGACCGAGGGCTTCCAGGACGAGGCCACCGAGACCTGCAGGGATCACTGGAAGGGCAAGTGCATCTTCGTTCCGGACATCCCCGCGGGCTGCACCCACCTGACTGCGGCGGCCCATGCCGACCTGGTCACGGCCTCGGACGCGCGGCTGCCGCACCTGTGGCCGCGGGTGAGCATACCCAACCCGGACAAGGACGTGTACGGCACCGCTGACATCGTCACCGTGCCGACCTCGGGGCTGTACGTGGGTCGCATGGCCGCCAACACCAGGACCAACGCTGAGACCACGGCCGAGTGGACTCAGCCCGGCAACCAGATCTATGGCCTGCTCGAGAACGCCGTGGGCCTGGAGTCCGACACGGTGCTCAAGCCGAACGTGCGCGAGTACCTGGCAGCGCATCTCATCAACCCGATCATCAAGGGTCGCACCGAGGCCGGCAACTTCGGCGTCTGGGTCAACGACGTCATGCCGGGCACCAAGGCTTCCCTGTGGAACTCGGTCGGCAACATCCGCGGCGTGGCTCACCTGCGCAAGGTGCTCGAGGCCTACTTCGAGACTCAGCGGACTCAGCCCAACACGATGGACGCGCGGTACATGGACAAGTACCGCATCGAGTCGCACCTGGCAGGGCTGTGCTCGCGGGGGTGCTTCGCGACCAGGTCCGCCCCCGACGCCTTCTACGTCAACACGGACCCCGAGGGCACGGGGATCAACAACCCCGCCGAGCAACGTGCGCAGCGGTACCACAGCGTGGTCGGATTGGCCATCGCCGAGCCGAAGCGGTTCATCGACATCGGCTTGACCAGAGACGACCGAGCGGTCGAGAGCTGGATTCAGAAGCAGATGGCGATGTAACCGGGCGGAGCTCGAGCTCACGCTCAGTCAAGTCAAGGAGCGAGACACAACATGCCGACCATGGGTTCCTACCGAAAGCTCTACCCCCGGTTCAAGTTCCTGGTGCACGTGAACGGCATTCCGTCCGCGGCCTTCCAGAAGTGCACAGGGCTCAAGGTTACCTTCGGCGAGATGAAGTACTTCGAGGGTGGCGCGGCTGTGCCCTACAAAGAGCCCGGACTCATGGAGTTCGAGGACTGCACGCTGGAGAGAGGCGTGTCGCAGGACCAGGGCTTCTACAACTGGGTGCTCGACGTCGTCGACGTGATGAAGAAGTTGCCTGGCGGCACGGGCAAAGTGTCTCCGGACTTCTTCCGCGATGCCGTGGTCGAGCAGCTGGACCGCGATGACAAGCCCGCCATTCACTGGCAGCTCTTCTGGAGCTTCCCGAAGGAGTGGACTCCGGGGGAGTGGGACAACACCTCGAACGACCCGACCATCGAGACGCTGGTGATAGCCTACCACCATCACCGGCGCGTGACGCTGTAGGACGGAGAGCGCGGGCTCGGGCTTGAGCCCGAGCTTGGGCCCGAGCTCCCACTTTCGGCAGAGGGACTGAATCCCTCGCCGCAGTTAAAGGAGCAGAGCATGCTCATTGTGTGTCCATCAGGGTTGTCCTTCGAAGCAAGACGCTGGCGAATCGAGGATCGCAGGGTCCTGCTTGATCGCAAGGACAAGCGCCCTGTTCAAAGGCGCATGCTGGAGGTGGTAGCAGGTCCCATCGAGGACGTTGGACCTTATCAGGTCTTCGAGCGCGGCAAGAAGCCAGACTTCCTCAAGGTGGCCACTCTGGACCTCGTGGCTGCCCTCTACGACGTCCGGACGGCCAGCAAGCCCATCTACGTCTACGACGCCTGGTGCGAGCGCTGCGGGGCCAAGCTGGAGATGGAGCAGGACCTGCGAGTGTTGCCCCGGCGCAAGCCGTCGAGTGAGGCAGTCGATTTTCTGTCCACGGGTCAGCCCGTGGTTCGCCGCTACGGCGAGGTGGAGGTCGGGTACAAGTTGCCCCTGGGCGCGGACCTGCCCAAGCTCGAAGGCATCAAGGAGTTCGCCGAGCAGCTGAGCGCTTCGGTGGCCATGCACATCGCCTACGTACAGGCTCCGGGTGGAACGGCAGCAGTGCAGGACTTCGCAGCCGTGCGCAAGTGGTACGATTCCATCGACGATTGGGAACTGGCGCAGCAGATCGATCAGGACATCGATGCCATCGAGGGGGGCCTGGATACTATCATCACCCAGCGGTGCACCAGCGATGGTTGTGCCTCCGAAGTGTCCTTCCCCTTGCCGCTGGAGCTCGGTTTTTTCGTACCCAGCATGGAACCGCGCAGGAGCCGCTTGACATCGAGTGGTCCGAGCTCGAACGCTTCCGCGCTTCCATCCTCTACGGGGACCGCGCCAGCGCGCTGACGGAGGCTGGGTACCTGAATGTGCTCTTTGATCTCACACACAACGCAGGCGAGCTCGGGGGCCTTAACATTTCCCTCTCGGAAGCCAGGCAGCTCGAGGAGTGGGAAGCTGACGGGCTCTTGCGCCGACTGAGGCAGGTCCAGCGGCGCATAGCAGAAGCCAAGTCAGGCAAGACCAGCTTAGGAGGTGTAGAGGAGGAAGAGGACGCGTTTTTGCAGGGCTCGGAGCAGTTGCTGCAGGAGGAGTGAGTGACTCTCAACATCAACACTACTGTCAACCTCCGAGCTCCGGGTGCAGCCGCTGTCGCGAACAACCTCAACAAGGTAGCTGTCAGCGTCGGCAACGTAGGTCGTGCCGCCTCGGGTGCGCAGAGGCAGGTTCGCAATCTGGCTGGCGCCTTCGGTGCGATCTTCGCCGCGCGTGGTATCACACAGGTCATTCAGGGCCTTGTTGACCCAGCCGTTGCGTATCAACGCGCGCTGACTAAGCTCAACGTGCTGATCGGCTACAACGCAGGCGAGATGACTCGTCTCAAGGTGTCCATCAGCAGTATGGCCCGTGAGATGGGCTTCAGTCCGCAATCAGCAGCTGAGGCCATGATCAGTCTACGACGCACAACCCGCGACGCTGACTCTGCCATTCGTGCCCTGGGTCTGAGCATGAAGATCTCACAAGCCTTGGGGCGCGAGCTGGGCCCCGAGAAGGTGGCCGCTGAGATCATGGGGCCTCTAACGCTGAAGTACAAGACGCCCGAAGCGGCTTTCGCTAAGTACGATCAGTTGGCGGCAATGGCGCAAGAAGTTGGCGCCGACATGATGTTGTTCACCGGAGAAACCCTAAATCAACTGCTTAACACAGCGGAGCGTACTCATCAGCCTCTCGAGGAGCTTGCTCTCAGCCTGATGCTCATGTCTCGCGGCGGGAGTTCGGCGGCCAAGAATGCCACGCAGCTAAGTTTGGCCATGATACAGCTTCAGAAGCTGTCTCCAAAGCTGCGTGCAGGACTAGGTATATCCGGGATTACTGTCACTCCAGGAGCCATGATTTCTGCGACCGAATACGCGCGGAGGATCGAAGCGTCTGGAGTTCTGGGTTCGTTGGGCTTCAGTCGTGCGGCAGCCAAGGGCGGCGGTGAATCTATCGCCAAGATACTTCGCTCGCTTCAGGCAGAAGGGCTGCGCACGGGGGAATCAACTGAGGCTGTGTTGGCCCGGTATCACGCTGCTGGACGACGAGGCGGTACGACAGAGAGACGCGCTGCAACTTGGGAAGCAACGCCTGTGGCGGCTATAGCTAGATTCCAGGCGGCTACCGAGGCGCTGACGATAGCATTGGGTAGTTCGCTCATGCCGGCTTTGGCTACCATAGCCAAATACATGACGGATATCGGCAACGTCTTCGGTCGGTTGTTCTCTACAGGCGCGGGTGAAGTAGTTAGCTCCATGGCCGTCCGCTTCGCCGGGATCGGTGCAG
>Ga0315297_10003204_pt1 | contig 10497 bp, 10 predicted proteins | sample YL17G15_0_MG_FD_203628 | JGI IMG/M metagenome (GOLD analysis project Ga0315297, IMG submission 203628) | Sediment microbial communities from Yellowstone Lake, YNP, Wyoming, USA - YL17G15_0 | ecosystem: Environmental > Aquatic > Freshwater > Lake > Sediment | place: USA: Wyoming | collected...
GTTTAGATCCGGCAGCTTGTCGTAAACATCCTCGGCATTTGGGTCGGTCAGGAAGAACCAGCGGGTGTTCAGATAGTCGAGGAACCCATCGTCTTTCATAGACTGGATGGCGGCATTGAAGGATTTAACCAGCTTGGAGCCAGGCGTGAAGATGAAGCCGAAATCCTCCGTGCCCAGCGGGTCGCCGACGAGCTTCAGCTTGTCCGGGTTGGCTCCGATGTAGCCACGGCTGGAGGCGGCATCCATCAACACCATGTCCACATCCCCGGCGATCAGAGCCTGAACTGTGGCGCCGAAGTTCTCGAACAGCTTGATGCGCGGGTTGGCTTCGTCCCCATCCAGCACATCGTACACCGCCACATAGAAGTTGGTGGTGCCGGTCTGCGAGCCAATCAGCAGGTTCGGGTCGGCGGCGAACTCTTCGGGGGTGGTGAAGCGGCTCTCGTCCGCTCGCACCAGCATGAACTGCTGCGATACCATGTAGGGATCTGAGAAGTCCACTTCCTTCTTCCGCTCATCGGTGATGGTGATCCCATCCATGCCCACATCGAACTGCCCCTCTTTGACCGCGGCAATCATTGTGTCCCAGGAGGATACCTGCCAGTCCACCTGGCAGTTCAAGCGGCGGCAGATCTCGTTCACCGCATCATATTCCCAGCCCACCGCTTCCCCGCTCTGCGGGTCCACATAATTGAGTGGTGTGTAGTCGTTCCCTGTCACTGCCACTACTTTCTGCCCATCCAGATCCGGCAGCTGCACGGCTTTAGCCGTCCCACCGGCGGGAGCCGCCGCGGTGGGCTCGCTGGTCGGCGCCAGCGTAGGTTCTGGGGTGGGTTCGGCAGCCGGTTCTGCAGAAGGAGCCTCAGTGGGCGCCACAACCGGCGCAGCGGTTGGCTCAGCCATAGGTGCTTCTGTCGAGGCGACTGGCGTGGGCGTCGTAACCGGGGTGCAGGCAGCCAGTACCAGGCTGAACAAAATTAATAGACTCAGCAAGTTTCTCTTCATTTCTTCTTACTCCTCTTTTTTATTGGCGTGGTCCCGTTTTTCCGGACAGGTGTATCCCAATCAGACGCCAGGATTAAACGGGCAGGTGTGGGCAGTATAGCATAAAACAATGGGTGGGGCAATAAGGCTTCGATTCAGGTGCGCTCGGCTAAATCTTCGATCTTCCTAACCAAATCCTCGAGCGTCATCTCCGCCAGTGAGCCGATTTGCAGGTCGGCCAGGCCGGTATCCAGCTGGCGCGTCAGCAGGCTGGGGACTGCCACGCAGTGTAGACCGGCGCGCTTGGCAGCCAGGATGCCATTGGGGGAATCTTCGAAGGCAATCGCCTGTTCCGGCCGCGCGCCCAGGATTTCCACCGCGCTCTGGTAGAGCGCCGGGTCGGGTTTGGTGAGGGCAACATCGTCGCGTGCCTGGATGCAATCGAAATATTGGCGCAAACCCAAACGCTCCAAATGACCGGTCACCCAGTCGCAGGAAGAGCTGGAGGCCAGGGCCACTTTCAGCCCTAACCGTTGGGCGTCTTTCAGGTAATCTACGACGCCTGGCCTGGGGGGCTGGGATTGGATCAGATCCAGCTCACGCTGCAAGCGCCGGGATAGCTCCTGGTTCTTCTCCAGGCTCCAGTTTGGCAGGCTTTCCAGCTCAGTGAACGGATCAAACGGCTCCTCGGCAGTGCCGATATTCAAAGCCCATTTTTCAAATGGCAGCTCCAGCCCGTTGGCCCAGTAAAGCTCCTGCCAGGACTGGTAGAGCGGCTGCTCGGTCTCCAGGATCAAACCATCAAAATCAAACACCAACGCTTTAATCATATTGCTCCAGTCGCTCATCCGCGGCGCAGCAGGCTCCGGATGATAAACCAGAGGCCGATCAGGATCAACAGCACGGGCCAATAAGTTCCCAAAAGAGCGGGTCCGCCCATGAAGGAAGCAAAGATCACGAACAGGATGGCGCTGATCACCATCAACGAGCCGCCAGCCCGCAGCCCGCCGCGCGGTTTGCCCTCCAGCAACGCTTCCAGGATGATCCCCAACCCGACGAAACCGGGGATCAGGGTCCAGGTATAGGCCCAGCTATCCCAGTTGCCGGTTGTCTCCTGCCAGTAGAGCACGCCGCCGATGCCAGCGACAATGGTAGCTGGCACTGCCATACCCGGCGCACCAACCAAGAGTCCCAGCAAAAGCAGCAAGACACCTGCCCCGATCACGTACACGGGCCAGGAAAAGGTGAAATAATCCCAGACTTGAAGGTCGGGATAGAACTGCTGCGCAAGAAATACGGCACCTGCCAAGACCAGCAGCAAGCCCAAGATTGTATTTGTTCTTTGACGACGACTCATGTTTTACTCCTTGTTTGAAAAAAGGCACCTGGGCGCTCAGGTACTTAGGCGTTCAGGCAATCCGGTATTAAGATTGGCGGAATATTTGGAAGAGGTCAGCAAATGGCCTCCAGGGCTTTGAGCAAGCCGGAAAAACGAGGGTCTTCCATAGCCAAGCGGGCTGAGGCGAAGAACTCATCCGGCTCAAGCAGACCCTGCAGGGCATAGAGGCCCGCCTGCAAACCCATCTCCAGCCGGTCGACCTGGCGCACGAAGCGCGCCTCGGCAGTTTCATTGCGCTCGAACTCTTCCCACAAGCTCTGGTAAGCCGCTCCGCCGGGCAATTTAGCAAACACCTGCGCCACAGAGCCAGCCTCGCGGCGGTATTTTTCTTCTGCCTCAACCGCATCGACCGGAATGATATCACCGGCGTAAATCTCGCCAAAATCGTGCAAGAGCGCCATGCGCAGCACTTTGGAGAGATCCAGCTGGGGGTAATAAGCCTGCGCCAGCCAGGTCGCCAGCACCGCGCAGGCAAAGGAGTGCTCGGCCACACTCTCACAGCGCTCCCGGCTCACCCCGCGGCGCAGCCAGCCCTGCCGGTAGAGCTGTTTGAGCTGGCACAGCTCAAAATAAGCCTGGATGACCGGATCGAGGTTCAGATCCTTTAACAAAGTAACCGGATTATCTGCTTTCATCTCCATATGTATCTACGGTGTGGACGAGCTCAAGTTTCATTTGAGCAATCTGGGCAAGAAATCCACCAATAGCTGCGCCAGCAGGATTTTAAAGATCAACGCCACCGGGTAGGCGCTGGCATACGACAGGGTGGGCAGGTCCGATTCGGTCTGTGAGTTGGCCGCGCCCAGCCCAGGCGGGTTGGTCATGCAGGCGCTCAAGGCGCCCATGGTAGCCAGCAGGTTCATCCGGTAGCCCAGATGCATCACCAATAAGCCTGCCAGGACCGAACAGATGGTAATGAGGGCGCCACCAACCAGCAGGCTGAGGCCTTGCTGGCCCAGGATCTGGACGAAGTTCGAGCCAGCGCTGACGCCCGCCCCGGCCAGAAAGAGCATCAGACCCAGCTCGCGCGCCAGGTTCTTGGCTGCCGCCGGCACATAGAGCCGCAATGGGCCAAGACCACCGAAGTGCCCGACTATCAGGCTGACCAGGAACGCGCCGCCGGCCATTCCCAGCCGTACCTGCACGCCGTTCGGCAGGTTAATCGGAATGAGCCCGACCACAATCCCCAGCAGCAAGCCTGCCAGGAAGGGTAACATGTTCGTCTCTTCAGCTCGCCGTGGGCTGCCATGCACCAGGTTTGCGAAGGTCTCTACGGCTTCTTTATCGCCAACCACCCGGATATTGTCGCCCATTTCCAGGGTCACGTTGCCGGTCGGCGCGATCTCCAGCCCCTGGCGCCGGATGCGCGTGATCACCACGGTGTAACGCTCCCAAACCCGCATCTCCGCCAGTCTTCTGCCGGTCAGCGATCCTGCGGTCACTTCGACATCTACACTAAGCACATCCGCGTTGACATCCATGCGCTCGTGGGTCTCTTCGCCCAATATGAACTGCATCTTGTCCAGCTCTTCCGGCGTTCCCACCACCATCACCACGTCGCCCAGGTACAAGATGCGCCCGGGTGAGGCAGCAAAGACCTGGTCGCCGTGCTTGATGCGCGAGATGTTCGCCAGGGTCATGCGATGCGGATTGACCTCGCTGACCTGCTTGCCAGCGCAGTTCGGGTTGGTGACCAGGAACTGGCGGGTTTGCAGCCCGGGGCTCTCGCTTTCTTTTTCCGCGCTCCAACGCGTTTCCTCTTTGCGCAAATCGCGCTTCAAAATGCGTGGCAGGAACTGGACCAACAGCACGACACTGATCATGCTGAATGGATAAGAAATCCCATATCCTACCGAGACCGGCCCGCTATTCCCAGGCGCGAAACGCCCGACCACATCGATGGCGGCTGCCAGGGCGGGGGTACAGGTCAACGCGCCAGTATAGAGGCCCGCAGCCAGGTCGTAGGAAAGGCCGAGCCATTGCTGGACCGCGAAGGTCGCCAGCGCTCCGACGCCGACGGTAACCAGCGCGATGACTACAAACTGGATGCCGTGCCGCCGGAAGGTACGGAAGAAACGAGGCCCGGCCTGCAGCCCGACTGCATAGACGAAGAGCAACAAACCCAGATCCATCACAGGCTTGGGCACGCTCAGACCGTAGTGACCGAACAGCAAGGCAGTGAAAAGCACGCCAGCTGCGCCCAGCGAGATGCCCCTGAAAGAAAGTTGCCCGATCCAGGTGCCGATCGCCAGGATGGCGAACAACACTAACATATCCTGACCCGCCAAATAGCTCATTTCCTCGAAAAATTCCTTTACTTAGCCAGAATTCAGCGATAGTATACCCTATATGACGTCTGTCACGCTTTTTCACTATCCAATTTTCGAGGCCCGGATTATATTAGAGGGCACACTTCACCTGCCGCGGAGGGACAGCCATGAATTTCCAGAATGATTACCGCTACATGCTCGAGGTCCTGAATAACCGACGTCCGAGGCGCCTGCCGGTCTATGAGCATATCATCAGCCCGCTGATCATGGAAAAGGTCCTGGGGACGCAGTTCGCCAGCCTGATCAATGGCCAGGCGATCGACCAGGAACAGTATTTCCGCCAGTATGGCCGGTTTTTTCAGAAGATGACTTACGACACCGTCTCGTTTGAGGTGACTATCACCGACCTGCTGCCCGAGCATGGCGCGATCCTGGGCGGGCGACCCGGGCCGATCCAGACGCAGGCCGATTTCGAGCGCTACCCCTGGGATGAGCTGGCTGGTCGCTACTGGGAGGTGGCCGGCCCACAGTTCGAGAGCCTAGCCAGGTGTCTGCCGGATGGGATGCTGGCGCTAGGCGGGGTGGGCAACGGCGTCTTCGAAATCAGCGAAGACCTGGTCGGTTTCCAGTACCTGGCTTATATGCAAGCGGATGACCCGCAGCTTTTTGCCGACCTGTACCGGCGGGTTGGCGACCTGATGGTGCAAATCTGGACGGTCTTCTTGCAGCGTTATGCCGGATGCTTCGCTATCTGCCGTTTTGGCGACGACCTGGGTTTCAAGACCAGCACGCTCGTCTCGCCGAACACCATCCGCCAGCATATCCTGCCGCAATACCGACGGGTGATACAACTGATCAAAGGCGCTGGCAAACCGTTTCTGTGGCACTCGTGCGGAAGGATTTTCCCCATTATGGAGGAGGTGATTGACCTGGGTATCGACGCCAAGCACTCCAACGAGGATATCATCGCTCCTTTCGATGAATGGATCGCCCGCTACGGTGAACGGATTGGCCTGCTGGGCGGGATTGATGTCGACCTGCTGTGCCAGAAATCCCCGGCTGCTATTGTCGAAGAGGTCTTTGAGAAGGGTCGCCGCTTCCGGGCCGCCGCCCGCGGCTATGCGCTGGGCTCGGGGAATTCAATTCCGGAATATGTGCCCGTGGAGGGCTACCTGGCGATGATCGAGGGGGCCCAACAGATCCGCCTCAGCGAAGTGGGATAGACCAGCCCATTCGATTTACCCGCCTCAACCTACTATCAGGTAAAATAGACTGCATGGGTGAGAAGAATTCAATCCGACTGGTGACTGCCGATGATTTGCCGCTGATGCGCAGCGGCTTGCGGGCTTTTCTGACAGCTTACGAGGAGTTCAGCCTGGTGGGTGAAGCCAGCAATGGCGAAGAGGCGATCCAGCTATGCGAGCTGCTCAAGCCGGATATCGTCTTGATGGATCTGAAGATGCCCGTGATGGATGGCGTAAGCGCTACCCGCCTGATCCGCCAGCGCTGGCCGAAGATCAAGGTGCTGGCGCTGATCAGTTTCCGCGATACCGAGCTGGTGCAGGCTGCGCTCCAGGCTGGGGCAGCCGCGCATGCCCTGAAAGACGTCACTGCCGATGAGCTGGCTGAGAGCATCCGCCGGTTGCACCGGAAGCGGCGCGTTTCTGCTCCTAAAACCGGCCTGCCAAGCGAACCGATTGATCTGCTGGAACAACTGGTGCAGGCGATGGATATCGCCTCCAGCGACCGCACCCGCCTCTCGGGATTGCTACGAAGCCACCTGCCAGGCTTTTTCCCTGGCTGCCAGATCGAACTGCGCATCTTCCCGAACCAGAGCCTGCTGTGCTACCCGGCTGAGCACCTGGACTTCCTGCCAGACGCCGCCTGGCGTTGGCTGCAATCGCGCGCCGATACCCTGGCATTCTCTGCGGGTGATCCGGTGCCATGGGGCGGGCGCCTGTCTGCTGATGGGCAACTGTTGCTCACCCCGCTGTTCTCAAACAGAGGCGGTCACCCGCTCGGTGGTTTGTGCATCTTGCAGCACGGTATGGATACCGATCTTTGGGAGCGCCTGGCTTTCGTGAAAGACCTGGCGGGTCACATCTCGCAAGCGATTGAAAAAGGCCGTTATGCCGAGCTTCCCCCTCAAAGACCGCGCCTGGACCAGGAACTGGCCAACGCCGGAAAGATCCAGACCGGCATCCTGCCCGAAAAGCCTCCCCAGCTGCGCGGCTGGGACATCGCCTCGCGTTTGGAGCCGGCTCTGCAGACCTCCGGCGATTTTTACGATTTTATCCCGCTCACCAACAATAACTGGGGTTTTCTGATAGCCGATGTCTCAGATAAAGGAATGGGGGCAGCGCTCTTTATGGCCTTGAGCAGCACGCTTTTCCGCACTTATGCCACCCAGTATGCCACTTTGCCGGTCTTCGCATTAAGCCAGGTGAATGAGCGCATCCTGTCTGACACGCGCAGCGAGATGTTCGTGACAGCTTTTTACGCTGTGCTGGAGCCGGAAACGGGGCGTATGCGCTATGTGAACGCCGGACATAATCCGCCCTATTTGGTCAGCAGCCAGAAAGGCAAGCCTTTTGACAGGCTGCGCGCGACCGGCATGGCGTTGGGTGTAATGGAGGATTCTGTATGGCAGCAGAAGATCGTCCGCCTCTCGCCGGGCGACGTGCTGCTGCTCTATACGGATGGCGTCACTGAGGCGCAGGACCGCGCCGGGCGTTTCTATGGCGAACAGCGTTTGCAGGAAGTGCTGCGCTCGCTGGGCAGCCGCCCGGCAAACGAAATCCTGGAAAGCATTCTGGCTGATCTAAAGAGCTTCCTGGGCGGCGCCGCGCAGCAAGACGATGTGACGCTGGTCGTTCTGCGGCGTAAACCGGCCTAAAGATGGGGCTCCTGGCCCGGAAAGGTTGGCGATCATCCGATCGCTGAAACCTGCCGAGGCTTAGCGGTCGAAATAAATGCTCTTGCTGGTCACCGACAGGGGGATGCCCATCACAAAATACCAGTCCACCAGACCCATCTGGCGCGCGACTGCGCCGATCCGATACATGATCCGGTTATCGACATTGAGCAGGCTGGCAGTCTTCACCGCCGATCCGATGGCAATGCCCATATCCAGCAGCCGGTAGGCGCAGATCGGTCCACGGAACTCGCCTTCATAAGGCGGCTGCAAGATCAGCTCGGCGCAGGTGGGATAACCGCACGCCCCGCAGTTCAGCCCCGCGGTGTTGGGCTCTTTTAACCCAATCAGCACCACCGCATCGGATTTTGCTACGTTCTTGCCATCCCGGTCAAAGTTGGCCTTGTGAGCCTGCTCGCCGAAGGCTATCATTGCCTGGCTTAGCTCCTGCAAGACAGATCCCTGCAGCACTTCGACTGCCACGAAATTTTCGCCCTTGGCTTTCGGGGCAGTGATGGCAGCGACCGCCATCATCTGGGTTACGGTTTGGATGCTCTGGGCAATTAATTCCGTAGTGTTCAAGGTTTATTCCTCAATTCCCTGCCCCGAAAACACCAATCTATGTCAATTGACGAATGGGTTGATGATTTTTAAACGATCTTCAATTACTTGTTCGTGCTGCAAATCTTCAGAGTACAACACAGACACCTGCGCCTGCAGAGCACTGGCAATCACTAGGCTATCCCAAAATGAAACTGCATAGCGTAGGCGCAACTCCGAGGCTGTCATGAGGGTCTCTTGTTCCAGCTCGATTACTTGGTAATTTTCAAAAAAAGAGGTGATCAGTTGGCTGATTTTCGATTCAGAAAATCCGGCTTTCTTAATCAGGTTTACACATACCTCGTTGATTATTTGAACGCTGATCACCGGTTGTGAGTTAACGATTAGATCGCGTGCCCGTCGGGACTTGTCTCCCTGGTCACTTTCGATGAAGCCATACAGCCATATATTGGTATCTATAAAACTAAGAGTCGCTGCATTAGCGCTCATACAGATCGTCTCGTTTTATGGGATGGAAATCTGTCAAGCGAATAGGTTTCTCCAACAGTTGGTCGATCAGGTTAGGTCGCATGGGCTTTTCACCTTCAGGAACTAAAATTACCCGAACACGATTTTTAACCTGATTACGATACTTTGCAGGGATCTCTATCACACCATTTTTAACTGTTGTGTGGAATTCGATTGTTCCCATACCATACCTCACATTTTGATATCCAGAGACGATTCTACCATGCCCGTATTTACAAGCAGGCATGACTCATAGACATCGCTACATTTTACCGACCGGGGCTTACTGTAAAACTCGGCGGTAATAGATCTCCCCTGCGTTCGCTCGATCCAGGAAAATCTCAATCGGGTTCAGATCGTCGGTTAAGATCGTCCCATCAGTCGGGGCTTGGCTGTATGAAAGGTCGGTAATTTCTTCTTGAGAGGCGACGATCATGATGTTGCGGATCGTTTCTCCATCTATTTGAGAGCTGCGCACATCTTTAAAAGCAGTCTTGATCGTGGCAGAAAGCGAACGGTACGAATCGGAGCGCGGCCCAGAAGGAACTGCGATCAGGTTCATGAACAGGCGTCCGTCTGGTTTTAGGATGCGGCGGACGCTCTCAAAGAATTCTCGCGTGGTCAATTGCGGCGGGACATAGTTCACACCATTGAAGGCGTCCAGCATCACATAATCAAACTGGTTGTCCGCCGCCCGATCGACATAGGTACGACCGTCTTCGACCACCACCTGGCCCTGGATGGGTTTGAAATAGGTATCGGAGAGTTGCACGACAAATGGGTCGATCTCGACCTCGGTCACCTGTGCGCCAAGCCGCTCCAGACCATGTGCAATGGAATGACCTGCGCCGCCGATGATCAGGACTTTCTTGCCAGCCGGGTTGCCCGCCAGCTCGACCATCTTCCTGGCGTAGGGGAATTCGGGTTCACCGGTGCTGAGATTAACGACCGTCTCATAGTTGGGGCCAAGATGCATTTGCACCGAGCTGATCCCATCGGTGTAGACGCGGAGGGTCTGATAGTATCCTTCGCGCTGTTCGAGCAGGGTCAGATCGGTCAACCAATGGAAATCGGGTTGAGGGAATATCAGGCACAGGCCCAACGCCAGCAGCGCAGCAAGGCGAGATTTGCTCGAGAAATAAATGGCAAATAACGTAGAGCCAATGGCAAAGATCTTTAACGAGGCGCTCAGGCCAACCCAGGGGATCAGGTAGAAAGCCGCCAGCAACGCTCCCAGCACACTGCCCACCGTCCCAGTTGCCAGAATATTCCCCACCATGCGGGTAATCCATTCGGGAGAACGATTCTCCGACAGCAAGGTGATGGACATGGGCGAGGCAAAGCTGAACAGCATGGCGGGTATCAGAAAAGCGAGACCGGCTACCAGCAAGACCGAGATAAAACCGAACTGCAACATTGCAATTGGGATGCTCCAGATAAGCCAACTGATCCCCAATAACCAGATGGCATTCACGATCAAGACGATAGGAAGCAACCGGGGAATTCTCTGGCGCGGGACTCTGCCGCCAAAGTAATATCCAACTGAAATACCAAGCAGCGTAACCGAAATAATGGCAGCCCAAATTTGCGTGGTGTAGCCAAACAAGGAGGAAAATAAGCGCGGCCCAATGATCTCAGTGGCCAGACTGGCGAATCCGCTGAAGAAAACAAACAGAAAAATTATCGGGGTATGGTACTGTTTTGGAGTGTTGTTCGGAGCAGTGTTGTCCATTTCTAGATGCAGACGAGGAAGTATTTTCATAATTATACTCGCACGAAAGTAGATTATAAAGTCCCATAATTCACAATTCTTATCCAGGTTGACGCATTGCCCGGGATAGGATAAGATTCAGCGCATACCC
>Ga0315297_10003206_pt1 | contig 10495 bp, 12 predicted proteins | sample YL17G15_0_MG_FD_203628 | JGI IMG/M metagenome (GOLD analysis project Ga0315297, IMG submission 203628) | Sediment microbial communities from Yellowstone Lake, YNP, Wyoming, USA - YL17G15_0 | ecosystem: Environmental > Aquatic > Freshwater > Lake > Sediment | place: USA: Wyoming | collected...
ATGCTTCGCCGTCTTGGTGTTGAAGCTGTAGGTCGTGATCTTGTCTTGGCCGGCGACGAGGCGGAAGCGCTCGCTCTCCACGATGAGATGCAAGAATCCGGTCATGCGGCAGATCGAGCAATTGCATTCCTTGGTCTCGACCTCGTCGGGCGCCAGCACCTCGAAGCGGACGGCGCCGCAATGGCACCCGCCTGACTTCCACTCCATGGGGATTTCGGCCATGGGCTTCACTCCCGGTAGCAGACCGATTTCACGGCGGCGACGATCTCGTCAACCGAGGGCAGAGCGAGCCTCTCCAGATTCGCCGCATAAGGCATCGGCACATCGGCGCCGGTGATCTTGATCGGCGGCGCGTCGAGATGATCGAAGGCCTCGGCCGTGACACGCGCGCAGATCTCCGAGCCGATGGAGCCGACGGGCCAGCCCTCTTCCACCGTGACGATGCGGTTCGTCTTTCTGACCGAGGCGAGCACGGTCTCCATGTCGAGCGGACGGAGCGTGCGGAGGTCGATCACTTCAGCGTCGATCCCCTCCTCGGCGAGGCGCTTGGCGGCGTCGAGCGCGTAGGCCATGCCACGCGAGAAGGAGACGATGGTCACGTCGCTCCCTGTCCGCGCGATCCGCGCTCTGCCGATGGGGATGACGAAGTCGTCGAGCTTCGGCACCTCGAAGCTCTGGCCGTACAGGATCTCGTTTTCCAGGAATACCACGGGCCCGGGATCGCGGATCGCCGCCTTGAGCAGGCCTTTGGCGTCGGCGGCGGTGTAGGGCGCGATCACCTTCAGGCCCGGTACATGGGCATACCAGGCGGCGTAGTTCTGGCTGTGCTGGGCGGCGACGCGGGCGGCGGCGCCGTTAGGCCCCCTGAACACGATCGAGCAATGCATCTTGCCGCCCGACATATAGAGGGTCTTGGCGGCGGAGTTGACGATGTGGTCGATGGCCTGCATGGCGAAGTTCCAGGTCATGAACTCGACGATGGGCTTCAGTCCCGCGAAGGCCGCGCCGACGCCGACCCCGGCAAAGCCGTATTCGGTGATGGGCGTGTCGACCACGCGGGTCGGGCCGAACTCGTCGAGCAAGCCTTGGGTCACCTTGTAAGCGCCCTGATATTGCCCGACCTCCTCGCCCATGACGAAGACGGATGGATCGCGCCGCATCTCCTCGGCCATGGCGTCGCGCAGCGCCTCGCGCACGGTGAGCGTGACCATCTCGGTGCCGGGGGGCACTTCGGCTTCAGGGCGCGGCTCGTGCGGCGCGATTTGCGGTCCCGCCGGCGCCTGCTCGATATCGGGAAGGCTCTCGCCGAGTTCGCGGCGAGCTCCATCTCCCCATTGGGGAGAGGGTCGGGGTGAGGGGGTCAGCGTCTCGGTTGGCTTTGGACCCCCCTCACCCGCGACGCCTTGCGTCGCGTCCTCTCCCCGAAGGGGAGAGGTTGGCGCTGCGGCATGGGTCTCGGGCCGATCCTCGCCATCGGCGAGCAGGAGAGCGATGGGGTGGTTCACCTTCACATGCTCGGTGCCCTCGGGCACGAGGATCTTGCCGAGCCGCCCGTCATCCGCGGCTTCCACCTCCATGGTCGCCTTGTCGGTCTCGATCTCGGCGATGACGTCGCCCGCGCGCACGAGATCGCCCTCACGCACCAGCCACTTGACGAGCTTCCCCTCCTCCATGGTGGGGGAGAGCGCCGGCATGAGAATTTCGGTTGGCATCGATCTTGAGGAAGGCTCAATTCGCCGTCACGTCGGTGTATAGCTCGGAAGGATCTGGCTCGGGGTCGCTTTGCGCGAACTCTGCCGCCTCGTTGACGCGGGCGCGGACCTCGCGGTCGATCTCCTTCAAGTCGGCCTCGCTCGCCTTGCCCTCATCAAGGATGCGCTTGCGCAACAGGTCGATCGGGTCGCGATGCTCGCGCATCTCCTGGACCTCCTCGCGGGTGCGGTATTTGGCGGGGTCGGACATGGAATGGCCGCGATAGCGATAGGTGAGCATTTCGAGGATCTTCGGCCCGTCGCCGCGCCGCGCCCCCGCCACGGCCCGGTCGCCGGCTTCCTTCACCGCGGCGACATCCATGCCGTCGACCTGCTCGCCCGGAATGCCGAACACCGAGCCGCGATGATACAGCTCCTCGGCCAGCGCGCTGCCGCGTCCAACATGGGTTCCCATGGCGTAGTGGTTGTTCTCGATGACGTAGATCACGGGGAGCTTCCACAACGACGCCATGTTGAAGCTCTCATAAACTTGTCCCTGATTGGCCGCCCCCTCGCCGAAATAGGTAAGGCAGACGCGATCATTGCCGCGATATTTGTTGGCGAAGGCGATGCCGGTGCCGAGCGGCGCGGGCGCGCCGACGATGCCGTGACCGCCATAGAAGTTCTTCTCCACCGAGAACATGTGCATGGAGCCGCCTTTGCCTTTGGCATAACCGTGGCGGCGGCCGGTCAGTTCGGCCATCACCCGCTTCGGCTCCATGCCGGCGGCAAGCATATGGCCGTGATCGCGATAGGCGGTGATGACCTGGTCGCCGTCGGAGATCGCCATCTGCATGCCGGCCACCACCGCCTCCTGGCCGATATAGAGATGGCAGAAGCCGCCGATGAAGCCCATGCCGTAGAGCTGCCCCGCCTTCTCCTCGAATCTGCGGATGAGCAGCATCAGGCGATAGGCGGAAAGCTCCTGCTCAGGGGTGAGGCTCGGGCGCGGAGATAGATTGGCCGTTCCCGCTTTGCCGTCGCCGAGCCAGAAATTGGCGGCTTGCGGCGAGAGAGTTGGGGGGGTCACTGCGCTTGGCTCCTCGATGCCACTCCTCGGATTCGCCTCCGAGGCTAGCACGAGCCTGAAATCCCCTGAATAGTTTAGCGCTTGGACGAGGTGCTCGCGTCAGGCACCGGCTGGCGGCGCTTCAGCATGATGAGATCATCTTGGTGCGCCAGATTGAGGATCGCCCGCGCCCGCTCGTCTAGCATATCGGGATCCAGGCTTTCGGGCCGGAGCAGCGCCACGTCGCGCTCGAGCCTCGCCTTCACCTCCTGCAATCCCGCAAGCTCGCCGGCAAGCACGTCCTTTCGGCGCTCGAGATCGGCGCGCGCCTTCAAGCCATGGTCGCCGGTCTCAAGGTGATAGCCGAAATAACCGGCGGCACCGCAAGCCAGCAGCGGAAAGATGAAAGCCGTGAACCGCATGGTTCCCCCGAAGCCGGATAGAATCGCTTGCGGCGGGTTAAGCGGCGGTTACTTTTCCGTTTTCAGTACGGAATGCCCGGCATAGCGGGCCTTGGCGCCCAGCTCCTCCTCGATGCGGATAAGCTGGTTGTATTTCGCCACCCGGTCCGAGCGGGCCAGCGAACCTGTCTTGATCTGCCCGCAATTGGTGGCGACGGCGAGATCGGCGATGGTCGCGTCCTCGGTCTCGCCGGAGCGGTGCGACATCACGGCGGCATAGCCCGCGTCTTGCGCCATGCGCACGGCGTCGAGCGTCTCGGAGAGCGTGCCGATCTGGTTCACCTTGACGAGGATGGCGTTGGCGATGCCCTGGTCGATGCCCTGCTTCAGACGCGTGACATTGGTGACGAACAGATCGTCGCCGACCAGCTGGACGTTCTTCCCCAAGGCTTGCGTCAGGACGCGCCAGCCGTCCCAATCGTCCTCGCTCATGCCGTCCTCGATGGAGAAGATCGGATAGGCGGAGACCAGCTCGGCGTAATAGGCGGCCATCTGCTCCGAGGTGAGGCTCCGCTTCTCGCCTTTGAGGAAATAGCGGCCCTCGCCGTAGAGCTCGGTCGCCGCCACGTCGAGCGCGAGATAGACCTCCTTGCCCGGCGTGAAGCCCGCGGCCTTGATTGCGGCAACAACGAAATCGAGCGCCTCGCGCGTCGATGGGAGATTGGGGGCGAAGCCGCCCTCGTCGCCGACATTGGTGTTGTGGCCCGCGCCCTTCAGCGCGTGCTTGAGCGCGTGGAACACCTCGGCACCCATGCGCACGGCTTCGGCGATGCTGGTCGCGCCCACCGGCACGATCATGAACTCCTGGAAGTCGATGGGGTTGTCGGCATGCACCCCGCCATTGATGATGTTCATCATGGGCACGGGCAGCAGCGTCGCCTCCGCCCCGCCGATGTAACGATAGAGCGGGAGCCCTTGCGCGTCGGCCTCAGCCTTGGCGGCGGCCATCGACACGCCGAGGATCGCATTGGCGCCGAGCCGCTTCTTGTTCTCGGTGCCGTCGAGATCGCGCAGACGCTGGTCGAGCCCACGCTGGTCGGCGGCGTTGAAGCCTGCGAGGCTTTTGCGGATCTCGCCGTTGACGGCCTCGACGGCTTTCTTCACGCCCTTGCCGCCATAGCGGGGGCCGCCGTCGCGAAGCTCATGCGCCTCATGCGCCCCGGTCGAAGCGCCCGACGGCACGGCGGCGCGGCCATGATGGCCTCCTTCAAGTACGACATCGACCTCGACGGTCGGGTTGCCGCGGCTGTCCAGAATTTCCCGGCCAAGGATCGTGGCGATTGCGGTCATGCGTCTGATTTTCCGTGATTTTGAGGGGTCGCGGGTCTAAACGGGGCGGTGCTGTCGCGCCCTCTTAGCCTAGCCGGCTACCGAGCGGAAGGCGTATTGCAGCTGACCTTTATGTGCGGATCGATCGAATGCAGCCGTCGAAGCAGGAAAACCAGGCGGGCGCTTTGGTGCTCTTTTCCGGAGGGCAGGATTCGACCGTCTGCCTCGCTTACGCGCTTACCCGCTACGCCCGCGTCGAGACCATAGGTTTCGACTACGGCCAGCGTCACGGGATCGAGATGGCGTGCCGGCAGCGCGTGCACGTGGAGATCGCGCGCCGCTTCCCGGATTGGGCGCCGCGACTTGGCCTCGACCACGTGCTCGACATCGCCAGCTTCGGCGCCATCGGCGATACGGCGCTGACCTCCGGCGCTGAGATCGAGATGCTCGCCTCAGGTCTGCCCTCGACCTTCGTGCCCGCGCGGAACCTCGTGTTCTTTACTTACGCCGCGGCGCTCGGCTACCGGCGCGGGCTGCATACGCTCGTCGGCGGCATGTGCGAGACGGACTTCTCCGGCTATCCCGATTGCCGGGACGCGACGCTCCGCGCGCTGGAGCAAGCGATCAGACTCGGCACCGACATCCCCTTCATCATCGAGACGCCGCTGATGTGGCGGACCAAGGCGGAGACCTGGGCGTTGACCGAGGAACTCGGCGGCGACGCTTTGGTCGATCTTGTCATCGAGGAGACCCACACTTGCTACAAGGGTGAGCGGGGGTTGCGCCACGACTGGGGCTATGGCTGCGCCGCCTGCCCCGCTTGCCAGCTTCGCGTGCGCGGCTTCGCCGAATGGCGATCGTCCAAGATCAAAGCCCAAGCCGCTTCACGCTGAGCTTCGTCGCACCGGCATAACGCCGAATGCGAATTCCAAACGCTCCACAACGAACCGTTCAGATCGCATTCATGTCGGTTGCGGGAGAGTCGATCCAACAACCGAGTGAATAAGCGAACCAAACTGGGTTCGGGGATGAATGAAGGAATGGAGTATGACTATGAGTAAGCAAAACCGGACTGGCCTGATCGTTATGGCCGCGGCGCTCGGGATCGTCGTCGCGCCGAGCGCGATGGCGGCGCCGAAGCCCTTTTGTCAAACCTACGCCAAACTGGCTGTCAGTCAGAACAACAGCATGCAGGCGCTGAATCTCGGATGCTCCGGCTTCCGCTGGCACAATTGGTATGACGGGCACTATCAATGGTGCCGCTCGTCGGCCAAGGTGTCGGCGCAGTCCGAAGCCCTCGTCCGCCACAGGGCCCTGCTTGGCGGTCAGTGCTAGCCAGGCCTGAAGAGATCGATGGTGCATCGCCCGGCCACGAGCCGGGCGATCGCCTTATGGTTACTTCGCGCGCGCTACCTGCGACGAAACGCTGCACATCCCGAAATGCATTGAGTTGGCCTGCCACTCTGGCCATCGTCCCGTCTATTGGGTCATTGGGAAAGGAAACGCTTTGATGGAGCGGGCTCTGAAAGGCAATAAATTCAAGATTATCGTCGCGATGTTGGCGCTGACGTCATTGAGTCTGTTGGGCGTCGGCAGCGGTTACTGGAGCTCACACGCGGCCGAGGAGAAGCCTAAGGGAGAAGAAATGTGTTGCAAGGCGGGAGACAAGACACCGCCGATTGAGCTGGTGAAGATCGTGCCCCCGGGAGAGCTGCATAGTCCCTATCAAGACTGGGCTAAGCTCGCCAAGGAGGAGGAACTGGTCAAAGTTTTCAGGCTGCCCGGGTGCAACGAGTGTCATGGCGGCGGCGGCGGCGGCGGCATGTGTCCGGCCTTGAGTCAAGGCATCTGGTTCTGGGGCAATACCGATGACGTGCTGTTCAGGCTGGTGACGCTGGGCTCGGCGGAGCTGGAGAAATCTGGCTTCAACCGCTACCAATACGGGAGCGTGCACGCGCCAATGCCGCCGATGGGCTTCTCCGTCCATACCTCGGACGACCTCTGGAAGATCATCGCCTTCATTCGTTCCATCAATCCTCCTGGGACGAATCCTCCCGAAAAAGTGGTGCCTGGAAAGATGCGCGCCGAAGGGGAGCCTCCCGCTCCGCACTAGCGGCTCCGAGCAAATATCTCTGCTCGCGCCTCATGTGCCCCACGGCAGGCTTGAATCACTCTTGCCTAAGGCTCACGGAAGCGCCAGCTAGAGATCATGTTTGCCGTCAAGGAGATCTACTACACGCTGCAAGGCGAAGGCGCGCAGACCGGCCGCCCGGCCGTGTTCTGCCGCTTCGCCGGCTGTAATCTCTGGTCCGGCCGCGAGCAGGACCGCGAGGAAGCGACCTGCAATTTCTGCGACACCGATTTTGTCGGCACTGACGGACCAGCTGGCGGCAAGTTCGCGGCGCCGGAAGGTCTCGCCGGCGCGGTCCGCGCGGCTTGGCGCGGCAATTCGGGCACGCCGCCTTATGTGGTGCTGACCGGCGGCGAGCCGATGCTGCAAGTGGATGAGAAACTGATCGCGGCGCTGCACAAGGTCGGCTTCCAAATCGCCATCGAGACCAACGGCACGCTCCCAGTGCCGCGTTCGATCGATTGGATCTGCGTGAGCCCGAAGGCCGGCGCGCCGCTCGTGCAGCTTTCGGGCGATGAGCTGAAGCTCGTCTACCCGCAAGCCGCGCTCGACCCAGCGCAGCTCGAAGACCTCGACTTCGGCCATTTCCTGCTCCAGCCCATGGACGAAGGCGCGAAGTCGGAGAGCCATCTCCGCGCGGCAATCGATTATTGTCTCGCCCATCCCAAATGGCGCTTGAGCCTACAGACCCATAAGCTGTTAGGGCTGAAGTGATCTCGCCGCTGGTCGGCCCTCGCGAAATCCCCTAAACGACTGCCATGAAAATCTACAAAGAATTCCGTTTCGAGGCCGCTCATTTCCTCCCGTCGGCGCCGCCCGGCCATCCGAATGCGCGGGTACACGGACATTCCTTCCGGGTGCGCATTACGATCGACGGCGAGCCGAACGCCAATACCGGAGTCGTCATGCATTTCGACGATGTCGAAGCGGCGCTCGGCGACGCACGAGAGGCGCTCGACCATCGCTTGCTCAACGAGGTGGACGGGCTCGCCCAGCCGACGCTCGAGCGGATCGCCGTCTGGCTCTGGGATCGGTTGCACAACCGGTTGCCCGGCCTCGCCGAGATCGAGGTGGCGCGCGATTCATGCCATGAGGGTTGCGTTTATCGGGGCCCGCGGCCCCGGCTCGCGGCGGAGTAGAGAGAATGGCGCGCAAGATCACGGGACTGCGGCAGCTCGGCGCCAAGACCAAGCAGCCCAAGACGCCGGAAGAGGCCGAGCTGGAGCGCGTGGCCAACCCGCATCCCGACACGGTCTATGTCGCGCGCTTCACCTGCCCGGAATTCACCTGTCTCTGCCCGGTCACCGGCCAGCCCGATTTCGCGCATCTCGTCGTCGACTACGCGCCGCGCGCCTGGCTCGTGGAATCGAAGTCGCTCAAGCTGTATCTGGCCAGCTTCCGCAACATTGGCGCCTTCCACGAGGACGCGACCATCACCATCGGCAAGCGCATCGTCGCGCTGGCGGATCCCGCTTGGCTCAGGATCGGCGGCTATTGGTATCCGCGCGGCGGTATCCCGATCGATGTGTTCTGGCAGCATGGCACGCCGCCCGAGGGCGTGTGGATTCCCGATCAGGGCGTCGCGCATTATCGCGGCCGCGGCTGATCTCCGGCCTCACCTCTTCGAGATGGGCCTTCGGCCCTCCTCAGGGTGAAGCTCAACTCCTCATGCTGAGGAGCGGCAGCTGGGCCGCGTCTCGAAGCATGAGGCGCCGAGCTTAAGCCGGCCTGGACGAGCGCTTCACCAGGGCGTCGATCTCGATCAGCTCCTTGAGCAGAGGCTCGAGTGCCGCAAGCGGCAGCATATTGGGACCATCGGACGGCGCGCGGTCAGGATCCTGATGGGTCTCGATGAAGATGCCGGCGACGCCGACCGCCACCGCCGCGCGGGCAAGCACCGGCACGAAGCGCCGCTCGCCGCCGCTTGCCGTCCCCTGCCCTCCCGGCTGCTGCACCGAATGGGTGGCGTCGAAGATCACCGGCGCCCCGGTCTCGGCCAGAATCGGCAATGCGCGCATGTCGGAGACGAGCGTGTTGTAGCCGAACGACACGCCGCGCTCGGTGAGAAGAATGTTCGGGTTGCCGGCGCTAAGCAGCTTCGCCACGACATTCGTCATGTCCCAGGGCGCCAGGAACTGGCCCTTCTTGACGTTGACGGGCTTGCCGGTGCGGGCGGCGGCAACGAGGAGATCGGTCTGGCGGCAGAGGAAGGCTGGGATCTGCAGCACGTCCACCGCCTCGGCCGTGGGCGCGCATTGCTCGGGCGCATGCACGTCGGTGAGGACGGGAAGGCCCGTGCGCTCTCTGATCTCGGCGAAGATGGGAAGCGCGTCGGCGAGCCCGAGCCCCCGGGCGCTCACGGCGCTCGTCCGGTTCGCCTTGTCGAAGGAGCTCTTATAGACGAGGCCGATCTTGAGCCGCCCGGCGATCTCCTTCAGCGCCTGCGCCATTTCGAGGCCGTGCGCGCGGCTTTCGAGCGCGCAAGGGCCGGCGATGAGCGCAAGCGGCGAATCTTGTGCAAAACGGGCGGAGCCGATCTCGACGCTGGCCTTGGGCCGCAGGGACTGATGCTGGTTCACATTCGCCTTATAGCGCGCCAATGCGCCGTTTGGCGAACGCCTTGGCGCATGTTCTCGCTTGCCACAATTCGTTCTCTTGCCGTGGCCTCTGGGTCGACCATGATGGGTGGTGTTTGCGAACCCGGGGAGGACATCATGAAAAAACCTATTGCGGAATTCATTGGCACTTTTGCGCTGGTGCTGGTCGGTTGCGGCGCCGCCGTCATCGGCGGAATGGGCAGCGGGGCGACATCGATCGATATTCTCGGCATCGCTGCCGCCTTCGGCCTGACCATCGTCGCCATGGCCTACGGCATCGGCCAGGTCTCGGGCTGTCACGTCAATCCGGCGGTCAGCTTCGGTGTCCTCGTCGCCGGGCGCATGACCATGTCCGATTTCATCCGTTATGTGATCGCGCAGGTGCTTGGCGCCATCGCCGGCGCGGCCGTGCTCTATCTGATCCTGTCGGGCAAAGCATCAGGCTGGAGCGGATCGCTTGGCCAGAACGGCTGGGGTCCCGGTTATCTTGGCGAGTACAATACCGCTTCGGCTTTCATTTACGAGGTCGCGGGCACTTTCCTGTTCCTCGTCTGCATCCTTGGCGTCACGCAGAAGGGCGCGCCGGTCGGGCTTGCCGGCTTGGCAATCGGCTTGACGCTCATAGCCATCCATCTCGTCGGCATCAACGTCACCGGCACATCGGTGAACCCTGCTCGCTCGCTCGGACCGGCAATCGTCGGCGCCGGCACCAACCCGAACGCGCTTGCGCAAATCTGGTTGTTCATCCTCGCGCCGCTGATCGGTGCCGGCGTGGCGGGATATCTGTTCAAGTCCGGGATCCTGGCGGGGGACGATGTAATCCCTGCGCGTGGCGGTGGGACGTCGGATGTGGCGCCCGCGGCATCGGCGCCGCGCAAGCCGCGCTGACGATCGGCAAGCGAACGGAGTCAGTCGGACTCCGTTCGCCGCCATCGCGGGCGGCTCTCCGTGTAGCGCCTGACAATCGTCTTGACCGCCGGCAGCCAAGGCTCGCGCCTTGTCGTCCAGAGCTCGTAGCTCGGCTGCCACAGTCCCGGCTCATCGAACGAGCCTGGATAGAGGTCGATCTCGTCAGGCCGGTCGTAATGGGAAGAGACCGGCGCGCCGCAGGCGCGGCAGGAATATCTCCGCCCATGCTCCGAGCTTGCGAATTCGACCATGTCGCCGTCGATGATTACGGCGTCGCGAGGAAACACGACGAAGAAGTTGAACGGGGCGCCATGCACTTTGCGGCAGGTGAGGCAATGACAGAGGCCGACGCGGTACGGCTCACCCCT
>Ga0315297_10003209_pt1 | contig 10490 bp, 15 predicted proteins | sample YL17G15_0_MG_FD_203628 | JGI IMG/M metagenome (GOLD analysis project Ga0315297, IMG submission 203628) | Sediment microbial communities from Yellowstone Lake, YNP, Wyoming, USA - YL17G15_0 | ecosystem: Environmental > Aquatic > Freshwater > Lake > Sediment | place: USA: Wyoming | collected...
TCAAGAGCCGCGAATTATACTCTCTGAGGACGACCGAAGGGGAAAATTGTCAAAGCGAGGCTCGCCCGGCCGGCGCAACCAAAAAGGAAACTCTTATTATCAATGGTCTATTTATCTCCTTATTATCCTTTTGATGATTGGAATTTGTCTTTTCTCCGGAGGTTTTGCTGCGAATTTTGCGAGTGAAGTTTTAGGATTCAGGGTCTACAGAATGCCGACTGGGAGTATGGAGCCAACCCTGCTAATCGGTGATTATTTAGTTACAGATTCGAAATATTTCAAGAAAAACGAGCCCCAGAGGAGGGATTTGGTAATATTCCGGAATCCCCAAAAACTCTCTCAGGATTTTATCAAGAGGGTTATTGCCCTTGAAGGTGAAAAAATCGAGATTAAAAATAAGCAGGTTTATATAAACGATAAAGCCCTTCCGGAAAGCTATGTGGTTCACAATGATGTAAATTTTGGTGTGGGTATAAGGGATGATTTTGGACCAGTAATTATTCCAACAAACCGCTGCTTTGTTTTAGGAGATAACCGTGACAACAGCATGGACAGCCGGTTCTTGGGCTTTATACCTCTTAGCAACATAAAAGCAAAGCCTCTTTACATCTATTGGGCAAAGGATAAAAGCCGGATTGGAAAAAAGTTAAGGTAGTAGCGATTGAGGAGGACTAAGAAGCTTTGGCCTCCCCGAAGTTGAGGATGCCACGAAGAGTCTGGCGGGGCTGAAGGGCAGCTGGCCCTCCTAATCTGCGATGCCTGGCGAAGCATAAAGGGGGTGGTGGCCATTGATTGTGCCTCAGTGAGCGGCGGGAATTTTCTCCTTTTGCTAAGAATAAAAGGAGTTCCTTATTCTTTGCGCTGCATTCAGGTATTTTTTTTGAGAGGGGTGTGATATGAACTCTGTTTCGGACAGGCCTTCGGTTTTGGCGCTCCGTTGGGTCGCGCGAACTTTCGGCACGCTTATCGCGTTTATGGCGCTCTTCGGGATTGTGGAAGGGATCACCGACTTAGCCTCGTACAAATCGGGGCGTACGATCCCACACTATTTGACCGATGCCGGATTCCTCATGGTCTTCGTGGGTTGCGTCGTCGGCTGGTTCAAGGACCTTGCGGCCTCCCTCTTCATCCTGGGGGGAATCCTGCTCATCCTAGTGACGGCGCTCGCCTTTCCGGGTTCGCTGAGCCGGGTATATTTCTTCGGCATCCCGGCGCTTCCCGGTTTCCTTTATTTATACGTCCACCTGGCCGGCAAGAAGAAGTGAGGCCTTCCGCCGGCCGACCTTTATTTCCCGAGGGGCCTTCGCCTTCCGCGCACCGTGTCAGACCAAAACTGGGAAAAAATTCCAAGAGATGAATTGAATCAGATGTCTCCAAAAGAAAGGCAAGTGGCCATCTATATCGCCATGACACCAAAACTCTTATATGACCCAAGAGGTGATTTATCAGATATTGTCAATGCGTTTGACAATGTCAGGGATGTATCTCTTCATTTACAAAATTCCATTCTCAAAGATTATGACATTATTAAAGAGCCGACAATTTCAACACCGGTATTCCTAGCACTTGGCCGCTACGATTATGTCTCTCCTTACATCCTCGGGCTGATCGAACTTAAGAAGAAGGACTATCGCCAGGCCGCAGATCTCTTCGGCAGAGCGTGCGGCCGCCTTGATTTCGAAACCAAACGTAACCTTGAACAGGCCTCCTACTTTGACAATCTCGCCCGAGCTCTCTATGAATCGGGAGACCTGATTAAAGCTCGCAGCACATACGAAAGAATCACGCTTCTCACATCCGGCAGGTATATGGATGCCGATATCTACGCCAAAGCGTTCTATATGATGGGAAAGATCGCCGAGCAGCAGGGGGACAAAGCGCGTGCCCTCGAGCAATACCAAAAATTCCTCGACCTCTGGAAAAACGCCGACCCGGGCCTCCCTGAAGTCGAAGATGCCAGGAAGAGGCTGGCGGGGCTGAAGTAATCTGTTTATAGCACAGAGCCCTTGCCTCGAATTTTCACTTCACAGGTGGTATAATGAGGGGGGTGGGTCACACAGCCGAAAAGGAAACTCTTATTTTATAGGGCGAGATAAAATCGGGACATGAACGCCCATTCACGAAGCGCGCCAAAAAACGAAATGCTTATTATTCAAACAAGATCATCAGGTCCCACAATTCTCCCCTAACCCAGCCAGCCCCCTCAACGACGCCCTACATATTCGGGAACCTTTGCCGGCTCAAGATGTATAATACTATAGAGGGAAAAATAGAAGAGTTCATGGATGACCGGTTGCTCATCGAACAGTCCGCTCAAAATAACACAAACGCCTTTAGACTCCTTATTCTTCGCTACCAGCGAATGGTTTTTTCTTATCTGAGAAATTTTCTGCTTCCGATGCAGGTCCAGGAGGATCTAGCCCAGGAAACATTCATGAGGGCCTACAGGAATATCACTGACTTTGATTCCGAAAAGGGGGCTTCCTTCCCGACATGGCTTATTACGATTGCCCGCAACCTGGCCATCAACGAAAAGGCGAAGATGAGCCGAAGGGAGGAGCATTCCGGCGGATTCAGGGATGAAAATCACGGGAGGAATGAAAAAAGCCCTCAGGATATTCTGGAAAAACGCAACCTATATTCCCGAGTTCACGATGCAATAAACCAGCTTCCGGAGAAATTTCATACAGCCGTGATTCTTTCCTATTTTGATGAGCTTTCAATCGAAGAGATCGCTCAGATCGAAGAATGTCCCGTCGGAACTGTCAAATCCCGTGTCTTTCGGGGAAAACAGATCTTGAGACAAATTCTTGAAAGGGAGAATATGTTATGAGTGATCCTCATCGTCCCTGCCAACTGATTCAAGAGGATATTGCTTGGGCCAGAGTACTGAGCCCGGAGGACCAAAAACACGTTCTTTCCTGCAGCGCCTGTTCTGAAACCGCGGCTCGGTTCGAGGAGTTGGATTCCCTTGTCCGAAATGTGATGGGAGCGGATGTCCCAAGCGGCTTCGCGGACAGGGTGGTTGGACAAATAGAAGTAGAAAAACGCAAAGAAGACAGCTTTTTCGCACGGCGGCCTTTCTTGGAAAGGATATTCTTTTCGAGAGCTGTCCAATGGGCGCTCGTGGGAATCGGCTCGACTTTCGGCCTGTTTAAGATTCTCAGATTCTTCGCCGGGGTGTTGATTCATGTATCTCCATAGCTTAGACAACCCGTCTGATTCAGAGCTGAAGGGAGTACAGCCTGTAAGATTAGACCGGGGGGAAGATGCGATTGTCCTGAGGAAGAGGAATGGAAGAGAAAAAAGATAGATTCCGGGAAAGAAAACCTCTATTCGCTGTGGCCCTGTCCTTCCTTTTGACTGGTTTGGGCCAAGTCTACAACGGAAAACCACGGAAAGGGATACTCTTTTTCGTGGCCTCATTGATCCTCCCCTTTCTCTTCTTCCAGTTGAGTGTTGTGGGGCCCAATCAGATACTGATTGTTTTTTTGGTTCTGTCCTTAGCGTCGGATCTTGGCGTATTTATTTGGGCTGCTCGAGATGCTTGGAAGCAAGCCAGACGAATGGAAAAGAACTACAGGTTGAAAGTCTATAATAGGCTCACGATCTACGTCCTCCTTATTATTGTATTGAATCTATTCACTTTCGGACTAATGGTTAATTGGCGGAAAATTTGCTTTTTCGCTCTCCCCTACCGAATGCAAACGGGGAGTATGGCACCTGCTCTCCTTCCCGGAGATTTGATCATGGTAGATAAGAGGATAGATCACGCCTCGAAAAACCTTGGCCTGAAAAGAGGGGAATTGGTGGTTTTTAAGTATCCCCGAGACAAGAACATGCATTTTATTAAAAGGATCATCGGCCTTCCAGGAGATAAAATTGAATTGAGAGGGATGGAGCTTTACGTCAATGGAAAAAAATGGACAGCCCAAGGGGTGCCTCAACTTGATGGGAGAGGGGATGAAAATATCAAGAACGGGACGATAGCTTTCTATGAAAAAGGCGACTCCGGGACTTATCGCGTCTTTTATCTTCAGGGAGCTGCAAGAGAGGATTTTAGCGTTTCCGTCCCGGAGGGCTGCTGTTTTGTCCTCGGTGACAATCGTGATATCAGTGCAGACTCACGACATTGGGGATGCGTCCCGCTCATTGATATTGTATCCAAGGCCAGGCTGGTTTACTTTTCCATTAATCCTGAGGGGGGAGTCCGATGGAGCCGGATCGGAAAGGTTCTGTAATGGAGGAGCGCATGGTTCCGCTTGAGAGGTTGTCTCTCAACGGCTCTGATATGGCCAAGCTTGAGAAGAATAGAAGGGGACATGGATAAAAAGGAGAACATAGTCCTAAACGAAAATTTAACAGACTTCGAAAAAGGATAATATTTCGAAGAAAGGAGCAAACCATGAACAAGGCCATCAAACGGCTGGTTTACTGGACCCCCAGAGTTCTTTGCATACTCTTTGCGGTCTTTATCAGTCTATTCGCCCTCGATGTTTTTGAGGAAGGGAAAGGATTTTGGGGAACGAGTGTTGCCCTTCTGCTTCATCTTGTTCCAACGATTATCATCGTTGCCGTGCTTGTGGTTTCATGGCGTCGGGAATGGATCGGCGGCATTCTCTACATCGCGCTGTCGATCTTCTATGTGGTCTGGGCCTGGGGCAGAGGTCGCGGGACAACGTATGCGCTCATATTCATATCCGGACCTCTGCTGCTGGTCGGAATCTTGTTCCTGCTAAACTGGCGTCATAGAGCAGTGCTTCACGCCAAAGCCTGAGCGCTCGTTGCTGATGGCGGGATGCTTGAGTCAACCTAACGTCCGATCATGCTGCGATTTATAATTCTATCAATTACTAACGATGGGAGAAGGCAAAATCGGTCCGTGGATGCTTACTTAACCGGTGTAGCGGAAAAGAAGATTTCTATTCTTTCATATAAATTGCCTCAAAGGAGGGGGCTTTCATGAAAAAAAGTTTTGGGAAAAGTGTTTTAGTCGGGGTTTCTATTCTGGCTGTCTGTGCAATGTTTTTGGCATTACAACCTGCTCCAAAAAAGTTTCGAGTAGGGACATTTGATTCCCGGGCTATTGCCATCGCCTACGGTCGATCTGATCTGTTTGCCCCGTACATGAGAAGTCTGAAAGCAAAATACGAAAAAGCCAAGGCCGAGAAAGATGAAAAAGTTATCAAAGAATGTGAGGCCGAAGGCCCCGCTCAACAGCAAATCCTACACCAACAGGGCTTCAGCATCGCCTCAGTTGCCGATATTCTTGAAAAGGTCAAGGATGATCTGCCAAAGATAGCCCAGCAGGCTGATGTTGATATGATTGTGAGTAAATGGGAGGTAATGCACAAAAATCCATCAATCGAGATCGTAGATGTCACATCTCATCTGGTTAAGTTATTCAAACCCGACGAAATGACACTTAAAATACTTGGAGAACTGCCAAAGCAGCCTCCAATACCATTATTAGAACTGCTCTTAGCGAAGAAAAAATAGTAATGAAATTGAGCGATTATTAGAGGGCATCGTATCGACCTAATCTTGGCGACGTATAGACCAAAGCCTTTTGGTTAATTAGCAAAATATTCGAAGAGTAAGGCAACAAAGGCAAAGTCATAGACTACTGCAAGAAATTCCTCGACCTCTGGAAGGACGGCGACCCCGGCCTTCCCGAACTTGAGGATGCCAGGAAGAGGCTGGCGGGGCCATAGTCAGAAAGGAGAGCGAAAATGTCAAAATCGGCACTTGCATTGATCCTAGGATTTCTCTCTTTCTTCCTGTTTATGTTCATTGGGGAAACGTTAAGCGAACACTTCGGCGCTGCGGGCTTTATCCCAACGTTCGTTGTGATGGTGGCGTACTTCTTTGTTTGCCAGTTTTTCCTTTCGCGCGGCAATCCCGACGCCTATCGTAAGGACTGGCCCACCATGTTAGCGCTGGATGCCATACTTCTCCTGGCTGTTTTCGTTATGGTTCTGGTGGAAAAGCGGGAAGTGGTCCTGACCCAGGGTCTCGGAATTCTTCTGTCTTGTTGCGGGGGCACATTCGCTGGCGCGGCTGCGGCGTCACTAGCGGCACGCAGAAGGAGTGGACGGCGGTAGTTCTCTCGCGCTCCCGGGCCGAGGCTTTTCCCGTTCTTTTGGGGAGAGAGAATTTTATTCGTGGTATTCGCCCAGCTTCGATGTTCCTGTTGCCGGACAGAGTGATAAATGAAACTCTTCGACGTCTGGAAAGACGCCGACCCCGGCCTGGCCGAAGTCGAGGATACCAAGACGCGCTTGGCCTTGTTGAACGACAGTTGATCCCTCCAACCATTTTCCAGCTCTATCCTGGATTAGCGATTTGAACGAAGTGCCAACTGGCGTTAGTTTAACAAGCCACGCACGGGCTCCGGATCCAAAGGCCGGAGGTTCAAATCCTCTTAGGCAGGCCATTCTGTTCCTCGTTTGGCCGAGTTATCGGCCGTTCAGGTTGATGATCCATTGGCGAAGGCTCTGGCCCCGTGGCATTTTGGTCGTTGACACATGCCCGCGGCTGCGAATATCATAAGTTCGTGATGGGAGATATCGGTTTCGAGCCGAAGCGCGCGAGTCCATGCCGCTCGAAAAAAATAACACCATGATAAAAAGCGATACTTTGACCAGGTCACTCTTTGGCACATCTCTTCCCTTCTTGATTCTATTTTTGTCCTCCATATCCGGTTTCGCCGCAAAAAGAAAAAGCACCATGGAAATTCCTGAAGGTTCGGCGCGACTAATCGCGTATGGCTCCCTGATTTCTTTGCCGAGCATGGAGCAAACGCTGGGGCATAAATACGAGGGGCCGATCCGCCAGATTCATTTGAAGGGTTATGAGAGGGCGTGGACATGCCTTCGTCCAAACAACGATCCTCTTGCGAATTCGGCCAGCATCGAAAAAATCGATGCCTTCTTTTTAAGGGACAATGAACGCGTTCCTTTCATCGGGACTGTGCAGCTAAATATTCATCCCAAAAAGAGAGGCCGGATCAACTGCATTTTGTATCTGATAACCAATGAGGAGTTGCTTAGGCTCGATAAGAGGGAATACGATTATCGGAGAGTGGACGTGACCGACAAAATAGAGGAATTCCGTTTCAGAGGAGGAAAAGTATATGTCTATGAAGGACTTCCCGGGCGCACGGGCGGGTCTTCTCCTGACAAGGGAATATACATATTAATAAAGGAGTTTGCCGACCTGGTGACCGGTGCCTGCGACGCTATAGGAAAGAATTTTCGCGGCGAATTCGACAAGTCCACCAGGCCTTGTGCATACCAGGTCGTGTCTTTTAAAAAGGTCATCTGGGAAAAAGCCAAATAGCCAGCCTATTCCGAAAGAAATTTAGTCGAGGATGCCAGGAAGAGGCTGGCTAAATGGCAATGAAGGTGCCAGCAAGCAGAATGCACAGCTTGTCGAATTGATATGTCTGATTCCGCGGATAGTCGAAAAGAAAGGAAACGATGGTTCTTGATCTCTTAGGCGATATTTTTTTGGCTTTCGGTGACTTTTTGGTTATCGGGCTGATCGATTGGTTCTTAAGAAGCTGGAACCGAAAACAGGAATGGTTCGGTGTCGTGATAAAGAACAAGAAAAGAAGTGCGCGTTCGCCGTCGAAATACCGGTATGCGGTTGTTTTCCGGACCGAAAACGGCCGGCGCAAGAGACTGCGCATGGACGAATGGCGCGCCTCCTTCTATAAACTTGGCTGGCGATATCGAAAAAGGAGGGGCGAGGATTTTCCCGATCCCGATTCAGGCATGGAATTTTTCGGATGATGATTTGTAGCTCCCGTATCGGCGGTTCGATTCCGTCCCTCGCCATCCTTTTTCCCCGAGAAATGGCGTTTTCCTTATTTCGCTTTCATGGCTAGAATTATGCGGTTTTAGGCATTTCTGGTGACACAGCGGTGACAAAGGGAGAGGTCTGCCCTGGGTTTATTGGCAACAATTCATAGACACAGATTCGCCACCAGTCGCTTGCCCCATTGCCCACCCGTCTCCCCCATTGAGCGAATCAGGGAGAGATAGACACCTCGGGAATATGCGATCCAAATAGAAAGCATTTGCCGCCCTGATCCCAGTTGACTAAGCCTCCATTCCTTGTTAATCTTTAGCCATCCCAGAGAGAAGGGGTCAGCAGTGACCATCAAGTGCCCGAAGTGTCAGGCTGAGAATCCCGAAACCGTAAAGTTCTGCAGCGAATGTGGAACGCAAATCCCTTCTCCCAAGACTACGCATCTTGAGGTCACTGAGACTCTTCAAACGCCCATCAAAGAGCTCACGACCGGTTCAACCTTCGGCCGGCCGCTACCAGATTATCGAGGAGCTGGGAAAGGGAGGGATGGGGAAGGTCTACAAAGTCTTCGATACAGATATTAAGGAAAAAGTAGCCTTGAAGCTGCTGAAGCCTGAAATCGCCTCCGACAAAGAGACAATCGAACGGGCCCGGGAAGAATATCAGAAAATGATCTCTCTGACCACCGGAAGATTGTCCTACGGAGACATCTTTGCGAAGAGTTTCTACGGGCTGGGCAAAATTTATCAGCAAAAAAAGTGGACCGCAAAGACCATCGAGCAATACAGAGAATTTCTTACATTGTGGAAAGATTCTGATCCCGGTATCCCAGAATTGATCGATGCCAAAAACCGGTTCGCTGAACTTCTCGATAAATAAAGGGAGGAAAAAAATGAAAAGATATTTTTCACTTTTTCTTTTGGTCTTTTTTCTTTTAGCCCTTGTGGCTTCTCCGGGATTCAGTCAGAAAGCCTCTGATATCCTGGAGAAAATGATCGAAGCTCAGGGCGGAAGAAAAGTCCTCGAGAGCATTAAGGACATAACTCTCTCTGGCACTTTCGAATGGGAAAAGATGAGCGGGCCGTTCACCCAATACCAAAAAGCACCAAATAAATTTCGACAGGAAGCGGAGGTCATGGGCATGAAGAAAACGGACGCTTTTGACGGAGAAATCGGGTGGTCCATCGAGGCAGGGCAACTCCGCGAATTAGCTGGAAAAGATGCGGAGGACGCGAAGAGCGGAGCTTTCGGCTACGCGGCCATTCTCTATCCTGAAAAATACGGCATCAGCTATGTTCTAAAGGGCAAAGAAAAGATCGAAGGCCATGACTATTTCGTTTTAGAGCAGACCATACCCGGCGGGACTCCGATAACTCATTTTATCGATGCTCAGACCTATCTGGTTTATAAAACCGAGTCTCCGGGCATTGCCGATCGAGAAGGGGTTATGAGGAAAACGGTGACCCTGATGTTGGATTACAGAAAAGCCGATGGGGTGATGATTGCCCACTCTCTCGCTACCGGTCCAGAGAGCGAGGAGACCGTGACCATCAAGTTCACGAAGGTCAGTTTCAACACTGGTTTGGAAGATTCTTTGTTCAAGATGAAAAAGTAAAAACGTCGCTTTTTTGCTTTTGAAAAATAATCTCCAGTTCCAGCGGTTCGCCGGACTGAAGCAAATAGAATTTTCTGGATTCAATTTTCCTTGGTCATCGGATTTTCCATTCTAATTTATATCAACCCCTCGAAGAGGGTAATACTGTCCTCCGGAGCGCGCCTGTAGCTCAGCGGATAGAGCGACGGACTCCGGATCCAAAACAGCCGTTTCTCCTAACCTCCTGAAAATAAAGTAATAGTCAGTCTTATCAGTAATTTGTAAATTATCTCTAGGTATATGGCGGTATGCCAAAGTGTATGAAGGTATACCAAGGATAGTCACAATTCCACTAAGGCCTGAGCGAGCTAGAACTCCCCGGAGTGACAGCGCATGCAGGTTCGAGCGTAATCCGGTGAGAGATTTGATTTTCGAATTTGACTCCCTTGTCCTTACCATTACCCCTGCCATTATTTGAACGACCTGAAGCTCAAGGACGAGCCCGGCCAACTCCTGGAAAAGCTGGGATTCAAGCCGAAACTCGAGGAAGAGCCTTACACATGCTGCGGCTTTTGCGGCGTATTCTCGCTCAAAAACCCGGAAATCTCGGCAAAATTCTGGGAGGATAAAAGAGAGAAGATCCTGGCCAGCGGGGCCTCTCTCGTGGCCACAGACTGCCCCGGCTGCGTTTTTCAGCTGAAGGCGAATCTCAAGAAGGAAGGGAAAAAATTCCGGGTGGTCCATACGGCCCAGCTCTGCGCTGAGGCCGCCGAAAAGAATCCGGATTAATGGATGGTGGGGGGACGGAGCCGCCTGAGCGTGTTCCTCTCGGCCTCGAGCCAGCCGGCCTTTTCGATTTCCACGGGGACCAATGTCATGGATTTGAGGATATTTTTCCTTGCGGATAAGAAGGGCAAGGGAGAAAAATGAAGTAACTGGTATTACATCGTCCTTTATACCTGCCGAAGCATTTTAATAATTTACGACGATTATACCGGCAGATCCGAAAGCCAACGGCCGGCGGCGGCGACGGCGATTCCCCGTAAAAATTCCTCCTGTCGCAACCGATGCACGAGCTGAA
>Ga0315297_10003210_pt1 | contig 10489 bp, 8 predicted proteins | sample YL17G15_0_MG_FD_203628 | JGI IMG/M metagenome (GOLD analysis project Ga0315297, IMG submission 203628) | Sediment microbial communities from Yellowstone Lake, YNP, Wyoming, USA - YL17G15_0 | ecosystem: Environmental > Aquatic > Freshwater > Lake > Sediment | place: USA: Wyoming | collected...
AGGATCGCCGCCGTGTACTCGGGCGGGTAGTAGTGCCGGAGCCAGGCCGACGCGTAGACCAGCAGCGCAAAACTCGCGGCATGGCTCTCGGGAAAGCCGTAGTCGGCGAAGGCGCCGATCTGCTGGTAGATCCGTCGCGCCGTGTCGGCGTCAATGCCGTTCTTCGCCATCCCTTCCACCAGTTGGTCGGCGATCCCGGCCATGCGCTCGTGGGAACGCTTGTGCCCCATGGCTCGGCGCAACTCATCGGCCTGACCGGGCGTGAACCCTGCCGCCGTGATAGCGACCTGCATGCCCTGCTCCTGGAAGAGCGGAATGCCAAGGGTGCGCTTGAGGGCCGGTTCGAGCGAGGGGTGCGGATAGGTCACTTCCTCGAGCCCGGCGCGGCGGCGCAGGTAGGGATGCACCATGTCGCCCTGGATGGGCCCGGGACGAATGAGCGCCACCTCGACGACGAGGTCGTAGAACGTGCGCGGCTTGAGGCGCGGGAGGGTGTTCATCTGGGCGCGGCTCTCCACCTGGAAGAGGCCGATGGTATCGGCACGGCAGAGGTCGTCGTACACCGCCTGGTCGTCCACCGGGATGGTGCCGAGATCGAGCGACACCCCGCGGGTGCGATTGATGTAGAGCAGGCAGTCCTGCAGCAGCGTGAGCATGCCGAGCCCGAGGAGGTCGATCTTCACCAGGCCGACGGGACCGAGGTCGTCCTTTTCCCACTGGATCACCGTGCGTCCCGGCATCGATGCCGGCTCGATGGGAACGATGCGCGAAAGCGGCTCGCGGGTCAGTACGAAGCCGCCGACATGGATGGAGCGATGGCGCGGCAGTTGGTGCAGGCCCTCGACGAGATCGGCGAGCAGGGCGACCCGCGGATCGTCCGGGTCGAGCCCGGCCTTGGCAAGAATGGAAGTCGCCTCGGTGGACCCGACGAGTGATGTGGTCGGGTTACGGCGTTCGGTGTGATCCTGCTCGGCGCCGGGATCGAGGAACGCGCTCTTGTCTTTACCGCCCTCTCCGTCCTCTCCATCCTTCCGTCCCCTCAACGCCTCCGCCGTCGCCTTCGCGGAAAACCGGTCGCTGAACGCCGCGAGCGCGTCGGCTTGCTGCACACTGAAGCCGAGCACGCGTGCGGTATCCCGCACGGCACTGCGACCCCGCCAGCTGATCTGCTCGCACACCATCGCCGCATGCTCACGCCCGTAGCGCTCGTAGACGTACTGGAGCACCCGCTCGCGCTCGCGGTGCGCGATATCCAGGTCGATATCAGGCGGCTCGGCGCGTTCCTCGCTCAGGAAGCGCTCAAAGAGGAGGTTCATCTTCACCGGGTCCACCGCGGTTATGCCGAGGCAGTAGCAGACTACGGAATTGGCGGCGGAACCGCGCCCCTGGCAGAGGATCCCGTTGCGTCGCGCGAAGCGTACGATGTCCCACACGATGAGGAAGAAGCCGGCGAGGCCGAGGCGCGCGATGACGACGAGTTCGTGAGAAACCTGCTTCTGGTGCGCAGGAGGCATCCGTTCACCCTTCAATCGTTCATCCGCTCCCTGGTACACCAGCCTTTCCAGGTACTCGTCCTCACCGACGCCGGGTGGCAGGGGAAACTCCGGCAGCGTGGGGCGCAACTGCTCGAGCCGGAAGGCACAGCGTTCGGCGATGGCGCGGGTGGCGCGAACGCCTTCCGGAGCATGGTGCCAGCGGCGCGCCATCTGCGCCGCCGACTTGAGGTACCACTCGCCGTTGGGGCGGAGGCGTGTTCCCATCTGGTCGAGGGTCGTCTTGTGCCTGAGTGCCGCGAGCACGTCGTGCACCCGGCGATCCTGCGGGCAGGCGTAGTGCACGTCGTTCGCCACGACCCACGGCACGCCGAGCCATCCGGCGAGCGGAATGAGCTGGGCAACGAGTGCTTTCTCCTCGGGAAGCCCGTGATCCCAGCACTCGATGACGAGGTGGTCGCCATAGATATCGCGGAGGAAACGTGCCGCGCGGCGCGCTCCCTCCGTATCACCGGCGGCGAGGAGCGACGGCACCCACCCACGCGGGCCACCGGTGAGCGCGGCGATACCATCTGCGTGGCGCGCGAGCAGGTCGAGCGGGACGGCGGGCTCGCCCCGCGGGCAATCCATGCGCGCGCGCGTGATAAGGGTGGAGATGTTGGCGTAGCCGACGCTGGACTCGGCGAGCAAGACGACGGCGGCAGGATGACAAGGTGGCAAGGCGGCAGGAAAGGCAATGTTGAGTTCTGCCCCGACGATCGTCTCCACGCTCCCCGCGCGCCCTGCCTCGGAGAACCGCACGGCGCCGCCCAGGTCGGCATGGTCAGTGAGCGCCAGCGCGTGCTGGCCCAGCGCGTGGGCGCGATCAACCAGTCCCTCGGGTGATGCCGCCCCATCGAGGAGGGAAAAGCAGGAGTGACAGTGCAGCTCGACGTACCCGGATGGATCGACCGTGTCAGTCATACCATCCGTGGACATTCCACGTCTCCCCGCTCAGGAACACCACGAACGCCGTTCCCTCACTGGTCCAGGAGGAGTAGTCACGGACATATGGGGACGCCCACCAGTCGCCGGACAGGCGCTCTGCGCTCCCCCGAGCGGTGATGGGCCAGCGCCGGCCGCGCCAGGTGAAGGCGCTGGTGTCGGGCGCGACCTCAACCGGCTCCGGCGGCTCGAGAAGGCGCAGCAAGGCATTCCTGTCCTCCTGCGGCCTTGCCGCCTTGCCGCCCTTTTCTTGCCGTCTTGCCGTCTTGCCGCCTTCCTCGCTGCCCTCTTCCCATGCCCCGCGCCGCTCGGGCGCAAATCCATCCAGCGCCACCGGTCGCACCACAGCACCGGCGCCGAGTGCGGCGCGGAGGCGCGCGAACGCCGCGTCCGCAGCGGCGGGATCACGCCAGCCAGTGTGCAGCAGGTCGCCCTGTTCCCCGGCAGGCCTGGCGCGCTCAGTGATGCGTACGACAACGCCGAGCACCGGTGCCTCGAGCATCCAGTCATCGAGCACCGCCCGGCACTGCACAAAGAGGGGCTCCAGACGGGCGAGGGGGAATGCCAGGGTGATGCGACGCGATGCCGACCGGGCAGGCGACTCATCGAGCTTCAGTTCCACTTCCAGTGCCGCCACCGCCATCCCGTCGCTCGCGACCTGCGTGATCAGCCGCCCCAATGCCGCGCGCACCAGGAAAAGCACCGGTTCGAGTGTCGCGGTGGAGGTGGGGAGTTCGATGGCAACGGTGTCATCGGGCACAGGATGAGCGAGGGTGGGACGTCGCTGGTCCTCGCCCCGTGCCAGGCGCCAGGCCGCGAGCCCGGCGGGACCGAAGCGCTGCTCGACGTCGCCGGGATCGAGGGCGGCGAACTGCCCAGCCGTCCCAAGACCGAGGGCCGCGAGCGTGTCGCGCAGCTCGGCGTCCATGGGAATGAGGGAGAGCGGTGCCTGGGCGAGCAGCGCCTGGTCGCTGCCGCGCGGCACAAGGCGGCCGGCGCCGCGAAGCCAGGTGGCGACCCAGGCGGCGATACAGCTCGAGGCCACGGCAACGCGGGCATCAGGGTGCCAGCGCCGGGCGCGCGCGAGAAGTGACCGGATGAGGCCGTGCTCGCCGCCGTGCCCCTCGAGTCCATGCGCACCGATCCACCAGAGACCGGGACGCGCCGGTGTCACCTGCGGACTGAGCGCGAGGCATGCGGCCGTGACTCGATGCATGGCCCGGCCGATCGCGCGGTCATCCCAGGGCCGTGCCTCCAGCCCGGCGCACATTGCTCGCGCCGCGGGGATGGTCATGCCGTGCCGGATACCGAGTGATGCGGCCTGCGTCGTGGCGATGGCCACGCGGTCGTCGCTGGCGAGTGCCAGGGGGCGCTGGTCCCAGTGAACGCCCTTACCGTCCTCCAGCCACACCGCGCCGATCGGGAACTTCGGGATGCGCACACAGGCGACGCGGATGATAGATGACACTGGGAACCTCAATGGTGGTGCGAAGCCCGCCGCGAAGAACGGTCAGCTCGGAAGGTCGCCGCTGACCGCCTCCCCCCCATCGGCGCCTCACCTCCAACCGCACGGCCCCGCCCACCTGCGACACCGATCCATCGCCCACCACGACGAACGCCGCGTCCCTGTCGCGCGCGAGGCCAACGAGGCGGAGCGCTACCTGCCGCGTGAGCGGCGGTGCGCTGTCGAGCACCACGAGCATGAACGCCCCGCTGCGCAGCAGCACATCGGCACACCAAGCTCCACGCGCGGGATCGCGCGGCCGTACCACACGGAGGAATGCGCCGTCGAGCGACGCCCAGTCGGCAGGATCGAGGGTGCGCGAGGCATCGATGCACGCGACACCCTGCCCCCGGGTCAGTGCGGCGCCCACCAGCGCGCGAACCAGCGTCGCCGTGCCCGCGCCAAGCGGACCGATGAGTTCGATGAGCCGCCCACGCGGAAGCCCGCCACCCAGCGCCTCGTCGAGTTCCCTGAATCCGGTGGGGACAGCATTGGCCGCCACCGGTGGCGGGGCGATAATCCGATCGAGCTGGGCGCGAAGCTGGGCTATCTGCATAAGTAATTGTCTTTTAATGGCTTACGGAGAAAGCGCGCCTCCACCCTACTGGGTGGACGTCAACTTCGATACCGAAGAAAAACCGAAGTTACTATGAAGGATACGACCGAAGGGGGAGAGGCGCTAGTCCGCGGCTTTTGCCGCAATCCGGCGCAACATCTCGATCTGCTCCTGGTGGGATCGCTGCAGTTCATCCAGCCGGTCGATGAGCGCGCGCACACCCAGTTCGGCGCGCAGGTTCACCTCGTAGTCGTTCGCCGCCGCCATGCGGTCCACCACCGACTGCCGGTTCTGGGACATCATGATGATCGGGGCCTGGATCGCCGCCACCATCGAGAGGATGAGGTTGAGGAAGATGAACGGATAGGGATCGAAGGCCCGGCCCCAGCGTCCCAGGATCACCGCATTGAGGATAGCCCAGCCGACCAGGAACATGAGAAAGCTCGAGATGAACTCCCACGAACCGCCGAGTGCCGCCACCCTGTCTGCCAGTCGCTCGCCGAGCGTGCGCTGGTCCTGGTATTCCTCGTGGACATCACGCCGCGGCCGGACGCGCTCCAGCACCTTCGTGATGACGGCGCGCTCGTGATGTGACAGGCGCTCCCATTCAGAGCGCAGGAGCCGCTTGGCCAAGTCGTCGGGCTGGATGCTCATGAGTCTCTCCCTCGGGAATCGCGGTACTCCTGCAGCGACAAGGGCCGACGCAGAACGTCGGCCCGGCATGGAGGGGGGGCAACCCGTCCGGCTTACTCGGAAATGACCTTGACCTGGTCGACCCAGTAGGGCGTGTCCCCGAAGCAGCCGGTCGGCACGCCGCGATGCTCCGCGTAGTGCAGCTGGACCTTCTGGCCCACCGCATCGCTCATCTGGCGGACGATCGACTCGTCGCGAACGGTGAAGTACCAGATCTGCGGTGCCAAAACCTGTGGTGCCCCACCGCCAACAATGTTCAACGCCAGTTCGCCCTCGTACGTTTTGCACATCCATCCCTTGCGCGAAAACTTCTGCAGCGTGCCCGCGCGCCCGCCATCCGAGTAGCTCCAGCTCACCACGAAGAGCGTGTAGATCGCGAAGAGGAGCAGGGGAACAACGAGCAGCGTGGCAACCACGACCGGCCAGCGGCGACGCTTGGGCTTTGGCGCGGGAGCGGACGGCTGTGCTTCGGGTGCGGTCATGGGCTCGGGGTGAAGGTAGAGCGAATCTACAGTCGGGGGTGCATCGGTGCGAGTACGCACCGGTCAGAAGGTGAATCCTCTGCCGAAGACGATCGACCAGCCGGACGGGAACGGCGCCGCCTCGAAGCGATAGGCCAGGTCGAGCCGGAACAGGACCGGGTTGGCCGAGCGACTTGGCCCGAAGCGGAGCCCCGCGCCCAGGTCCGTGCCGGTTCGCGGTGACTCTCCGGCATACCATGCCCCGCCGTAGTCCACAAACCCGCCCAGGGCGAGGCCCAGCAGACCACCGAGATTCTCCGTGAAGGTCCAGCGGTACTCCGCCGCCGCGAGGAACCCCCGGTCTCCCACGAACGCATGCAACGGATAGGCCCGTGGTCCGTACACCAGGCCAAGGTCGAACTGGTTTCCGGGAACGGGATTCTCCTGCCGGCCCACGAAGCCGCCGACGATGATGGCGTTCCTCCGGTTGGGCTGGATGACGAGGTTCCCCTTGAGCACCACCGACCCGGAGTCGATGCCGGAACCGGTGACGAGGCCGGTGACCGTGGCGCTCAGCTGCGCGAGGCCGGCCGGGAAGCGGAATCCGGTCGAGGCGGTGAGTTGCAGGCCGACGCCGCTCTCCGCGTAGCCGAACGCCGAGGGCGCGGCGAGCAATCCGGCACGAAGGCTCGGTCCGATGGCGAAGTCTTCCGCCCGCCCGAAGCTGCGCACGTTTTCCATCTCCGCGAATCGCGCGCGGAGGGCACTGACATATGCGCCAACAGCAACCTGCGTCGTGTCCACCCGCGGGATGGTGACCGGGCTCGGGAGGAACGAGTTGGATTCCAGCTGGGCGATGACTCCTGCCCGCAGGTATCCCCGCGGTGAAGCCTTGAGCGCCTTGGCTCCGTCCAGGCGCACCAGAGTGAGCTGGCGTGACAGCGTCTCAAACGGCGTGAGAATGCCGTTCGCGAAGACGAGGACGTCGCCGTCGAAATAGGTGGCGTCGCCCCCCAGGGCCCAGCGGCCGGCAACGGAATAGAATGGCATGCCGAGCTGGCCGGCAATGAAACGGCCATCCGAGCGCTCCTCGACGGAAAGCCCGAGATTGACGCGCCCCGCGAAGAGGCGGGGCTGCCGGAACGCAAACAACCAGGCGGTGCGATCGGGATTGCTGCTGTAGCGGATCACCCCGAGCGCCGCCAGGCCGAGGAGGTTTGCTTCCACGGCCCCGAAGGCCACCGCGGACTGTCCCGCCGCGGTGGTGATGTCGAAGATCGGGAGGGTGCTCCAGCCGTCCTTTGTCACCACGCGAAGGGTGAGGCCGCTGTCGCTCCGCACCGTGTCCACCAGGACGTCGCGGAAGATGCCGAGGGCCCGAAGGTTCCGCGCGGTTTCGGCCGCGAGGACCGAATCGTATGGCATGCCCGGCTTGAGGAGCACCTCGCGCTCCACCACGCGCTGGCGGGTGCGGACGTGCAGGGCATTCGCGACCCTGGCGGCGAAGCTGGTCTCGTTCGTGTCGGCGATGTCCTGTCGAATGATGTCAACGTACTGCACCACGGGGACGCCAAGCTGCGGATCCGTTGCCTGGGCCGCCACGCGCGCGGCCAGCAGCGGAAATGCCACGATGCAGGCTGCCCATCGCGCGATCACGCGCCCAGTTCCGCCAGCAGCGTCTCGAGCCCGGGAATGATGCGGTCGGGAGCGATGCCCGCGTGGGCCGCGGCGGCGGCGGAGAACTTGCCCGTCGCGACGGCCCACGCGACGAGGCCGGCCCGCTGCGCGCCGGCAATGTCGGAATGCATGTCGTCCCCGATCATCACCACGCGCGACCACTCAGCGACGGGGAGTTGGAGCTGGCGGAGCGCCGCCTCGTACATGACAGGACTCGGCTTGCCCGCGAGCAGAGCCGTGCTGCCGCTGGCATACTCGAGCGCCGCCACGAAGGGCCCGGCGTCCAGCACGAGCCGGCCGGCCTTGCGATAGACCCGATCGCAGGAGCAGGTGATGAACTCGGCGCCGTCGCGCAGGTACTCGAACGCCTCTTGCAGCAGCGCGTAGCTCCATTGTTCGCCGAGGTCGCCGAGGAGGATGGCGGTCGGGCGGCCTTCCGCCCGCCCGACTGTTCCTCCTTGCAGCGCGAGTCCCTCGAGGTCCTCCAGCACCGCCTCCGCAAGGAAGGGGGCGACGACCCGGTGCCCGCGTTCGCGCGCCAGCGAGGCGCCGGCAATCGGCGCACTCACGATCTCGTCCATCGAGACCGCGATGCCCATCGCCGCCAGGCGCGCCACGAGCAGGCGGCGCGACCGGCTGGTGGTGTTGGTGATGAGGCGGTAGGGAATGCCAGCGGCCCGGAGTCGCGGGATCAGTTCAGTCGCGCCGGGGAGGGGCGCGTCACCCGAATAGAGGGTGCCTTCGAGGTCGCACAGGACGCCGGCCGGTCGCACGGCGGGCCCTCAGTACCGGCCGAGGTATCGCTCGATCTCCCATCGGCTCACGTAGGCATTGAAGGACTCGATCTCCTTCTCCTTCGCCTCGATGAAGCGCTCGGTGATGTGCTCGCCCAGCGCCGTCTTCACCACGTCGTCCTTCTCCAGATATTCGAGCGCCTCGTGCAGGTCACGGGGCAGCTCGTCGATGCGGTACTTCCGCCGGTCGCGGTAGGTCATCCGGAAGATGTTCCGGTGCACCGCTTCGCGGCAGACCATCTCCTGCTCGATGCCGTCGAGCCCCGAGGCCAGCTGCACCGCCAGCGCGAGGTAGGGGTTCGCGGACGGGTCGGGCATGCGGTTCTCGCAGCGGGTGCCAATGCCCCGGCGGTCGGGGATGCGCACCAGCGGCGACCGGTTCCGCATCGACCAGGCGACGTTCACCGGCGCCTCGAACCCGGGCACCAGGCGCTTGTAGCTGTTGACCAGCGGATTCGTGATGGCGCAGGACCCGCGCGCGTGCTGGAGCATCCCCTCGATGTACTGCAGCGCCACGAGCGAGAGCTGGTTTTCGGCATCGGCATCGAAGAAGGCGTTCTCGCTGCCGCGGAACAGCGACTGGTGCGTGTGCATGCCGCTGCCGGCCACGCCCTCGATCGGCTTCGGCATGAACGAGGCGACGTACCCGTACCGGTTGGCCACCTGGCGCACGACCAGCTTGAACGTGGCGAGGTTGTCAGCGGTGACCAGCGCGGCGGCGTAGCGGAAGTCGATCTCGTGCTGGCCGGGGGCGACCTCGTGATGCGCTGCCTCCACCTCGAACCCCATGAGCTCGAGGCAGTCCACGATGACGCGGCGGATCTCCTCGCCCTTGTCCATGGGGCCGAGGTCGAAATAGCCGGCGAGGTCGTGGGTGCTGGTGGTCGGTGCGCCGTCGGGCGCCTTCTCAAAGAGGAAGAATTCGGCTTCACACCCCGCCATCATCTCGAAGCCCAGCTTGCGGGCGCGGGCGATCTGCCGCTTGAGCGTGTGGCGGGGACAGCCGTCGAAGGGTGCGCCGTCCGGCCGGTGGATGTCGCAGATGAGCCGCGCGACCCGCCCGCCTTCTTCGTCGAACGGCAGCAGCCGGAAGGTGGGGGGGTCGGGCTTGAGGAGCATGTCCGACTCCTCGATCCGGACGAACCCCTCGATCGAGGACCCGTCGAACATGATCTCGCCGTCCAGCGCCTTCTCGAACTGGCTGGGCGGGACCTCGACATTCTTGTTGACACCGAGGATGTCGGTGAACTGCAGGCGGAGAAAGTCGACGCCGAAGCGCTCGGCCAGCTCGCGGATGTCGCCCTTGCGGGCTCCGGTCAGGTCGGTCGGAAACTCTTCCAGGCTCGGTCGGTCACCCCGGCGCGCTCGTCCCAGTCCCATGGCCCCTCGCTGTCAGCGGGTCAGGCGAGGCTGTCGAGCAGCAGCCAGAGCTCCGCAGCGCTGAATTCGTTGAATCGGTTGACGATATCGGCGTCCGTCCACTCGGCGAAGATCCACCCGGTGCTGCGGTGGACCTGTGCCTGGTCCACGAAGTGGAGCCGGCCCTGGAGCGTGTTGTGACGAAGGCCGGTCCCACGCGGGTGCGGGCGGGTCTCGAGGCAGACAGTCCAGCGCGATTCGCCCCGCGCAAGCTCTCCGAGAGAGCGGCCCAGCGGGGCATCGGCCGGAAGGGGCTCAGGCACGTTCCGCGTTGGCTGCAATGACCCTCCAGACGTGCTCGGTCGCGAATGGTGATCGCTCTGCACGGTAATACGGTGCCATTGGAGCCGCCAGCGGTTACATTGCCCGCCCGTGCCCAGCTCTCCCCCAGTCCCCGCCTGCCCCATCTGCGGTACCGACGCTCCCGGTCGGTTCTGCGATCGCTGTGGCGCCGCCGTCAGCCCGCAGAATTGTTCCTCTTGCGGCGCCGGGCTTTCGCCGATTGCGAAATTCTGCCACCGCTGCGGCAAGGCAGTCGCCGGCGCCACGGACCGCTCAGCCGCACCGGCACGGGAGAGCCGGGCGCCGTGGCTGGTCGCCGGCATCCTGGTGATCGCCGGCCTCTCCTACATCGCGTTCCTGGGCATCAATCGCAACAGCCCGCCGGAAGTGGCCCGGATGCCCAACGCCGGAAATGCGGCGCCGGGCGAGGAGGGCGAGGCGGCGCCCGCAGGCGCGCCGCCAGACATCTCGAGCATGCCACCTGCGGAGCGGTTCAGCCGGCTCTATGACCGCGTGATGCGCGCCGCCTCCGCGGGGGACACCGCGCAGGCGAAGCAGTTCACACCCATGGCGCTCCTCGCATACGGCATGCTCGATACGGTTACCGCCGACCTGCGTTACCACGC
>Ga0315297_10003212_pt1 | contig 10485 bp, 7 predicted proteins | sample YL17G15_0_MG_FD_203628 | JGI IMG/M metagenome (GOLD analysis project Ga0315297, IMG submission 203628) | Sediment microbial communities from Yellowstone Lake, YNP, Wyoming, USA - YL17G15_0 | ecosystem: Environmental > Aquatic > Freshwater > Lake > Sediment | place: USA: Wyoming | collected...
GTCACCCTCGTGGCGATCCTCGACGCCGACAAGGAAGGCTTCCTGCGGAGCGCCTGGTCGCTCATCCAGATGATCGGGCGGGCGGCCCGCAACATCGGCGGCGAGGTGGTCATGTACGCCGACGTCATGACCGAGTCCATGCGTGCGGCGATCGGGGAGACGGACCGCCGGCGCGGGATCCAGGAGCGCCACAACGCGGAGAAGGGGATCGTGCCGCTCACGATCGTCAAGGAGATCCGCGATATCAACGACCGCCTGCGGGTCGCCGCGGAGGTGAGCGCGCCGTACGGCGGCGAGGGCGGCGGGCGCGACCTGGCGGGGGCGTCGAAGGTGCAGGTGGAGAAGCTCGTGGCGCGCCTGGAGGCAGAGATGCGCGCTGCGGCGCGAGAGCTCGAGTTCGAGCGGGCGGCCGCGATGCGCGACGAGATCCAGCAGATCCGGCTGCGGGTGCTCGCGGAGGACGCGTCCCTCATCGTCGGGCGGGCCGCCGAGGCGGCCGGCCGGGCCCCGGCGCCGGCGATCGAGGTGACCGAGGTGCGGGTGGTGCCCGCGGGCGAGGAGCCGTCGGTCGCCGAGGGGACGGCCTCGGACTGGCTGCCCGGCCTGCGCGACGAGCATGACGACGAGGATGCCGCGGGATGGCAGGCGCGCTGGCTGGACCGGCCCACCTGGGACCGGACGGTCACGCCGAACGTCAAACGCCGGACCGGCCGGCGGGGACCGCGGCGCTGACCAGCCCGGCCTCGCGCTGACGCCGGCCACCGGTGGGCGGGCGCCAGTGGGCGGGCGCCGGCCGGCGGTCGCCGCGACAGACCCCGCCCATTTCGATGCCCCTGTCCGCATCACGGGCGCATCACCGGGCCGGCAAGGGTAGGTGGTCGCCCGATCGCGACACCGCGCAGGATCGCGATGATGCGCGCCTGATGCGGCCACGGGCATCAGATTGCGAGGGCATGACCGAGATCCGTCGCCTGCGGCTGCCGCTGCCGCGGCCGACGCCGCGCGCAACGGGCGGTGCGCCGCCGGGCATATAGAACGAATGTACGAACGATCACCTTCGTCGTAGACTAGACGGGTGCCCTCCGACCAGCTCATCGTCCGCGGTGCCCGCGAACACAACCTGAAGAATGTGACGGTCGCCATCCCGCGCGACCGCTTCGTCGTGATCACCGGGCTCTCCGGCTCGGGGAAGAGCAGCCTGGCCTTCGATACGATCTACGCGGAAGGCCAGCGGCGCTACGTCGAGAGCCTCTCGGCGTACGCCCGCCAGTTCCTGGGCCAGATGGAGAAGCCCGACGTCGACCAGATCGACGGGCTCTCGCCGGCCATCTCGATCGACCAGAAGGGCGCCAGCCGCAACCCGCGGTCCACCGTCGGAACGGTCACCGAGATCTACGACCACCTGCGGCTCCTCTTCGCCCGGATCGGCCACCCCCACTGCCCCGCCTGCGGCCGCGAGATCGCGCGCCAGACCGTCCAGCAGATCGTGGACCAGGTCTTCCGGCTTCCCGAGGAGACCCGCCTCCTCGTCCTCGGCCCCCTCGTCAAGGACCGCAAGACCGAGGGTGACAGGATCTTCGAGGCCGCCCGCAAGCAGGGCTTCGTCCGGGTCCGTGTCGACGGCGAGCAGATGGACCTGTCCGACACGACGACCCTCGACAAGTACAAGCGCCACACGATCGAGGTCGTCGTCGACCGCTTCGTCGTCCGCGCCCCCGAGCGCGAGGGCGAGCCGCCGCCCGACGCCGCCCGCCTGGCCGACTCGATCGAGACCGCGCTGCGCCTCGGTGAGGGGGTGGTGGTCGTGGCCCCGGCTTCGCGCGACGGCGGGGCGCCCGCCTTCGAGGAGCGCCGCTACAGCGAGCGCTACAGCTGCCCCTACGACGGGACCACCATCGACGAGCTGGAGCCGCGAAGCTTCTCCTTCAACTCGCCGCACGGCGCCTGCCCCACCTGCACCGGGATCGGGACCCAGCTCGTCATCGATCCCGACCTCATGATCCCGGACCGCTCCAAGAGCGTGGCCGGGGGCGCCCTGGTGCCGTGGGCGAGGATGCCGACCGAGGCCTCCTGGCGGATGAAGATCCTCGAGGCGATCTTCACGGAGCACGGCTGGGAGATCCGGGCGCCCATCCGCGACCTGCCGCCGGAGGCCGTCGAGCACCTCCTCCATTCGGCCAAGGAGGAGAAGGTCCTCGTCCGCTACCGCCACGAACGCGGCGAGAACACCTACTGGGCCACGTTCGAGGGGCTGGTCACCAACCTGGAGCGGCGCTTCCGCGAGACAGAGTCGGAGTACATCAGGGCCGAGATCGAGAAGTACATGGTCGCCCGGCCCTGCCCGGCGTGCGCCGGCCGCCGCCTGCGCCCGGAGGCGCTCGCGGTCACGATCGACCGACGGAGCGTCCACGACGTCTCCACGATGAGCGTGACCGACGCCCTGACCTGGGTGGACGCGCTGCCGGGCGTCCTGTCCGACCGCGAGCGGGCGATCGCCCGGATGGTCCTCAAGGAGATCGTGGCCCGCCTGGGGTTCCTGGCCGACGTCGGCCTCGACTACCTCACGATCGACCGGACGAGCTCCACGCTGTCCGGAGGCGAGGCCCAGCGGATCCGCCTCGCGACGCAGATCGGCAGCTCGCTCGTGGGCGTCCTCTATATCCTCGACGAGCCCTCCATCGGGCTCCACCAGCGCGACAACGCGAAGCTGATCGCGACGCTCACCCGCCTGCGCGACCTGGGCAACACGCTCCTCGTCGTGGAGCATGACGAGGAGACGATCCGGACGGCCGACTGGGTCGTCGACATCGGGCCGGGGGCCGGGGAGCACGGCGGCGAGATCATCGCCTCGGGGCCGCTCGAGGCGATCCTCGGCGCGCCGCGCTCCATCACCGGGGCCTTCCTGCGCGGGGAGCGCGCGGTGCCCATCCCGGCCCGGCGCCGGGCGGGCAACGGCAACCAGATCGTGGTCCGCGGTGCCCGCCAGCACAACCTCCGCGGCATCGACGTCGCCTTCCCCCTCGGCCGGTTCGTGGCCGTCACGGGCGTCTCGGGCTCGGGCAAGAGCACGCTCGTGACCGAGATCCTCTACCGGGCCCTGGCCCGCGAGCTGAACGGCGCCCGGGAGACGCCGGGGGCCCACGATACCCTCGAGGGCGCCCACCACGTCGACAAGATCATCGAGATCGACCAGAGCCCGATCGGCCGGACGCCGCGCTCCAACCCCGCGACCTACACCGGCCTTTTCGGCACGATCCGGGAGCTGTTCGCGGGGGTTCCGGAGGCGCGGGTCCGCGGCTACGGCCCGGGGCGCTTCAGCTTCAACGTGAAGGGTGGCCGCTGCGAGAACTGCAAGGGCGACGGGATCCTCAAGATCGAGATGCAGTTCCTGCCCGACGTCTACGTCCCCTGCGAGGTCTGCAAGGGAAAGCGCTACAACCGCGAGGCGCTCGAGATCCACTTCCGCGGCCACTCCATCGCCGACGTCCTGGACATGACGATCGAGGAGGCGCTCGACGTCTTCGGGGCCGTCCCCAAGGTGGCCACGAAGCTGCGGACGATGGTCGACGTCGGGCTCGGCTACGTCCACCTGGGCCAGCCGGCGACGACGCTCTCGGGCGGCGAGGCCCAGCGGGTGAAGCTCTCGACCGAGCTGTCGCGGCGGGCCACCGGCAAGACGCTCTACGTCCTCGACGAGCCGACCACCGGCCTCCACTTCGCCGACGTCGAGAAGCTGCTCCAGGTCCTCCATCGCCTCGTCGACGCGGGCAACACGGTCGTCGTCATCGAGCACAACCTGGACGTCATCAAGACCGCCGACTGGATCGTGGACCTCGGGCCGGAGGGAGGGATCCGCGGCGGCGCGATCGTCGCCGAGGGGACGCCGGAGCAGATCGCGGCCGTGGCGGGCTCGGCGACGGGGGAGTACCTGGCCCGCGTCCTGCGCGGGGAGCCGCTCGTCCCGCTCTCGGACGTCACGTTCGCCGAGGAGCTCGGGCGTGAGGTCGCCCGGACCGCGGCCAGCACCGGCGAGGCGGTCCCGGCGACGCCCGCCCCCAAGCGGGCCGCCGCCGCTCCCCGCCGCGCCGGCTGACCAGGGCGACGGCGCGGACGCACTATCCTTCCGGTGCCTGCCGTCGGCGATCTCGTCGGCGTCGGCGCCGCTTCGGGTGGTGCGATGTTCCGGCGGTATCGCTGGCTCACGATCCTCGTCCCCGCGCTCGCCGTCGGGGCAATCGAGCTCCTGAGCGACAGCCTGCTCGACGTCGCCTTCCCGGTCCAGCTCGACACCATCCTCATCGTGGGCGTCGTCCTGCTGTTGAGCGCCGCGTTCTCCTTCGTCGCGTTCCGCAGGACCGACGCGTTGACGGCCCGGATGGAGAGCCAGAACGAGGCGCTCAAGACCCGCAACGCGACAGCCCGCGCCCTGCATCGCGTCAGCGTCGCGATCACCGCGCTCGGCGAGCTCGACCCGATCCTCACGGCGGTCGTCGACAGCGCGCGCGAGCTCCTCGATGCCGACGTCGCGGTGCTCCTTCTCGCCGGTTCGAACGGACGGCTGGCCCTGCGGGCGTGGAGCGGTCCGGCCGAGGCGATCCGGCCTGGCGGCCTGGAGGGCGACGACGATGCACTCCGCTTCGTCGACCCCGGGCACGCGGTCGGGCGGCTGGCGGCGCCGCTTCAGCGCGGCGGGGCGACGATCGGGCTCCTCGCGGTCGGCAGCGGCTCCGCCCGGAGCTTCGGCGTCGATGACGTCGAGGCGCTCTCGTCGCTTGCCAACCAGGCCGCGATCGCCATCGAGAACGCCGACCTCCAGGAGCGGCTGCGCGAGCTCGCGGTCATCGCCGAGCGGGAGCGGATCGCCCGCGAGATGCACGACGGGCTGGCGCAGGTGCTCGGGTACGTCAACACGAAGTCGCAGGCGGTCGAGGAGTACCTGGCGTCCGGCCGCGTCGACGAGGCACGCGGACAGCTGGCGGAGCTCTCGGCCGCTGCCCGATCGGTCTACGTCGACGTTCGCGAGGCGATCCTCGGGCTGCGCAGCCCGATCGTCCCGGGGGCGGGCCTGATCGGCGCCGTCGAGGACTACGCCCGACGCTTTGCCGAGGCGTCGAAGCTGGCCGTTGTCGTCCGCGCGACCCCCGAGGCCCGCTGCGTCGTGCTCACGCCGGAGACCGAGGCCCACGTCTTCCGGATCGTCCAGGAATCGCTCACGAACGTGCGCAAGCATGCCGAGGCGCATCGCGCCAGCCTCGACGTCGACGTCGCCGACGGCGTCCTCGTCGTGCGAATCAGCGACGACGGGCGCGGCTTCCCGCTGCCCGGGTCGTCCCCTGCCGACTGGCCGCACTACGGCCTGCAGGCGATGCGCGAGCGGGCGGCGGAGATCGGCGCGACCGTCGAGTGGTCCTCGCGGCCGACCACCGGAGCGACCGTGACGGTGACGGTCCCCGTTGCGGCGCCCGCCCGGACGACGACCGCCACCGGCGCTGTCGCGGGCGCGCCCGGCGCCGTGGCCGGGGGAGGGTGACGCGATGCGCATCGTCCTTGCCGACGACCACCCGCTCTTCCGCGACGGCGTGGCGTCGCTCCTCGGCGCCTGGGGGCACGAGGTCATCGGGATGGCCGGCGACGGCGAGGCGGCCGTCGCCCTCGTCGAGCGGTTGCGGCCCGACCTCGTCCTGATGGACGTCGCGATGCCCGGCCTGACCGGCCTGGAGGCGACCCGCCGGCTGGGCGTGAGCCGGCCCGAGACGGCGATCGTGATGCTCACGGCCAGCGAGAACGAGGACGACCTCTTCGCCGCCGTGAAGAGCGGCGCCCGCGGCTACCTCCTCAAGAACCTGGAGGCGGGACAGCTGAAAGCGATGATCGAGGCCGTCGAGCGTGGCGAAACGGCGATCTCGCCGGTCACCGCGGCGCGGATCATCGCCGAGTTCGCACGTCCGGCCGCGACCCCGCCCCCCGACCACCTCACCGACCGCGAGACCGCCGTGCTGCGCCTGGTCGTCGCGGGGCAGCGCAACAAGGAGATCGCGGCCGAGCTCGGGATCTCAGAGAACACCGTCAAGTTCCACCTGCGCAACATCCTGGGGAAGCTCCAGGCGGGCAGCCGCACCGAGGTGGCGGCGCGGGCCGTGCGCGAGGGGCTGGTGCCGCCGGCATAGCCCCGGGCGTGTCCCTCGGCCGGCCGCGGCTCGCATGGCTCCGCCGTCGCCCCGCGAGCCGTTCGCCCCGCCGCGGGGGCCATTCGGCCCTCCGCCGACCTACCCGATCGGGTAGGGGAGCAACCACCCCGTCGAGGGTTCCCACGCTCCTGCCCGGCGCCCATGCTGCCCTCGAACGCGTCCACATGGAGGGGCTCGATGGGCTATCGCATCGACATCGACCACGACAACTGTCTCAACTGCGCCGTCTGCATGGACGTCTGCCCCGTCGAGGCGCTCGACATGACCCGGCCCGCAGGCCCGGGCGTCGAGGCTGCCGGCCGCGGCATGCCCCAGCCCTGGATGATGGAGCGCCCGATCCAGGTCGGCGAATGCATCGGCTGCGGGATCTGCATCCGGGAATGCCCCACGGTCGTCATGACGCTGGCGACGACCGCCAGCCCGACGCCGCTCGCGGCCCGCCAGGGACCGATCCACCGTCCGCCCGCGGACGAGGGCGGCTGGGTGCCGCTGTCGGCGATCACCGGCGAGGCGCTCAAGCCGAACCACCCGTCGCCGTGGGGTGACCTGTTCGGGTGGCGGACGGCTGAACGCCCCAAGCCATGGCAGGTCTGGCGAACGATGGTGGAGGACGTTCCGCCGTCGCCGCTGGCGCCCTGCCAGGTAGCGTGTCCGGCCGGCACGGATGCGGGCCGGTACGTCGGTCTCGTCGCCGAGGGCCGCTACGACGACGCCTACGCGGTCGCGGCGGAGGTCAACCCCTTCCCGTCGGTCTGCGGCTGGATCTGCACGGCACCCTGCGAGGCGGCCTGTCGGCGCGGCGTCCTCGACGAGCCGATCTCGATCCGGACCATCAAGCGGTTCGCGGCCGAGAACGGGCACTTGCCGCCTGTCGCCCCTCCCGCCAAGCGCCGCGCCGAGCGTGTCGCGATCATCGGCGGCGGGCCGGCCGGCATGGCGGCCGCGTACTACCTCGCCCGCCTCGGCTACCCGGTCACCGTCTTCGAGGCCATGCCCGTGCCGGGTGGCATGATGGCGATCGGCATCCCCGAATACCGTCTCCCGCGCGAGATCCTCCAGGAGGAGATTGCGCGGATCGTCGGCCTCGGCGTCGAGCTCCGGCTCGACACCGCGATGGGCCGCGATTTCACGCTCGGCGATCTGGAGCGCGAAGGCTTCAAGGCCGTCTTCCTCGCCACCGGCGCCTCGAAGAGCCGCCGGCTGGGCGTGCCGGGCGACAGCGTGGCCGGCGTGGTCCCGGCGACCTTCTTCCTCAAGCAGGTCAACCTCGGCGAGCATCCCCGGCTGTCGGGGCCCGTCGTGGTGGTCGGTGGCGGGAGCACGGCGATGGACGCCGCCCGCTCCGCCCTCCGCAGCGGCGCCTCGTCGGTCACGATTGCCTACCGCCGCGGCCGGTCCGACATGCCGGCCCAGGAGGAGGAGATCGAAGCGGCCGAGCGCGAAGGGATCGCGGTCAAGCCGGGCCTGGCGGTCGCCGAAGTCGTCGGGCGCGACGGCTCCGTCGTCGCCCTCCGTTGCACGGAGCAGCAGCCAACCGGCGAGGTCGACCGCGGCCGCCCGGTCTGGGCGCCGGTGGCCGATTCGATGGTGGAGCTGCCGGCGACCACGATCCTCGTGGCGGTCGGCGAGGAGCCCGACCCGTCGATCCTCCCCGAGGGCGCGGGCATCGAGGTGAGCGGCTGGGCCGGCATCGTCGCCGACCCGCGGACGCTTGCCACCGGCCGCGCCGGGATCTTCGCCGGCGGCGACGTCGTCTCCGGCCCCAAGACGATCATCGACGCCGTGGCCTCGGGCCGCCGGGCCGCCGGGTCGGTCCACGAGTTCCTCGCGGGCGTTCGCGACGGCGAGGCCGCGATCATGCGGACGGTCCGCTACGCGACGCCGCCGGAGCCGTCGCTCTCGCTCGACATCGCCCCGCGGCCGCGGGCCCACGCCCCGCTGCCGATCTTCAACCCCGGCTCCTTCATCGCCACCCAGGCCGGCTTCGACGAAGCGGCTGCCCGCGGCGAGGCCTCGCGCTGCTTCCGCTGCGACGCGGTCTACGGCTGCGGCACCGTCTCGGTCCGGGCCGGGCGCGGCCCCGCAGACCGACCCAGCCTCACCGTGATCGCCCCACCGACCGGCCACCCGGGGGCACCCATCTCAGCTGCACTCGGAGGAGATCAGGCATGACCCCGGACCAGGTAACCGGCTTCTTCGACGCCGGCGAGGCGTTCGTCGAAGGGACGATCGGCGCCGCACTTGTCGTGCTGTGGCTGGTGGCCCTCGGCCTCCACCTCGCGCGCCCCTACATGGCCCACACGACGGGCAAGTTCACCCTGCGCCTGGGCGCCGACCTGTGGTGGATCATCTACGTCGCCCTGCGCGACATCTTCCTGCTGCAGGTGTTCCTGGGCAGCTTCATCCTGTTCTATCCCGACGTCGTGGCGGGGCAGCCCCTGCCGGTGACGGGCGGCCTGGCTGCCGTCTGCGCCTTCGCGGCCCTGCTCATCAAGCTGACCACCAGGGGCGACGCGGACCTGCGCTGGTTCCGCGTCCAGGTTCTCCTCGTCGCCCTCGGGGCAACGCTCTACCTCGTCCCGTACTTCTTCGGCGTCCAGGCAACGGAGCTGACCGGGCAGCACATCACGGGGATCTCCGAGGCGCTCGTGAGCTCGTCGAACCCCGACCTGGCCCTCCCGCTCTGCTATCTCTCCGCCGCGCTCGCCGGCATCCTCGGCGTCGTCGCGGTCTCCTACAACTTCCGGCTCACCAGCGTGCGCCGACCGACATCCGGAACCGAGGAGAACCGATGAGCGGCGACGACCTCGCAACCGCCCTGACGACCGGCGCCTCGGGCTGGCTGGTCCTCTCGCTCGCGGCCGTCCTCCCCATTCTCTGGGCGTTCGCGATGTCCATGCACTTCGCGCGGCCGTACGTGCTGCGCTTCCTGCGGACCCTCACTCTCCGCTTCGGCGGCGACGTCTGGTGGCTCTCGTACGTCCTGATCCGCGACGCCCTCCTCTTCGTCACCTTCGGGCTGAGCATGATCTTCTTCATGCCCAACCTCTACCTGACGGGCGACGGCCTGCCGATCACGGCGCCGCTCGCCGTCGTGGTCCTGCTCTGGGCCCTGGCCGTGAAGCTCATCCGCGACGCGGACGACGACCCGGCCGCCTTCCGGCTCGTCAGCGGGCTGCTCATCGTGGCCTCGGTGCTCTACATCGTTCCCCAGGTGTACGGCATGGAGGCCGCCGACCAGGAGTACCTCGGCGACCTCCCCTCGAAGCTCATCAGCACCTCGAACCTCGACGTGGCCAAGCCGATCTTCTGGATCAGCCTTGCCCTCTTCGGGCTCACGGCGGGCGCCCTCTTCGTGCGCTTCCTCGTCCGGCTCGGCCGCCCGAACGAGGCGTCGTCCCGCTCCATCTGACGCTCCGCGCGTCCCCAACCCCGGGCCGCCGCAGGGCGGCCCGGGGTTGCGTCTGTCCGGGTCGCCGCGCGATCCGGCCGGCGGCGTAGCATTCGCCCATGCCCGACATCGACTTCGCCTTCCTGGCCGACGCCGCGGAGGCCCGACCCGGCGAGAAGTTCAGCGTTCTCGGCGGCGGCGTCAGCCGGCTTGCCGGGCGCACCTTCCCGTTGCGGCATCCCCACCTCTCGATCGTGATCGGCCTCTCCGTGACCGCGCCCGAGACCGGCCGCGAGCACGAGGTGCGCTTCGTCCTCCTGGACCCCGACGGCCGCGAGCTGGCGGGCGCGAACGGGGTGGTGCGGACGAGCCCGCCGCCCGACGGGCGCGACACGGTCATCACCTTCGCGCTCGACCTGTGGAACGTCGGCTTCGAGCGACCGGGCGACCACTCGTTCCGGATCCTGGTCGACGGCTCGGAGCGGAAGCGGCTTCCGCTCGTCGTCGACCGGTTGCCGGCCGAGCCCGACCCGGCGGTCAACTGACCGCGCCCGCCGCCCGTGACGCCCCGCCGCCCCCGCCGCGCGCTCTTCGACCCGTGACGCCCCGGATTCCGGGCCGCCACGAGCTGCCCGAGATCGACGAGGCCGGGCTCGCCGCCGCCCGCTGCGCCGACCGTCTGCTCGCCGGGGCCCGCGCGATCGGCAGTGCCCGCTGGGAGGCCTTCCTCGCCCCGCTCCCGGACCGGCTTCGCGACGGACCTCCGGCCGACCTGCGGGCAGCCGCGCGTCGCGGCCGGGCCGCGTTCGGCGCCAAGGACTCGATCGCCGACGTGCTGCCCTGGGACGACGCCATGGCCTTCCGCGACGCCCTCGACCGGCTCCTGAAGCTGCTGCTGCGCCACGA
>Ga0315297_10003213_pt1 | contig 10484 bp, 6 predicted proteins | sample YL17G15_0_MG_FD_203628 | JGI IMG/M metagenome (GOLD analysis project Ga0315297, IMG submission 203628) | Sediment microbial communities from Yellowstone Lake, YNP, Wyoming, USA - YL17G15_0 | ecosystem: Environmental > Aquatic > Freshwater > Lake > Sediment | place: USA: Wyoming | collected...
CCCACTGTGGCAACGATCCCCCTTCGACGCTCTCTGCGAACCCGCGTCGCCCTGTTCGCGGCCCTTGCGATTGCCGTTGTCATTGGTGTCACCACGTATCTGCAGTTGCGCGTCTTCGAGCGCACCGTCGAAGACGAACTCGTCGACACGGCGCGCCTGACAGCACTCGCGGTCGCTGACGATCTCGAGTTGCGGGGCTCCCGGATCACCGCCGACGAGATGCACCGGAGCCTCCGTGAGTTCATCGACACGGTTCCCGAGCTGCGCTCGATCTCCGTGGTCACGGTTGAGGGCGGCGAACCGGTGATCTTCGCGAGCACGTCCTCCGCCGAGCGGGCAGAGGCGCTCGTCGTGGGTCGGCAGGCGATCGAACGACGGGAGCTCGTCTGGGGGGGACAGGCCGGCCCGGTTCGCACGCTGGCGGCCCCCCTGCAACGCGATGCCCGGACGGCGGGAGCCGTCACGGTCACGATGTCGTTTGCGTCGCTGTATCGGCTGCGTGACACCGGCCGATCGATCGCCGCATGGTCCACCGTGATCGCGGTGGCGGCCCTCTTCCTCCTGGTGGAGCTTCTGGCCCGCTGGTTCATCCACCGGCCCATCGACGCCATCCGGGCGACGATGAACGAGGTCGCCGGCGGGACGCTCGGCGCCCGCGCTCCCGTGATCCGGCATGACGAGATCGGCGCGGTCGCGACGGGCCTGAATGCCATGCTCGGTGAGATGCAAGAACTTCACACGGGTCTGCAGCGCCGCATCGCACAGGCCACCGGCGACCTGCGGACCCGCAACCGGGAGCTGTTGGAGATGTACCAGCAGATGTTCCAGCTCCGGGAGGAGCTGGGGAGGGCGCAGCAGCTGGCGGCCGTCGGGGAGACTACGTCGACGGTTGCTCATCAGATCGGCACTCCGCTGAATCTCGTCTCGGGCCACATACAGGTCCTGATCGAGGAGCAGGGGCCCGACTCCCCGGTCACCCGGCACCTGCAGGTCGCCGAGGAGCAGATCCGGAAGGTCACGGCCATCGTCGCAGGCCTGCTCGATCGCTCTCGCCGCCACCTCGAACGGGCACCCGTCGATCTCGGGCAGTTGATCGGCCGCCTGTGCACACTGGTGCAACCGGCGCTCGAGATTGCCGGCGTTCGCCTGTCATACGAGACCGATCCGGTCGTTCCGATCGACGCCGACGCGGCGCAGCTCGAGCTCGCGCTCCTCAACCTCATCAGCAATGCGCTTGACGCGATGCCGGACGGCGGCCGGCTGATGATCCGAGTGGCGAGCCACACCGACCACGTGAGCGTCGCCGTCACCGACACGGGTGTCGGCATACCCGCGGAGTTGGTTGGACAGATCTTCGAACCCTGGGTGACGACGAAACCGCGTGGGAAGGGCACGGGCCTTGGGCTCAGCATCGCTCGCCGTGTCGTGATCGAGCACGGGGGCCGCGTCAGCGTCCGGAGCGAGGAGGGCTTGGGGTCCACGTTCGTCGTCGAGTTGCCCATCCGCGGCGGGCCAGAGAAGAACGAGACCGATCATGCCTGACATTCTCATTGTCGATGACGACCGCGACACCTGCCAGTTCATCGCCGAGCTTCTGGCGGCGCCTGACCGTCGCATCGTGTACGAGTCGAATCCGGTGCAGGCCCTGGCGTGCGCCAGCCGCGAACCATTCGACGCCGTGATCTCGGACATCAACCTGAACGCCCCGCAGTCGGGGCTGGATATCTTACGGGCTGCCCGGCAGGTCAATTCCCGATGCCAGGTCGTCCTCATCAGCGGATTCGGGACGCTCGAGACCGCCATCGAGGCCGTACGCGCAGGCGCCTTCGACTACATCAGCAAGCCGTTCAACATCGCGCAGGTCAAGTCGGTCGTCGAGCGCGCGTTGTCGCAGTCGCTCGTGCCCGAGGAAGCGAGCCACGCCCCGGAGCGGGCAGTTCCGGCCGGGCTGATCGGGCGAACCGCCGCCATGCTGGACGTCTACAAACAAGTCGCGCTCGCGGCCGACGCCGCCGCGCCGGTGCTGATCGTGGGTGAGAGCGGGACCGGCAAGGAGCTCGTGGCGAAGGCCATCCACGCGCACGGCCGGCGAGCAGCCCGGCCCTTTGTGGCCGTCAACTGCGGCGCGATCACGGAAAGTCTTCTCGAGTCCGAGTTGTTCGGCCATACGCGAGGGTCGTTCACGGGCGCCGTGTCGGACACCAAGGGCCTCTTCGAACAGGCTCAGGGCGGCACGATCCTGCTGGACGAAATCGGGGAAACGTCGCCCGCCTTGCAGGTCAAGCTCCTCCGGACCCTGGAAGAAGCCGAGGTGCGCCCGATCGGCGCCAGCCGGACGGTGAAGATCGATGTGCGGGTTATCGCAGCCACCAACGCGGAATTGGAGCGCGCCATCGGCGAGGGCAAGTTTCGACAGGATCTCTTCTATCGCTTGAGCGTCATCGTCATCCGCGTTCCTCCCCTGCGCGAGCGCCGCGCGGACATCCCCCTGCTCGTCGACGCGTTCCTCCGCAATGCCTGCTCCCGCGCGGGCCGCGAGCGGCGGCTTTCCGACGCGGCGTTGCAGATGCTGCTGACCCAGACATGGACCGGCAACGTCAGAGAGCTCGAGAACACGATCGAGCGCCTCGTCCTCTTCAGCCCGGGCACGGTGATCGACGTCGCGGACCTGCCAGCGGGCATGGGTGGCCAGGCCCCCGGCATCGAAGAGGATCTCTTCAAAGGCCTCCCCACACTCGATGTCATCGAGCGACGGTACCTGCTGCATGTGCTCGACAGCGTGAAAGGCAACCGGACGAGAGCGGCCCAGGTCATGGGCATTGATCGCCGGACGCTGTACCGGATGGCCGAGCGGTTCAGCATCGATCTGGCCGGCGACTCGGACCGGTAAATGGAAGACCGCGAGTCGGGATCGTCGCCAGGATCACGGGCTGCGGGTGTTCCGAATCGCGGTCTTCCATCTAGGCTCGGCACCGGCGCGCGGGTGGTTCACTGCCCACTGTTGGCCTTCACCCAATCGATGGCTTCGATCAAGCGGCGATCGAATTCGCCCTCGGCCCCGCTGAAACGGTGATTTGAAGCGGTGATGACCCACAGTCTCTTCGGTTCCTTCGCGCGGCCCATGATGCGCTGAATGTCGGCGATCGGGACGAACTCGTCGCGAGTGGAATGGATCGCGGCAAGCGGGATTGGCGCCACCCGATCGACGATGCCCGACACGCTGAATGTGGGCTCGTCGGGAATGCCCTTCGTGATGTAGATCACGGCGTCCTTCCATCGCCAGCCGAGCTCATTGATATCCGGGAGCCCGAGACCCACGACGCCCCTAATCGTCGGCCTGGTCGCCGGGTCGGTCGCGGCAAACACGGAAAGGCCCGCGCCTTCGGACACCCCGACCAGAATGGGCCTGATGTGGGTTGTCCGGCTCGCAAACTCGGCGAGGGTCCTGAAGTCGCCCGGCTCATCGGCCTGGCGCAGCGTCGTCGACCCGGACGTGAACGACGCCAGGTACTGGCGGCTGTCGAACCCCACGACGAAATAGCCTGCGCGCGCGAGAACCTCCGCCGCGTGCGGGCCGAGGTGGATCCAACCTCCATCGCCGCTCGCCACGATGATCGGCTCGCCGGAGGAGGGCCCGTAGAGATGAAGGGTCATCACCTGGCCGCGTATGGCGAAGGGCACCGTTGACGGGGCCGGCCCGGGTTGCGCCACCAGGCTGACCGCCAGAACAAGCACGGCGAGCATCGTAGCCAATCCGGAACGCAATTCGCATACCTCCACGGTAAGTCTCGCCGGGCGAGGCGGCATTCTGCTGACTTGTAGCGGCGCAGCGTTAGTATTGCACACGACGGGGACGCCGGTGGCGCGCGCCATCTCGCCTCAGTGGGGCGGACGTGACCTATCTGCTGCTGTTCTTCGGCACGCTGGTTGAAGCCGACGCCGCTCTTGTGGCGGCGGCGTTCCTGGCGCATCGAGGCCGCTTGAGCCTGGCGATCGTGATTCCGGTGTGCATCGCCGCGACCTTCACGGCAAATCAGTTCTGGTTCTGGCTCGCGCGGCTCCGGGGACGGGCCTATCTCGAGCGCAAGCTCCAGAGCGACCGCCGCTTCCAACGCATACATGGATGGCTGCAGCGCCGCGGGACGGTGCTCGTGCCGGGCTCGCGGTTTCTCTGGGGGTTCCGGGCGGCGATCCCGGCCGTCTACGGCGCGTCGGGCATGTCCCCGTTGACCTTCACGTGGCTGGACGGCGCCAGCGCCGTGATCTGGGGCGTGGTCGTGGGATTCGCGGGCTACGCCTTCGGAGACACACTGGAGGCCCTGCTTCCCACCCTCCGGCGCTACGAAGTGGCGGTGGTGGTGGGGCTTCTCGCCATCGGCGCGGCCGCGGCATTTCGGAGGCGAAGGCGCCTGGTGGTCGTCGCGAAGGCGTTGCGGGGTCCTTTCGAAGCCGGGGGCGAGTCGGCGGTCGCGCTGCTCCTGCTGGCCCGGCGGGCCAGCCGCCTGCTTGTCGTTCACCCCCACGGCCGGTTGGCCGCACTCGCCGTGGCGCTCGGCTTCCTCAACATGGTGTCCGCAATCGCACGAACACGGTTCCTGCACCTCGAATGGCTCACGACATGGCTGCCCTTCGAAGTGGTCACTGGAAGCCGGGTCCTGATGCTGCTCGCGGGCGTCGGGCTCGTGTACCTGGGCCGCGGCCTCGCCCGGCGCAAGCGAACCGCGTGGGCGTTCACCCTGGCCCTGGCCGTGCTCTCCTCGTTGCTGTTCCTCGGGCACCACGGAAGTGTCGTGCGGGCGATGCTGTCGGCGTGGTTTGCCGTCGAGCTCTGGCGCCACCGCCAGCGGTTCCACGCCCGAACGGACCCCCTGCGGCTGCGGCACGCGCTGCTTGCGACGCCCGTGCTGGCCCTCGCGTTGAGCGCCTACGGATTGGCGGGACTCCACGAGTCCGGCTACCGGCCGACGGGCGTTCTGGACGGCTTGCGCACGACCTGGCTCGTCGCGGGATTCCAGGACTCACCCGCGCTGGGGGACACGCCCGGCACGGAGACGTTCACCTGGTCCCTCCGCCTGCTGTTCGTGCTGTCGGCGGGCTACGTGCTGACGGCCGCCTTCGCCCCGGTTGCGTGGCGGGAACACCAGACACGGCTGGAAGGCGCCCGCGTCGCCGGCCTGGCCTTGCAGCACGGCCACGACTCCATGTCGTACTTCGCGAAGCAGGACGACAAGCGCCACTTCACCATCGACGGCCGGGCGTTCGTGGGCTTCCGGGTCAAGAACCGCGTCGCGATCGTTGCGGGCGATCCCATCGGGGAGCAGGACGCGATCCCGCCGCTGATCGAGCGGTTCGTCGCGCTCTGCCGCCGCAACGACTGGGTCCCGGTGTTCTACGAGGCGTCCGATCGACACCTCGCAACCTATCGTGACCAGGGGTTGCGCTGGTTCAAGATCGGAGAGGAGGCGGTGCTGCTGCTGCCAGCGTGGTCGTTGGGCGGCGGGGCTGTCGCGAAGGTTCGCCAGTTCGTGAACAAGGTGCACCGGGAGGCCCCCGATCTCGTCGTGGTCGAGTATCGCAGGCACGTACCCGAGCCGGAGATCGACGAGCAACTCGAAGAGATCTCCAGCGAGTGGCTCGCCGGGAAGCGCGGCGGCGAAATGGGCTTCAATCTCGGCGTGTTCTCGGTGGAGGATCTGGCGGACAAGCGGACGATGCTGGCGCAGCGCGCCGACGGGACCGTCGAGGCGTTCGTGACCTGGCTTCCCTACCGCGCCGGCCGCGCCGTTGTGCTCGACGCCATGCGGCACCGGCAGGACGCGCAGGCGGGCGTCATGGACCTCTTGATCGCGGAATCCGCCCTGCAGTTCAAGAAAGAGGGGCTTCAGGCTCTGAGCCTCGCGATGGCACCGCTTGCCAACGCCGACGAGGCATCCGCCCTGTCGCCCTACGACCGCGGCATCCGCCTGCTGTTCGAGCATTTCTCCGCGGTCTACGGGTATCGCACACTGTTCCAGTACAAGAAGAAGTTCGCCCCGGAGTGGCACTCGCGCTATCTCGTGTTCCCCAGGCCGGACCAGCTCGTCCGCATCGCCTACGCCCTCGTGAGAGTCCACTACGCGTCTCGCTGAACTCTACGGAAGCGGGTCCGACGGCCTACACAGCGTGCATCATGTGCTTGACGCGATTTGTATCAAGATCTATACTCGCTTCGTGATGGGTAACGCGACGGTATGACTCAGCGCGAGGAGCTGTTCTTCATCAGCATGGCGGCGCGTGAACTGGGCATGCACCCCCAGACGCTCCGGAAATACGAGCGGCTGGGGCTGGTCCAGCCGACCCGCACGATCGGGAGCGTCCGGGTGTACTCCCGGAGCGAGATCGACAGGCTGCGCCTCATCAAGCACCTGGTCGACGAAGTGGGGATCAACCTGGCCGGCGTGCAGCGCCTCCTGGACGTCGCGGAGGTGGTGCGGCGGATGCGCCCCATGGTGTCGGATGAGACTCTGGGCCGGCAGGTCGGGCGCCGGCGCCTGGCGCGTGAACTCGAACACGTGATCGAGATGCTGGGGCTGTAGAGCCTGGAGCTGCGGTGGAATTCAAGGACTACTACGCCACGCTTGGCCTCGCGAAAACCGCGACCGAAAAAGAGATCAAACAGGCGTACCGCAAACTGGCGCGGAAGCTCCATCCCGACGTCAATCCCGGTGACAAGACGTCCGAGTCGCGCTTCAAGTCCATCAATGAAGCCTACGAGGTGCTCGGCGACCCGGACAAGCGGCGGAAATACGACGAGCTCGGCGCCAATTGGCGGCAGTACGAACAGGCCCAGCAGCACGGCGGGCAGAGTCCCTTCGGCGACGGCACCTGGACGGTCAACGTCGGAGGCGGCGAGGGCGGCTTCCGGACGATGACCGAAGACGAGATGCGGCGGATCTTCGGGGATCAGGACCCGTTCTCGGATTTCTTCCATGCCTTCTTCGGCGGCGCCGCACCGGAATCGCAGGGCCGGGCGCCCCGCCAGGGCCGGGGTGCGCGCGCGAAACGGGGCCGGGACGTCGAACAGGACCTGGAGCTGACGCTCGAAGACGCGTTTCAGGGGACCACTCGCCGCTTCGCGATCAAGCACGAAGGACATACGCGCAGCGTGGACGTGAGGATTCCCGCGGGCGTGAACGACGGCTCCAGGGTCCGGGTGACGGGCGAGGGGGAACACGGCTCGGGCGGCGCATCGGCAGGCGACCTGTACCTCCGCGTGCACGTCCAGCCGCACCCGCGTTTCGAGCGCCGGGGCCGGGACCTGTACGTGCACGTGGCGGTGCCCGTCACCACAGCCGTGCTCGGCGGTGAGGCCGACGTTCCGGCCATCGACGGACGCTCGTTGCGTCTCAAGGTGCCTGCCACGACCCAGAACGGCCAGGTGCTCCGGCTCAAGGGCCACGGGATGTCGGCCGTGAGGCGACCCGATGACCGCGGCGATCTGTACGCCACGGTGGACGTGCGGCTGCCCCGCTCGCTGAGCCCCGAGCAGGCGCAGCACTACGAAGCGCTTGCGCGACTCGAGGAGGACTCGACGACGTCGAGTTCGTAGGCTATGACGCTGAACACATTCACAGAAAAAGCCCAGGAGGCCGTGCTTGGGGCGCAGCAGCGCGCCGAGCAGGCCAGCCATCCGCAATTAGAACCCGAACACCTGCTCGCGGCGCTCGTGGGGCAATCCGACGGGATTGCGCCCGAGGTCGTGCGCAAGTTGGGCATCGACCCGCGTGACCTGGTGTCGGCGATCGACGCCGCGCTCTCCAGACAGCCTCAGGCGCACGGCGGCGCCGCGCCCGGCGCATCTCCACGGCTGCGAGCCGTCTTGGCCGCGGCACAGTCCGAGGCCACCCGGATGAAAGACGAGTACGTCAGCACCGAACACCTGCTGCTGGCGATCGCCGGCGAGACCGGCCGGGCCGAATCAGCCCGCCTGCTCCAGAGCCGGGGCATCACGAGAGACCGCATCCTCGAGGCGCTCCAGTCGATCCGCGGCTCGCAGCGGGTGACCGATCAGAACCCGGAGGGCAAGTACCAGGCGCTCGAACGGTACGGCCGTGATCTCACGGACCTCGCCCGCGAGGGCAAGCTCGATCCGGTGATCGGCCGCGACGAGGAAATCCGCCGGGTGATCCAGGTGCTCTCGCGCCGCACGAAGAACAACCCGGTCCTCATCGGCGAACCCGGCGTGGGCAAGACCGCCATCGTCGAAGGCCTCGCGCAGCGCATCATTCGCGGCGACGTGCCCGAGGGGCTGAAACACAAGCGCATCGTCGGCCTCGACATGGGGGCGCTCGTGGCGGGGGCGAAGTACCGGGGCGAATTCGAGGAGCGCCTGAAGGCCGTTCTCAAGGAGATCACGAGCGCCGACGGGCAGGTCGTGCTGTTCATCGACGAACTGCACACCGTGGTCGGGGCGGGCGCCGCCGAAGGTTCCATCGATGCGTCCAACATGTTGAAGCCGATGCTGGCGCGCGGCGAGCTGCACGCCATCGGCGCCACCACGCTGGACGAGTACCGGAAGTACATCGAGAAGGACGCCGCGCTCGAGCGCCGGTTCCAGCCGGTCGTCGTGGGCCAACCGACGGTGGAAGACACGATCAGCATCCTGCGCGGCCTGCGCGAACGGTACGAGATCCATCACGGCGTGCGTCTCAAGGACACCGCCCTCGTGGCGGCGGCGGTCCTCTCCCAGCGCTACATCGCGGACCGCTTCCTGCCCGACAAGGCTATCGACCTGGTGGACGAAGCCGCGTCGCGGCTCCGCATGGAGATCGACTCGATGCCTGCGGAGCTCGACGAGATCGAGCGCCGGATCATGCAACTCGAGATCGAGGGCCAGGCGCTGCGGAAGGAGACGGACGCCGCGTCGACCGAACGGCTCGGACGGCTCGAGCGGGAACTCGCGGACCTCAAGGAGAACGGGAACCGCCTGCGATCGCACTGGCAGCAGGAGAAAGAGGCGATCCAGGACGCCCGGGCGCAGAAACAGGAACTGGAGCGCCTGCGGCACGAGATCGAAGGTGCCCAGAGGGCGGGCGACTTCGCCACGGCGTCGGAGCTCCAGTACGGTCGCGTCCCCGAGACGGAGCGCCGGATTCACCAGGCCGAACAGCGCCTGGTGGACCTGCAGCGCGACCAGAAGATGCTGAAGGAGGAAGTCGACGAGGAGGACATCGCCGAAGTCGTCAGCAAGTGGACCGGGGTGCCCGTCAGCCGCCTGATGGAAGGCGAAATCCAGAAGCTCATCCGCATGGAAGACCGTCTGCACCAGCGGGTGGTGGGCCAGGACGAAGCCATTGTCTCTGTCGCGAACGCGATACGCCGGGCGCGCGCCGGGCTGCAGGACCCCAATCGCCCGCTTGGCAGTTTCCTGTTCCTGGGCCCGACCGGCGTGGGCAAGACCGAGCTGGCGCGGGCGCTCGCGGAGTTCCTGTTCGATGACGAGCAGGCCATGGTCCGCGTTGACATGTCCGAGTACCAGGAGAAACACACCGTGTCGCGCATGATCGGCGCGCCCCCCGGGTACATCGGCTACGACGAGGCCGGGCAGCTGACAGAGGCGATCCGGCGCCGACCGTTCGCCGTCGTTTTGTTCGACGAAATCGAGAAGGCGCATGCCGATGTGCTGAACGTCCTGCTGCAACTGCTGGACGACGGGCGGCTGACGGACGGGAAAGGGCGCACGGTGGACTTCAAGAACACCGTCGTGATCATGACGTCGAATCTCGGCAGTCAATACCTCGCCGAGCACACCAGCCAGCCGGGCGAGGCCCTGGACGCCGACGTGCGACGCCAGGTGATGGACGCGCTGCGCGCCCACTTCCGGCCGGAGTTCCTCAATCGCGTGGACGAGATCATCTTCTTCCACTCGCTCGGGCGCGAGCACCTGCGGCAGATTGTCGATATTCAGCTGCGGCGACTGCTGCACCGCCTCGAGGGACGCAAGATCAGCCTCGATCTCACCGACAAGGCGAGGAACCTTCTCGTCGACGAGGGGTACGATCCTGTCTACGGCGCGCGTCCGCTGAAACGGACGATCCAGCGCAAGCTTCTGGACCCGCTCGCGATGGAGATCCTCCAGGGCGCGTTCGGCGACGGCGACACGATTCGCGTCGAGGCCGCGGGCGACGACCTGGCGTTCACCCGGCAGGCCGGACCGCGGCAAGACCCACCATAGGTCCGCAGCATCAGGGCGCCCGGGGCGACTCGCCCCGGGCGCCCATGTCCCTCAGAACGTGTACTTCAGCCCGAGTTGGATCTTGCGCGAGCCGCTGACGGTGCTGAACCCGATGCGTCCGAAGGTCGGACTCGTGGTCACCGCCGTCGGGGCGGCGAAGGCCACCGTATTCGTCACGTTCGTGGCGTCCGCCCGGAACTCGAGCGTGTGCCTGTGGGGCATGAAGAACCGTTTCAAGACAGAGAGGTTCAGGTTGAACTGCGTCGGTCCG
>Ga0315297_10003214_pt1 | contig 10482 bp, 6 predicted proteins | sample YL17G15_0_MG_FD_203628 | JGI IMG/M metagenome (GOLD analysis project Ga0315297, IMG submission 203628) | Sediment microbial communities from Yellowstone Lake, YNP, Wyoming, USA - YL17G15_0 | ecosystem: Environmental > Aquatic > Freshwater > Lake > Sediment | place: USA: Wyoming | collected...
GGCCATTGTAAAGGATGATCTCAAGAAATGAGAGAAGAAAAAACCCACGACCGCTTCAGAACTTCCGCCTTATCCCTTCCGACTCCACGATTGCCCTTTTTGGTATCCTTTTTACTGCCGCCTACAACTGGCCAAACTCGCGTGTTTCGTACCCTGGCGCCTGTACTTTAAAGACCGAGTACCCGAACGGCGTGGGAATGGGATTTCCAGCCTCACCGAGTCCGACCCAGTCTGCGTCCCCGCCCGTCGCGGGCCGGGCCAGCACCTCAACCCCCGCCGGCCGGATCTCCCTCGCGAGATGACCCGCAAAGCGCGGACGGAGCTTCTCCACGATCGGGTCGCCGGGCACGACGGCTTCGATCTTCCGCGCCAGCAGGAACGCCGGCCAGTTGTCTCCGGCGTCCGCCAGCCGCACGAGTTCCGGCACCCACTTGTTACGGACCGTGCGCTGGCGGGCGCCACGGATCCCGAACCATGTGGCGCCTGCAACGGCCGCCATCAGCACAAAGACCGCCGGAACCGCGATGCGGGGGTTTCGGAGAAGGGCCCGCAGAGAGATACGGTGATGTATAAGCGTGTCCAGGCAAGCCGCTAGGTCTTTGGATAATTCGTCCGCCGAAGGATACCGGCGCTTCGGATCCTTCTCGAGGCACCTCTTCAGGATGCGGTCCAGCTCCGGCGGCACATCCGTGAGAAGGGTGCTTGCAGCCGGGGAGGTCTTCGTCAGGATCGCGGACAAGATCGAGACCGGAGTGTCCCCATCGAAGGCCCGACGTCCGGTGACCATCTCGTAAAGCACCGCTCCGAATGAAAAAATGTCGGTCTGCGTATCGACCGGATTGCCTTGGGCCTGCTCCGGCGACATGTATGGCACAGTGCCGATGATCGCTCCTGCCTCCGTGACCATCGGCTCTGTCGCCGCCTCACCCGAAACCACTTGGGCTGACTTAAGCTTCGCCAACCCAAAGTCGAGGATCTTGACCAATCCGCGCCTGGTGATGAACAGGTTCTCCGGCTTAAGGTCCCGGTGGACAATCCCCTTCTCGTGCGCCATAGCCAGGCCCCGGGTGATCTGCACCCCGTAGTCGATCGCCTTGCGCATCGGCAGCGCCCCGCCCGAAAGACACTGCTTCAGTGACTCCCCCTCCAGAAGCTCCGTGACCAGATAGGGCGCGCCGTCCTGGCTGCCCACGTCATGCACCACCAGAATATTGGGATGGTTCAGTCGCCCGGCCGCTTTGGCTTCCTGCTCGAACCGCCTCAGCCTCTCAGGGTTGGACGCGAACTCGGCCGGAAGCACCTTGATCGCCACGTCGCGGGCCAGTGAATCGTCGTGGGCGCAATAGACGACTCCCATGCCGCCCCGGCCGATCTCCTCGACGATCCGGTATTTTCCGGCGACGAGGGTTCCTTTCGTCAGGACGTGGACGGGAGTCTCGAGGGTCTTTGTCAGAGAATCGGGAAGCTGACCACCCTGCGTGAGCCGAGTGGCGCAGTTGCTGCAGAACCGGGACGTGTCGGAATTATCCGCGTGACACTTCGGGCACTTGATGGTCACTGCTGATCCTTTCTATTCAGGATGGCCAAAGATTAACAAGGAACGGAAGCAGAGTCAACTGAGTTCGGGGTCAAACCTACTCATTACGCAAAATTATCTCGGGGAAGATGCGTAACGAGTAGGTTTGACCCTCTTTGTCTCCTCTTCTCATCTCCCTTTTACTGGAGAATGAGATTTTTAACGCGGCGGTATCGTCCTTTCCATATCTGCTGTTGGATTGCCTTGACCAGAGGAGAGTGAGATGATCTACTGAAGCTAATTTGAAAGCAGGGAAGGATCGCGGTCAGACCCGCTGTGCCACCCTTCATTTCTTTAGTGGTCCGTATATTCCTCCGATTTTATTTATTAAAAGTTTTTCAAAAATACGGTTCCGTTCATCCGCTCATATAGTTGTTGTTGCAGGGAAGACTCAATGTCACCCCCTCAATATTCGTTTATATGAAAAGCTAATCTTTCAGCCCGGCCAGCCGCTTCATGGCATCTTCGACTTCGGGCAGGCCGGGGGCGCGGTCCTCGAAAAAACTAGAACTTTAGGGTGGCCTTGATTTGTGCCCAGCGGGGGAGTTGGCGCGCCCAGACTTGGCCAAAGAGAGAATTATCCTCGTTGGCAAATGAAACGGGACGCTGGCTGTTCATGAGATTGTATACATTGATGCCGAGATTAAGCGTAAGGCCCGACCTGAGCCGGAAATCTTTATCGACCGCGAGATCCACGTACCAGTGAGGCGGTGTTGTCCTTCCGCCGCGCCCCTCGGGAAATGTTAGAAAAGTCCCCAGGTCCGACCATCCCTTCTTTGCCCAATGATAGCCGGAAAGATACTCAATGTTGGTTGAGATATGGATGTCGTAAGGCGCAAAGTACGTCCCCGATAGCTTGACGACGTGGTCCACGCTGTAAGGAAGGAATCCGTACCAGCCTTCATCACCGAACCCTCTCCCGCCCAATCCGGCTAGTATCACGTCATATAATTCTTTATTCGCCGCCCCTTCCGGCATCAGAGGCCGGTCGCCGAAAAGGCTGATATCATACCAGGCCCAATAGGGGAAGGTCCAAGTATGTAACTCAATCGAGTTACCTGGACTCGTCCCTTTGGCCTGGGACCATGTGTAAGAGGCGTTCAGCATGAGCCGGCCCGAAATTCTTCCGTTCAGCTCGACTTCGAGGGCACGGTAGTTTCTTTCCTTAAGCTCGAAATTGGTGAGGTAGTATTTGTATTCCGAAGGAGTTCCTGGATCATATACAGCAATGTCCTCGATCAAGTTATGGGAATACGAATAGATTCCCCTGAATTTGAGGACCCAGTTCGTTCCGAGCTGCCGGTCGAACTCGAGGAGAAACTTATTCAGTTTATTAGGCTTTAGGTTGGGATCCACTTCCTCGGGCGTGGCGGTCCCGCTTTGTTCCCAGAAGAAAGCCCAATTGGCTGGATCCTTCAATTGGGATTCTGTTGGGTTTTCGGGTCCTGCCCAGCTATAAGCGCGATAATTGTATGTACCATGCGTATTATTCACCATCAAAGAACCAGTGGAGATTGGCATGGCATACATCCCATAGCCGAATTTAAGGACGTTTCGGCCGTCCCCAGTCAGGTCAAAGGCCATCGTGGCCCGCGGCTGCATGAAGTCCCAAATCCCCCAGCTCCAGATTTTTGTCCCGACATCATTAAAAACCTGCTGCGTATCGGCCCTCAACCCAAGCATGAAGGAAAAACGGCCCAGGACGATATTGTCTTCAGTATAGAACCCGAATCCCCGGGTCGTATCGTTGGTTTCACCGACTCCGTGTTCAAGCAGCTGAAGTGGAATCCCTGGACTTGCCCAGGTGATAGAAGCGCCATTGTCAAACTCGTTCCCCGGCCAAGGGTCGGCATCGAGACCGGTAAAATGATACGACTCGTGGTATTTATTATCGTAGTAGCTCCAGCCGACCTTGATCTCGTGGCTTCCCCAGCGGTCGAGATCAAGATAGTGGGTCACCCCGATCGCCAGGTCCGTCCGCCGCTCAAGCGACCGGTGGCTTTGGTCGGTGTTGTTTGTCGTTTGGGCGATGTCTTGCCAAAGATAGGACGGGGGGCCAAAGTCGCCGCTGAGGGGCTGCAGATTAGTATCGTTCCGGTTCTGGCCCCAGGCCGCGGTCAGGAAAGTGTTTTGGGAGAGTATTCCCCGGTAATTGAGCCGATAGGAATAGCGCGTATAGGTCGTCTTGGTATAGGTCTCCGGGACGCCGATCCCGCCTGTCTGATGAAGGAACTTGTCTAAGGTCCCGCTAAGGGACAGCGTATGGTCCTTGTAGGGCGTGAACGTGATCTTCGCGAAGATGTTGTTCGTGCCGATACGCCTCTCCCCGGGCGGGACCGTCAGCCAGCCGATGGATTGTTCTTCCGAGGTATCCGAGCTTCCGAAATAGTTATTAGACAGGAAGAACCAGAGCCCGTCTTTGACGATCGGGCCGCCGAGGTTCCCGTAATACTGCTGGAGGGAGGTCTCCGGTACGCTGACGACCGAGAGCTGCTCCTGCCTTTTGGCCCGGAGGCCCGCGTCCTGAATGAGTCCTCCCAGTTGCCCGTGAAAGGAGTTGCTCCCCGATTTCGTCACGATGTTGATGAAGCCGCCCAAGCCCTGCCCGAATTCCGGCGCGAACCCGTCGGATATGATCTGCACCTCTTCCCAGGCGTCATAGTTGAGGCGGACACCGGGATCATTAGAATTAACGCCTTTTGTCGAAAGGCCGTCCACAAGCCAGTTGTTCCCCGCGTCGCCCTCGCCCCGGAAGCTCGGCAGACCAGTTTCTGCTCCCGCCAGGGCCGAATTCGCTCCTCCGGAGACTGTATTGACCCTTACCCCCGTGACTCCCGGCGTGAGATCGACGATCTCCGCGATCGTCCTGGCCTGGGTCGGAATTAACGCGAGATCTTCGCTGTTCAGCCGGTAGCTCGTGTCGGCCTTCGTCTTGTCGATCGGAGGGTTCGGGGCGATGACCGTGGCTTCCTCCTTGAGGGCGGCGATCCTAAGGATGACGGATAGGCTCGCCGTGAATCCCAGGCGGATTTCGTTCCCGGTCATCGTCAGCTTGTTAAATCCGGGAAGCTCGAACGTCAAGGAGTAGGTGCCGACGGGAAGCAGGGCTAGCCAGAAATTTCCGTTTTTATCGGACACCGCGGTCCTAAGGCCCTGGAGACTCGGGCTCCGGGCCGTGATCGCGACGCCGGGGAGGACTTCTCCCTTCTCTTCGGTAACCTTCCCCCGTATCTCGCCTGTCTGCTGGGCCGCCAAGGTGCCGAAGAGAAGAATGAGAATAAAAAAGGGAGCCGCGGTTCTCAGGAAGATCTTCATTTCCATGCCCCCTTTATCGGATCTGGCCAAGGAACCGGTCGAACCACTAGGAGTCGCATCAAAGACTTCCCTGCTCTTCAGTTTTAATACGGCTTTTCACCGGTCCCAGGTATTTATCAAGCCACCTGAGGGTTTCTTTGATGAATTCCGAGTCCGGAGTCGTATGATCGGTATCATAGACCTTGAGTTCCTTCTGTTCCCGCGGAGTGCCCAGGAGGTCGAACATCGGCCTTCCACACGTTTCAAAGTTGAAGTAAAAATCATACCTGCCGTTGAGCATGAGGGTGGGAATCTTCACCCGACCGACATAATTGAATTGATCGATCTCGGGACGCAGGGGGGGGACATAGAACCCCCCTGCCCTGAGCACGCTGGCCTTGAGCCTGTCTTCGACGGCCGTCATGATAGGCCCTAATGCCGCCCCCCAGCTGTGCCCCACGTAGGCCAGTTTCCCGCCATCGATGTCCGATCGAGTCTCCAGGTAATCGACGCTTCTCCTGAGGTCCTTGCCCATCTTGACGACAAGCTCGGTCATTTGACGAGAGCCTTGGATTATAGCGTTTAGAGTGGCGTCATTTCCGCGCTCGTAAGACCCTTTGTATATTGGGAAAAGGAGAGCGCGTCGATTCTTTAAAATGAACGGCATGAATTCGTCGGTCTTATCGATATCTTTGCTGGATCGCACCCCGGCAGCCCACCCCGTGGGGAAATAGATAACCGTCTGAAACGGGGGGGCGCCGTTCTTGGGAAGGAACAGGTAGGCGAAGACCCTCTCGTTATCATAAGCCGCGTCAAAGGAGACCTTCTCTTGGATCCATTCACTCGAGGTCTCGTTGCGCCATTCCATTCGGGCGTTGAGATCGCTCTTGTCGTAAGAGAACTGCTCTCGATAGATCCTAAACACTTCGTCCATCACGGGGCTCCGTTTAGAGAAATCCGGAGCTTCCGGCGCTTTGACGGGGGCGAACGACGATTGAGGGATCCGCTCCGGATCGATGTAGATCGCGCAGCGAAAACCGTTCTTGGCGGAGCGGTCAAAGGGAGGGACTTGACTCGAATCCTCGAACATATAGGGCACGTCGTTCCAGGCACCCCCTCGGACGAGCCGTCCCTGTTGCGTTTCGTTCCAGCACCATTCCCGGACATTCCCGCCCATGTCGTACAGGCCATAAGCGCTGATCGCGGGATTGCTGCCTACGCGCTCGGGACTCTTCCCTTTGAAGTTACTCTGAGGACTGAAATATTCCATGAACCCGACGACCTTGAAGAGCGGCGTCCCCTGTCCCTGGGCCATTCCCCAATGAACTCCTGTCGGAAGACTTTTGTGCGCGAATTCGGCGTAGGCGGCCGCCTCGTACCAGCTCACGCCCGACACGGGATAATCGTCCTGTCCTTCCGGGTAGCCGCCACCCTGCCATGTCGACGGCCCGGGCCTTCCCGTCCCGTCGACGAACTCGGCCACGGCCTGCTCCCAGGTCAAGGGTCTGCCGTTCTTAACGAAGGCATTTTTCCAGAATTTCCTGTTCTCGTATCCGCCCCCGTCGACGAATTTTCTATACTGTTTGTTCGTGACTTCGAACCGGTCCATGAAAAAATCGCCGATCTTACCGACAGCTTGATCCTCAACGCCCGCGACTCTCACCATCCCTGAAGGGACATCCCCTACTTTGTCCAACTTCCACGAGATCTTATTGGGGGGCAACGCGTAATCCTTGAAGCCATCCCAAGACGAGCTCGCAGCGACCGCGGTTTCATAACCTTCTTTTTCGATCTTGAGGCGCAAGTACTCCAGGGGAAGCCTTTTGTTCCCCAAGGGCGACACTCCGAGATACTCCCATGGCTCGTCCGGAGCCTGGTACGGCTGGATAGAGACCCTCGCGCCCGGCGGGTCCGTGGTGACAGACAGAGTTGTCGAAAATCTCTTAAAAATCTCGACCAACTTCGGATCGTTGGGGAGGGACTTTTCGACTTCGACCGCGGCCTGATAGACCTTTTGAGAACCTGTATAATCGAGCGTCGTTATCTCCTGGGCAAGCTGGACGACCTTGGGCAAAAGCTCATATCTCGCCAGGCGGATCTTAGCTTGTCGGCGAAAAAACCAGCTACCGAAGACGACCAAGGCGATGACAGCGAGGGCCGAAGGGACGGCGATGGCGGGGCGCCTCAGGCGTCTCAGGAGCGAACGGAGGTTGAAGAGGCCCGCGGCTTCGGCTCTCAGACCTTCCCGATACCGGGCGAGGTCTTTCTTCATCTCCGCGGCCGTCTGGTAGCGGGAGCGCACGTCCTTGTCCAGGGCCCGTTCGATCACCCGCTGGAGTTCCGCGGGGACGGGGGGTTTTTTGTCCTGGAGAGACCGCGGGGATTCATGGACGATCGAATAGAGGAGAGAAACGTCGCGTTCGCCCCGGAAAGGAAGCTCACCGGTGAGCATCTCGTAGAGCACAACACCCAGGGACCAGATATCCGTCCGTCCATCGACCTTATCTCCCCGGGCTTGTTCGGGCGACATATACGCTACTGTCCCTATCGTGGCCCCTTCTCCGGTCAGCGAGGATCCTCCCCGAAGCTTAGCCAAGCCGAAATCCATGATCTTGGCCTGGCCGCTCTCGGTGACCATGACGTTGGCGCTCTTGATGTCCCGGTGAACGATCCCCTTCTGATGGGCTTTTTCCAAGCCCTCCGCGACTTGGATCATGATATCGAGAGCTTCTTCAAGAGGAAGAGGGCCTCTCCTGACCTTTTGCCTGAGGTCCTCCCCCTCGACATATTCCATGACGATGAACGGCTTGCCCTCTCTTTCATCGACTTCATGGATCGTGCAGATGTTCGGATGGGACAAGGCTGCGGCCGCGCGCGCCTCCTGAACAAATCGCTCCCTGGCTTCAGCGTTTGAGCTCGATTCCTGGGGAAGGAACTTGAGCGCGACCATCCGCTTCAGCTTAATATCCTCGGCTTTATAGACAATCCCCATGCCGCCGTGACCGAGCTCTTCAAGAATGCGGTATTTCCCGGCAAGTATCGTACCCTTGGCCGGAACATTCAGGGGAGTTTGGAGGGTCTTGGTTTGAGAAATAGGAAATTCTTTAGAAGAGGCAAGCGGAGTCGCACATTTTCCGCAAAAAAAGGTATCGTCGGGATTCTCAAAGCGGCATTTCGGACAAGTCGTGGCCATAGCTGACCCTTTCTATTCAGGATGGCCAAAGATTAACAAGGAATGGAAGCAGAGTCAACTGAGTTCGGGGTCAAACCTACTCATTACGCAAAATTATCTCGGGGAAGATGCGTAACGAGTAGGTTTGACCCTCTTTGTCTCCTCTTCTCATCTCCCTTTTACTGGAGAATGAGATTTTTAACGCGGCGGTATCGTCCTTTCCATATCTGCTGTTGGATTGCCTTGACCAGAGGAGAGTGATATGATGAACACGGAAAGAACGGAGCCAAGAATGAAATTGAAGGTCATTTTGGAGCCCAGCGAAGAGGGAGGATATACGGCTACTGTTCCTGTCCTGCCGGGCTGTATTAGTGAGGGAGATACAAAAGAAGAAGCCCTGGCCAATATTCGCGAGGCGATTGAGCTTTATTTAGAGCCGGTTGATGATGATTTGAGTCTCTCCCCAGGTTCCGAACTCATTGAAATTACTCTGTGACTAAAGTCCCCAGCCTCGGATATCACGAATTCATCCATGCCTTGCGTAGGGATGGCTGGATCGTCGTCAGGCAAAGAGGAAGCCACATCCGCCTTCAAAAGCGTGCACGCGTAGAACTCTTAAAACTAACGGTTCCTGCCCATCAGCCAATCAAGCGATCCACATTATCTCATCTTCTCAAACAAGCCCATTTGTCCGTGGATGATCTACTGAAGCTAATTTGAAAGCAGGGAAGGATCGCGGTCAGACCCGCCAGCCTCTTCCTGGCATCTTCGACTTCGGGCAGGCCGGGGTCGGCATTCTTGAAGAGGTCGAGGAATTTCAAAAAATAATCCTTAGCTATTTGGAACTCGCCTTTTTGATCATGAATCTTGCCGAGCCAGTAGAAGCTCTTTGCATAAATATCCCCGTAATAAAGGCGGGCGATTGTCAGGGATTGGATATCTTCATATTCCTTTTGGGCCGCTTCCAGTTGGCCCGCTTGATAATGGGCGGAGGCCAGTGCATCATAAAATAATGCATGCTCGTTATTCGTCGCATATTGATGAGGCAGGAGCGGCAGAGCTTTTTGATAGTGCTCGATCGCCCCGGAGAAATTCTTTTGGCCGAGCTCGATGTTTCCCATCACATAATCATAATACCGGATTTCTTTCTGGTTGAGGCTCCCAAGAATCATCCGATGGAACTCCTCTGCCGCCATCCTGGACTCTTCAATCCTGTTCATCTCTTGGCAGAGAACAGCTTTGTCATAAACATAGCTTTTTCGCTGGGTGAAGCTATTTGTCTCAGCGGCAATACGGCCTGTCTCCTCAAGCGTTTGCCAGGCCTTCTCCGCCTGTCCCGTTTTGACATAGATCGAAGCCAGGTATCTCAAAAAGCCAAATTCCGTGGATTTATCGCCGAGCTTTTTGGCCAGCTGGCCGGCCTGTTCGAGTTGCTGGGCCGACTCATTCAATCGTCCCTGCAAGAGATAGAAGGCGGACAAGCTCGATCGTCCGTATAAATGGGCAGCCTGTTCCTGGGATTCCAGGGTTTTTTGATATTCTTGCTCCGCTCTTTTTAAATTCCCCTGCAACTCAAAAATATCCCCCATCATGATCAGATTGTGGTACATAGCGGGATTTAGCAAGGACGCCTTATTGGCTTCATCATATCGGAATTTGCACCTATTGTATCGGCGAGAGATTGTATGATTCGGTAATGATGACCGTCTCTGGCGGCACGATAACCTGCGGCGCTCAATACGGCTGTGGCGCTTTGCAGGGCAGAATTATAGGCTATAGCCAGGCGCCAGTCCGGGCTCAGGCCGGCGGCTCGGCATTCCTTAAGGTCTCGATCGACTATGCGCAGAAGTTCGAGGATTTCCTGGGGGCTGGTCTCATGCTCGACGAGCCAGCCGTTTCGCAGCCAATCGTCTAAGCTCGTTCTCGTCTCCGATCAGATAGATTTTGGGCTCTTTAAAAATAGACGTCAGGAAATGGTGCTTTATTCTCAGCTTCGATCGGAATTCGTCAGGAGGATAGACCGTGGGGTTGACCTCGCGGCCAAGTATCTCTTGTGCGGGCTGAAGGTTCGCAACGACTTCCGAAAAAGCGATGTTGCCGATGACAAGCAAATCAATATCACTTCTGGGGCTTTCTTCTCCCTTGGCGATAGAACCGTATATAAACGCCACCTTGATGTTTTGGGCACTCCGAGCCAGTCCGGAGCGCAAGACATCGCCGATTCCTGCCGTTTTGAGGATTAAACTTTTCAGCTCATGAAAAATAGGGGAGTCAGTATTGGCTTGAAAATAAACCTGAAAACCTCGAACCGTACGGCGGATAATTCCTGCATCTGATAGATGCTTTAATTCTCTTTGCCCAGCTCCATGGCCTGTTTTTGCAATCCGAAGAATATATCTGGTATAAAACTCCTCGTCGGTTCGGCCGTAGAGCAGCGATA
>Ga0315297_10003215_pt1 | contig 10481 bp, 13 predicted proteins | sample YL17G15_0_MG_FD_203628 | JGI IMG/M metagenome (GOLD analysis project Ga0315297, IMG submission 203628) | Sediment microbial communities from Yellowstone Lake, YNP, Wyoming, USA - YL17G15_0 | ecosystem: Environmental > Aquatic > Freshwater > Lake > Sediment | place: USA: Wyoming | collected...
GACGGCCAACCTCTGCACGCCGGGGACGAACGTCGTCATGTCCGGCGAGCTCGTGACGCGGCACTGCACCAATTCAACCGCAGCGACCTACCACGGGGACCAATGGGTGACGGTCGAGATCGAGGTGAACGGCGGGGGCGCCGTCCGGCATCTCATCGACGGCAAAGTCGTCATCGAATACGAACAGCCCCAGCTCGACCCCGCGGACGCCGAAGCTCAGAAGCTCATCAAGGACGGGGTGCTATTGCTCGAAAAGGGCTACATCGCCCTCCAGGCCGAAAGCCACCCCGTCGAGTTCCGTAGGATCGAGATTAAAATTCTCAAGTAACGGTCGCGCGGCGCGCCAGGCCGCGCAGCATGCCGGCGAATACCAGGCGGTGAAGCGGCCACACCGCATACCAATAAACCAGCCCGGCCAGTCCTCGCGGGTCGAATATGGCCGTCTGCGTGATTCGCGCCCCCCCTCCCTCCGGCTCGACCTCGAAGACCAGCCAGGCCCGGCCCGGCAATTTCATCTCGGCCTCCAGGCGCAGGCGCCGCTCCGGCACGAACTCCTCGACTCTCCAGAAATCGAGCGGCTCGCCGGCCCGTAATTCGAGCGGATGCCGCCGGCCCCGGCGCATACCGACGCCTCCCGCCAGAAGGTCCAGGGCGCCGCGCGCCCGCCAGAGCCAGTTGCCGTAATACCAACCGGTTTCGCCGCCGATCCGCTGGATGGGCCCGAAGGCCCGGCCGGGCGGAGCCGCAACGTGCGCCGACCGCGCGTCCACCAGGCGGTTGCCGAATCGCACGCCGCCCCACTGACGGGGCTCGCACGCTCCGGCAACCGAGTCCGTCCAGTGAGTCTCCGCGAATTTCCTGTCTTCACGGCGCAGCGCCTGGGCGATGGCCTCTTTAACGCCGACAGGCCGCACGGTGAAAGCGATCAAGGCCGAAGGGTCCCGGACCACGGTCGGATGCCGGACGCCGTCGATCAGTTTGCGGCCCACCCGCGCGTAAAGCGGTGTCACCAGCCCGAGCCAGAGACCCGAGAGCCGCGGCGTCAGCACAGGCACGGAAATCATCGCCCGCCGCAGGCCGCGTTGACGGGCGTACTCGCGCATCAGTTCTCCGTAGGACACCCGGTCCGGCCCGCCGATCTCGAAGATCCGATGGCCCGACGGCGCCAAGTCCAGCGCGCCCATGAGATAGGCCAGCACGTCGTTGATCGCAATGGGCTGTGCCGGCACCCGCACCCAGCGCGGCGTCACCATTACGGGCAGCCGTTCGACCAAGGCGCGGATCATCTCGAACGACAGGCTGCCGGAACCGAGGATGACGGAAGCGCGGAATTCGATGACGGGCACGCCAGCCGACCGGAGGATCTCCCCGACCTCGTGCCGGCTGCGGAGATGCTGCGACAGGCCGTCCGTATCATCGCCCAGGCCGCCCAGATAAACGATGCGGCTTACCGCGGCGGCCGCGGCGGCCCGTGAAAAATTCTGTGCGGCCGCCTTGTCCTTTTCTTCGAAGCTGCCGGACGCGCCCATGGAATGGACAAGGTAATAGGCCGTGTGCACGCCGCGAAAGGCGGGTTCGAGCGATCCGGCGTCGAGCAGGTCGCCGGCCACAACCTCGGTCGACGCTCTCGCCCGCCCTTTCAGAAATTCCGGCCGCCGCGCCAGACAGCGCACCGGGCGGCCGCATTCCTCCAACCGGCGAAGCAGCCGGCCCCCGACATATCCGGTGGCGCCGGTGAGGAGAACAAGGCCGTTCATTTGTTGCCCTATTGGCTCCCGACCCCATCAAGCGGTCAAGAGACTTCGGATCCTCTTCGCGTAAGCTTCGCTGGCCGGGTCCGGTGTTTCGATGACGATGCCCGCCGCTGAGGAAACCCCCAGCCCGAGCTCGGCGGCCCGGGCGATCTGCTCCTGGGCGAAGACGGCCGGCTTCATGATGGCGTCGTTCGACCCCAGGTCCTTGAGGATGGCCACCCCCACGGCGTCGACGGCCACACGGTCCGTGCCGGCCACGAAGACGCCGGCGTCTTTGCGCGGCCCCTTCATCGGGCCCTCGTCGACGAAGGCCACCAGGCCGTCGAGGACGATCAAGGCCGGGCGATAGGCAAAGTTGATCTCGGCGATCATCCGTCTCTGATCGGGCGAGGAGTGGAGTTCCCGCATCAGCGTGTTGCCCTTGCGCGGCACGATCCCAACCGAGTTCTTGAGCGACATGGTGAATGCGCCGCCGTATTGATGGGTCTTCAGACAGCAGGTGGAAACGACGCACTCGCTCTCGACGACAGGCCTGGCGACGAGGAAGCCGTCCTTCCAATGCGAGCCGGGGGGCGTGATCTTGACGTAGCCCGTCTCGCCGAGCTCGTCGAAGTTCAGGAGCTTGGCGTCGAAGGCGGCGGCGAGAGCGCGGACGCCCTTTTTATCGAAAACCTCTTCTGTCGGCTCGGGACCGCTCCGGTCGCCGATGGCCAGGCCCTTCGCTCCCATGTCCCGGATCCGTGCGAGGAGCGCTTTCAAGGTGTCGTTGTGGGTCGATCCCGGCGTTTCGTCGGAGGTGTTGAAATTCGGCTTGACCAGGACGCTCTTGCCCTGGAAGGGATTGATGTTCAATAGGTCCAGGCACTTCTTGACGCCCTCGGCCCGGTCTTCGGTCCTGACGAGGACGACGCGCGTCTTGGACGGCGCCGGCAGCACGGGCCTCGGCGAACCCCAACCGCCCGATAGGCGGTTTCGCGCGGAATCTTTTGTCGACAGCACGGCCGCTCCGGCTACCCCCGCCCCGGCGGCGAAGAATTCCCGGCGTGTCATTTCGCGGTGTTTTTTCATGACCTGCGTCCTCCCGATAACCTTAGAATCTTCAGTTTCTCTAATTTACCATATTCTCCCGGCCCGGCAAAACTGCGCTTGTCTCAGCCCCTGAGACGGATTCGCCCTTTATCGCGTCTATCTATATCAGGGTAGCATCGAGCATCCTCTTGACAATAACACTATTATCGTGTACACATTAATAGTGTTATGACGGAGGCTTGGTCATGCTCAAGAACATCACCCTAAGCGCGGAGGAAGGATTGATCGAGAAGGCCCGCGACAAGGCGCGCCGCCAGCGGACGACGCTCAACGCGACGTTCCGCCAGTGGCTGCGTCAGTATGTGAGCCATGGCTCCAAGGCCGAGGATTATGGTCCCTTCATGGACTCGTTGAACTATGCCCGGCCGGGAAAGAAATTCTCGAGGGACGAGTTGAATGAGCGCTAAGTTCTTTCTCGATACCAATATCCTCGTCTACACGTTCGACGAGGAAAATTTTGAAAAGCGCGAACGGGCCAGGGCGCTTGTCTCAGAGGCCCTCGCGGAATCCCGGGGCGTCATCAGCTACCAGGTCATCCAGGAATTCCTGAACGCCTCCCTCCGAAAGTTTTCGAAGCCGCTCACCGCCGCGGACGCCGAACGCTATCTCACGGTCGTCCTCGAGCCCCTCTGCGCGGTGTTCGCGAGCGTCGAACTCTTTCACCAGGCCCTCGACATATCGGGACGGTGGAAGTACTCATTCTACGATTCGCTGATCATCGCCTCGGCACTCCAAGCCGGGTGTTCGGTCCTCTACTCCGAAGACCTCCAGCACGGCCAGAAAATCGGAAACCTCCGGATCCTCAACCCCTTCGTCGAATCTCCCCGAAACTGACGCATAGCCCTTCCCAAGTGAGAGTCCGGCCTCGGCCGAAGCGTCCTAGTTAATGAGACGCAGCAAGGCGGCTTGACACCAAGATAGAGGTGTGATATGGTTAGCCATATGAAGACAACCATACATATTCCAGATAGCCTGTTCAACGAGGCCCGGAAGGTCGCCAATCAGGAGAAAACGACGTTGAAAGCCCTTGTTGAGGAAGGGCTCAGGAAAGTTGTTGCCGAACACCGGGACCGCAAGCCCGAGGGGTTCAAGCTTCGCCAGGCAGCGTTCAAGGGCCAGGGCCTCCAGCCTCACGTGGCGAGCGTGACTTGGGACCAGATACTCGACCTGAGCTACGAAGGACGGGGCGGATGATCGCCGTCGACAGCAATATCTTGGTATATTCCCACCGCGAGGATTCGCCTTGGCATGCCGCCGCCGTCGAGTGCGTGCGGGGACTCGCCGAGAGCCGGGCGCAATGGGCTATCCCCTGGCCCTGTCTCCACGAGTTCCTGGCTGTCACGACGCACCCGCGGATCTACTCCCCTCCCACGCCTCTCGATCTGGCCGTCGACCAGGTCGAGGCCTGGCTCGAATCGCCAAGCCTGGTCCTCCTGGCCGAAGACGGGAGCTATTGGCAGCGGCTCCGCGCGCTCGTCCTCACCGGGCAGGTCGCCGGCCCGAAGATCCACGACGCCCGGATCGCCGCCGTTTGTCTGCAGCACGGAATCGGCGAACTGTGGACGATCGATCGGGACTTCAGCCGCTTTCCCGGCCTGCGGGTCCGCAATCCCCTCAAGCCGGCTTAGAGATCAGCCGCGGCTTGACTTTCGTGTAAACGAACTTTCGATGTCCGATCTTGAGGACCATGATCGCATCGCCCAGAACACGATAGATGACGCGGTAATCTCCGACCCGCATTTTCCGGTGCCCGGCAAGGCTCTGCTTGAGAGGCCGGCCGGCGCGGACAGGATCCGGCGCCAGTCTTTTTTCTATAGCCCCCCGCAATCGGTCTTTGATGTTCTCAGGCAGATTCTCGATATCCTCGGCTACCAGGGGATGGTAGAGGAGCCGATAGGTCATTTCTTCTTCCATACCCTCTTATGCGAGAGGGCTTTTTCGGCCGAGAAGGTCTTTTCTCTTTCCGAGGCCGCCTCCACCCAAAAAGCGTCCTCGTCATCAGCGACGGCCTCCTTGAGCAAATCCCTGGCCTTCATGGATACGGAAACATCATCCCTCCTGGCCAGCTCCTTGAGCGTCCAGTACAAGGAGTCCTCCATCACGACATTCACTCGGGGATTCTTGGTCGGCATCCTGTCACCTCGGTTTCAGTGTATCACTAGTGATGAACTCTGTCAACCGCCGAATTCTAGGGGGCCAGGGTGGGGCTTGTCGTCAGGCCTTCGGCCCGCGGCAGTCGCGGACGCAGATGCCGCAGATGAACTGGGTCGTGTAGCCCTTCTTGCGGAATTCCTTGAGCTTCTCGAAGCAGGCCAGGTGGTCGAAGGCCTCGCGCGTCTCGTTGATGGCCTCGGCCGGGCAGGCTCTGATGCAGGCGCGGCAGGAGCCGCAGTCGCGTCCGAGCGGCGCGTCGGGTTCGAGCGGCATGTCCGTTAGCACGGTGACCAGCCGGAAGCGTGCCCCGAGCTCGGGGTTGACGAGGAGGTTGTTGCGGCCGAACCAGCCGAGGCCGGCCGCACGGCCGACGTGCTTGTGCGAGACGTGGGCCCTCTGCTTGTCCCAATCGATGAGCTGGGAGGCGGCGATGGCCAGCGACCCGAAACCCTTTTTCTGGATGAAGTCGGCGACGAGGAGGGCGCACCGGTCCAGGAAGAAATTCATCTGCCTGTAGTGGTGAAAATAGATCTGGGTCGGGTGGTCGCCGATGTCGTCGAGAACGGCGTCGCTCAGGCCCTTTCCGAGCGAGACGGCCAGCCCGAACCGGTCGTTCGTCGTAGGCTCGAGCAGGAAATCCCCTCGCATCCCCGTAACGTCGGCGACGCCGAACAAATCGAAGCCCAGCTCTAAGGCTAAGGCCTTCAATTTCTGATAATTCGCCGCCTTGTCCGACTGGTCCATGGGCGAGGCCCATTCTATCGACGCCCGCCCTCGGCTGTCAAACGGCGGGCTTCCCCCCCTCCACCCTTGGCGCATATCAGTCGCGGCGCGCTCAAGCGTCATGCGGCAATATTCACGACCTCTTGACAGCCTCTTGACAAAATATTGACAACTCCATGTTCCTGTCGCAGTATTGTGACGGCGATCGGAGGATCATAAAATGAAAACTCTTGCCGGTATGCTCGTCGCATCGGCCCTCGTCGTCTTGTTCCTCGCCATCCCGGCCAACCTATCGGCCAAAGATAGGCGGGGAGCCACCGTCGTCATCACCCGGCTCGACGGAAGCCAGGTCAGCGGCGAGCTCATCGCCGTCAAGCCGGACTCGCTTCTTCTACTGAGCAACGTGGGAAGAGACGAATCCATCGAGCTTGCCGGCATCAAGACCGTGAGGATCGTGAGAAAATCCCGGGCGGGGCTGTTCGCCGGGATCGGAGGCGCGGCCGGTGCCGCTGTCGGGGCGACCGTGGGCGCCTATGTCTTCAACGGAGGCTCGGATGATGAGCCCTCGAGCCTCCGCAACGGTCTGGTCTTCGGAGCCCTCGGCGCACTCGCCGGCTGGCTCGCAGACTCCATGGTGAACAGCGATTCGCATTTTACGGTCGCCGGGATGACCCCGGAAGCCGTGGCCGGATTTTGGGACAAATTGAAGGCTTATTCCCGCATGGGGCGACTGCCCGAAGCCCGGCTCCCAGCCGCCCCGGCCAAAGCAGAAGGATCGGCGCCCGAGCGCTGGACGCGCTTCCGGCTTAGCGTCGCCGGGTCGTCCTCCTCTCCGATCCAGCACCTGCGACAGCGGGAGGGCTCTTTCCGCTTCCCCAACGAGAACCCTCCTGAATCCGGCCCTTACCCTCTTGAAATAACCGCATTGGCCGGCCCCACCGACGGATGGCTGCCCTCCTGGGGCCCGGTCAGTCTGGCCTACGCTTGGAACGAGCGATGGTCGGCGGAGGTCGAGGCTTTTTCCGCCGCCGGCACGTGGGGCAGCATGGATGCCGAACTGGCATTCACTTCGGGCGTCGACGGCCGGGCCTACGCCGCCCCTTTCGGCGAGAGCCATAGGGTGAAATACACCGGCCTCGTCGCAGGCGTGACCTACCGTACACTCTCGCCGTCGGCCTTGCGGCGGTCCGTCGTCGAGATCGGAGCGGCGGCCGGGCCGGCCTTCGTCAGCGTTTCAAGGGTCTATCCCGACGTCCCTGCCAGGAAGACCGCGTTCTGCGGGCGGGTCCAGGCCGCCTACGATTTCTATTTCGTCCCGGCCGTTTCGGTGGGGGCGGCCGCCGGGTATCGCTTCATGAAGACGAGCGTCTCCGAAGAACCCTTCTTGAGCGAAATCGTTTTCGAGGAAAGCATCCCCCCCTATGCGGCGACCCTCCAGCGCCCGACCGAGATCACCCTGCCCGATCTCTCGGTCGACGGGGGCGGTCCGTTCATTGTCCTGCGCATCGGTTTCAGGTTCTGACGACAGACGGGGGATAAGATAAAAATCGTAACCGCCAAGTTCATCGCATCGGCCCTCGTCGTTTCGTTCCTCGTTCTCCCGGCCGACCTTTCGGCCAAAGAGAGGCGGGGGGCCGAACTCATCGTCACTCGCCTTGACGGAAGTCAGGCTGCGGGCGAGCTCATCGCCGTCAAGCGGGATTCGCTTCTTCTATTGAGTAACGGACGTGACGAATCCGTCGACCTGGCCGACATCAAGACCGTGCGCATCGTCAGGAGATCCCGGGCTGGAAAAGGGGCCCTTTACGGGTTCCTGGTCGGCGCCGCTGGCGGAGCTCTTTGGGGTTCTGCTAACCAGGACGAGGACGTGTGGGGCAACGGGACTGCGCTGATCGCAGGGGCATACGTCGGAGTCATCGGCGCGCTTTCCGGCTTGCTCGCGGGCTCTGTACTGGGACTTGATTCGAGCTATACGTTCGCCGGTAAGCCGGAAGCGGCCGTGAACGAATATTGGGATAAGCTACGGGCCCATGCTCGGGAGCCACGCCTGCCGGGGCATTCCTCTTCCTCACGGTGAAAGGGGGCGGGCCGTTCTTCGGCCTGCGGCTGGGAGTGAGGATTTAGGGGCGCCCGCTTTCGTATGTCAAACGGACAAGGTGAACGATAGGGTCAAACCGGCCGGTTTGATTTCCTGCGCCGTAAGAACGCGGCCCCGTAGGCGACGGCGAAAAAGAGGGCGAAAAGTGTGGACAGCGAGACTTGATGAAACGTCAGCGTCGTCAGCGCTATGACGGCCAGGCCGAAAACGGCCAGCAGAGCGCCTTCGAAGAGCCCGAATGCGGCCACGAACCAGCGGATTTCCGGCTGGGAGTTCATGCCTGCGATGAGGCGCATCACGCCGAAAGACATCGAGGCCGTCCCCCAGCCTCCGACCAGGTAGATAATTTCCCCGGTCAAGTCGAAACTCACCATCCGGGCAAGCTCGCCGGGCAGGAACAGCATGAAGGCGCCCAGCCCGATATCTCCGATCCCGTTGATGATCAGAATGGCCCGTAAGTATCCCTCCAAGCCAATCGTTTTTTTCATGTCCCCCTCCCGCATTTTTTCTCCTTTGATCATAATCCCGGCCGCGGGCCGGGTCAAGAAGCTTCCGGAAACGCCTTGCGCGAGACCGAGGTCACGCTCGGAAAGAAGACCGAGCGGAGCTTCCGCATCACCTCACTCGCGAACCCGACCCCCCAGCAGAAGACGCTCCTCGACGGCTGGCTGAGGTAGGAAGCGAAATTAGGGGGAGGGGCGATTTCAGCGCGCAAGAAATCGCGTTGGCGAGACGGCCGTCTCCGGAAAGCTATCCAAAAGCTGCTTGTCGGTCGTGACCAAGGGGATACCCAACTCACGGGCTAGGACGACGAATTCGGCGTCATAAGCCGAGCAAGCCGAAGAGGCGGCCAAGCTCAGCACGTCCCCCGGGACCACGGCGTATTCGTTACCGGCCATCAACGATTCCGCTTCGTTCATGATCCGGAAGGCTGCATTCAATCCGAAGAGCCCGCTCCTGACGCACTTGACAAGAGTGTTGCAGAGTTCGCTCCGCCAGAGCAGGGGTGAGGCCCAGGCCTCATCTTTCTGAAGAACTCGTTCGGCCAGTTCGGTCTGGCCCCCATCGATCAAAAGATAGGCGATGAGGTTCGTCTCGACGACGATCACGGTCGGCCTTCCCGTTTTGCTTTATTGATAAAATCATCGGTCAGGAAACCGCCTGTCTGAGCACGCACGGCTCTGGCCCTGGCAAGGATTTCGTCGGCCGATGAGTGCCTAGAAGCCATCGCTGCGTTAATAATGGAGATAATCTCTCCGTTTATACTCCGGTTATTCCGCTGCGCCCTCTCCTTGACCTTCTTATAGAGGTCCTCCGGGATGTTCTTCAGAGTGAAATTTGTGGCCATCTGATCACCTATATGGTTGCTATTTGGTTTCATTATGGTTCCTTTCACCGAGAAAGTCAACAAGCTGTTCGAGTCCCGGCCCCACCGGGATCCTCTCCACTAATGAGGACGCCTGCCGACGCAAGAGAATCTCAGATACTCGCTCCTACGTGTCCCTTTCTAAATGCCGCGGCGGCTTCGGTTTCCCGTAAACGCCGGAGTGGGTTAGGGCGTAATCTCAAAGAGGTTAGATATGAACAAATCTGTCCGTTTCGCGCTCCCGCTCTTGTCGGTTTTTTTAATTCTCGGACAAAGCCCGGATTCAAGGGGCGGTCAATCCTCCGCCCGGCAGCAGGGCGTAGACAAGCTTGTCTCACTCCTTCGCGACAGCTCGTTCCGGGAAGCCGATAAGCTCGCGGCCGCGCTCCTGGCCAACACCGCCGCGGACGCGCGAACGCAGGCCATCTGCGGCCTGGCCGTCCTCAAAGCCGGGCGCGTCCGGGAAGCCGAGGCGATCTTCGACAAAGCGATCTCGCTATCACCCGATAATCCGGTGGCCCATCTCGGCCTGGGGCGGATCGGCCGCATCCGGAACGACACGGACGCGGCCATTTCGCACCTCCGCCGAGCCGTCCCCTCCGCCGCTTTTTACGAGGAGGCCCTTCAGCAATTGTGGCGGACCACCTGGGACCGCGGCTTCGTTTCCGAGCTCCTCGAGGTCCACAAACTGGCCAAGGAACGCTACGGACGCGAATCCAAACCCTTGGCCTCCTGGTTCACCAATGGCCTGGCCCAAGTCCAAGGACTCGCCGGAAAGCGGCTTTTCCAGATGGAGGGCCGCTTCGAGCGCCTGAGGATCCCTCTCGTCAGGAACGAGGACAGCCGCATCCGGATACGCATGATCGCTCTCAAGCTCAACGGGAAGGGCGATTACCTCTTCGACATCGATTCGGCCTCCGCGGATTTCCTGACGGTCAGTCCCCTGCTAGCCGAAGAGTTGGGTCTCTCCCTGACCGGGAACTCCACGGCCACGGGGGTCGGAACGGCGACGGCCGCGGTCCGTTTCTCCATGCTGGACAAGGTCGAGCTCGGAGGGATCGCGTTCCGGAACGTCCCCGTCTTTGTCTCCGACCTGTACCCCTTCCGGGGATTGAAGAAGGGCCTGCTCGGGACGGCCCTGCTCAAACGCTTCAACGTCACGATCGACGTCGAAGCGGGAGTCATGGACCTCTTCCCTCTCGAACGGCCGGAGCTTCTGGCCGGCAACATCGATCGCAAAGCCGTGGCGGCGGACGTCCCGCTCTACCTCTACGACGCGACGACCGTCGAGGCGTCG
>Ga0315297_10003216_pt1 | contig 10480 bp, 9 predicted proteins | sample YL17G15_0_MG_FD_203628 | JGI IMG/M metagenome (GOLD analysis project Ga0315297, IMG submission 203628) | Sediment microbial communities from Yellowstone Lake, YNP, Wyoming, USA - YL17G15_0 | ecosystem: Environmental > Aquatic > Freshwater > Lake > Sediment | place: USA: Wyoming | collected...
TCGGCCTGCTGCCAGATCACCGAACGCGGGCCGTCGAGCACTTCCGCGCTGATCTCCTCGCCCCGATGCGCGGGCAGGCAGTGCAGCACCACGGCATCGTCGCCGGCCGCCGCGAGGAGGCTCGCATCGATGCAATAGCCCGAGAACGCGACCCGGCGTGCTTCGGTCTCCGACTCCTGTCCCATCGACGTCCAGACATCGGTGTAGAGGGCATCGGCGCCCCGGACCGCTTCGTACGGGTCCGAGACGAGCTCGATCGCGCCACCGAGGTTCCGGGCCCGCTCGACCACCTCGTCGTCGAGCTCGAAGCCCGCGGGTGACGTGACGACGAGCTCCAGGCCCGACAGCGCGGCCCCGAAGGCGAGCGATGCCGCAACGTTGTTGCCGTCCCCGACGTACGTGAGCTTGCGGCCTTCGAGGGCACCGAAGACCCCGCGCAGCGTGAGCAGATCGGCAAGTGCCTGACACGGGTGCGCGCGATCGGACAGGAGGTTCACCACCGGGACGGGCGCAGCTGCACTCATGCGCTCAAGGGTTGCGTGATCGAAGACACGCGCCGCGATGACCGCACAGTAGGACGCCAGCGTGCGGGCGATGTCTTCGACGGTCTCGCGTTCGCCGAGTCCGATCTCCTCGCCGCGAAGGTAGATCGGATGGCCCCCGAGCGTGTGCACCGCCATCTCGGTCGAGGTGCGCGTCCGGGTGCTGGGCTTCTCGAAGACGAGCGCGACCCCCAGGCCGGCGAGGGGCCGGGGCACCTCGTTCGGGTGTGCCTTCCAGTCCGCCGCCCGCTCGAGCAACGCCGCGAGTCGGCCGGGATCGATGTCGTCGACCTCGAGGAAGCGGGCGGGTCTCGCCGGGCTTGTGGTCACGGGATTCATCGGGGCACCGCCAGTATCGAGGCCAGGATCGCGACGGCCTCGTCGATCTCGTCGTCGGACACGAGCAGCGACGGAGCCAGGCGCAGCGCAGTCGGCGTGACGGCGTTCAGCACCAGGCCGGCCTCGAGGCATCGGCGCGCGACGACGCCGGCGTCGAGTCCTTCGTCGAGCTCGGCCGCGAGGAGCAAGCCGAGTCCACGCACCGACCGCACGCCGGGCAGGGCCTCGAGTGCGGCAGCGAGACGCCTGCCGGCCGCAGCCGCGAGCGTCGGGACGTCGACGGCTTCCATCACGTCGAGGACCGCGAGCGCGGCGCTCGCCGCGAGCGGTTGACCGCCGAACGTCGTTGCGTGGTCACCGACGCGGAGCGCAGGTGCGATGTCGTCGCGGGCCCAGCACGCGCCGATCGGAACTCCGTTGCCGAGGGCCTTCGCGAGGGTGACCACGTCGGGGCGCACACCGGAGTGCTCGAAGCCGAACCAGCGTCCCGTGCGGCCCAGACCCGTCTGGACCTCGTCGACCATCAGGAGCGCCTCACGTTCGTCGCACAGCGTCCGCACGGCCTGCAGGTAGCCCGCAGGAGCGGGTTGCACCCCGCCCTCGCCCTGGACCGCTTCGAGTAACACCGCGCAGGCGCGTCCGTCAAGGGCCGCGGCCAACGCGTCGAGGTCCCCGAACGGCACGTGGCGGAACCCCGGGGGCAGCGGCTGGAACGCCTCGTGCTTCTGAGGCTGGCCCGTCGCGGCGAGTGACGCGAGGGTACGTCCGTGGAACGAGCCGTAGGCGGCCACGATCTCGTGGCGCTGCGCCCCACCGTTGGTCTGGCCGTGACGGCGCGCGAGCTTGATCGCGCACTCGTTGGCCTCGGCGCCGGAGTTGGCGAAGAACACCCGCCCACCGCCTCCGAGGAGGCCATCGAGGCGGGCCGCCAACCGGGGCTGCAGATCGTTGTAGTAGAGGTTCGAGACGTGCAGGAGCGTGCGGGCCTGCTCCGAGAGTGCATCCGCCACCGCGGGGTGTGCGTGGCCGAGTGACGTGACCGCGAGCCCGGAGAGGAAGTCGAGGTAGCGCTTGCCTTCGCTGTCCCAGAGCACGCTCCCCTCGCCGCGAACGAACGCGACCTCCTGGCGCGCGTACGTCTGCATACCGTGCTCGGCATCCAGCTTCACGAGGCTCTCGAGTGTGGTCATTCGGCCGTCCGGTCGATCACCGTACCCACCCCCTCGCGCGTGAAGAACTCGAGCAGCAACGCGTGGGGGACGCGACCGTCGAGGACGTGGGCGCGATGCACGCCGTGTTCGAGAGCATCGATGCAGGAGCGCACCTTCGGGATCATCCCCTCCCCCACCTTGCCCTCACTGAGGAGCCGCTGGAGCCCGGCGACGTCCGTCTCGGAGATCAGCGACGACTCGTCTCCGAGTTCCTCGTAGATCCCGCTCACATCGGTGAGGTAGACGAGCTTCTCGGCATCGAGCGCAGCAGCGATGGCTCCGGCCGCGGCGTCGGCGTTGACGTTGTACGCCTGGCCCGTGTCGTCGACCCCGATCGTCGCGATGACCGGGACCAGCTCCTCGCGCAACACGCGTTCGAGGACTGCCGGATCGACCCGGTGCACGTCGCCGACGAACCCGAGCCGCGGATCACGGGCAACCACGCGGAGGAGGCCGGCGTCTTCGCCCGACAGTCCCATCGCGTACGAGCCGTGCTGATTGAGCGAGGTGACGATGTCCCGATTCACCTTGCCCATGAGCGCCATTCGTGCGATGTCCATCGTCTCCGCGTCGGTGACGCGCAGCCCGTCGACGAACTCGGGCTCCTTACCGAGCCGGCGCATCAGGTCGGTGATCTGGGGACCGCCACCGTGCACCACGACCGGGTTCATCCCGACCAGGCGCATGAGCACCACGTCCTGGGCGAACAGCTCCGCCGTCGCAGGATCGTCCATGGCATGGCCGCCGTACTTGATGACGACGGTCTTGCCCGAGAACTCCCGGATGTACGGCAACGCTTCGGCGAGAATCCCTGCCTTCCGGTGAGCATCGAGCAGCCGGTCGCCTGCTCCCCGGCCCGGCGCGTCCGGGGCCGCGGCGCTCATGAGGTGCCCATGTTCTCGTCGATGTATGCATGGGTCAGGTCGGTGAAGCGCATCGCGGCCCGGCCCATACCCTGGTGCAGGTCGCAGGTGATGGTGATCTCGCGTCCGGCCATGGCCGCTTCGATCGCACCCTCGTCGTGCAGGGCCGCGACCCCCTCGTGGCACATGATGATCCCGTTGTAGGCGATGTCGACACGTTCGGGGTCGAACCAGGCGCCGCTCGCTCCGAGCTCGGAGAGGACTCGACCCCAGTACGGATCGGCCCCATAGAGGGAGCACTGCACGAGCTGACTCGCCGCGACGGCACGAGCGGCCTGCCGGGCATCGTCGCCGGACCGGGCGCCGGTCACGATCACCGTCGCGAGCTTCGTTGCGCCCTCGGCGTCCGCGGCCATCGCCGCGGCCAGCTCGTCGCAGACCTCGGTCACGGCCTCGACCAGTGCGTGGTACGTGTGACCTTCCGGGCCGACCACCGGCGTGCCGGCGACGCCGCTGGCAAGCAGGAGGACCGTGTCGTTGGTGCTGCGCGAGCCGTCGACGAGCAGGGCATTGAACGTGTCGCGGACCGCGTGCTCGAGCGCGCCGTGCAGCGCGCCCGGCTCCGCTGCGGCGTCGGTGACGAGCACCGCCAGCATGGTGGCCATCGCGGGCGAGAGCATGGCTGCGCCTTTCGCCATGCCCCCGACACGGAAGGACGGACCGCCGGCGATGTCGGCGATGGTGAGCGCTTCCTTGCGCCGAGTATCGGTCGTGAGGATCGCATCCGCGGCGCGCCCGCCGGCTGCTTCGTCGCTCGCGAGGGCCGCGACCAACCCCGGCACGCCCTGCTCGATCGGCCCCATCGGGAGCGGGATACCGATGAGCCCCGTGGAGCACACGAGCACGTCGGAGGCATCGCACCCCAACTCGACGGCCACAAGGTCGCACGTCCGCCGTGCGTCTTCACGACCACGCACGCCGGTCGCCGCATTCGCGTTGCCGGAGTTCAGCACGACCGCCGCGGCGTGACCGTTCTGCAGGTGCGCCTGCGAGATCAGGACCGGTGCCGCGCGCACGATGTTCGTGGTGAACACGCCGGCGGCCACGACCGGCTGACGGTCGGTGGTCGCGACGAGGGCGAGGTCGGGCTCACCCGAAGGCTTCACGCCGCACGCGACACCGGAGGCTTCGAACCCGGGGACCGCCGTGATGCTCACGGCATGATCCCGAGGATGGGGAGCCCGAGCGCTTCTGGAAAGTCGAGGATCCGGTTCAGCGCCTGGATCGCCTGACCGGCCGCGCCCTTCACCAGGTTGTCGATCGCCCCGAAGGCGAGCACCGAGCCGGTCCGGTCGTCATAGCGAACCGTGACCTGACAGGTGTTCGAACCGAACGTGCTCTTCGTGCGAGGCGAACGTTCGTCGACGACGACGAACGGCTCGCGCGCGTAGTACTCACGGTACAGATCGAGCAATCGCTCGCTGGTGAGATCTCCGACGGCGGGCCGAGCGTGACAGGTCGCGAGGATGCCGCGCGCCATCGGCACGAGATGCGGTGTGAACAGCACCTGCACCGGACGGCCGTGGACATGCTCGAGCGCGTGCTCGATCTCCCCGGTGTGGCGATGGGTGAGCAGCCCGTAGGCGACCACGTCGTCGTTCACTTCCGCGAAGAGCTGCTCGGCGACCGGCTTCCGCCCGGCGCCGGAGGTGCCCGACATGGCATCGACCACGATCCCGGATGGCTCCACGATGCCTCCGGCCAGCAGCGGCGCCAGCGCGAGCGCGGCCGCGGTCGGATAGCAGCCCGGTGCTGCGATGTGGCTCTCGGGCCCGAGATGGGACCGGAACAGCTCGGGCAGGCCGTAGGCGAAGGCCCCGATCAGCTCCGGCGCGCCGTGGGGCTCGCCGTACCACTCCTCGTAGCGTGCGGCGGACAGGCGGAAGTCGGCCGCGAGATCGACGACGTGGGTGACCTTGGCGAGGATGTCGGGCACGAGACGTTGTGATTCGCCGTGGGGCAAGGCGAGGAACGCGACGTCGATCCCGTCGAATGCGTCCGGGCCGAGCGCGTCGAACTCGAGGTGGTGGTACGCCGGCGCGAGCGACGGGAACAGATCGCTGACCGGCAGGCCGACGTTCGTGCCGGCGGTGACCGAGACGACGTCGATCTCGGGATGTCCGGCCAGGAGGCGTAGGAGCTCGGCCCCGGCGTATCCCGAGGCGCCGGCGACGGCTGCTCGATATGCCATGGAGCGAGTATACACAGGCCTGCATACTCATGCGAGTCCCGGGAGTACCCGCGGATCAGCCGCGCAGCGTCGCTCCATGCGTGGCGACGACGGCGTCGATCGCCTGGCGGCGGAGCTCGCCGACCTCGGCATCGGTCAGGGTCCGGTCGGGGGCCCGGTACCGCAGCGAGAAGGCGAGGCTGCGCAGGCCGGCCCCGAGGGCGTCGGACCGGAACTCGTCGAACACCCGGAGGTCCTCGAGCAGGTCTCCCCCGGCGCCCCGCAGCGTGGACGCGATGGCCGCGGCCGGTACCGCCTCCGCGACGACGAAGGCGAGATCGATCGACGACGGCGGGAACGGTGATGGCGTCCGGAACCCGAGCGGCGAACGCGGCGCCGCGCACCATGCGCCCAGGTCGGCCTCGAAGGCAACCACCGGACCGGCGAGTCCGGCGGCACCCACGATCTCGGGGGCGAGCTCGCCGACCGTACCGATCACCGCGCCCGCGACGACGATCCGAGCGGCCCGGAGCGGGTGCCAGCCCCGGCCGACGGTCGTACCCGGCGATCCCCCGGCCTCGACGGTCGGTTGGAGTTCCAGCCCGGTGCTCCCCAGGGCGTTCGCGACCACCTCGAGCAGATCGGTCGCGTCATAGACGTCGGCGGGCCGGTCGTCCTCGATCGGCCGGCGCGACACGGTCCCCGCGACCACCGCAGCCACCATGGTGCGTTCGTCGGGGAGCACGCTCGCTCCCGTCGGAGCAACGAAGACCGTTCCCAGCTCGAACAGGGTCACGTCGGGCTGACCGCGGGCCGCGTTGAACGCTACCGCCGCGACGAGCCCCGGGAGGAGGGCCGTCCGCAGGACCGACTCCTCGGCGCGCAGCGGGTTCGCCAGGGGCACGGCAGTGCCGTTGCCGAAGGCGTCGAGCCCCACGGGGGCGACCAACGGGATCGTCATCGCCTCGGACGCCCCGGCGCCCACGAGCGCATCGGCGACCAGGCGGCGATCGCGCTGCCTGCGGGTCAACCCGCCCACCTGGGCTCGCGGTCTGGGGACCGTACGCCCGATCGCGTCGAAGCCGACACGCCGGGCGACCTCCTCGACGAGATCGATCTCACGCTCGAGGTCGGGACGGAAGCTCGGAGGCACCGCCACGAGGTCGTCGCCCGTCCCCGTCACCTCGATTCCGAGGGGTACCAGCGCATCCACGACGGCCGTATCAGTGAGGCTGGTCCCGAGCACGCCGTTGACCTTCGTGGTGCGCAGCGTGATGTGCGGACGGGTGAAGGGACTCGGGTACGCGTCGACCGCCGCCGGAGCGACCGTCGCGCCGGCCACCTCGACCAGGAGCTCCATCGCCCGCGCCGCGTGGGTCGCCACGCCGTCCGGGTCGATACCGCGCTCGAACCGAGCGCTGGCCTCCGATCGCAGCTTGAGTCGCTTGGAGCTGCGGGCGATCCCCATCCGCTCGAAGTACGCGGCCTCGAGCAGGATCTCGGTGGTGGTGGCGCTCACCTCGGCCGTGGCGCCGCCCATGATCCCGGCGATCGCCTGGGGGGCCCGCTCGGCATCACAGATGAGGAGATCGGTCGGGTCGAGCGCACGGTCCTGCTCGTCGAGCGTGGTGATGTGCTCCCCCGGCTGCGCCAGGCGCACGACGACGCCCCGACCCCGGAGCCGGCCGAGGTCGAACGCGTGGAGGGGTTGGTTGCGCTCGAGCAGCACGTAGTTCGTGGCGTCGACGACATTGCTGATCGGTCGCATCCCGGCCTTGACGAGACGCTGCTGGAGCCAACCTGGCGACGGGCCCATCGTCACGTCCGCAGCCCAGGCGAGGTACCGCGGGCAGCGCGCGGGCGCTTCGATCTCCACCGAGACTCCCGACGCTGCCGACGCCCGGCTCGGGTCGGCGGCGGCAGCCGGCGTCGGGATCGTCGCCGTCGGGATGGTCAGCGGTTGGCCGAGGTGGGCCGCGAGCTCGCGGGCAACACCCACGATGCACATCGCGTCGGGACGGTTCGGCGTGAGCGCGAGGTCGAACACGACATCGTCGAGGCCGAGGACTTCGCGCACGTCGGCGCCGAGCGGCGACGCGGCCTCGAGCTCCATGATCCCGCCGTGGTCGTCGCCCAGGCCCAGCTCCTTGGCCGAGCAGAGCATGCCGTCGGAGACCTGGCCGCGGATCTTGCGGCGTTCGAGCGTGAACCCACCGGGGAGCGAAGCACCACTCGGGGCGAACGGCACGAGCATGCCGGGCGCGATGTTCGGTGCCCCACAGACGACGCGGGTCGTCCCGTCACCGAACTCGACGTCGGCGAGCTGGAGCCGATCCGCGTCGGGGTGTGGCAGCACCGCGAGGATGCGGGCAACCCGCACACCGAGCACCTCCCGGCCCGGCTGCTCGACGCCCTCGACCTCGAGCCCGAGCTGGTTGAGGGCCGCGACGAGATCGTCGATCGGCGCATCGGCCGGGGTGAAGTCCCGGATCCAGGACAGGGGCGCTCGCATCAGTCGGCCTGCTCGATCTCGGGCATCTCAGTACTGGGCCAGGAATCGGAGGTCATTATCGAAGAAGGTGCGAATCTCGTCGATCCCGCAGCGGATCATCGCGATGCGCTCGAGGCCGAATCCGAACGCGAAGCCTTGCCACTCCTCGGGGTCGAGGCCGACCGCGGTGAACACGCTCGGGTCGACCATGCCGCAACCGCCGAGCTCGATCCAACCCGTGTGCGAGCACACGCGACAGCCTGCACCCCGACAGAACACGCAGCTCACCGCGAGCTCGGCCGAGGGCTCGGTGTACGGGAAGAAGTCGGAGCGAAATCGGGTGCGTACGGAGTCGTCGTCGAACAGACGCTTCGCGAACGCCTCGATCGTGCCGAACAGGTCGGCCATCGTGAGGCCGCGGTCGACAGCGAGACACTCCATCTGGTGGAAGACCGGCGAGTGCCGCGCGTCCAGTGTCTCGTTGCGGAACGTGCGACCCGGCGCCACCACGTAGATCGGGGGCGCCTGGGTCTCCATGGTGCGGATCTGCACCGGCGAGGTGTGGGTGCGGAGCATGACCTGCTCTTCGTCGCCGAGCGCAACGTAGAGCGTGTCCTGCATCGACCGGGCCGGATGGGCCGGCGGGATGTTCAACGCCTCGAAGTTGTGCCAGTCGTCCTCGACCTCGGGACCCTCGGCGACGTGATACCCGAGCCCGGTGAAGATGTCCTCGAGCTCACGTTGGACCTGGGTGATGAGGTGCAGGTGCCCGCGCACCCGCCCGTGGCTCCCGAGGGTGAGGTCGACGACGTCGCCATCGAGCAGCGTCGATGCTGCGAGCTCGCCGCGCCGGGCATCGAGGAGCTCGGCGACGGTGGCGTTGAAGGCCCCGAGCGCTTGGCCGGCCGCGGGCCGCTCGTCGGCGGTGAGGCCCTTGATCGCTTCTTTGGCCGCCGCGGCGGCCGACCGCTTCCCGGTGAGGGAGCGCGCCAGCCGGTCGAGCGTTTCGGCGTCCGGCGCCCCGGGGATCTCCCGTCGGGCCTGGTCGAGCGCGTCGTCCAGTGCCGCGCGTAGCTCGTCGAGGGTCACCGCGGCGCTCCGACGGCTCGTCGTTGGCGAGCCGCCTCGAAGCACACCACCGTGGCGGCCATCGCTACGTTGAGCGACTCCGACGGTGGAGCCAGCGGGATCGTCACGGAACCGTCCAGACCGGCATCGAGCTCGGGCCCGAGGCCACGCGCCTCGTTGCCGACCACGATCGCGCACGCCGCCACGAGGTCTGCCTCGTCGTAGGGCGTACCACCCCGGGCGCGGGCCCCCAGGCGATGCCAGCCCCGTCGGCCGAGTTCCTCGAGCATCGCCATCGGATCATCGTGCTCCACCACCGTCGTACCGAACATCGCACCCGCACTCGACCGTACGACCTTGGGGTTGTAGAGGTCGACCGAGTTGCCGCACGCGACCACACCGGTCGCGCCGGCCGCCTCGGCGCTTCGGATGATCGTTCCCAGGTTCCCCGGATCCCCGAGGTCGATCGTGACGAGCAGCGTGCCGAGCGTGGGCACGTCGTCGAGCGATCCCGGCGCCATCGAAGCCACCGCCAGCACCGGCTGCGGCGTGCGGGTCGTGCCCAGCTTCTCGAGCACGCCTTCCTTGAGCTCAGCGACGCGCGCACCGGTCGCCACCGCGCGCTGCACCAGTGGTGCGAACGCACGCATCGCGCCACTCCCGAGGTAGATCGCGTCGAGCCGGGCGCCGCGGTCGAGCGCCCCGCCCACGACCCGCGGACCTTCGAGCACGAACGCACGCTCGGCGCTGCGGGTGCGACGATCGCGCAAGAGCGAACGCAGCCGCTGGACCTCGGCGTTTCGAGGACCCAGTACGTCGGTCAAGCGGCCTCGAGGGCCTCACGGGCGGCACTCACGAGCGCGCCGAACGCGGCCTGGTCGCGCACGGCGAGGTCGGCGAGGATCTTGCGATCAACCTCGATGTCGGCGACCTTCAGCCCGGCGACGAAGCGCGAGTACGACATGTCGTGCTCACGACACGCCGCGTTGATGCGCACGATCCACAGCCGACGGAACTCGCCCTTGCGGGCGCGGCGGTCACGGTAGGCATAGTTGCCCGAGTGCATGACCTGCTCGTTCGCCTTGCGAACGTGGCGACTCCGGGAACCGGAGTAGCCCTCGGCGGCCTCGAGAATGGTCCGACGGCGCTTCTTGGAATGAACGGAACGCTTGACGCGTGCCATGGTGGGGTGCTCCTGGGCTGGCGAGTGGTATCGGGAAGGCGCCTCGTGGGGCGGGACGCCTCAGGCGCGGCCGAGCAGTCGCTCGACCCGCTTCTTGTCCTTGCCGACCACCTCGGAACCCCGAGCCAGGCGACGAGTGCGCTTGCTCGGCTTCTTCTCGAGGAGGTGCGAGCGGTACTGCTTGCGACGACGGATCTTTCCGGTGCCCGTCACCTTGAAGCGCTTGGCGGCGCCCCGGTGGGTCTTCATCTTCGGCATCAGGTTGCTCCAGTCGGCTCTCGGTCGCCCGCCGGCGCCGCCTTCTCCGCGGGCTTGGGCTTGCGTGCGCTCTTCTTGAGTGGGTGCAGCACCATCGTCATGTTGCGCCCGTCCTGGCGGGGCGAGGACTCGACCATGGCGATGTCGTCCACTTCTTCGGCGATCCGCTCCAGGATGCGCAGTCCGAGCTCCGGGTGGGCCATCTCACGACCACGGAACATGATCGTGAGCTTGACCTTGTGTCCCTCGGCGAGGAAGCGCTCGACGTGACGCATCTTGGTCGTGTAGTCGTGCA
>Ga0315297_10003217_pt1 | contig 10477 bp, 8 predicted proteins | sample YL17G15_0_MG_FD_203628 | JGI IMG/M metagenome (GOLD analysis project Ga0315297, IMG submission 203628) | Sediment microbial communities from Yellowstone Lake, YNP, Wyoming, USA - YL17G15_0 | ecosystem: Environmental > Aquatic > Freshwater > Lake > Sediment | place: USA: Wyoming | collected...
GGTGTATGGCGCAGGTTGCTCTCGTTGGCTTTCCATTCGAAATCGGGTAATGCCTTGCCGCTGCCTCCTTCGATGCCAATATAAAAGGGCTTGTTGTTTGCGACCGGTTTACCCTTGGCCTGCACCGGCTTCGCCTGTGTCTCCCGGACAACCACCAAGCCGGGTATGTGCCGCGGGGAGTAATCCAGCGTCCCGTCCAGGTTCAATGACATGTAGCCGTCCGAGTGATCGCGCAGCCAGGCGGCGGTGAAGCTGGCCTGCTCGGGCGGCACGCTCAAATGGAAACAGGTCGGGTCTATGCTGGTCAGGGTGCCGGTCACTTCACCGCGCGGGGTGAAGAGTTTGGTTGGCTGGCTGTCGCCCGGCTTCAGGGCTGCATTATCACTGGTGAGGACGTAATTGAGGAACTGGCGCACACGGCAGCCATACAGTTCGAGGACACCTGTAACGGAATCGTCAATAAAGAAGAAATGAGGATACCCATGCCGGGTGGGTTCTAAGTCCATGCCGGCTGATTCAGCCAGGGCGCGCACCCGCAGGCGGGCCTCTTCAAGGATATTGAAGTCAATTTTGGCGCGGCGCTTGACCCGGTTGGGATTGGGGGTATCAATGCGGTGCGGGGCGCACGCCAGCAGCACATCAGCGATGATATCAGCCAACTGGAGGCACTTCTCTTCATCGAAGCCGCGCTGGGTGATCCAGGGTGTGCCGATGCGGACACCGGAGGGGTCGTTGGGGATCGTATCGCCGGGGATGGTGTTGCGGTTGGCGACAATCCCCACCAGGTCGAGGATGCGCACCGCCCGGTCGCCGGAGAGGGTCGTGCCATCCGGGGCCTTGATTGTGCGGCAGTCAATGTTGAGCATGTGCGAGTTGGTTCCGCCGTAGGCAATGCGCAGCCCGCGCTCCTTGAGCCGTTCCGAGATGGCCAGGGCGTTCCTGAGCGTCTGCATCTGGAGTTTCTCGAACTGCCTGGTGCGCGCCAGTTTGAAGGTCAGGGCCAGCGCCGCAAAGATCTGGACGTGCGGCCCCCCCTGTTCACCGGGGAAGACGGCCTTATCCACCTGTTTTGCCAGTTCCTTGTCGATAGTCAGGATGATGGCGCCGCGCGGACCGTCGAGGGTCTTGTGCGTGGTCGAGGTGATGACGTGTGCGTAGCCGATCGGGGAGGGGACGACGCCGGCCGCCACCAACCCGCCGATGTGGGCGATGTCGGCCAACAAGTAGGCATCCACCGCATCCGCGATCTGGCGGAATTTCTGCCAGTTGGGGATCCACGGGTAGGAAGAGTAACCGGCGATGATCATCTTCGGTTTATGTTCCTTGGCCAGCGCCAGGATGGCATCGTAATCCAACTGCTCGTGATAGGAATCGACGGTGTAGGAGACAATGTTGTAGTACTTCCCCGAGCGGTTGACCGGTGAACCGTGCGAGAGGTGACCGCCGTGGAACAGGCTCATGCCCATGACCGTATCGCCGGGTTCGAGCAGGGCGTGGTAGACGGCGTTGTTGGCGGGCCCGCCGGAAAGCGCCTGCACGTTGACGTAGATCTGGTTGGGCTTGATGCCGTTGGCGGCAAAGGCCTCGGCGCAGCGGCGGCGCGCCAGCGTCTCGATCAGATCCACGTATTCAACACCCTTGTAGTAACGCGGGTCTGCATAGCGGCGGTAATGGACGAGTTGTTTTTCGTAGTCCAGGGTTTCATCTTCGGTGATGCAGCGCAATGACTCGTACGGATACCCTTCGGCGTAAATATTCTGGAAGGCGGAGGCCATCGCTTCTCGAACAGCGAGTGGGGCCTGGCTTTCGCTGGGGATGAGGATCAACTTGCGGCACTGGCGTTCTGCTTCGAGCTGGGTCAGTTCGTAAACATCGGGGTCGAGGTCAGCGAGGGAGCCGCGGAAGAGGAAGTCGGACATGAAGGTTCTCCTTGTAATTAGGTGGGGCGGACTTTAAAAGTCCACCCCACTTCTAAGTGGGGTGCACCTGCCCTGGTGGGCGCAAAGGGACTCGAACCCCTGACCTCTTCTGTGTAAGAGAAGCGCTCTAACCAACTGAGCTATGCGCCCATGGTTCGACAAAATGAATTTTGCCCAATAGAAATTATACCGTTGAAGGTTGCATGTTGGAAGGTTGCAGGTTAGACTTGCAGATGCAACCCTTCGGGCTGAGCCTCAGGGCGAAGCCTTCAACCTTTAATCTTCAACCGGAGAAACCATGCGCATCATCCGCTACCAAATCAAGAATGAAACCCCGCGTTACGGCTGGATACTCGAAGATAAAGTTGGCGATATCCAGGGAGACTTGTTCGGCCAGTATCGGCGTTCGGAGGCGGAAACCCCCTTGGCCACAGTGCGTCTGCTGGCGCCTGTCCAGCCCAGCAAGGTGCTCTGCATCGGGCGGAATTATGCCGAGCACGCCAAAGAGCACAACGCCGAAGTGCCCAAAGTACCGTTGATCTTCATGAAGCCGCCTTCAGCCATCATCAATCCGGGCGACAGGATACTCCTCCCGCCGCAATCGCAGCAGGTGGAGCACGAGGCGGAACTGGTCGTGGTTATCGGCAAGCGCTGCCGCAACGTCACGGCCGAGGAAGCCCAGAATTATATTTTGGGCTATACCGTTGGCAACGATGTGACCGCTCGCGACCTGCAGAAGACTGACAGCCAGTGGACGCGCTCCAAAGGCTTCGACACCTTCTGCCCCTTCGGGCCGTGGGTGGATACCGAGTTCGATCCCTCCGACGCGCTCGTCACCTGCAAGGTCAACGGCCAGCCGCGTCAGATGGCTTCCACGCGCGATATGGTCTTCAACGTGGGCAAACTGGCCGCCTTCATCTCTTCGGTGATGACGCTCGAACCGGGCGACCTGATCTTCACCGGCACGCCGGCCGGGGTGGGCCCGCTTAAATCGGGGGATAATGTTGAAGTGGAGATCGAGGGATTGGGAAAGTTGAGCAATCCGGTGGCGGCAGCCTAAACCGTCGTGACAATCGTCCGCTTTGCCCCGGCGGATATCAGCGCCTCGGCCAACGCCGGAGCGTTTCTTGCATTGACCAGCGCGATCATATTCCCTCCGCGCCCGCTGCCGGAGAGTTTGGCCCCGAGCGCGCCGGACCTGCGAGCAGCCTCCACCAGCCGATCCAGCTCAGGGCAGGAAACGGTCATTTCCTGGAGCAATTTGTGGTTCTTGTCCATCAGCGGGCCGAGGGCGGGAATGTCACCCGTTTCAATGACGCGGCGCGCTTTTTGGACGATTTCTTCCACCTCGTCGAAAACTTTCTCCCAACGCGGTTGATCCGCTTCCCAAAGTGTGCGCACGTCGCTGACGGATTCTTTCGTCGGCGCGAAGAGGCCAGTATCGCCAATCACAATCGTGAACGGCGCGCCGACGCGGAGGATTTCGACCTCACCCCTGGCCCCTCTCCCCGGGGGAGAGGGGGGCTTGACGAAATAGACCGGTTTTGCGTACGTGACGACGGTATTGTCAATGCCGGAGGGCGTGCCGTGATGGAGTTTTTCCACCTCGTAGGCCAGGGTGGAAACGCGTTCATCTGGCAGCGGCTGGCCGAGGAATGCAGAGAGCGCCCGGATGATCGCAACCGACACCGCCGCGCCGGAGCCGAGTCCCGAGGCGACCGGGATGGTGGAGGTGACATGAATGGTTGCCCCCCCCGATCCCCCCCCATTTTCTTTGAAAATGGGGTGGGACACAGAGGGGGGCAAGGCGGAGAAAACACCCTTTATAACGGCAGCCAGCGGATGGTCCGGGGCGAGGCGGGAAAGCTCGGAGGCAAGGCCAATTTCGGGGGCTTCGATCCAGATCCCGGTGCGGGAGGTTGCGCTGACCGTCGCCGTCGCCTGAACCTGCGTCACCGGAATGGCCAACGCCGGCCGGCCGTAGACAACGGCATGTTCACCGAAGAGAATGATCTTGCCGGGAGCAGAGGATGTAGTCATAGGGTGGGGCGGATTGGCAACTTGTGGTGAGCGAAGTCGAACCATCCGCTCTATGATAAATAGAACACGGCCAGCACGGCCAGCCCCCAGAGTAAAATGGAGATCTGGAAGGGCCGGTCGGAGAGCAGAATCTCCTCCGGCTCGCCGCCGGCATCCTTGACATGGATGAGGTAGAGGTAGCGGAAGATGGCATAAACCACAAAGGGGATGGTCAACATCAGGGCATACCCGCCGGGCGCTTCGGGGCGGAAGAAGGTGTACAGCGAGTAGGCCACGATTGTCATGCCGGAGACAATAGTGATGAACTGGTCGAGTAGCGGCAGGGTGTAGCCGTCGAGGACTTTGCGGTGGTTGGCGGCGTCATCGGCCAGCAGGGCCAATTCGGCGCGACGCTTGCCGAAGCCGAGATAGAGCGCCAGCAGGGTCATGACTACGTACATCCAGGGCGAGAAGCGTTCCACCGTGATGAGCATCGTCCCGGCGTGGACGCGCAGGACGAAGCCGGTGGCCAGCACCAGCACATCCAGGATGGGAATGTGCTTGAGCCATTTTGAGTAGGCCAGGATCATGGCAAAATAAACCAGCAGTACCAGGTCGAACTGCCAGGCCAGCCAGTAGCCCAGCGCGAGCGTCATGAAGGTCAGGATCGAGCCGGCGGCAATGGCGACCGGAACGGCCAATTTTCCCGATGCAAGAGGGCGGTCACGCTTCATCGGATGCTGACGGTCGGCTTCCAGATCGAACAGGTCGTTGAAAATGTAGACGGCGCTGGAAATGAGACAGAAAAGGCCAAAACCGGCCAACGTGCGCAGGAAATCGGGCAGGTGGAAGAGTTTGCCGTCGAACACCAGGGCGGCGAAGATGAAGGCGTTCTTTGTCCAATGGCGCGGGCGCATGGTTTTGAGCAGGGCGGTCAGCATGGCTTTATTTTACCCTGTGTGAGCAAAACGTAAAGCGTAAAACGTAATAGAATTAGGGCATGGCGAAAGCTCGTTTGGACACGCTTCTGGTTGAGAAAGGTCTGGCTGAAAGTCGGACGAAGGCTCAAGCTTTGATCATGGCGGGACAGGTGCGCGTGGATGGACAGGTGGTGCTGAAACCCGCCACTCCTATCGCGCCTGCTGCACGCCTGGACCTGGAGCCTGGTCCACCTTTCGTCTCGCGCGGCGGCGAAAAACTGGAGGCCGCGCTGACAGCCTTTAGCGTGGATGTGCGCGGCCGCGTCTGCGCAGACGTGGGCGCTTCGACCGGCGGCTTCACTGATTGCCTGCTCCAGCGCGAGGCGGCGAGAGTCTACGCCATTGACGTGGGCAAAGGCCTCCTGCACTGGAAGCTGCGCAACGACCCGCGCGTGGTAGTAATGGAAGAAACCAATGCACGGTTTGTGGAGTCTCTGCCGGAGCCGGTCAGCCTGGTGACGATTGATGCCTCGTTTATTTCGCTCAAGATTTTGCTGCCGGTGGTGAAGGGGTGGCTTGCCCTCCCCACTCCCTCCCCATTTTCGGAGAAAATGGGGAGGGAAGAAGGGGGGAGCATCATCGCCCTCATCAAACCCCAGTTCGAAGCCGGGCGGAAGGAGACGGCGAAAAACAAGGGCGTGATCCGCGACCCGGCGGTGCACCGCGCCGTGCTGACAGATGTACTGACCTTTGCTGAGGCTGAGGGCTTCGGCGTGCGCGGGCTGATCCGCAGTCCGCGGCTGGGGCCGAAGGGGAATGTCGAGTTCCTGGCATGGCTTGGGGTGGGTTGCCCAGGCGGCGCCGTCGAAATAGACTCCATATGACTACGAACCAGAATTCGATTCGCCCAGCGTGACCTGCACCTGTTGTGCATTGCCGTTTCGTACGAATTCCACTGTCACCTGGTCGCCTGGCTTGTAGGTGAACAAGATGTTGATATAAGAGTGGGTCTCATCTAAAGAAACGCCGCCAATACCGGTGATGATGTCACCTCGCTGCAGGTCAGCCTGGCTGGCCGGGCTGTTGACAGCAACTTTGGAAATGTAAACGCCCCATTGGACTGGCAGGTTATAAGCCGCGGCGATGTCGGGGGTAATGGCCTGGAAGCTAATCCCCAGATAGGGTCGCGAGATATAACCCTTCTGCATGATCTGCTCGGCCACTGCCTGCGCCGTGTTGATCGGGATGGCAAAGCCCAGACCCTCTGCCACTGTGCCGCTTCCGCTATTACGCACGATCAGGGTATTGATGCCGATCACATCCCCAGCCAGGTTGACAAGCGGGCCGCCCGAGTTGCCCTGGTTAATGGCCGCGTCTGTCTGGATCAAGTCTTCGATCTGGTAACCCTGCCCGGTATCAATGGATCGCCCGGTCGCGCTGACCACACCCACCGTCACTGTGTTCTTGAAATCGCCCAGCGGGGAACCGATGGCAATGACCGACTCGCCAGGATTCAGCACATCCGAGTTGCCCAGGCTCGCCACAGCCGGCACCTTCCCATCCGTCTTTAGTACGGCGATGTCAGAATACAGGTCGGTTCCCACGATGGTCGCCTTTTCCTGGCTGCCGTCGGACAGGACGATGTTTACATCCTTTGTCCCTTCCACGACGTGGTTATTGGTCAGGATGTATCCCGTGTCAGAAATGAAAATACCGCTGCCGCTAACCGTCTGGTCGCCGGTCTGCCCGAAGATGGTCATCTGCCCGGGGATGGTGCCAACTACGGTCACGACTGCCGGGCCGACTTTCTTCACCGCCTGGGTGATGGTGGTCTGGATGTCGGTGGTGTTGATGATAAGAGTCTGCTGACCATTATTGGCCTGAACAGCCTGGACCGCCGGGGCAGAATTCGTCAGGCTGGCCGGTTGGACCTGGCTCACGGTGCTGTAGACGACGTATCCGCCCGCGGCGGCGCCGAATAGCGCCGAGGTTCCTGCCAAAATCACCACCAACAAAAGGTAAAGCACTCGATTCTTGGTCATTTCGATCTCCTTGTATCTTAAAAGGTAAGTTGGGCAGTTTTTAACTGCCATATCTACCAATTCTAAACCCGGAAGATAAAATTCTCATGAAAATTAGAATAATTTTGGATGAGAAAAAAACTGGCGCTTTCACAGCAGTGGGCCTGTATCGGTAGATATTTGAAGAAGAACGATCACAGATATATGAGCCCCGAGAGCAGTGAGAAGAGGCCCTACCCGGCCCTGCCCCCTCAAGGGGGCCTTCGGCGGGCCACCCTCCCCATTTTCTGCAAAAATAGGGAGGGAAGCCCATCCCGGCCCGGCGGTCAGGCGGCTGATTTATTTCAATTGTCAAGGTGCGAGCTTACATTCTACTGGATCTTTGGAACGAATGGCTTCGGACAGGCTTACTATAACTCACGATCAGAGGGTGCAGGCTTACGGCGGTATTATTTGTGGAAGAAATCAAGGTCTTTACGCAGACAGGGGAAAGGGGCGGGGATCTTTATTATTTATTAATCAAAACTGGAGGAACGAAGGAGGAACGAAACTCTTCAGGCGGCCTTTCCTTTGGGTTTGCGGACCAGCTGCTGGACGAAATTGGCACATACGAGCAGCATTTGCTCTATGAATCGCTCGACAACCCCGGCGCATTGATTCAAACCTACAATAATCATTATCGTATGCCAGAACCGAATGGCGCAGGCACAGCAGCAGCGCAGCAACCCGACGGTGAACCATCGGGCTGATTTACCAAGCCCCACAAATGGGGCTGGGCAAGTCAGCTTTCGCGAAGAACCCTTTTGGTTAGCGGGCATGGTTTTGTGCACGACCTTTCACGGTTAGCGATCTTCGCCCAGGTGGTTAATTAGATAAGGACTACACGGCGGAGCTGAATTCGCGCTCAACCCTTATTCGATCTTGAGGATCGAAGAGGAACGAATACAGGGCATGCGGAGATACGCAAGTCTTGCTATTCATTGTTACTGAGGGTGAGGGCGGCGGGGTGGGGAGGGCGTGCAGCGTAGAAGCCATGCCTGCGAGGGTCTTCCTTGCCGGGCTGGCCAACGCGCTCGCGCTTGCAGACCTCTTGTTTCGGTGAAACCAGGGGCAGTTGTGCGGTGGGGGGATGTAATCCAAGGGGCAGAGCCATCATCGCTCGCTTTCTGCTAAAGATTGCGGACAGATCATGTAACAAAAAAGGCACAAAACGAAGAGCTGTCCCGTGCCATAAACAATTATAAAACAAATGTTCTAAAATGTCAAGGGGAAGACGGGACAAGCGGCCAGGTGGGTCCGTTTGGGGCAACTGGTAGGAGACCTGCCCCCTTAAACCGGGGGCCTTTGGGCGGTCAGAAGCTCGGCGGGATCAGGCACCCTGCGTACCCTCCGCACCCTCCGGGTGTGCTTCGCGAGGTATGCTTCGCGAGGTGTGCTACCCCCTACGCTGCGCTCCGCCCCCTCCACCCTTCGATTACTTCGTGGGTATGCTGCGCGAGGGGTGCTTCCCCTACCCCCTGCCCCCTACGGGGACCTTCGGCGGGGGCCTTCGGCGGGGACGATGTCGCGACGCGAAGACCCGCGTCGAGCAAGGGTATCTGCCAGAGAGGAGATTGGCCTAAACTAACTTGAACCACACCTCGAAAGCCGCCCCAACTCCATGTGTCCTCTCTACGTGCACCTAGCCGCCGCGTGGAAGGCGCTCCTTAATGATGACTCGTAACCAAACGGCTTGCCGCTTATCGAAAAACGATATATAATTGTGATATGATCCGGTTGTTCAAAGACGAAGAAACCCGCAAGATCTTCAAGCGCGAATGGTCAACCCGTCTGCCCGGAGATATTCAAAAGGCGGCCTACCGAAAACTGGCAATGATCCACGCCGCGAATGCGCGCATCAACCTCCAATCCCCGCCCGGCAATCATTTGGAAAAATTGCGCGGCGACCGGGCCGGGCAGTATTCAATCCGCATCAATGAACGCTGGCGGATATGCTTTGAATGGCGAGAGAATGATGCTTATAATGTCGAGATTGTGGATTACCACGAGTGAGGTATTTTATGGCTGAAATCAAGATCCCCCCTGTACATCCCGGTGAAGTGCTGCTGGAAGAATTCCTGAAACCCTGGGGCTTGAGCCAGAACCGGCTTGCCCAACACATGGGTATTACCACCGCGCGGCTGAACGAGATTGTGCGCGGGAAGCGCGGCGTTACTGGCGATACCGCTCTACGGCTGGCGCGCGCCACCAATACGACCCCCGAATTCTGGCTGAACCTTCAGGCACTCTATAACTTGGAGACTGCCAGAGATGCCTTAGGTAGCCGCATTGAAAAAGAAGTGACACCCGTAGCCATTCCCGCCTGACACTATCCAAAGTTATCGAGGGCGAGGGCTGCGGGATGGGGGTGGCGAGCGGCGTAGAAGCCATGCCTGCGAGGGTCCTTCTTGCCGGGCTGGCCAGCGTGCTTGCGCCTGGAGACACCCAGTTTCGGTGAAACAAGGGGCGGATGTGCGGTGGGGTGGTGTAATCCAAGGGGCAGCACCATCATCTCTCGCTTTCTGCATAAAATAGTGGACAGATCATGTAACATAAAAGGCACAAGATGAACAGCCGTCCCGTGCCAGGAGCAATTATAAAACAAATGTTCTAATTTGGCAAGGGGAAAACGGGACAAGCGGCCAGGTGGGTCCGTTTGGAGTAAGTGGCAGGAGACTTGCCCCCTTAAAACGGGGGCCTATGGGCGCGCAGAGGGGGTTTTTCTTGGTTGCCACTTGACTTTCAGCGGATAGATTCTATAATGGTAGCCAGAAGGCTACTATAATGATGGTGGACCTTCGGGTGGTAAGAAGTTCGAATTCCTGCCTAGGAGAGATTTAGTGCGAGGATAACTACTTCCAACTAGACCGCAAGAGAGAGCAAGAGAAATATTGGAGCAACTGATAGGAGACCTGCCTCCTTAAAACGGGGGCCTATGGGCGGTCAGAAGCTCGGCGGGGTCAGGCACCCTTCACCCTTCGGGTACTTCGCGGGGATGCTTCGCGACGCGAGGGGTGCTTCGCGACGGACCCCGCAATCCCCCTTCGGGGGACAGGCGTGCGCCCTGACAAAAACCGTTCACCCCGCGCAGTTCGCGGGGCAGGTGACAGGCGGGACTGGCAGCTGGCTCCGCCGCTGAAAGTATTCGCCACGAGCTAGAAATTGCGCGATAATAGGGGTGGGAGAGCCCCACCCGGCCCTGCCCCCTAGCAGGGGCCTTCGGCGGGCCACCCTCCCCATTTTCTTCGAAAATGGAGAGGGAGAGCCCGCCGCTGCCGCAGCCCCCTACACCCTTCACCCTCCGGGTACTTCGCGGGTACTTCGCGGGGATGTTCCACGAAGCCAATCCGTTAGCCGCCATCTTTTTGATGAAAAAGAACATGAACACAAAGCTTATCGCACTTTATGTCTTGGATCAGATCTTGGGTATTGCCGGTATGGGCGTAGCTCTATTCTGGTCAGCCGGGCGGATTGACTGGTGGCCCGCCTGGGCAGCAATCGCCGTGTGGCTGGCTTGTTATACAGCGATGGATATTCTCCTCCTCCGCTTCAATCCAGA
>Ga0315297_10003218_pt1 | contig 10475 bp, 9 predicted proteins | sample YL17G15_0_MG_FD_203628 | JGI IMG/M metagenome (GOLD analysis project Ga0315297, IMG submission 203628) | Sediment microbial communities from Yellowstone Lake, YNP, Wyoming, USA - YL17G15_0 | ecosystem: Environmental > Aquatic > Freshwater > Lake > Sediment | place: USA: Wyoming | collected...
CTCCTCATCAGCGTCATCGTCCGGAGCTACGGATGGGTGGTGCTGCTCGCCAACAATGGCGTGATCAACGGCACGCTCGTGTCGCTGGGACTGATCGAGCGCCCGATGCGCATGCTCGGCACCTTCGGCTCGGTGATCGTGGCCACGGTGCACGTGCTCCTCCCGTTCATGATGCTGCCGATCGCGAGCGCGCTGCAGTCGCTGGACACGGTGCTGGAGCGCGCCGCCCAGAGCCTCGGCGCCTCTCCCTGGCAGACCTTCTGGCGGGTCACGCTACCGCTCAGCATGCCGGGAGTCGTGGCCGGGACGAGTCTCGTCATCGCCCTCACGCTCGGCATCTACATCACGCCGCTGCTCGTGGCGGGACCGCTCCAGCCGCTGTTCGCAATCGGTATCTACTACGTCACGCTCAGCCAGCTCGACTTCCCGCTCGGGGCAGCGCTCTCCTTCGTCCTGCTGGCCTTCACCCTGGTCGTGATCGCGCTGGCCGGCCGGCTCCTCAAGACCGTGAAGGGAAGCGCCGCCTGATGCGCCGGCGACTCTCCCTCGGCACGGCCGCCGACGCGCTCAGCATCCTGGTCTATGCGTTTCTGCTGGCACCACTCATCGTCGTCGTCCTCGCCTCGTTCAACTCGGCCGATTTCCTGTCTTTCCCGCCCCGGGGCTTCTCGCTGCGCTGGTACCGCGCCTTGTGGGAGAGCGAGGTGTGGGGCGACTCGTTCCGGCTGAGCGTCCTGCTGACCGCCGTCGTGACCCCGCTCTCGCTGCTGATCGGGACTCTGACGGCCTATGCCCTGGTTCGGTACTCGTTCCCCGGAAAGGGACTGGTCGCGACCCTCGTGATGGCGCCGCTCGTCATGCCGCAGATCGTGCTGGGGATCGCGCTCCTGAATTACTTCAGCCTGCTGGGGCTGATCGACTCGCTGACGGGGCTGATGCTCGGACACCTCGTGGTGACGCTACCCTTCACGGTGCGGCTGGTGTCGATCAGCGTTCACAACCTGGATCCGGCCCTGGAGCGCGCCGCCCAGAACCTGGGGGCGACGCCGCTCCAGACTTTCTGGCGGGTGACTTTGCCGTTGCTGAGACCCGGGATCGTGGCGGGCGCCATCTTCGCGGCCATCATCTCGTTCGGCGAGCTGGCGGTGACGCTCCTCATCGCGGGGGCCCGCACCACGACCTTGCCACTCCGGATCTTCAACTACACCGAGTACAACTTCGACCCCACGATCAATGCCGTCTCTACGATTTTCGTCGTGCTGGCTCTCGTGCTGATCATCGCCCTGGACCGTCTGATCGGCCTGGTCCGCATCGGCTGAGGACCGCCGCCGCCGGTCCCACGATTACGTCGGGCGCGGCGTGCTGAGCGGAAGAAAGGCGCGGCCCGCCGAAGAGCCGCCGTTGACGGCCAGAACCTCACCGGTGATGAACTCGGCAAGGGGCGAAGCCAGGAACAATGCCGCGTTGGCGATGTCCTGGGGGCGGCCGATGCGCCCCCACGGGATCGAGCGCGTCAGGGTCTCCACGTATTCGGGGGTCAGGGGCGAGACCTCGCCCTCGACTTCGATGAGCCCGGGCGCGATGCAGTTGACATTGATGTGGTGCTTGGCCAGCTCGAGGGCCAGCACCTTGGTGAACATGACCACCCCCGCCTTGGACGCGCAGTAATGGGCGGCGCCCGGTCGCCCACTGAAGGCGGCGCCCGACGAGATCGTGACGATTTTGCCCCGCGTGCCTCGGGCCAGCATCGCGCGGGCGGCAGCCTGGCAGGTGAGGAATACCCCGCGCACATTGGTCTCCATGACCCGGTCCCATTCCTCCGTGGTCATGTCGAGTACCGGCGTATTGGGATAGACGCCGGCGTTCGCCACCGCCACCGTCACCGGGCCGAAGGCCTGCTCGGCGCCTTCGAAGAACTCCGCCGTCGAGCGGGCATCGCGAACGTCGACGGTTCGCGTGTAGACGCTGGAGGAGTTTCCGAGTCGGGACGCGGCGCGCGCGACGGATGTCTCTCGTACGTCGCCGAGGGCTACCCGGGCCCCCGCCTCCAGAAATGCTTTCGCGATGCCGAACCCGATCCCGGCCCCGGCACCGGTGACGAGTACCACGTGGCTCGTGAAATCGAGCATGGTCAGGTGCCCTCCGTTACCGCGTGGCCGAGCCTGCGAGCGTAGCTCATGCTGGTGCCCCCGCGCCGTCGGGACACCCCAGTATACCTGCCGTCACACCAAGAGCTTCTGCCGCCCAGCCAGATAAGCCGTCAAGTGATGTGCGGACGTGACGCCGAGAGGCTTGCATCCGCCGTGAACCAGCACTTCCTGACCGACGTGCTTGTACAAAGGCGGCAACGGCACCTATTGGACCATATCCATGAAAGTCACGACGCGATAGCAGATGGGGATGAGCTTGTCGACATTCGCCGAGACGTCGGGCGCGCCCACCAGCGCATACCCTCCAGCGAGTGGCGGTGCGGGGACCATCATGATCAAGTGCGCGGAGTTGTCCGTGGGGTAGATCACGTCGATCACGAATCGAGGATCAAGAGCCATCTTGGTCTTTCTGTCTTCTGCCCCCAGGGCAGCACGTGAGCCATACCCGCCGGGCGATGGTGCAGATTCGTCTGTCGCGGGATCTCGAGGAGGGGGAGGGCGCTCAGCGCTAGGAACGCCCGTCGCGGGCGTCCATCTCCTCGCGGACGATGCTGCGGATGCCTTGCCGCGTGGCGGACATGACCCGCCGGCCGCCGAACCACACGCCCGCGATCCCGCCCAAGAGGAGCGTACCGATCAGGGCCCACTGGAATTCTTCGCGGTGGAGGTACCCCTGCTCTTTGTGCTTGATGTCGCAGTCCTCGCGCACACGCTCCACGTCGGGGAAGCCCGGGTGGATCCGGTTCGCGGCGCTCATGTTTCGGTAGGCGCGGTAATGGAGGTCGCGGATGTAGAGGTCCACCCCGTGGTTCCACAGCCGAGTGAACATGCTATCAGCCTTGGGCGTCACGCCCGCCTTGCGCGCGGCCTCCTGGATGGTCTCGACGGGGATGAGGAAGTTGAAACCCTGGACGACCTGGTCCCCCTGGAGCGACGTGAAGGTCGCCGCGCCTATGACCTGGCCTCGGTCATCGAAGACCGGGCCGCCGCTATTGCCCTGGATGATGGCCGCATCGGTCTGAAGCACGCGCTGGCCGCCGATGTCCTCCTTGAATCCCGAGATGCGGCCGGTCGTGATCGAGGGCTCGTACTGCGTGGCGCGGCTGAGCAGCTCGTGGGAGACGACGACGCCCGGATATCCGATGACGAAGAGCGCCTGGCCCAGGTGCAGGTCCGTGCTGTGCCGGGCGAGGCCGACGACGGGCAGCTCCTTGTCCTCGATCTTCAGAATCGCCACGTCGCGGCCGTGCTCCTTGCGGGAGTTGCCCGAGGCATCCGTGCTCGTGCCGAGGACCACGTAGGCGGGCGGACTGTAGAACTTCACCTCCGCGGGGTACGCTTTACCGTTGGACAGGTGGACCTGGAGCGTCCGCTCGAGGGCGAGGCCGGCGCGGTTCTCGGGCTTCGCGGCAAGCGCGCGGATGCGCTGGGCCTGGGCGGCGGCAGGCAGGCCGTCCAGCTCGGCGGCGCAGGCCGAAGCCACCGCCTTGTCGAGCAGCTCGGCCGCGAAGGCGCCGTCCGCGCCGTCCTGGTACGGCTGCACGACGTGGCCGTTCGTCACGATCCAGCCGTCGGGGTGGATGATGGAGCCGCTGCCGAGCTCGCCGATGGCTCCCGGCCGGATGACCGCGGTCGCCCCATCGCTGCAGCGCACCGTCGCCGTCGCGCCGATACGCACCATGATCATGACGACGGCCGGCTTCGCGCGGAAGACGGCCGACTGGAGCTCCGCCTCTGTTGCGGCATGCGCCACGAGCGGGACTCCGAACGCCAGGAGCCACGCCGCCACGCCGATTGCCAGTGCTCCCCTTGTCGTCACGATGGCCCCCTCCCTTGGACTGCCCTCTTTGGATGCACCCACTGAGGCTCACGGTGCGCCACCGAGGACTCGATCCTGGCGGTCAAGAACGGGTCAGCCGGCTTCAGCGGCTCGAACCTTGCCCGTCTCCATGTCGATCACATCCCGCCTGGGGCCCATCCGCTGCATCGCCTCGAAGCCGTCCGCGACCATGTCGCAGTAGAGCTCCACGCGGTTGCCGTCGGGATCGTGGAAGTAGACGCTCCGTGTCACGTTGTGCTCGATGGTCGACTCGACCGGGATGCCGAGCTCGACAAGTTCGCGATGGGCGGCCTGCAGCTCCTCGAAGCTTCCGAGCTGCCACGCCGTATGGTGCAGCCCCGGCCGCGTCGCCTCCGGTGCCTCGCCGGTGGCGAGCTGGAACAGGGCGAGGTCGTGGTGCTGTGTCCCAAAGCTCAGGAACACGGCCCCACGCTCCCGGTCGTCGTAGGCCAGCTTCAAGCCGAGGGCGCGCATGTAAAACTCCTTCGACGTCCGGGCATCACGAACCTTCAACACGACGTGGCCAAGCTTCCGCGCTTGAATCATGCCTATGCTCCCGCGCCATCGGCGCCTTGGAGTTGCCAGGAGCTCCCGTATGCTACGGGGCGGCCCCAGTATACCTGCCAGCCATGCGATCGAGGAGACCACGTCATGACAATCGCGGAGACCGGCGCGCGTGTCATGCTCGCGGACGTGCGCGCGATCTGTCTCGTGAGCCGCGCCGCCGTGCCGCACATGCGGCGCGCGGGCGGCGCCATCGTCGACATCACCTCGGTGTCGGCCTTTCGCGGCTCGGTCGAGCGCCCGAGTCACGCCTACGCGGCCTCGAAGGGCGCGGTGCTCGCGCTCACGCGCGCGATGGCCGCGTCGACCTCGCGTTGCCGTCGCTGCGGCGGCGCCCATCGTGCTAGACTCCGCGAGACCGAAGGGCGGGGACAGGAGTTCACAGAGTTGAACACACCATACGAAGGCTCGCCGCTCGCGTACGACTACGCCGTCCGCCCGAATCAGTGGGTGGCGCTGCGCGACGGCACACGCCTCGCCACCGACGTCTACCTGCCGGCGCTCGGCGGGCGGGCGATCGAGGGCGCTTTCCCCGTCGTGCTGGAGCGCACGCCCTACGACAAGACGCGCACCTGGCACTCGATCACGGCGCGCTTCTTCGCCCGCCGCGGCTACGCGGCTGTGGTCCAGGACGTCCGCGGCCGCTACGCCTCGGAGGGCGAATTCTACTTCCTCCGTCACGAGGCCGAGGACGGCTTCGACACCATGGCGTGGATCATGAAGCAGCCGTGGTGCGACGGCAGTGTCGGCACGCTCGGGCTCTCCTACACCACGGCGGACCAGCAGGCGCTCGCCGTCATGAATCCGCCGGGACTCAAGACCCAGATCCTCCTCGACGGCGGCTACAATTACTACATGCGCACCATGCGCCATGCCGGCGCCTCCGAGTACGGCATCTTCCTGCCCTACGTCTGGTGGATGGCGCGGACCAGCAAGGAAGCGCTCGCGGACCCGCAGGTGCGCCGCGCACTCGACGACGGCTGGGCGACCATGACGGCGTGGGTGCGGCGCATGCCACTCCGCCCCGGCGCGTCTCCCCTTCGCCTCGTGCCGAGCTACGAGCGCTGGTTCTTCGACATGCTGACCACGCCCGACTATGGCCCGTACTGGAAAAACCCCGGGTACAATCTCGAGGAGTTCATAGACCGCTATCCCGACATCCCGCTCTTCCTCGAGACCTCGTGGTATGGGCATCACATCTGGGCGACGCTCGAGAAGTGGCGCGAGTTCACGCGGCGTCACCGGAGCCCGAAGAAGCTGCTCCTCGGCACCTGGCTCCACGGCTTCGAGAGCTTCAGCCAGTCCTTCGCGGGCGACGTGGACTTCGGCGCGGTGGCGGCGCTCGAGGACATGAACGGCGTGCGGCTGCGCTGGTTCGACCGCTTCCTGAAGAACCTCAAGACCGGGGTGGACGCCGAGCCCCCGGTGGACCTCTTCGTGATGGGCGGCGGCGGCGCCCGCCGCAATGTCCAGGGACGGCTCGATCACGGCGGGCGCTGGCGGGCCGAGTCGACCTGGCCCATCGCGCGCGCGCGAGAAACCAGGTATTACCTCCATGCGAGCGGCGCCCTCTCGCCCGAGCCGCCGAAGGCCGACGTGCCGCCCAGCGTCTACACCTTCAACCCGGCCGATCCCGTCCCGACCATCGGCGGCAACTTTCAGAACCTGGGCGTGGTCGGCCTGCTCGAGGGCGGCGGCTTCGACCAGCGCGGCAGGAAAGACCTCTCACTCTGCGCCGACACCCTGCCTCTGGCCGCCCGGCGCGACGTGCTGGTCTTCCGGACCGACCAACTGGAGGAAGGCGTCGAGGTGACGGGCGCGCTCACCGTGCGCCTCTGGATCGCCTCCTCGGCGGTGGACACCGACTTCACGGCCAAACTGGTAGACGAGTATCCGCCGAGCGAGGACTATCCCGAGGGCTATGCGCTCAATATCGCGGATTCCATCACGCGCGTGCGCTACCGCGCCTCGCGTGAGCGCGCGGAGCTGATGGAGCCAGGGCGCGTGTACGAGGTCACGGTCGAGCCCCAGGCCACGAGCAACTATTTCGCCCCCGGGCACCGGATCCGGCTCGACATCTCGAGCAGCAACTTCCCGCACTATGACGTCAATCCCAATACGGGCGAGCCGCTCGGCCTCGAGCGGCGCTTCACCGTGGCGCACCAGAGCGTCTTTCACGACGCCGCGCACCCGTCGCATATCGTGCTGCCCATCATCCCGCCCGACCGTGGAAAGGAAGCTTAGACATGAAGACACGAGCCCGCGCACTGATCGCCGCGACCCTGGCGGCCGCTCTGCTGTTCCCCGTTGCCGCCTGGGCCCAGTCGGCGCCCGCGCCCAAGCCGGGCGGATCGCTCCGCTTCGCGACACCGGCCGATCCAGACGGGCTCGATCCGCACCGGAGCCCGGCGGACTCGACCTTCAACATCACCATGAATATCTTCGACACCCTGGTCGCGACCAATAGCAAGGGCGAGATCGTGCCCGGTCTCGCCACCAAGTGGTATATCTCGACCGACGGGCTCGTCTACTCCTTCACGCTTCGCCCGGGCGTCATCTTTCACACCGGCAAGGCGTTCACCTCGGCGGACGTCAAGTACAGCCTCCAGCGCATGAGCGAAAAGGGCAAGAGCCCGCATGCCGCGGACTACGCCATCATCGACTCGGTTACGGCCCCGGACCCGACGACGATCCGGCTCGCGCTCAAGCGTCCCTCGGCCCGCTTTCTCTCCGATCTCGCGTACGGCTGGGCGGCGATGGTCCCCGACGGCGCCGGCGACGAGCTTCGTCAGAAGCCCATGGGCACCGGTCCGTTCCGCTTCGTCGAGTGGGTGCCCGACAGCCACATCAAGCTCGCGAAGAACGCCAAGTACTTCGTGGCCGGGCGGCCGTATCTCGACGAGCTGACCTATCGCGTCGTGCCGGACGAGACGGCGCGGCTGACCGCGCTCAAGGCCGGCGAGCTCGACGTCGCCGACCGCATCCCGCCCCAGAACGTGGCGGACCTCAAGAAGACGGCGGGGCTCAAGGTCGAGACCTTCCCGCGCAACACGCTCTCCGAGGTCGCGATCAACGAAGAGACCAAGCCCTTCACCGATCTGAAAGTCCGCCGCGCTCTCTTCCACGCCACGGACCGCAAGACCGTCCTCGAGGGCGCCGTCTTCGGCTACGGCCGCCTCATCGGCAGCTTCATGCCGCCCATCATCAGCGAATTCTACGTCGATCTGAACCCGCGCTACCCCTACGATCCCGCCCGGGCCAAGGCGCTCCTGGCCGAGGCCGGCTTCCCCAACGGCTTCGAAACCACGCTCTACCTGCCCCAGCCCTACGCCGAGTACGTGAAGTCGGGCGAGATCGTGGCGAGCCAGTGGAAGAAGGTCGGCGTCAACGCCAAGCTCGTCACCCTCGAGTGGGGCGCCTGGCTCGATCGGATCTACAAGAAGCACGACTACGGCGTGACGGTGATCGGCCACGTCGGCCGGCTCGACCCGGTGACCCTCCTCGAGCGCTTCAAGAGCAAGTACAACGCGAACTACTTCGGCTATGCCAATCCGGCCTACGACAAGCTGGTCGAGGAAGCGGACACGAGCCACGACAAGAAGGCGCGCAAGGACGCCGTCGTCAAGCTCCAGCGCTTCCTGTCCGAGGACGCCGTCTGCGTGTGGCTCTTCTCGATCGACGGCATCGTGGCGATGCGGCAGGACGTCTACGGCTACTCGGAGCTGCCCATCCCGGGCAATCGCCTCATCGACGTCTACCGCGCGGGCAAGTAACGCGCGGTAAGGCCCGCGATGTCCGGCCGGTATCTCGCGGGGAAGGTGGCGAGCCTCTGCGTCACCCTCCTCGTCGTCTCGGTCATCACCTTCCTGCTCCTGCGCATCATCCCGGGCGACCCGGCGCAGCTCATCTTGGGCGCCGACTCGCCGGGGGACTCGCTCCGCGAGCTCCAGCGAGAGCTCGGCACCGACCGGCCGCTGCCGGTCCAGTACGTCTCCTGGCTGGGCTCGGTGCTCCGCGGCGAGCTCGGGGTTTCGCTCCGCCACAAGCGGCCCGTCATCGATCTCATCGTCGAGCGGCTGCCGGTCACGCTGTCGCTGGCGGGCCTGGCGCTCTTGATCGCCATGGCCATCGGCCTGCCCCTGGGCGTCGAGGCCGCGCGACGCCGCAACACGGCGGCGGACTACGCCGCGCTCGCCTTCAGCGAGATCGGCCAGTCCGTGCCGTCCTTCTGGCTCGGCATCCTGATGATCCTGGCCTTCTCGCTCCAGCTCGGATGGCTGCCGTCGGGCGGCTTCATCCCGTGGTCCGAGTCGCTCTGGCAGGCCCTGCGTCATCTGATCATGCCGTCGGTGGCGCTCGGTCTCGTGCTGGCGGCGACCATAGTCCGGATGGAGCGCTCGTCCGTGCTCGAGGTGCTCGCCGAGGATTACATGCGCACCGCGCGCGCCAAGGGGCTGGCCGAGACGCACGTCATCTACCGTCACGCCCTGGCCAATGCGTTGATCCCGACCGTGACCATCGTCGGCCTGCAGGTGGGGACGCTCCTTGGCGGGGCCATCATCGTCGAGCAGATCTTCTCGCTGCCCGGCCTCGGCCGCCTCGTGCTCTTCGCCGTCTTCAACCGCGACTGGCCGCTGATCCAGGGGCTCGTCTTCTTCCTGGCCACGCTGACCATCGCGCTCAACTTTCTCGTGGATCTCTCCTACGCGTGGCTCGATCCCAGGATAGGTCGTGGCTAACCCGTGGCTCCGCAATGGCGCCTTCGTCTCGGGCGCGCTGGGCGCCGCGCTCGTGGTCCTGGCCGGCTTCACGAGCCTCGTCTACACACCGCACGATCCGGAGGCGGTCGAGATCCAGCTGCGGCTCAAGGGCCCCGGCGCGGGCTTCGCGCTCGGCACCGATCAGTTCGGGCGCGACGTCCTGAGCCGGCTCGGTGTCGGCGCGTCCATCGCCCTCGTCGTGGCGGGCGTGGCAACACTGATCTCGGTCGCAGCGGGCGTGCCGCTGGGCGCGGCTGCGGGCTATCTCGGCGGCTACGTGGACGAGATCGTCATGCGCGCCATGGACGGGCTGCTCGCCTTCCCCGCGCTGCTGCTGGCCATCGCCGTGGTGGCGGCCCTCGGCCCGGGGCACTGGCATGCGGCCATCGCCATCGGCGTGGTGGGCATCCCCGTCTTTGCGCGGCTGACGCGGGGCGTGGTGCTCTCCATCGCCTCGCGCGAGTTCGTGAGCGCCGTACGCGCCCAGGGCGCCACGTCGCTCTACATCCTCTTCCGCCACGTCATGCCCAATACCATGGCGCCTATCATCGTCCAGGCGAGCCTGGGTGTGGGCCGCGCCATTCTGGCCGAGGCGGGGCTGTCCTATCTCGGGCTCGGCACCCAGCCGCCGGTCGCGTCGTGGGGAAAGATGCTGCAGGAGGCGCAGGGCTTCATGGGCCAGGCGCCGTGGATGGCGATCTTTCCGGGCATCGCGATCGCGCTGACCGTCCTCGCCTTCAATATGCTGGGCGATGGTCTGCGGGATCTCCTGGACCCGCGACTGCGCTAAGTCACTCACCCAGAGAGCGCCCCGTCCGGCGCGTGGAGCACACACAATGCAGATGACTGGAATCTCGTTCGGCACGACCGACTGGTCGACAGTGGAGAGAACCGAGCACAAGGGCGACACCGGCACGGCGTATTGGCGGACCAAGCACTTCGGTGACCTCCGTGTGCGCATGGTCGAGTACACGCCCGGCTATCTGGCCGACCACTGGTGCGCGAAGGGGCACGTGCTTCTGTGCCTCGAAGGAGAGCTGCACACCGAGCTCCAGGACGGACGCACGTTCGTGCTCAAGCCCGGCATGAGCTACCAGGTCGCGGACAACATGGAGTCTCATCGCTCGTCCACCGCGGTCGGCGCGCGGCTCTTCATCGTGG
>Ga0315297_10003221_pt1 | contig 10474 bp, 14 predicted proteins | sample YL17G15_0_MG_FD_203628 | JGI IMG/M metagenome (GOLD analysis project Ga0315297, IMG submission 203628) | Sediment microbial communities from Yellowstone Lake, YNP, Wyoming, USA - YL17G15_0 | ecosystem: Environmental > Aquatic > Freshwater > Lake > Sediment | place: USA: Wyoming | collected...
TCTCGAGAATTCCATTCAACTAGCTTCTTTCCCCACCCAGCAGACAGTCTTTGGGGATCATCTGGATCCAGCCGGGCAGAAAGTTTAGTTACCCCATCCATGCTTTTAGGCCAACGGCTGGGGTTTGGAATGGGATCAAGGTTTGGTTCGATTTCTACACGCTGATCATAGATGAAAAAGCTCCCAAGCTTATCTTTCTTACTCATCCCCTGAGTTTGCCATCGCTGTAAGACTTCTTCACGGATGCCATCTTCAAACAGAGGTGGTCGATCCGGTGCATCATATTCCATGGTCTTAATAAAACGCTCTCGCCCGTTCATGGGATCATCCTGATAATTATGATGAATAAGTATACTTTGAATTCATTTGACATATGGTAATGTCGAGATTAGAATCTGACATATATCCATGTGAAATCAATAACAAATCCTATAGGGATCATTATGCTAACTGATTTAGCCAAGAAGCTCCGGGGGAAACGGACGGTCATCCTTGGGGTGGGGAATCCATTACAGGGTGATGATGCTGTCGGTCCGAATCTGGCGGATTTCCTGCATGGTCGGATCGAGGCTACGGTAATCAATGGCGGTGAAGTGCCCGAGAATTATTTGAGCGCAATTCGAGCAGCACAACCAGAGGTGGTCTTGATTGTCGTGGCGCTTGAATTAGGGGCTGAACCTGGCTGTGTGGCGGTTTTGGATGCAAATCGGTTACGGGCAATCGGAAATTTCACCCGCAATCCCGGATTGGCATTTTTAGCGGTAATGATTCAGGATGGATCGGGAGCCGAAGTCATCCTGGTCGGAGTTCAGCCAGAAGCTACTTCATTTGCCGCTGAGCTGTCTAAACCTGTGCATCAAACTTTGCACAGCCTGGAGGAGATGCTGGTTAGTGTATATTAGTTAATTCTGCAGCTGGTAGATAATGACACATATCCGTCTGATCCGAAATCCAACTAAATCTTGTCCCCCAATAGCACATTGTGGTTTCCCTTATTTAATATTCAAAATGTGGAGGGGTATTTTATCCAACTGGTTATCTATTCGTACGCCCTGGCTAGGCGTTTCTACAGAATTCCTTTCGCCTCTTGAATTTCGAGGGAATTTGGAATATAGTACATCCTGAGGCAAGAAAATCGTGACGAAAATGACCAGGGTTCGGGTTGGCTGGTCAGCCTAGGTATACTATTCTTGTTTGTGGGGTATCAGGGGCAGACAGCCACCCTGGCAGCAGAAGGAGCCGTTGATATGACCATTCAAATCACAAGTACTGCATTTGCTGAGGGTGGGAAGATCCCCGGTGTCTACACCTGCGACGATCAGAACGTGTCCCCAAAACTGGCCTGGACAGGTGTTCCCACCAACACGGTCAACCTGGCGATCATTATGGATGACCCTGATGCGCCTTCGGGCACCTGGGTGCATTGGGTGCTGTACAACCTCCCGCCTGACCTGACTGGTCTGGAGCAGGGCAAAACCGGCGGTGGGACGGATGGTAAGAACGATTTCAACCGAAGCGGGTATGGTGGTCCGTGCCCACCGCGTGGTTCCAATCACCGCTATTTTATTAAGCTCTATGCGCTCGACACCCGGCTGGATCTGAAACCGGGCGCTACCAAAACCCAGGTGGAAAGGGCGATGCGCGGGCATGTCCTGGCGCAGGGGCAGTTGATGGGCAGATACGGTAGGTAAAATAAAGAAGATTGCATTCCGATGCAATCCATTTGAATGAAAATCCGAGATTAATATTCGGTTCGGGTCAGGAACCAGGCGATTTTTCGAGCCCAGGCGCCAGCAAGGACGCTCCGCCATCGATCGAAATGACCTGCCCGCGGATCATGCTGGCAGCCGGAGAGCACAGGAAAGCCACCAGGTTGGCGACGTCCTGCGGGGTTACCAGCCTGCCTGCGGGGGTGATGCTGGTTGCTTTTTCTGCCAGGTGCACATCCGAGCGCACCATTTCAAAATGCTGCAGAGCATCGGTGAGCACCATCCCGGGTGAGACGGCATTGACCACGATATTTTTAGAGGCCAGCTCAACCGCGAGATAGCGGGTAATGGCTTCGATAGCAGCCTTGCTTGCACCCACCACCACGTAATCTGGCAGTACCCTCCCGGCTCCCGGGCTGGAGAGAGTAACAATCGTCCCACCTCCACGCCTTTCCATCAGAGGTGCAGCATGTTGGGCTGCAAATAGTAGCGAACGGGCGTTGATGTTCATCGTCCAATCCCATCCTTTGGCTTTTTGCTCCATCACCGGGCGGTTATAACCCGAAGCCGCGTTGTGGATGAAAAAATCCAGCCCATGGAATTCCCGTTCCACCATTTCGAACAGGCGATCAATCTCTTCGAGCTCACCCAAGTTGGCTTTGACCAACAGTGCTTTACGACCGAGCTTGCGGATGCGCTCAGCGGTTTCTTCTGCCGGCTGGCGGTTACGGAAATAGTTGACCACCACATCAGCCCCCAGGCTGGCGAAATGCAGGGCGATGGTCGCCCCAATCCCGCGCCCCGATCCGCTAACGAGTGCAACCTTATTTTCGAACATAACCATTGGAAGGCTTCAAATTTCGATAACGAGAACGCAGCTCAATCACTCTTAATGCTGCTTCGATCTTCACACCAGAGTCCATTTTGCTCTCCCCAATGCGCCTTTCCTCGAAGTAAATTGGGATTTCCTTGATGCGGAAACCCAATTTCTCTGCCAGGTAGCACATTTCCACCTGGAAGATGTAGCCTGTGGAACGAATCCGGTCCAGGCCAATGCGCTGCAGGGCACTTGCCGTCCAGCACTTGAACCCGGCGGTGGAATCTTTGGTCTTTGTCCCCAGGATGATCCGCACCCAGACCGAGTTCGCCCACCAGCTCAGCAGACGGCGGTACCACGCCCAGTGCGTATCCAGCCGACCGCCCTTCACATAGCGGGAGCCGACGACTACATCATAATCGGGGATGACGGCAAGCAGCTGGGGTACATACTCAGGTGGATGGGAGAAATCGGCATCCATGTGGATGATGTATTGGTAACCCTGCTCAAGTGCCCACTTGAAACCCTGTATGTAGGCTGTACCCAACCCCAGCTTCCCGAGGCGGTGCATGACGTGAAACCGGTCGGGATACTCCCGCACCAATTGGTCGGCCAACTGCCCGGTGCCATCGGGAGAGGCATCATCGACGATCAATATTTCGAGACCATCGACATTCAGCTCGAAAAGCGCAGATGTGATTTTCGCCAGGTTTTCAACTTCGTTATAGGTTGGGATGACGACCAGGGATTTCAGCATAAGCATATTTTACAACTTTTTTGCTTCCTGCCAATAACTTTCCATCTCATCCAGAGAGAGATCATTGATCGTTTTTCTCTGAATGCGTGCGGATTGCTCAATATATGCAAATCGTTTACGAAAACGGGTGCTGGTTTCTCGCAAGGCGGATTCTGCATCAATTCCATAATGGCGTGCCAGATTTACCACCGCAAAAAGCAGATCACCCAGCTCATCCGAGCGGGAAGCCAGGTCTTCAGCATTAAGCAGCTCATGACATTCCTCGTTTATTTTCTCCACCACCCCACGCGTATCAGACCAATCGAAGCCTACACGGGCTGCCCGGCGCTGTATTTCTTCTGCCTGAGAAAGAGCTGGCAGAGCCAGTGCGACACCATCCAATAAACCCTTCTCCTCACCGCCATTTTCCTTATGCATCTCCGAGCGCTCAGCGGCTTTCAATTTCTCCCAATTCTGGAGCACATTCTCAACCCCCTCCACTTTCCAATCTCCAAAGACGTGCGGGTGTCGGCGGATGATCTTGTCGTAGATGTTTTTAAACACCTGGGAGATATTGAATTCACCGTATTCATTGGCAATTTGGGCATGTAGGGTAATCTGGAGCAGCAAGTCACCGAACTCCTCACGCATTTGAGGGGGATCATCAGCATCCAAAGCCGACAGCGCCTCGTACGTTTCTTCCAGAAGGTTTGTGCGCAATGTCTGGTGGGTTTGCTCACGGTCCCATGAGCATCCATCAGGAGCCCGCAATGCTGCGATGATCTCCTGAAAGGCTTCGAAGGAAGTCCCTTTTTCCAGTGGCGGCAGGTACAATGAGGTCAAAAGTCCGATGGATTGACTCTGGTCAATGGCATGCAGGGGAATATTTTCCACCAGCACCTGAGGTGTGCCCGCCGCATGCACCAGTATGACGGGATGCTCATCCGGATAGGTTTCCATCAATGTCAGCTTGACATCATTTGCCACAGCTCTGGAATGGATCTGGGCGATCAGGGCAGGTGCATCAGGTGGGAAGGGAGGCACATGTGCGGAGGCCAGCTCCAATGCATCCAGGATCGCCAGGTGCGGCAGTGGGTCGAGGCTTAAGGCAGTAAAAGTTGGCTCAATGAAGCTCAATCCCTCGATAATTTGGACAGGGATGCCTTCCAGACGGGCGCGCCGAGCGATTTCGGGGCAGGTGGCTTCAGCCACATATGGATGGCCTGGGACAGCATAAACTACTCCCTGCGGGCGCCTTCCCAACTCCAATACCTGCTCAACGATATGCGCATAGACATCATCATATGAAGGGTACTGATCATAAAAATCATCAAATGAATGGATTTGCAACGAAGCAGGAAAGCTAGCCACTGTCGGGTGCTGCAAAGTGCGCAGGTAGATCTCTGGGGTGCTTTCCAGGATCTGCGCAGCCTCTTGGGTGAGCAGGGAAGCATCACCGGGGCCCAGACCGAGTAAGATTATCTTTGACGCCATAGGACCTCTTTATTTAAAAAGTAATGCGTAAAACGCAAGCCCAGGAGCCACGTTTTTACGCATTAACTTTAGTATCAATAAATTAACGCTTGGTATATGTAGGTGCCTTACGGGCGCGCTTGAGGCCGGGTTTCTTGCGTTCCTTAACACGAGCATCACGGGTCAGAAAGCCTCCCTTGCGCAAGATGGAGCGCACATCCGGTTTCATCAGGAGCAGGGCACGTGCCACTCCCATCATGATCGCATCCGTCTGACCAGTGGTCCCACCACCGTTGACGGTGGCAGTAATATTCAGGGTGTTGCGGGTTTCACCGACTGCCTGCAGGGGAGCTGTGATGGTTTCGACATCACCTTGTCTACCAAAATATTCTTCCAATGTCTTTTGGTTGACGGTGAATACTCCTGTACCACTGGCAATCCGTACACGCGCAGTGCTTTCTTTGCGACGACCTATACCTTCATAATACTGAGTTGTCATACTCACTCCTTAATCTCTACCTTCACCCTAGACAAGCGGTTTGGGATTCTGTGATACATGAGGGTGCTCTGGACCAGCATATACCTTCATTTTTTTGATCAATGAACGTCCGAATTTATTATGTGGCAGCATACCCCATACAGCGTTGCGGATGACGCGTTCTGGATGCCTGGAAAGCAGCTGTCGCAGGCTGACGGACTTAATACCGCTTGGATATCCGGTGTGGTGGTAATATATCTTATCTTCCATCTTATTACCAGTCGCCTTGATATCTTCAGCATTGATAACCACGACAAAATCACCCGTCTCAACGCCAGGCGTGAAGTTGGGTTTATTCTTTCCAAGTAAAATGCTGGCAATCTGGGTGGCAAGACGTCCGATGTACTTATCCTTGGCGTCGACCAGGACCCACTCATTGCTTATTTCATTCTTTTTTGGGATGTATGTCTTTTGCACGTCATCCTTCTCCAAATTTTAGACAGATTGTTCTCATCTTGAATACTACAAATTTCTGTCAACAGATTTTTTGTTTTATTCGATATCCTCGTCCAAACGAAGGGTCTCAGGCGGATAATGTACTTCAGCCAGGATCAATCCTTGGGCAGGCGCCAGTCCGTGAACCAAACGGTTCGGTGGATATTGAGCCTGTTCATCTAGATTACCGATATCAGTACCAATCTTTAGACTGTGTCGCAGCTCTTCGACAGTCAGCTTTCCTTGAGCGATCATCACCTGCATGAAGACGATATGCCGTACCATATGATAGAGGAAAGCTTGGGCAGTAATCTCGAAATTGAGATAAGGTGCTTCCTGCTTCCAGTCTGCTTGCAGCACAAGTCTTACGGTGTCGCCTCCGGTTTGGGGCGAGGTGCCGAAGGCACCGAAATCGTGTGTACCGATCAACGGTTGCGCTGCTTCATGCAAGTTACTAATTTTCACAGCAGGCCAAACGCGCCAGGCGTATGGCTCGAGTAGTGGCTCACGTACAGGCTGGCAGTAGATACGATATAGATACTTGCGCCAGCTGGCATCGTAGCGTGGATGGAAGGATGGACAAACCTGCTTTACTTCCCTGGCGACCACGTCTTCAGGCAGGTGCGAGTTCAACGCGGTCAGGAGAGCCTGGGAACCATGATTCCAATCCATATCAAAGGCGATCACCTGAGCCGTGGCATGCACTCCTGTATCGGTTCGCCCGGCTGCCAGGATCGATTTTCCCTGCCAGTTGAGCTTGCGCAGGGCAACTTCAACCACACCCTGCACACTGCGTGCTTTTGTCTGCCGCTGGAAGCCCTTGAAATTAGAGCCGTCGTAGGCGAGGATAACTTGGTAATGTTCCATTGATGGCTGACGGTTTTCTGTCATGAGGTGAGTTTATCACCCACCTCAATACCATTGACTATTCGTCAACTATTCATCGACTATTCTTCAATCAGCTCAATCAGCACCATTTCCGCATTATCACCCAGGCGTGGACCCAGCTTGTGGATCCGGGTATAACCGCCAAGGCGTTCAGCATAACGAGGTGCAATATCATCAAATAATTTAGTCACCGCTTTCGGGTTACTCAATCGGGATGCAGCCAATCGACGGGCGTGTACCATCTTGGCATCGCCTTCCTTGTTGCCACGCTTTGCCAAGGTGATCAAACGCTCTGCCTGACCGCGCACCGCCAATGCTTTAGCCTGCGTAGTCTCAATTCGCTCATGTTCGATCAATTGCGCGATCAAAACGCGACGCAAAGCAGCGCGCACATCCTTTTTACGGCCTAGTTTTTTTCCTGCCTTTTGATGTCGCATATCCAATTACTCCGCTTCGTCTTCTTTTTGATCTCGGAGATAGCCCTTCTCTCGCATCTTCTGACGCAATTCGTCCAGGCTTTTCTCGCCAAAGTTTCGGATCGACATGACCGCTTCTTCACCTTTATCGAGAAGTTCCAAGACTTCTCCTACCGTGGTAATACCGGTGCGCTTGAGCGAATTGAATACCCGAACCGAAAGATCAAGATTCTCGATAGGTGTTTCGATCATTTCACTGGTGAGATGATCCTCTTCGCTTGCCTCTTCCGTTAGAGAAGCCAGCGTTTCCTCACTGATCCCTGCCAGATGACGCAGGTGATCGATCAGGATTTTGGCTGAGGTGCTCAGTGCATGTTCCGGAGTGGTCGTGCCATCCGTCCAAATCTCCAGGATCAATTTATCGTACTTTGTGCTTTGCCCCACGCGGGCAGAGCTAACTTCCCAATTCACCCGCCGGATGGGGCTGTAGATTGCATCAACCGGTAGCTCACCGATAGGCAGGCGACCCGTGCGATCGTCGGCAGGGGAATATCCTCTACCACGTTCCACAGTCATATCAATTTCCAGATTGGATTTTGGGTCGTCCACCGTAAACAGGTAAAGTTCAGGGTTGACAATCTCCACATCCGGATTGGCTGAAATATCGGCAGCGGTCACCGTACCATCTCCCTGAACTGCCAGGTGGAGATGGGCGGTATCCACATCCAACAATCGCATCCGCATTTGCTTGATCTGCAACATCACCCGGATTACATCCTCGCGGACGCCTGGGATCTCACTGAATTCATGCTGCACATCAGCGATGCGGATCGATGTCACTGCCACTCCGTCCAAGGAAGAAAGCAAGACACGCCGCAGGGCATTGCCGAGCGTAATGCCATAGCCATGTTCCAATGGATTGATGATAAACTTGCCGTAGTTGCGAGCTTCTGCTTCACGCTCGATCTTCGGCGTTACCATGTTACTTAGTCCTAACACAGTTCACCTCTTCCCCCGCACCTGGGATTATCTTGAGTAATACTCAACAATCAGTTGTTCGCCAAGGTTGGCATCAATTTCCGAACGCTCAGGCATGCGAACCACAGTCCCGGCCAGCTCTTTCAAATCACGGCTTAGCCAATTGGGAACATTGCGGTCTTCCGCAAGGTCTGGCAGCTCTTTGAAATACGTGCGCTTAAGAGAGCTGGGACGAACGGAAATGATATCTCCAATAGCAACGGTCATCGATGGCACATCAGTGCGCTGTCCGTTAACGATGAAATGTCCATGGGTGACCAGGAGGCGTGCCTTTGCCCGACTATCTGCATACCCGAGGCGGTAAACGATATTATCCAACCTGCTCTCGAGAATTTGCAGCATGGTCAAACCGGTCAATCCACGTCGTTTCAGTGCTGCAGCATGGTAGCGACGGAACTGACGTTCCAGAACGCCATACACACGGCGAGCTTTCTGCTTGGCACGCAGCTGGCGTCCATAATCAGATTCACGTTTGCGGCGGAATTGGGCGCTCTTACCATGCAACCCTGGGGGATAGCCACGCCGATCGAACGCACATTTCGGCGAGTAGCATCGAGCACCCTTTAGGAATAATTTCTCACCTTCTCGCCGGCACAATTTACATACTGGCCCACGATACTTTGCCATAAGTTCTTACCTCTTCCTTATAATAAATGATGATTAGACACGGCGCTTTTTGGGAGGCCGGCATCCATTGTGCGGTACAGGGGTCACATCTGTGATCGAAGTTACCTTCATGCCTGAAGTTTGCACAGCACGAATGGCATTCTCACGACCAGGCCCAGGACCTTTTACATAAATTTCGACTTCCTGTATACCCAAAGATTGGGCATTTTTCATTGCCGCTTCAGCTGCCACGCGAGCTGCGTAGGGCGTGCTCTTGCGAGAGCCTTTGAAGCCAGACGCGCCTGCGGATGCGCTGGTGACAGCATTACCTTGCGTGTCAGTGATCGTGACGATCGTATTGTTAAATGTCGCCAGGATATGTACCTGCCCGGAGGACAGGAGACGCTTGGTTTTACGTGTAGATTTTCGGCGTCCAGTTGTTGCAGTTTGAGCCATAGTACCTCTCTAATGATTATTTCTTGGTAGCGCCACGCCGTCTACCGCGTCCAGCAACCGTCTTCTTGGGACCCTTGCGTGTGCGGGAGTTCGTACGAGTACGCTGCCCTCGAACCGGCAAGTTACGCCGGTGGCGGAGACCACGATAGCTACCAATCTCAATTAAACGTTTGATGTTCATTTGAAGAGAACGGCGCAAGTCGCCCTCGACTTTATAATGCTGGCCAATATAATCGCGTAGCAAGCCAACATCCGCATCAGTCAGGTCCTTGATACGGGTATCAGGGTTGACACCAGTCGCATCCAGGATCTCATGTGCATGCGGAACCCCAATGCCAAAGATATAGGTCAATCCAATTTCAACCCGTTTATTACGTGGTAGATCAACACCTTCGATTCTTGCCATAAGTCCTATCCTTGTCGTTGCTTATGTTTGGGATTATCGCAAATGATGTATAAACGACCTTTGCGTTTAACGACCTTGCATTTTGAGCAACGCTTTTTTATTGACGATGATACTTTCATAAACCTTACTCCTAACGACCGCCAAGTGTTTCCGTTTAGCCAAAGACCTGATTATACTTGTCAATGCACCTGCCGTCCAGTACTAATCATGGCAGGGTTAATATGAGAGCCTCTCCATCGGTAATTGCAACGGAATGCTCCCAATGTGCAGTGGGCGAACCATCTACCGAGACCACTGTCCATTGATCCGGAAGGACTCGTGTCTGAGACGTCCCGATCAGGACCATTGGCTCCAATGCGATGGTCATGCCTTGGCGTAAGATCTGACCTCGACCTGCGATGCCGTAATTGGGTACCTGGGGACCTTCGTGCATCTGTCTGCCGACTCCATGACCAGTGTACTCGCGGGTGACATTAAAACCAGCACTTTCCACAAACTCCTGGATGGCTGATGAAACGTCACCGACCCGGTTATTCGCCCGCATTTTGCGAATGCCTACGTAGAGTGCCTGCTCGGTGACTTCGATCAGCCGTTGGGTAAGGGGGGAAATTTCGCCAACACCGATTGTGAAGGCTGAATCACCCACAAAACCCTCGAAGGTCGAGCCGCAATCTATCGAGACGATATCACCAGCTTGCAATTTGCGCTTGCCAGGTATACCATGTACCAGCTGTTCATTAATACTAACGCAGATGGATGCCGGGTAAGGGTAGGGGCCTGGATATCCCTTGAAGGTAGGGATGGCGCCATTCTTCCGGATCACTTCCTCCGCGGTTGCATCCAGCTCTGCGGTCGTGACACCGGGACGGATCAGCTGGCGCGCAGCATCTAAAGCCCTGGCATTGATGCGACCTGCTTCACGCAAGGTGGCAATCTCTTGCGGGCTTTTAATGACA
>Ga0315297_10003223_pt1 | contig 10471 bp, 7 predicted proteins | sample YL17G15_0_MG_FD_203628 | JGI IMG/M metagenome (GOLD analysis project Ga0315297, IMG submission 203628) | Sediment microbial communities from Yellowstone Lake, YNP, Wyoming, USA - YL17G15_0 | ecosystem: Environmental > Aquatic > Freshwater > Lake > Sediment | place: USA: Wyoming | collected...
CGAGCAGCACCTGCACGCGACCGCTGTCCGCGAACGTGTAACGATGGAAGGCCACCCGTGACGTCGCGGTGAGTTCGACCGTCACCCCATGCCCGGGGAACCTCACCGTGTAGTAGCCGGGATGCGCTGCTTCCGACGTCTTGTCGTACTTGCCGGCGAAGTCCGTCGTACTCGCGGACCAGCGCGTGCCAACGGCCGGCTGCAGCAGCACGTCGCCGAGTTCCGGAATGCCGGCGCCGCTGATGTGCGTATTGGAGAAGCCGAGCATCGTCGGCGTCCGGTACTGATAGCCGCTGGTGTAGCTCCAGCCCGTCGTCGCCATGTCCGGACCCGGCGCCACCATGCCCCAGGGCATCGACGCGCCCGGCATGGCGTGGCCGGTGCCGTCGGTGCCGATGAACGGATCGACGTAGCGCGTCAGCGACTCGGCAGAAGCGACATTGAGTGCATGGGCGGCAAGGATCAGTGTCGCCGCGAGGCGCTGCCAGGGCCAGCGCGTGTGGTGAACCGTGGTCATGCCTCGTCCTCCCGCTGGCCCGGGTGCGCGCGGAAATCTGCCCGCCGCAGCGGCGCGCAGCCGATCGGAACCAGCGTGACGCCGTCACCGCGCAGACGCAGTGGCGACTCGTGCCAGGGCCGATCCGGTGCGTCCGTCGCGACGCGCTCGGGCATGAAACCCAGGTCAGCGCGTGCGGTATCGATGATCGGTAAAGTTTCCAGCGGTGCACGATCATCGGCGAGCAGTTCGGCGTCCGGCCAGTCCGCTCGCGCCGGAACCGGCAGTTCGCGCGTGTGATGCGGGATCCGTTGCACGAACTGCAGCGGACCACGCAGCACCGCGACTTCGCCGGCCGGATACGTCTCGGCGCGCACCGGCATGTCGAAGCGCAGCGTGAAGGAGGTGCGACCCGGCCACTCTCGCTCGATGACGATCCAGCCGTCCCTCTCCACGCTCTCGACCCCGTCCAGATGGAATGCACTTGCCCAGGCCGGTCGTCGCAACCACAGCGTCAAACGGACAGGCGTGGCGGCGTTGATCGTAAATCGAACCTGGTCCTCGAACGGGTAAAGCGTCTCCTGGAGGATGTTGAACGCCGTGCCATCGATGGTCGTGCGCAAGTCGCTGGGCCCATAGGCGAGTGCGACCAATCCCGGTGAGTCGGTACGGCCCACCCACATCGACGACACGTAGTGCGGCAGCAGCCGCGTCGCATTCGGGTTGCAACAGCACGCGATATCGTCGTGCGTCGGCGAGAGCTTGTAGCGCCCGTGCTTGCCGTTCAGCAGGGAGTAGCTGTCAGGGCGCTGTGCCGTCGCATCGAGTCGTGTGTCGGAGCAGAGATAGGCGAGCGCCCTGCCGTCGGCGGTGCGCGCGCCCTGCGCGGCATTGAACGTGACGCGCTCCAGCCAGTCGCCGAGCGCCGGATCCGCCAGGGCTTGCGCGGAACGACCGAGCCCGAAAACGAGTTCCGTGAGCGAGCAGTACTCGTAGCCCGCCTGCGGATGCGCCAGCCCGTGCAGGTTCTCGTCGCCGATCACCGCACCGCTCGGCGTCGTGCTCAAGCGCAGTTTGTGCAGGGCCGACCGCAACCTCGAATCGTCCTGGCTGCCGAATGCCACCGCACGCAAATGCTCGACCGTGTGAACGGCGTGACCGTGCAGGGCCCGCATCGGGTCGGCGAGGTTGGCCGCGGCAAAGTCGTCGTTCGGAAATGGCAGCGGCCAGGCGTCGAAATCGCGGAGAAGATCCGCGGCAGCCGCCGCATAGCGGTCCTCGCCGGTGACCTCGTGCAATGCCTGCAGCGCATCGACATAGCACAGGCCATGAGTGACGCCGGTGCGGTCGTCCGTGGTGGACTTGCGTCCGAAGGGCGACCTCGCGCGATCGTATTGTTGGAGCATGAGGTCGACGGCTCGGCGCACGGCATCGAGACTGGCCGCGTCGCCGGTCAATTCATGGTGCGTCAGCAGGGTCAGCAGCGCACGCGACTGCGCCCAGAGTTCGCCGTTCTCGACATCACCGGTCCGGTAGCGCACGGCGGCAGCGTGAATGCCGAGGTAACCGTCTGCGTCCTGCGTCGCAAGCAACGAGCGAACCAACGCGTCGGCGCGCTCCCGGTGCTGTGGCGCGTCAGCGAGATGGGCCAGCAGCGTGTAGCCCCAGAGCCAGTTGCCCCGCGATTCGGCGTCCCACCAGGCGAGCTGGCCGTTCGCAGCGGCCAGCCGGTGTGTAAACAAGTCGCTGGCGACGTGCGGACTCAGGGTGTCGAGCCGGCCGGCAAACCCGTGATCGAGGTCCTGCTGCATCTGGGCCAGCATCCAGCCGCGTGGACGCACCGAACCGAGCGGCAAGCGGCGCAACCTCGTACCCGGACCGGCGCGAGCGGGTTCGAAGACCTCTGCTGCAGCGGATTTGGCTCGGCCAGACGATGGCTGCACGTCCACGCCGATCGCGAACGTTGGCGCACCAGTGAGGGAGGCTGCAGCAGCCAGCACGAAATCCCTGCGCGTCATTGCTGTCACCTTTTGCGCGCCACAAGCCTGCGAGCGACAACAGGGCTCATGGGAGCGGCCAGATCACTGGGTTCTTGTGGGTGTCGATGACCGCACCGGGAACGGCGCCGGGGCACCAATGGTCGTGGTCATTGACCTGCGCGGCATTGAGCGCGGGAGCAAGTCGCATCGCCGCGTCCATGTAGATGGCCGTCATGACGGAGCGCGGGCGGTTCGACGTGTTGGCGCCCGCCTTGTGAAACGTCCACCCGAGGTGAAAGCTGACCTCGCCGAGGTCGAAACCGCCGCACATGTACTCGAGGCCATGACGCGCCATGTTGGCGCTGATCGCGGCTTCGCTCGCGTCGGAAATGCCGAGTTCGCGACCGAACTCGACCGATTGGCTGCGTGCAAAAAAGCCGAGCGGCCCCATTTCTGGCGGCACCGCCTGCAGCGGAATCCACGCCGTGACCGTACGGTCGGTCGCAAGCGGCCAGTAATACTGGTCAGCGTGCGCTGGCGTGATGCCACCGCCGGGTTCCTTGTACAGGCTCTGGTCGTGGTACAGGCGCACGCCCTTCACCTCCAGCAACTCGGCCGCAATGCGTGCCAGGCGCTGGCCCATGACGAAGCGGCCGACCAGCGGGCAGCGCTCCCACAGGTTCATGACCTGCAGGAAGGCCTTGTCGTACGTCGAGCGCTCCTCGAGCGGCTTGTCCTGGGTATTGAGCGCGATCGTGAGGCGCGTAATTTCTCGGCCGTAACATTCGAGCGTTGCGCGCGACAGCACGTCACGCAGCTTGATGAACCCGTTCGCGCGGAAGGACGCGACCTGGTCAGCCGTCAACGGGTAATGACTGTCGATATCGATGGTCATCGCGATGAGCCTCGGTCAGGTCGCGAGCCTGAGGAAGACGGCGGAATGTGGCGGCAAGTCGACGTGAGCGCCCTGCACCCTCGCCGACTGCACCGCCAGGATTGCTTCGCGCGCGCCCTTTGGTGCAAGCACCTGTCGTGCAACCGCACCAAGGTTGAAAGCCAGCCACAGGGCGTCGCCCTGGTGCTGGCGCCGCACGAGCAACAGCGAGTCGTCGGCCTGCTCGACGTCGAAGCTGCCGAGTCGCAACGCTGCATGTTGGCGGCGCAATGCCAGCAGCGTGCGCGTGAACGCAAGGGTCGACGACGCATCCCGTTCCTGCCTGTCTACCGCGAGCACCCGATGCGCGGCGTCGAGGGGCAACCACGGCGTGCCGCGCGTAAAACCGGCATGGGGCGCCACGCCTTCCCAGGGCATCGGCGTGCGGCATCCGTCGCGACCCTTGTTCAGGGGCCAGTGTGCCTTGCCGAAGGGATCCTGCAGGTCTTCGAAGGCGATCTCGCTCTGCGGCAGGCCGAGTTCCTCGCCCTGGTACAGGAAGATCGTGCCGCGCAGCGCGGCGAGCAGAGCGAGGTGCAGGGACGGCGTTGCGCCGGGGCCCGCTTGATCGATGACGGTGGCCCGAGTCTCGGGACCGCCGAAAGCGAACGAACCACCTCCACCCGCGCCCCAGCGCGAGGCCACGCGTGGCGCGTCGTGATTCGACATTGCCCAGGAGGGCCAGGCGTGCGCGCCGCCCGTCGCTTCCTCTTCCCAGGGTGCGAGGCACGCCGCGACGTAGGCGGGATCGTGGCGGTCACCGAGCAACGCGAACGAGTACGCGGTGTGCAGACGACGCGCGCCCTGTGTGTACTCGATCATCCGGGGCAGGCTGTCTGCGCCACCGATTTCGCCGACCGCCATGCGACCCGGGTAGCGGTCCAGCAGCGCGCGCAGTCGCTCGAGAAACGGCAGCATCTCTGGCTGGTTCGCGTTGTGCTGATGGCGCTGCATCAGCACCGGCGAGTCGCCCGCTGCTCCTGGCGGCAATGCGGGATTGTCGCGCAACGGTCGATCGTGGAAATACAGGTTGACGGTGTCGAGACGAAAGCCATCCACGCCGCGGTCGAGCCAGCAGCGCGCGACGTCGAGGATCGCGTCCTGCACGGCAGGGCAATGAAAATTCAGATCCGGCATCTGTGGCAGGAAGTTGTGCAGATGATATTGGCGACGACGCGGTTCCCAGCGCCATGCCGAACCGCCCATCCAGCTTTGCCAGTTGTTGGGCGGAGAGCCGTCGGGCTTCGCGTCCGCCCATACGTACCAATCGGCGCGCGGGTTGTCGCGGCTCGCGCGGCTTTCGCGGAACCATGGATGTTCCTCGGCCGTGTGCGACCACACCTGGTCGATGATCACTTTCAGGCCGAGCGCATGCGCCTTCTCGATGACGGCGTCGAAGTCTGCGAGCGTGCCGAAGACTGGATCGACGCTGAGGTAGTCACTGACGTCGTAGCCGAAATCACGCATCGGCGATGTGAAGAATGGCGACAGCCAGACGCCATCGACGCCGAGACTCGCAACGTAATCGAGACGCCGGAGGACGCCCGCAAGGTCGCCGACACCATCGCCATTGCCGTCGTGGAAGCTGCGCGGATAGATCTGGTACAGGGTGGCGCCGCGCCACCACTCGGCCTGCTGCATGACCGGGCTCTGCATGATTGCTCTGGGCCCAGTATCGGCGGAGCCTCCACGCCGGTGTTCGTCAGAAAGCACCAGAACCGACTGTTTTTTGACATAGAATCTACGACGCTGAGTCTTTGTACGTCGTATTCAAACCTGGCGGCCGGCGACGGAGCCTGCGATGCGTGCGGGTCATTCTCCGGACCGGAACTGTTCCGCGTCATACAGGGGGACGGCACCGGGCCGCGAGGCGACGTAGGCCGCGAGACGCGCGGCGCGCTCCATCGCCAGCGCTGCGGCACGTCCTGCCAGCAGTTCGGACAACAGCATGGCGAGGAACGCATCGCCCGCGCCGATCGTATCGACCACGGCGGTGGCAAACGCCGCCTGTTCTGTCCACCGACCTTCGTGCCACAGCGTTGCGCCTGCGGGCCCGCGTGTAATGCACAGCGTCGTCGTGCCGAATTCCCGCTTGAGGAACTCCTGCAGTTGCCCAGGTTCGGATTCGATGCCGAACCAGCGTGCGAAGGCGGCGAGCTCATGCTCGTTCAGCTTGACGAAGTCCGCACGCTCGAGCGAACGCACCGCAACTTCGCGATCCGCGTGCGGCGCGCGCAAGTTGACGTCGAGCACGCGCCATCGGGCGACACCGAGGATGCGGTCGATTGCGCTGCGGCTGCCCGGTGAGCGTTGCGCCAGCGTTCCGAACACGACGGCATGCGATCTGCGGGCTGCGTCAAGCACGGCGTCGCCGCCCTCGATGTGGTCCCAGGCAGCGGGTTCCAGGAACGCATACGACGCCGAGCCCGTCGCATCGAGCACGGCGCGCGCTTCACCCGTGGGCAACTGAGCGTCGATCTGCACGTGGCTCGTGTCGAGGCCCAACTCATGCAGGCGTCCGAGCGCCACGCGACCCCGGAGATCGACACCGACTCGACTGACCAATGCAGCAGGCGTGCCGAGTCGGACGAGATGCGCAGCGACGTTGAGGGGTGCACCGCCCAGGAACTCACCCGTGGGCAGCACGTCCCACAGCGTTTCGCCGACGCACAGCACCACTGCCGGAGTCAGCACTTCGGTCGCCGCACGAGACGGCGTTTACGATGGAGCAGCATTGCAGCGGCTTCCGCGCGCCACCTGTTGACAGTGGACGTCATGGTTGCAGCAGCAGCGGCAGGACCGCATAGCATGCGCCGGTCGTGTGGTAGTCCACCTTGCCGGCCGGACTCTTCTCGTCCGTCGTGTTCACGTTGTCGCGAGTCAGCAGCCTGAACCATGCACCATGCCGGTGATCGATCCAGTGTTCCCAACAGTAGGCCCAGAGCCGGTCATACCACATCCAGTACTCGTCGTTGCCCGTGCGCTGTGCAAGCACGGCGGCAGCCGCCAGCGTCTCGCATTGCACCCAGTGGAACTTGCGATCGTCGCAGATCGCGAAATCCGGACCGAAGCCATAGTAGAGCCCCCCGTAGCGATCGTCCCAGGCCTGACGCACCGCCAGACCAAAGAGCGCTTCGGCGCGCGGCAGCAGCCACGGCAGTGGCAGATGACGCTCGAGCGTCAGCAGCAGGCGCGCCCACTCCGTGAAGTGACCGGGCTGAAAGCCCCACGGCCGGAAGATGTTCGTGCGGTCGTGGCGGTTGTACTCCCAGTCGACCGTCCAGTCGGCACGGTAGTGCTCCCAGACCATGCCGCCCGCGAGCGCGGCCTGCCGCACGACGATCGACTCCGCGATCTCGGCTGCACGTTGCAGGAACCGCCGCTCCCCCGTCGCTTCAAACGCGGCGAGGCAGGCCTCGGTCGCGTGCATGTTGGCGTTCTGGCCGCGGTACGGCGAGAGTTGCCAGTCCGACGTTGCCTCGTCCGCATAGAGCTGGTGCTCGGGCTGCCAGAACCGGCGCTCCATCAGCTCAAACGTTTCGTCGAGCCCGGTCCGCGCCTCGACCATGCCTGCTGCCAGTGCGTGCGCGAAGGCCAGCAACACGAACGCGAGTCCATAGCAGTGGTTGGTGTCGTCCGCTACCGTCGCACGTCCGTCGTACCAGTCGAGTTGCCAGGCATATCCGCCTGTCGACGGATTGCGGTGAGCAGTGCGAACGAACTCGATGGCGTGGCGCGCATGAGCCGGGAACTGCGGCTCGTGCGGAAAGTGACGGGCCGCCATTCCCCAGAGGTACACGAAGCGCGTACTGCTCACGAGATGCCGCGTCCGGCGATCGTAGACCGCGCCGTCGTCCTTGAAGAAGTGAAAAAATCCGCCGCTCGGATCGAACGCACGCGGCTCGTAAAACGACAGGGTGTGCCGCACATGCTCGAGCAGGGCGCGGCGGCTGTGAAAATCAGGCGGCGCTGGAATCACCGCGTGGCCTCGGCGATGGGGAGTATTTGCGCGTGCGGAGCCGGTATCGGGCCGCAGTATCGCCTGAGGCCGGGTCGGGTGTCCTGTCGGGGACGACCAATATCGACTGTTTTTCGACTCGCCCGGCTCTATTATTGGGCCGTGAAAGTCACCCGGGAACACGTGACCCATCCGGACCAGTCGTTCCGGTTCCTGCGCTTCGAGACGCCGCGCTTCGAGGGCGCGCCTCACCGTCATCACCACCTGGAGTTGACCTGGATCGAAGCCGGGGCCGGACTGCGGTTCGTCGGCGACAGCGTTGCGCCATTCGAAGCAGGCGACCTCGTGCTGCTCGGGGCAAACACGCCGCACTGCTGGGTGAGTTCGCGCAGCCGCGTTGGGAGTGCCGCTACGGTGCTCCAGTTCGCACCCGAACTGCTCGCTCACGACTCGCTGCCAGAACTCGCGCGACTGGCTCCGCTCGCCGAGAAATCAGGCGTGGGGCTGCGCGTTGCTGGCGCCGTGCACTCGCGGATCGTCGACCTCCTTGCCGACATGCGGACTGCCGGCGGCATTGGTCGCCTGGCGGGCCTGCTGCAGATACTCGAACTGCTGCAGGCACATGAGCATTCACTTGCACCGCTCGCCCATCGTTCGATGCAACCGCACGGCAGGCGCGCAGGCGACGGCCGCGAAGACCGGCGGATTGATCGCGTACTCGGGTGGATTCACCGGCAAATCGCCCAGGAACTGACCGTTGCGGAAGCAGCCCGGATGGCGCGGGTGACTCCCGGCGCGTTCAGCCGCTATTTCCGGCACGAGGTGGGCAAGCCGTTCACCGAGTACGTCAATGACGTCCGCTGCAGCGAAGCCTGCGTGCGATTGCGGCGAACGGACAAGGCAGTAGCCGTCATCGCGCAGGAATGCGGATTCGCCACGCTCTCGCATTTCAACCGGCAGTTTCGCCTGCGCCACGGCGCCACGCCACGCGAGTTCCGCGCGAGCGGTTGAGCCGCGGCGCGCCTGCTGGCTCGATGCATTACACTTCCGTCGCGGCAGCCCGAGCGGAGCCGCGGAACGTAGCCAGTCCTCGGGGGAGAACACGATGCTCGGCATGCAGCGCAAGCTGTCGACGCCTTTCCTTGTCCTGCTCACGCTGCCGGCCACCGCCATGGGCTTCGCCCTGTCGGTGCAGATTTCGGTGCTGAGCTGGATCCTCTCGACCGAGTACAAGCTCGACATCCACGAAATCGGGATCGTGTGGGCTGCTGGCCCGCTCGCCGGCATCATCGGCCAGCTGCTGATCGGCGTCATCAGCGACCGCGTGTGGTTCTGGGGCGGGCGCCGCCGGCCGTTCATCATCGTCGGCGGCATCCTCGCGTCACTGATGATCCTCGCCCTGCCCTACATCGGGCTCATCTCGCACAAGCTCGGCTTCGATGCCGTGATCGGCGTCGCCATCGCGGTTGCACTCGCGCTCGACCTCTCGATCAACGTCAGTTTCAACCCGACCCGCTCGATCATCACCGACGTCACGCCCGAAGGCATCGCGCGCACTCGTGGCTACACGTGGATGCAGACAGTCTCGGGCACGTTCGGCGTGCTCGCCTATGCCATCGGCGCCGTGTTTGGCAACTTCGCGTTGATCTACGTGGCGGCGGTGCTCGTGGTCCTGTTCTCGGTCGTGCCCGCGCTGCTGATCGAGGAGCCGCGCGTGCTGCCCGGCATGACGGCCGCGGAAGCGACGGCGGGCGGGAAACGTGGAGGCGACGGCTTCTGGGACCTGATGCGCCTGATCCGGCCGCTGTGGGCGTTTCTCGTCTATGACGTCGTGGCCATGGGCCTGAAACTGGTGGGCATCCAGCCCCCTGGACTGTGGCTCGAGGCGGCGTGCGTGGTATTCGCGCTCGTGCTCTTCTGGCAGACGCTGACCGCGAAGAGCCGGGGTGCGCAGTTCGCGCATCAGGACCTCGTCGACTTCCGCAAGGTGCTGGCGGCCAACTCCCTGAGCTGGATCGGCGTGCAGACGATGTTCGTCTACATGATCGCGTTCGTGCAGCAGCGCTTCCCGGAGCTGGACGACAACACGACGGGCAGGGTGTTGTCGACGAGTTTCCTGGCGCTCAACGCCGTCGCAGCCTTGCTGCCGGCGCTCGTGCTGCTGCCGTTAGTGAAGAAGTACGACGTGGTGAAGGTGCACTCGTCGTGCCTGGTCGTCATGGCCGCGGGTTTCGCCGGCGTCTACCTGTTCGCGCATTCGTCGCTCGCGCTGTACCTGCTGATGGCCGTGATGGGCATCGGCTGGGCCGCGATCGTGAGCCTGCCCTTCTCGATCATGTCGCAGCGCGTCGACCAGGCGCGGATCGGCCTCTACATGGGCGTCTTCAACCTCTCGATCGTGCTGCCGCAACTCGTCGTGAGCCTCGGCGTCGGCACGTTCGTGAGCGGCGTGCAGGACAAGGGCGCGATCTTCCTGATTGGTGCCGTCAGTCTCGCGCTCGCGTCGATCGCGTGGCGCAGCGTTTCAGGCGATGACGGCTCGGCGGCGCCGGTGACCGTGACGGCCCGCTCTCACTGACGAGCCTGCGCTCGCGCAGCGTCGAGGAACGGCACCAGCTGATCGCGCCAGACGCGATAGCCGGTCTCGCTGGGATGCAGCCCGTCGTTGAACAGGTTGCCGATCTGCCTGCCTGAGGCATCGACGAACGCGGGATACAGGTCGAGCAGCGAAACGTAGTTCGCGTAGGGCGAACTGGCGGCCAGCGCCACGAGACGGCGATTGACCGGACGCACCACCTCGTCATTCCTGGGCTCCTCGTTCGTGGGCAACAAGGTCTGCAGAATGATGCGTGCATCTGGCTTGCCTGCATGCAGCGCGTGGATCACGGCGCGCACACCCTCGAACACGCTGTCGGCCACCGGCTCCTCGGCGGCCCAGCTGTTGTTGATGCCGACCAGCAGCACGATGAATTCGGGATTCAGTTCGGGCGGATCGATCTGACCCAGGCCACCCTGCGCGCGCGGCTGCAGCCGATACAGCAAGTGCTCGGTGCGGTCGCCGGAGATGCCGATATTGAAGGCGAAGTTCGCCGACCCGCGCCGGC
>Ga0315297_10003224_pt1 | contig 10468 bp, 12 predicted proteins | sample YL17G15_0_MG_FD_203628 | JGI IMG/M metagenome (GOLD analysis project Ga0315297, IMG submission 203628) | Sediment microbial communities from Yellowstone Lake, YNP, Wyoming, USA - YL17G15_0 | ecosystem: Environmental > Aquatic > Freshwater > Lake > Sediment | place: USA: Wyoming | collected...
TTGAAGCAGGACTAAAAAGATTCATCTAACGGTGTGGCTTCTTCTGTATTAATCGCATCACTAATCCTTTTTTGGTTTATATAGGCCATTGCTTTGTCGTAAATTTGTTTTCTTGTTCGTTTTTTACGGGTTTTGTGAAATTTTTCAAATATTTTTCCGGGTTTTACGGATTGGGGGTAGCCCGTATCAAGCGAGCGGTTAATTTTATCGAGCAGTGCCTCCTGCCGTGCAATTTTATTAGCTTCCGCCTCTTCAGGAATTAACTCCGTCTGTGTATCGCTTTCTTTCATTGGCGCAATTGTACCACTTTAAGCATTCTCTCAGATTGAAAATATATTATTGATAATTGGAAAGGAGTAATAAATGAGGCGCACTTTTAAAGGAGATGTAAGCCAATAAACTTACTAAAAATTTGCCAATTTCTAACTAGTTTGCAGGCTTAAACTCAAACCTAATCACATTATATTTTTCGATTAGAGTTTATTCAGCAACAAAAGTTGAAGTTGACAGGTTGGACAACCCCGCAGGCGCGGGGTTGTTTTTGGTAGAAACAACATTATCCTTCTCCTACTAAAACATTCAGCATCCCTCTGGCAAAGGTTGATACCTTCTTTTTATCTTCTTCTTTCAATTTGCCGATTATGCCGCGCGTTCCAAACATTCCCAAATCCACACGAAGAGCATAGTAGGCCACAAAAGTTTCATGATTGTGTTCCGGTAAGCCACCTTTTTCCATTACTTCAATTGTTTTTCTGATATTTCTCAATTCATCGGGATTGGAGCGTTCGGGTTTTACGTTATTTTCCTTGATTTGCAGATAAGTTCTCCAAGCATCCTTAAATGTTTCGGGGTCTTTTCGTTCAGAAAGTAATGTCTGTCTAAACTGAGAAATCAACGCAGAAACTTTAAGGCTATATTCATTTTCTACCATGCGTGATTATAACAAATATGGAACTTTTTGTTACTTCACAAAAATCCAAAAAAGAATTGAGAGGACGATGCGGTAGATTCCAAACATCGTAAAGTCGTGCTTTTTTACATAGTTAACCAGGAATTTAACGGCAAGAATCGCAAAAAAGAAAGATAAAACCGTGCCGACAAAAAGAGTAAATGCTCCGCCTTTGGTTATCATGTCACGGGATTTCCAAACATCGAGACATGTGGCTGCAATCATGGTAGGAACCGCCAAAAGAAATGAAAATTCGGTTGCTGTTTCGCGGGAAAGACCCGTTAATCGTCCGCCGATAATTGTTGCGGCGGCTCTTGAAACCCCGGGGATAACGGAAATGGACTGAAAGGTGCCGATAATCAGAGCTTCTTTATATGTCACCGTTCCGAGGTTTTTAACCTTTGACTCTTTGTGCTTCAAAAACCACTCTACCAAAATTATTGCAACTCCTCCCCAAAATAAAGCATTTAGAGTAATTGAACTGCTCCCGAGAAGAACCATTTTGATTAGAGGGTAAAGGGTAAAGCCGACAATGGCGGTGGGGATAAATGCCACCAGCAATTTTTTGATTAAATTCATACTTGAAAGGAATTTTTTGAAGTAAAGAACAACTATGGCTAAAATTGCCCCCAGCTGAATCACTATTTCGAAAGTTTTTATAAAATCGCTTTCGGCAATTCCAAGAAGTTTTGTGGCTAAAATCAAATGACCTGTAGAGGAAATGGGAAGAAATTCAGTCAAACCTTCAATAGCCGACAGGATCAAAACGTGGATAAAGCCCATATGCTAATGGTATAATCATAGCCGACCAGGGCTCGTCGTTCAATGGTAGGACATGTGGCTGGCAGTCATAGGATGCGGGTCCGATTCCCGCCGAGTCCACCCAAGGTTGCTATATAGCTTCATTTGGCGTATAATATACTATAGGTATGGAAAAGAGTGCATCATTATGAATGTAAGAAACGTTGCAATTATTGCTCACGTTGACCACGGAAAAACAACTCTCGTGGATGCTTTATTGCGCCAATCCCATACCGTGATGAAAAAGGAAGTTGCCGATCAGGGCACGATCATGGACAGTAATGAACTGGAAAGGGAGAGGGGAATAACTATATTTAGTAAGATATGTTCGGTTGAATACAAACCTGCCCGCAATGCTTCGCATAGCGATGCAGGCGGGGGGGTCAAAATAAATATTATAGATACACCCGGCCATGCAGACTTTGGCGGAGAAGTGGAACGCGTTCTTTCCATGGCTGACGGAGCACTTCTTCTGGTTGATGCCAAAGAAGGCCCGATGCCTCAAACAAGATTTGTGCTTAGAGAGGCCTTAAAGCTGGGTTTAAAAATTATAGTTATCGTCAATAAAATCGATAAAAAGGGAGCAAGGCCCGAATATGTTCAGGGTAAGACTTTCGATCTTTTTTGCGAACTTGGAGCAAATGAAGAAACTGCTCTATTCCCCACTGTCTATGCCTCAGGCCGGGACGGGCGAGCCGGGGTAACACCGGATCTTGATAAAATGACCGATATTTCGCCCATTTTTGATGCAATTCTTAAGTATATTCCAGCTCCCGATGCACATTTGGGTAAACCCTTACAAATGCTTGTCAGTAACATCGGCTACGATAATTACAAAGGCAGAATCGCTATCGGTAAAATTCATTCCGGAACGATTAAAAACGGACAGGAAATTGCACATATTGATAGAGATGGGGTTATTGCTATGTATAATATAACCTCTCTTTCAACTTTTAAGGGTCTGGGCAAGCTTGAGGAAGCGGAAGCCCTTGCGGGGGACTTGGTGGCCGTTACGGGTGTATCTGATGTCAATATCGGAGAAACCTTCGCCGATCCGATTACGCCTGTGGCTTTGCCCTTAATCGACATTGAAGAACCGACTGTAAAAATGGTTTTTATGGTCAATAATTCACCTTTTGGAGGATATGAGGGGGAGTTTAAGACCAGCAGCCAAATCAAAGCCAGACTATATAAAGAACTTGAAACCGACGTTGCTTTAAAAGTTGAAGACAATGCCGACGGAACCTGGACTGTTTATGGCCGCGGTGAACTTCATTTGGCTATTTTTATCGAAAGAATGAGGCGCGAAAGTTTTGAATTCCAGGTAAGTAGACCCCATGTTGTTACCAAGGTTGTTGACGGAAAAAAGATGACTCCGTATGAAAAAGTTTATATTGAAGTTCCCGAAGAGTTTTCGGGGGTTGTAATTCAAAAAATGGGACAAAGACATGCCACGATGGACAATCTGGAAACTACGGAGGGAATAACATATCTGGAATTTACCATCGCCACAAAAGAACTTATCGGTTTCAGGAGCGAATTTATTACCGATACAAAAGGGTTGGGAATAATGAACGCCGCTTTTTATGAATTTCTGCCGGATGACGGCTTTACCCGTGAAAGGGAACGGGGAAGCTTGGTGGCCTATGAAACCGGAGAAACAAGACTTTACGGAATGACTCAGGTACAGGATCAGGGTGAACTTTTTATCGGCCCAGCCGTAAAAGTATATAAAGGACAAGTGGTTGGACAACACTCAAGGACCGGGGACTTACGTATAAATGTCTGTAAAGAGAAAAAATTATCCAATATGAGAAGCAAAGGCGACGGTTCAATGGAACACTTTAACGTACCGCACACAATGGATCTTGAAGATGCTCTTGAATACATTGACGATACGGAACTTGTTGAGGTTACTCCCAAATCAATCAGAATCAGAAAAATGATTCTTGATGAAGTTGAAGCCAGGAAAGCCGCAAAGCTTCTAAAACATTAATTAATTTTGGGTTATAATAACTTTATGACCGATTTTGAAAATCTTCGCCACTCCAGCGCTCATCTTTTGGCCGCAGCCGTAACTTCATTATGGCCCGAGGCGCTCCCAACAATCGGACCTGTTATCGAAAACGGGTTTTATTACGACTTTGATAACCTTACGGTTTCCGAAACCGATTTCCCCAAGATTGAGGCCGAGATGAAAAAGATCGTCAAAGATTGGAAATCGTTTGAGAAGATAGAGATTGATGCTAAGGATGCCGAAAATACTTTCAAAGAAAATCCTTATAAACTTGAGCTTATAGAAGACTTATCCGACAAAGAAGAAAAAATCACCCTATATAAATCAGGAGATTTCCTGGATCTTTGCAGCGGAGGACACATTGAAGATCCCAAAGAAATCAAATATTTTAAGCTCCTTTCCGTAGCAGGAGCTTACTGGAGAGGTTCGGAGAAAAATAAAATGCTTACAAGAATTTACGGTACGGCATTCCCCACACAAAAAGAGTTGGATGAATATTTGGAACAAAGAGCTCTTGCCGAAGAAAGCGATCACAGGAAAATCGGTAAAGATCTTAATCTTTTTGTTTTTTCCGATTTGGTTGGAAAAGGTTTGCCTCTCCTTACCCCCAAAGGCTCCGTAATCAGACGGGAACTGGAAAGATTTGTTGTCGACGAAGAACTCAAAAGGGGCTACCAGCATGTTTACACGCCGTCTTTGGCTAAAACAGAACTGTTTAAAACTTCGGGACACTATCCGTATTACAAAGAAACAATGTATCCGGTTATGAAAGTAGACGAGGATGAGTTGATACTTAGGCCCATGACTTGTCCCCACCACTTTATGCTTTATAAAAGTGCTCCCAGAAGTTATAAAGAACTACCTATTAAATTAGCCGAAATTGCGCCTCAATTCAGGTATGAAAAAAGCGGAGAGCTTTCGGGACTTATGAGAGTCCGTACTTTTATCCTTTCCGATTCCCATATTTTTGCAACCAAAGAACAGGCAACGGAAATTATTAAGGACGTGATTGACCTTATTAACTTTCTTAACGGAAAATTGGGGTTTGAAGTCGGTAAAGACTACCGCTTCAGGCTTTCCTTGGGAAAAAGAGATGACGAAAAGAAATTTTATAAAGACGATAAAGCCTGGGACTTTGCCGAAAAGGTTCTTAGGGATGTTCTGAAGGATATTGACGCTCCTTTTTTTGAAGCTCCGGGAGAAGCTGCATTTTACGGACCCAAGATTGATGTTCAAATGAAAAAAGTAAACGGAACGGAAGAAACAGCGTTTACCGTCCAATATGATTTTGTAATGCCGAAACGTTTTGAACTTAAATATATAAACGAAAAGGGAGAAGAAGTTGAACCCATTGTTATTCACAGAGCCTCAATCGGGGCCTTCGAAAGAAGCATGGCATTTATTATAGAAAAGTATAAAGGCAATTTCCCGACCTGGCTCACACCCGTTCAGGTAAAAGTCTTGCCGATTACTGATCGGAATTTGGATTATGCCAATCGGGTTGCCAAAATACTTAGGGACAACAATATTCGCGTTGAGGTTGATGAGAGAAACGAGACTCTCGGAGCCAAGATTAGAAACGCCCAAAACGAAAAGGTTGCCTATATGTTAATAGTTGGGGACAAAGAAGAAAAATCTGATGCCGTTTCCGAACGCGGTCGCTCAGGTAAAGATTACGGTGTTCACCCTCTTGAAAAGTTTGTTGAAGATATCAAAAAGGAGATTGAAGAGAAAAGTATAAATTGACAATATAGTTCCTCATGATTAAATAGATATATGGCAAAATTTAAAAAACAAGAGAATATCCTCGAGGTGATTAAACAAGCTGTGACAGAAGTTTTTGACGAGAAAGACGTAATAACACGAGAAGATTTGAAATATCTGCCATCTAAAGAAGAATATTACAAAAGGGAAGATGAGATGATGACCGAATTGAAGGTTATTCGAGAAGAAATAACCGTTCAATCTGGACAGCTATCAGACCACTCCGATCGAATAGAGAATCTCGAGAATATTCACCCTCGCGGTAAGCATGTGGCAGTGGTTTAATTCATTCTTGATTAAAACACATATTTTAGCTAAAATTCGAACTAACAAGTAAGTTGGCAAAAATAAACACTTTTTGGCGCACAGATTACCAGATTAGAGCTTCCTCATTGCGTGTTATCGGAGCTGACGGAAAACTGATCGGGGTTTTGGGCAAAGATGAGGCTATTAAAAAGGCCAAGGAAGCAGGTTTAACACTGGTTGAAATTGCGCCGAATGCGGTGCCTCCCGTAGCCAAGATAGTGGACTTTGGCAAGTTCAGATACGCGGAAGAGAAGAAGTTGAGAGCCCAGCAAAAAAAAGTTAAAGGCGGGGAAGTAAAAGAAATCAGATTTAGCCCTTTTATTGCCGATAATGACTTTAAGGTAAGAATCGGGCGGATTAAGGAGTTTTTTGCAGATAAAAACAAGGTCAGGATCGTAGTAGTTTTTACAGGACCGCAAATGAGGGTCAAGCAAACGGGGTATAAGGTAATTCAAAGAATACTCGGGGAATTCGGAGACGCGGCGGCAACGGACATGGAGCCAAAATTCCTGGGGAAGCATTTAATTACCGTAATTTCGCCTATTTCCAAAAAATCTGCTAAAATACAACCTGCGGTAAAAGAAGACAAAACAAATGGGAAACAAAATGAAGTCGAGAAAATCGATCACAAGCAGACTTAAGATTACCAAGAACGGTAAGATTATGCGTCGCCAAAGCTTCAGGCGCCACTTAAAAGCCAGTAAATCCAGTAAAAGGCTAAGGAACCTGAAAAGAATTAAAGAACTGACGGGTTATTATGCCAAGAAGATCAGAAAATCTACCGGTACAGGAACCCGAAAGTCTAGAGTGAAAAAGGAAATTACAAAATAATATGAGAGTAAAGTCAATTTCGGCAAGACGCCACAGAAAAATTCTAAAAAGAGCCAAAGGTTTTAAACAAGCCAGGCATACGCGTATCCAGGTGGCCAAAGAAGCTTTGGTTCATGCAGGAGCTTACGCATATCATGGAAGAAAGCTCAAAAAAAGAGACCTCAGAACTCTTTGGATAACCAGAATTAATGCAATGGTAACGTCCGGAGGAATCTCATACAGTAAATTTATTGCAGGACTTAAAAAAGAAAAAATCGAAATCGACAGAAAAATATTAAGCGATATCGCCGTACTTGACCCCGACAGTTTCCAAAAAATAGTTAAGGAAGCGGGATTTACCTCCAAATAGTCAAGGAGGTTGTCTATTTTGTCTAAACCTCCGAAAGGAGGTTTTTTGATGTAAAATAAATTCATGCAGGAAGAATTAATCAATCTAAAAAACGAAGCCATAGCCCAAATTTCAGGGGCAAACGGTTCTGCGGAACTTGAAGAGTTGCGTGCCGCATATTTAGGCAGGAACGGCAAGTTCACCGTCCTTGTAAAAAAAATTAAAGACGTGCCGGAGGAAAACCGGAAATCTTTCGGAATAACCCTTAACGAAAGTAAAACGGCAATTGAAAATCTTCTTACCGACAAAAAGCACGAGCTTATCAAAAGTCTTTCGGAAAAGCGTGATTGGTTTGATCTGACCATGCCCGGGGTGAAACCCACACTCGGACATCTTCACCCGCTTACTCAAGTATCAAACGAGGTTAATAAAATATTCAATTACTTGGGCTACCAAATTGCCGACGGTCCTGAGATAGAAACCGATTATTACAATTTTGAGGCATTAAATATCCCCAAAGATCACCCGTCCCGCGACACTCAAATGACTTTTTATGTAGAAGACGGGCGGATATTAAGAACCCAGACTTCGGCAATGCAAGGGCGTGTAATGGAGCTTGGAAAGCCTCCTTTTAAAGTCCTGGTACCCGGAAGAAACTTCAGATATGAACAGGTGGATGCATCTCACGGGTTTGAGTTTTGGCAAGTTGAAGGATTTGTTGTTGATGAAAATATTCATCTGACAGATTTATTGGGAACAATAAGCTATGTTTTGGGAGAGCTTTTCGGAAAAGAAACAAAGATCCGTTTTGCCACAACCAATTTTCCTTTTGTTGAGCCGGGAGTTGACACTTATTTGAAATGTACGATATGCAAAGGCAAAGGATGTTCATTCTGCAAGGGTACGGGCTGGAGTGAAATTATGCCGGCCGGAATGATTCACCCGAATGTTCTAACAATGGCAGGTATTGATTCCAAGAAATGGAACGGTTTTGCCTTTGCCATAGGACTCTCCAGAATTGTAAACCTGCGCTACCAAATAAAAGATTTAAGAACTCTGACAACGCCCGATATGAGAATTTTGTCTCAATTTTAATATGTTAATCCCATTAAGTTGGCTTAAAGAATATGTAGACATCAAGTTACCCCTGAAGGAACTTATGTGGAAAATGACCGAAGCCGGTCTGACTTGCGAAACCATAAAAAAGACTGATGGTGAAATAATCCTGGATGTGGAAGTCACCGCAAATAGACCCGACTGGATGAGTATTGTCGGAGTCGCCAGAGAAGTCGCCGCAATTCAGGGAATAAAAATTAGACATCCTAAGATAAAGGAAATACCGGCTCAAACCTCCAAATTCCCGATAGATTTGGTTCCGAATTTCGATCTTTTTGAACGCTGGAGCGGAATAGTTATCAAGGGTGTAAAAGTTGCACCTTCTCCAAAATGGCTTGCCGACAGAATCAAATTCATGGGACATACCCCGATAAATAATGTTATCGATATTACCAACTATGTTATGTATGAACTGGGGATTCCCATGCACGCTTTCGATTATGACGAAATTTACGGACAAATCATGAGGCTTACGCAGGCAACGGGAGGGGAGGATTTTAAAACTGTGGACGGCCTTGCCTACAAACTTCCCAAAGACGCAATGATAATTAAAGATGCCGAAAGGATTATTGACTTGGCGGGAATTAAAGGGGGCTTAAATTCGGGGATTACGGACTCAACCAAAAACATTTTTCTTCATGTAACCATTGATAATCCGGTTTTGACACGCCGGACTTCAATTGCCATGGGTCTTAGAAGCGACGCTTCGGCAATTTATGAAAGAGGACCGGATATAGGGGGAACTATAATAAGCCTTAAAAGAGCGGTGGATTTAATTCAAAAGTTGGCGGGGGGAGTTATTGCCTCAAATTTAATAGATATTAAAAAAGAGGAATATTTACCAAACAATATATATTTGAGTTTTGAAAAACTTGAAAAAATATTGGGAATAGCCATTCCTGAAAAAGATGTGGTACAAATATTATCCAGGCTAAATTTGTCTCCCAAGAAAAATAAACTTGGGGTCGAGTGTTCCGTTCCAACTTACCGTGGCGATATAAAAATTGAGGAAGACTTGGCGGAAGAAGTTGCACGTCTTTACGGCTACAATAATTTTCCCAAAACAATGCCTTCCTGTAAAACTAACGGTCAAAAAATACCCTACTTTTTTGACGACAGTCTCATTCTAAACATAAAAAATCTTCTTGTTGCTTCCGGTTATACGGAGACGAAAAATTTGTCGTTGGTTTCAAAAGATTTGATTATTAAATTCGGGATGAATCCCGATAAGCAAATTAAAATTACAAATCCGGTAAGTACTGAGTACGAATATATGAGAAGTTCCCTCGTTCCGGAATTGGTTTCCGCCGTCAAAATAAATTCGGAGGAAAACTTAAAGCTTTTTGAAATTGATAAAGTTTATTTGAAAACCGGAAAGATCTTTGAAGAAAAGTACAAAGTAGCTGCCGTTTTTACCGGAGACTCTTTCCGTAATTTTAAAACAGCCCTCGAGCTGATTCTTTCCAAATTACATATCGACAACTGTTCCATAGAGTTTGAGGTGGATAAACCATATTTGCATCAATCCAAAGCAGGAACAATCAAATCGGGTGTGTTGGTAATCGGCGAGTTCGGAGAAATAAACCCGTTGGTTCTTAACGCCCTTCAGGTTCCCGGGAAGGTTTACTGTTTCGAAATGGATATTGAAACCTTAAAAAAGTTATCTAAATCAAAAAATTTTGTTCCCGTTCCTATTAATCCCGCGCAAGTTGAAGATTTGACGCTGACATTTCCTCCAAAAACGAGAATAGGAGAAGTTCTGCAATTAATAATTAACGATTCAAAATTAATAATTAACGCCGAACTAAAAGATACTTACAAAGATTCAGTCACATTAAGAATTTGGTATCAGGATCCAAAAAATACATTAACAAATACTGAAGTTGCTGCCATCAGAAAATCCATTCTGGAAAAGATTAACCGAAAATTTGGAGGGTCGGTCAAGAATTAATCCTGTCCGGAAGAATCAATTTTAAAACCTACTATTTTCCCGTCAGGATTTTTAAAAAATGTTGCCTCGGTAAATTCACGGCCCCTGAGTATTCTGAGAGCTTCCTGTGTAGTTTTAAGTTGAGATTCCCTTTGTTCTCTTACAATCTTCATATTCGCTATTGTTCTTCTTCTTCCGTGAGACACTGTCCAACTTACGGGCTCGCTCAAATGCATTTCCGTATTAGCTAATCTTTGGATAAAATCAGCAACCGGATCCTTGGGGTTATATAATTCAATGTTCTTGGATTGTATGACTTCCGATCTTATGTTTTTTACTATTCGTTCCACCATAATATTATGTCCCTAGCAGTTTAGGAGTTTTAAATGTATTGTCAAGGGCTTGGGGTCGGGGAAGGGGGAGGAG
>Ga0315297_10003228_pt1 | contig 10464 bp, 9 predicted proteins | sample YL17G15_0_MG_FD_203628 | JGI IMG/M metagenome (GOLD analysis project Ga0315297, IMG submission 203628) | Sediment microbial communities from Yellowstone Lake, YNP, Wyoming, USA - YL17G15_0 | ecosystem: Environmental > Aquatic > Freshwater > Lake > Sediment | place: USA: Wyoming | collected...
TCGCTCAACGAAGACGATAGGCGGGAGCGGACGATGGAGGCCCTCCGGGAGACCTTCAAGCCGGAGTTCCTGAACCGGATCGATGACATCATCATCTTCCGCACGCTGACGATGGATGCAATCGAACGGATCATCGATATCCAGATCGGACTCATCCGGAAGCGGCTGCAGGAACGAAAGCTGACCCTGGAATTGACAGAAGGGGCGAAAAATTATATAGCTCGCGAAGGCTACAGCCCGGTTTACGGCGCCAGACCGCTCAAGCGGGCGCTTCAGAAGCAGGTCCTGGACAACCTGGCCATGAAGCTCCTGGAAGGAACGTTCGCCGAAGGGGATCAGATCGTGATCGGCTACGATGGCGACCAACTGACTTTCCATAAGCGCTTATGAAGTGCAACGCAGCATAGGGACTTTTTTTACGAAGCCGTCAACCATTGATCACAGTCGATAATAGAAGGAGGAAACAGATGAACACGATCAAAACCGCACTTCTTCTGGGCGCCCTGACGGGGCTGCTCATGCTGATCGGAGGTCTTTTCGGCGGTCAGCAGGGGGTCGTCATCGCCTTCATCTTCGCCATGGTGATGAATTTCGGTAGTTACTGGTTCTCCGACAAGCTGGTTTTACGCATGTATAAGGCCCGGCCCGTCTCGGAGAGCGAGGCGCCGGAGCTCCACGCCATGGTGAAAAATCTGGCGCTGAAAGCCTCTCTGCCCATGCCGCATGTCTATATCATTCCCGGCGACACTCCTAACGCCTTTGCCACCGGACGCGACGAGCACCACGCCGTGGTTGCCGTCACGGAGGGCATTCTGAGGATCCTCGACCGTGACGAACTGGAAGGGGTCATCTCCCATGAACTGACCCACATCAAAAACCGGGATATGCTGATCGGCTCCATTGCCGCCACTCTGGCCGGGACCATTGTCATGCTGGCCCATATGGCCCAGTGGGCCGCGATATTCGGCGGGGCAAGCCGCGATGACGAGGAGGGAGGCGGCGGCATCATCGGCCTGATCCTCATGGCCGTCCTGGCGCCCATAGCCGCCGCGATCATCCAGATGGCGATCTCCCGGTCAAGGGAATACCTTGCGGATGCGGGCGGGGCAAAGATCTCAGGTAAGCCCTATGATCTGGCGGGCGCCCTGGAAAAACTCTCCCGGGCCTCTCGGGCAATTCCGATGGAGGCGAACCCCTCCACGGCCCACATGTTCATCGTCAATCCCCTGACGAGACGCTCCCTGATGAATCTTTTCAGCACCCACCCTCCGATTGAGGAGCGGATCGCCCGACTCAGAAGCATGAGGCCGCTGTAAGCGGCAGTAGCATATCCCGGGGTCGCATCGCCTCCCTACCGGCAGACTGCCGACATCCGTCAAGATCCGAGGAGGTTTTATGGAAGAAGAGAAGAAAGAGAAGGGGTTTGTGATCAAAGATCGGCGTTTTTTCGACGAATCCGGGGCCGTGCGCAGTGAAGAGGAGCCCAGGGCGGAAGAGAAAAAGCCGGAGGTCGGCGTTGAAGCGCCCAAGGTCCCTCCGGAAGAGAAAGCCGCTCCCGAACCAGACGAGCGCCCCTTTCCCGAAATCAATTTTACCAGCTTCATATTTTCACTCAGCACGACCGCCATGTACCATTTCGGGGACTTCCCTGATCCGGTCACGAAAGAGACCAGGCGGAATCTGCCTGCCGCCAAGCAGACCATCGACATCCTGACCCTCCTTAAGACGAAAACGGAAGGCAACCTCGACGCGGATGAAAAGCAGCTCCTCGACGGCATCCTCTACGAATTGCGAATGAGGTTCGTCAAAGAAACTACGAAGAAATGATCACGAAGGCTTCTCCGGCCAAGGTCAACCTTTATCTGCGGGTTCTCCGAAAGAGAAAGGACGGTTATCATGACCTCCTTTCTCTCATGCAGAGGATCAGTCTCTTTGACGAGCTGACCTTTTCGCCGGGCCAAGGCCGCATCCTTGTCCGCTGCCCAGGCGCCGCGCTGCCGGAGGATGAGGGTAACATCGTTTACCGGGCGGCGGCAGCCTTTTTTTCCCGGATCGCCGCCCCGTCCGGTGTCGAGATCACCATCCGGAAAAGGATCCCGGTTGCCGCGGGGCTGGGAGGCGGCAGCTCCAACGCCGCCACGACCCTGATGACCCTCAACGAACTGTCCGGCAGCCCGCTCACCCGAAAGGCGTTGATGAGGATCGGGGCGGGACTGGGAGCAGACGTCCCCTTTTTCATTTTCGAAAAAACGGCCTGGGCCTCCGGTATAGGGAATCGCCTCGTGGAGGCCCCTCCCCTCCCCCCGCTGTGGTTTGTGCTGATCAATCCAGGGTTTGGAATCTCCACGAAAATGGTTTATCAGAAACTCAATTTAGGATTGACAAGCGGGATAATAAATTATAGCATCCCTCGCTTTTATACAGCGGACGATTTGATCCGGGGCCTCACTAATGATCTGGAAAATGTGACGGTGGGGCTTCATCCCGTTCTTGATCATTTCAAGGTTCTTTTGATGAATAACGGCGCCCGCGGCGCCCTTATGTCGGGCAGCGGACCGACCGTTTTCGGCATCTTCACAGATGAGGAATCCGCTTTCGCGGCAGAGAAAAATCTGAAGCAGAAAAACAGGTGGTCGGTGTTAGGGGCGCACTCCTTGTAGGTAAAACCGATCCCTCTTTTCGGCCCGTTCTTTGGATGCCGGGTTCAGTCTCCCGGCGGCATCGGAACTGGGGCGTCGTCAAGCGGTAAGACACAGGAATTTGGATCCTGCATTCGGAGGTTCGAATCCTCCCGCCCCAGCCAATGGCAATTTTGAATTGAAGGAATTCAGATGCTCGAAAGAATGAGAGTCTTTTCCGGAAATGCGAACCTGGAGCTCGCCAGGAAGATCGCCGAAAACCTGGGTGTCCCCCTCGGAAAGGTCAATGTCACGGCCTTCAGCGATGGCGAAACCCGGGTGGAAATCGACGAAAATGTGCGGGGAATGGATGTCTTCATCATCCAGCCCACCTGCCCGCCGGTCAACATCACGCTGATGGAACTTCTCATCATGATCGACGCCGTGCGCCGGTCGTCCGCGGACAGGATCACCGCCGTCATTCCCTATTACGGCTATGCGCGGCAGGACCGGAAGGTGGCGCCCCGAGCGCCGATCACGGCCAAGCTCGTCGCCGATATCATCACCAAGGCGGGGGCAAACCGCGTTTTGGCGATGGATCTCCACGCCGGCCAGATCCAGGGATTCTTCAACATCCCGGTGGACAACCTCTTCGCCACGCCCGTCCTTCTGGACTATATCAAGAAGCACTACCGCGGCGACAACATCGTGATCGTCTCGCCGGACACGGGGGGCGTGGAACGGGCGCGCGCCTTCGGCAAAAGGCTCGGGGCCAGCCTGGCCATCATAGATAAGCGGAGAGAAGGACCGAATGACGCCCTGGTCATGAATATCATCGGTCACGTCAAGGGCAAGAAGGTCATCCTTCTCGACGACATGATCGACACGGCCGGAACCGTGGCGCAGTCGGCCAAGGCGCTGGCGGAAGAAGGGGCCATCGATGTCTCCGTCTGCTGCACCCATCCCGTCCTTTCCGGACCGGCCATCGAAAGGATCGAACAATCGGGCCTCAAGGAGGTCATCGTGACGGACACCATCCCTCTGCACGATAAGGCCAGGGCCTGCAGCCGCATCAAGGTACTCTCCGTCTCGGGGCTTCTCAGCGAGGCTGTCAGAAGGATCTACTATAACGACTCAGTCAGTTCATTATTCATTTAGGAGGATTTCATGGAGGCGACCGAATTAAAAGCCTGTATCCGCAAAGAATCCGGCAAGGGACCGGCAAGACGTTTCCGGAAGGAAGGGTTGATTCCCGCCGTTTTTTACGGCCGCGGCGAGGAGGCCATTCTCCTGTCGGTGAATGCGGCCAATCTGCGGAAAATCATCAAGGAGAAAAAGGAAAACGTCTTTATCAAACTGCTCATCGAAGGAGAACAGAGCCTGGAAAAGCTCTCCATGATCAAGGAACTCCAGATCGAGCCGGTCAGCAGGCGGTTTTATCATGCCGATTTTTATGAAATCCGCATGGACCACAAACTGACGGTGGATGTTCCCCTTCGTTTCGCCGGCATCCCTGTCGGCTTCGAGAAGGGGGGGGAGCTCCAGCATCTCAAACGGGATTTGAAGGTCGCCTGTCTTCCTTCCGCGCTGCCCGATTTCATCGAAGTGGATGTGAGTGGACTGGATATCGGGGATTCGATCAAGGTCCAGGACATCAAAGCTCCGGAAGGCATTTCTGTTCTTGACCCGGGTGATGTCAGCGTGGTCATGGTCGCCGTCGTGAAGGTTTCTGCGCCCCAGCCCGTAGAGGAAGCGGAAGGCGAGGAGGCGGCAAAGGTCGAGGAAGAAGCGTCCCCGAAGGAGGGTACGAAAGACTGACCACACCTTTGATCATCTCCAGGCAGTAATCGCTGGGCCAGGTGCAAAGTTTCGTGGGGGCGGTGTGAATTTTGTCGTCGGACTGGGAAATCCTGGGATACGGTATCAGTTGAGCAGACATAATGCGGGTTTCCTCGTCCTGGATCAATTGGCGCTGCAACATGACATTTCCATCGATCAGACCATCTTTGATGCCCGTATTGGAAAGGGAAAGATAGCAGGCGGCTCCGTTTTATTAGCAAAACCGCAGACATTCATGAACCTGAGCGGCGCCGCGGTTGGGAAGCTGGCGGACTATTTCAGGATAGACCTTGCGGATTTGATAGTCATTCACGATGACATAGACCTGCCTTTCCAGACGATCCGTTTGAAGTCGGGAGGGGGTCACGGAGGGCATAAAGGACTGATTTCCATAATCGATCATCTTGGCGGAACGGACTTCATCAGAGTCAGGTTCGGCATCGGGAGACCGGCCCGCAAGTCGATGGTTGAAGGGTACGTCCTGGAACCTTTTTCAGAAGAAGAGGTGAAAAGTGTGTCGCTGTTGATCCGCGAGGCGGCCGAGGCCGTCACAGACATCGTTACATCAGGCGTTCAGGCGGCTATGGAAAAACATCATCAAAAAGATGTGACCGATTTAATTAAGGAGGTTTGAATCATGTGCGTCGGAAAACGCAGTCTTGGATCTCTGTTGGGTACAACCGGCATCTCCCTTTTGCTGATGCCACCTATGGCTTTCGCCGGTGAAGCGGACATCAAGATCCCCGATCTGACCCAGATCGGCTTCATAGGCGGTTCACTCGGCGGGTTGACCATCCTGAACGTCGGCCTCGTCATCTGTGCAATCGGCATGATCTTCGGCTGGCTGCAGTACAAGCAGACGAAGAATCTGCCCGCACATCAGGCAATGCTGGACGTATCCGACACGATCTGGGAGACCTGCAAGACCTATCTGTTTCAGCAGGGGAAATTTCTCGCCGGCCTCTGGGTCCTGATCGCCATCTGCATCATCTACTACTTTGTCGGTTTGCAGGGCAACACGATCGGCGCCGTCCTGATCATCCTGTTCTGCTCCGTCATGGGGATGCTCGGTTCCTACGGCGTGGCCTGGTTCGGCATCCGGATCAATACGGTGGCGAACTCCCGGGCGGCCTTCGCCTCCCTGAGCGGCAATCCCTTAAGCATGGTGAACATCTGCCTCCGTTCCGGGATGAGTGTCGGACTTCTGCTCGTCAGCATCGAACTCTTCTTCATGATCCTGATCCTGGCCTACATTCCCAAGGACCTGGCCGGCCCCTGCTTCATCGGCTTCGCCGTCGGCGAATCCCTCGGCGCCAGCGCGTTGCGCATCTGCGGCGGCATCTTCACCAAGATCGCCGATATCGGTTCCGACCTGATGAAGATCATCTTCCACCTGCCGGAAGACGATCCGAAAAACCCCGGTGTCATCGCGGACTGCACGGGCGACAACGCCGGCGACAGCGTCGGCCCCACGGCGGACGGCTTCGAGACCTACGGGGTCACCGGCGTAGCGCTTATCGCCTTCCTGGCTCTGTCTCTTGCCACGAATCCGGCGATGGGCGGCAAGCTGATCGTCTGGATCTTCGCCATGCGTATTCTCATGATCCTCACCTCGCTGGCCTCCTACTTCGTCAACTACGCGGCGAGCAAATCTCTGTTTACCGGCAAGAAGGAGTTCGATTTCGAACAGCCCCTGACCAACCTGGTCTGGATCACCTCCTGCGTCTCCATCGTCGTCACCTTCATCGCGAGCTATTTCCTGCTGGGGGATCTGCCCGCAGTGGGAGGTTCAATCTCCACCTGGCTTGCGCTTTCGATCATCATCAGCTGCGGGACCATTGCCGGCGCACTGATTCCGGAATTCACCAAGGTGTTCACGAGCACCAATTCCCGTCACTGCGAAGAGGTCGTCAACGCCTCCCGTCAGGGGGGAGCGTCGCTGAACATCCTTTCCGGCCTGGTCGCCGGGAACTTCTCCGCCTTCTGGGAAGGCTTGACGATCCTGGTTTTGATGCTCATCGCCTATCTCGTCTCCCAGAGCGGTTCGGTCATGTCCCTGATGCCCGATGCCTTCAAGTTCGCCGCCCCGGTCTTCGCCTTTGGTCTCGTCGCCTTCGGTTTTCTGGGCATGGGCCCCGTTACGATCGCCGTGGACAGCTTCGGCCCGATCGCGGACAACGCCCAGTCCATCTATGAGCTCTCCATGATCGAAAGCCGCAAGGACGCGAAGGAAGTCGTCAGGAAGCACTTTGGTTGCGAAGCGGACTTCGAGAAGGCCAAACACTATCTCGAGTCAGCGGATGGCGCCGGCAACACCTTCAAGGCCACGGCCAAGCCGGTGCTCATCGGCACCGCCGTCGTCGGCGCCACCACGATGGTCTTCGGGATCATCATCCTGCTGGAAGGCCTCTTTGGGAACGTCGTCGCCAAGCTCAGCCTGGTCCAGCCGGAAATCATCCTGGGCCTCCTCATGGGCGGCTGCGTCATCTACTGGTTCACCGGCGCCTCTATACAGGCCGTGGTGACGGGCTCCTACCAGGCCGTCGTCTACATCAAGGACCATATCAAGCTGGACAAGAAGGAAGCTTCGATCGCCGACAGCAAGGAGGTCGTCAGAATCTGCACGCTCTACGCCCAGAAGGGGATGATCAATATCTTCGTGGTCATTTTTTTCATGGCCCTGGCGCTCGCCTTTTTCAACGCTTACTTCTTCATCGGCTACCTGGTCGGCATCGCCTTCTTCGGGCTCTTCCAGGCGATATTCATGGCCAACGGCGGCGGCTGCTGGGACAATGCCAAGAAGATCGTGGAGGTGGACCTGAAGCAGAAGAACACCCCCCTGCATGAGGCCACCGTCGTGGGCGACACCGTCGGCGATCCGTTCAAGGACACCTCCTCGGTCTCCCTGAATCCCGTGATCAAGTTCACGACGCTCTTCGGTCTCCTGTCCGTGGAAATCGCCGTGACCATGCAGAACGTGGGCCTGAAGCTCGGCCTCGCGTCGCTCTTCTTCCTCATTGCGCTCGTCTTCGTCTACCGCTCCTTCTACGGGATGAGGATCACCGGCGAAAAACTCTAAGAGGCTGTTGAAAAAGCCGATGATTTAGGCTGTTCAAAAATGTCCGGATGCAAGGCCCCCGAAATCCTGAGCCGTGAGGCGTACTTTCTGGTACGTTGAACGGCGAAGGATGAGGGAAACGCAGCAGACGGACGTTTTTCAACAGCCTGCTAAGACAATTCTTGGTGTCGTCAGTCGCAAAAATGCGCCCCGTTTCCGGGGCGCCTTTTTTACCTTTCCGCTGCACTTCAAAAACGTAACCGGGTCCCGATAATATCGGCAAGAATTGATATACTTGACAGGAAAAGAAAAAGAGGCAGGGATGGTTTGTGGTGCTTGGGCCCTCGAAAAAATCCTTTCTCACTCTCTTTTCTCACCGATGATGGATCATGACTCGCGAAGGATGATGCTGAGGGCCGTCGTCAGTTTGATCGTATCTTCATCGGCTTTCCTCAACCGGGCGCTGACGATTCTCGCTAAATTCAGCAGGATCCGGAACCCCAGTTCGTGGTCTGTCTCGGCAAGATTCAAAAAATCGTCTTTCTTGATTTCATAAAACCTGCACTTTGTCACGGTTTTAATCGTTGCCGTCCGCCGCATCGTCTCCAGGAGCGCGATCTCCCCGAATACGGCATGACCTGATGCGTCCAGCCGGGTAAAGACCTTGTTCTTCCGGTTCTCTTCTTCATCCATATCTCCCCTGACGAGACTCTTGACGACCTCGACGGTCCCCTCCAGGATGATGTACAACGTATCCCCATCCTCCCCTTCCCGCATGATGACCTCGCCTTCCGCAAAGGTCACCTCCCGCGAGATCTTCAGTATCTTTCGGATCTGATCCTCGGTCAACTTCGTGAATATCTCGGTCTCGCGGAGGAGATCTCTTTCCTGTCCCATCGGCAGTCCTCCCGTTCAGCCCCTTCCGGGCATCGTTTTGGACAACACCACGGCGTAATCATCCGGACCGATAGTATAGTCATCCGGCGGGTTCACGATGACCCTCGCCTCATCCTTTTCGAAGTAAAAATCCTTCCCCGTCTCACGGATCTTTTCCCGGATGAAGGTATCGATGACGGAAGTATTGTCGGAAAGGACGTCCTCGAGTTTTATCGCCCTTCTCTCCTTCAGGAAACCGATCAGGATGGCGTGTTGTTTTTCACGGTAATGGAGAAACAGATCCCGGAAGGTCCCTCCCACGTATTGTCGCGGGACCTCAACGCGCCAGAACTTGTTGGTATCCCCCAGGGAGAGCATCCCGGAGATCAGGCGGGGAAGCCCCGGGGATTTGACTGCCGTGGCCAGGAGCGATCCGGTATGCTCCCCTCGGACGATGATCTCGTCGACATTGGCCCGTTTAAGATGCTGCCGGTTTTCGCCGTCCAGGAGTTCCGCGACGGTCTTGATGTGCGGAGAGAGATACTTGATCGTGAGGGCCGCCAGGGTGGTCCTTTCGTCCGTTCGCTCCTGGGAATGGCCGCCGGAGGCATCGGCCATGATCACGGCAAAGCGGGCGCGGACGATATTGGCCCGCTGGAGAACATCTTCCCGGACATAATCGCCCCGGAGAAATTTCAGGTTGAAGTTGTGGTATTTCAGCCGGAGCGATTCGAGCTCATCCACCGAGAGTTGGTTGATCAGGACGATCGGCGAGTCGCCCATCGACCCGTAGGTCGTCAGCCCGGCCAGCACCTCTTCGGTGTGCTGGTTCCAGCCGCAGATGACCACATGATCCTTGACCTTGACTGTTTCCAAACCACGGCCCTCCTTGATTTTTTTCTCCACAAAGATGGAAGCGATGGTGGCGGTGAACAGGGACATCATGCCGACGCCGAAGAAGATAAGTACAACCGCCACGAAACGGCCGCCGAGGGATACCGGAAAACGATCCCCGTAACCCACCGTTGCAATGGTCACCACGGCCCACCATAAGCCGTCCCATGCGGAGCGGATATTGGAATCGTCCGCCTTCTGTTCGAAATAGTTCACACCGACGGAGCTGAGAAAGATGACGCTGAGGGTTATGACCGCAATCAGAACGGAGCGGTGCCTGACCAATCCTCCCAGGTACTTGAGGTATCTCATCAGCGGAGACATAGGCTCTTGACCACCTTTATTGCCGGCCCGGAGCAGCTGTTGCCAAAACCGGACGGGAACCCGCTCATGTTCCGCGGCATCTCCCCTCTCCAAGCCTCAATTTTTATCATACGCGAAGAACTGCATGGTAAAAACGGCCCTCCCCTGCGTGGCCGAGCGGAGGTCCGTAGAATAGCCGAACATCGCCTTCAACGGAACCCTTGCCTTGATCTCGCTGACCGCCCCTTTGGGCGCGATGGCCTGGATCTCCCCCCGCCGGGCATTGATGTCGCCGATCACCTCCCCCATAAATTCGCTGGGGGTCACGATGTTCACCATCATAATCGGCTCCAGGAGTACCGGATCTGCCTTCAGGCAGCCGTCGCGGAAGGCCGAGGAGGCCGCGATCCTGCAGCCCAACGCCGTTGATTCACCCTCCTTTATGGTCCCTCCGAGGATGACGATCCGCACATCGATCACCGGATAACCCGCCAGGACGCCGCTCAATACCCCTTCGCGGATACCATCCTCCATAGCGGCCAGAAACTCCCCGGGAATGGCGGCCTCCTCTTCGAGACGGCGGACGATCTCGATCCCCCCTCCCCGCACCTTCGGTTCCAGGAGAAGCTTCACATGTCCGAAATGTTTCTTTTCACCCAATTCCCTTTCAAACAGGCCTTCACACTCCACTCGCTTCTGAATCGTCTCCCGATGCATGACACGGGGCTTGCCCACGTTTACCCTGGCGTTGAACTCCCTCATCAGCCGGTCGATGATGATCTCGAGGTGGAGCTCCCCCATCCCGGAAATGACCGTCTGGGCCGTTTCCTCCTCATACTTGACCCGGAGCGTTGGATCTTCTTCAAGGAGCTTGTT